>Ga0210389_10003016_pt1 | contig 13178 bp, 13 predicted proteins | sample IncBWH28OmetaG_FD_160127 | JGI IMG/M metagenome (GOLD analysis project Ga0210389, IMG submission 160127) | Forest soil microbial communities from Barre Woods Harvard Forest LTER site, Petersham, Massachusetts, United States - Inc-BW-H-28-O ...
CGTGAACCGCCCGCGTTGACGCACGTTCTACCAACCGACTATGATTCAGTCTGTTAGCACTCATCATCGATGAGTGCTAACTCAGTTTACAACGACTTTTTTGAACCTAGAAAGGAGAAGTTCATCATGGCAGCAAAAGCCGCAACCGCGTCGAAGGTCGCGCCATTGGCCGACCGTGTCGTCGTCAGGCCGCTGGAGGAAACCGAGCAGATGCGCGGTGGTCTGTACATCCCGGACACAGCGAAGGAAAAGCCGCAGCAGGGCGAAGTGGTTGCCGTTGGACCGGGCCGCTTTGACGAAGGGAAGCGCGTCCCGATGGAAGTCAAAGTCGGCGACAAGATTCTCTACGGCAAGTACAGCGGAACCGAAGTCACGATCGACAACGAGCCGGTGCTGATTCTGCGTGAATCGGACATCCTCGCAGTTATCAGCTAACCAACCTCTTTTTCGAAGGAATACAAAGCAATGGCAGCCAAGGAACTCCATTTCAACGTTGACGCGCGCGCAGCTCTCAAGCGCGGCGTCGATCAGCTCGCCGAGGCGGTGAAGGTCACCCTCGGACCGCGCGGCCGGAACGTCGTCATCGACAAGAAGTTCGGCGCGCCGACGATCACCAAGGACGGCGTGACCGTCGCGAAGGAGATCGAGCTCGCCGATCCGGTCGAAAACATGGGCGCGCAGATGGTGAAGGAAGTCGCGACCAAGACGTCTGACGTCGCCGGCGACGGTACGACGACGGCGACAGTGCTCGCGCAGGCGATTTTCCGCGAAGGCCTCAAGAACGTGACGGCCGGCGCGAACCCGATGGCCATCAAGCGCGGCATCGATAAAGCGGTCTCCGCGATCGTCGACGAGCTCAAGAAGATTTCCGTCCCGACGAGCGGCAAGAAGGAAATCGCCCAGGTCGGCACGATCTCCGCGAACAACGACAAGGAAATCGGCGATCTGATCGCCGAGGCGATGGAGAAGGTCGGCAAGGACGGCGTCATCACGGTTGAAGAGGCGCGCGGCCTCGAGACGACGCTGGAGACGGTCGAGGGCATGCAGTTCGACCGCGGCTATCTCTCGCCGTACTTCATCACCGATCCGGAAAAGATGGAGGCCGTGCTCGAGGACGCCTACATCCTGATCCACGACAAGAAGATCTCGTCCATGAAGGATCTCCTCCCCGTGCTCGAGAAGGTGGCGCAGGCCGGCAAGCCGCTGCTCATCATCTCCGAGGACGTCGAGGGTGAGGCGCTCGCGACGCTCGTCGTGAACAAGCTCCGCGGCACGCTGAAGATCGCGGCCGTGAAGGCCCCCGGCTTCGGCGACCGCCGCAAGTCGATGCTCGAAGACATCGCGGTGCTCACCAAGGGCAACGTGATCTCCGAGGAAGTCGGCTTCAAGCTCGAGAACGCGGTGCTGTCCGATCTCGGCCGCGCGAAGCGCATCGTGATCGACAAGGACAACACGACGCTGATCGACGGCGCCGGCGATGACGACAAGATCAAGGGTCGCATCAAGGAAATCGAAGTCGCGATCGAGAAGTCGACGAGCGACTACGACAAGGAGAAGCTCCAGGAGCGTAAGGCGAAGCTCGCGGGCGGTGTGGCCGTGATCAACGTCGGCGCGTCGACCGAGAGCGAGATGAAGGAAAAGAAGGCCCGCGTCGAAGATGCGCTCCATGCCACGCGTGCGGCGGTCGAAGAGGGCATCGTCCCCGGCGGCGGCGTCGCACTCGTGCGCGCGCAGATTGCGCTCAAGGGTCTCAAGCTTGATGACGACGAGCAGATCGGCGTCGACATCATCCGTCGCGCGATCGAAGAGCCGATTCGCATGATCGTCTACAATGCGGGCGGTGAAGGTTCGATCGTCGTCGAGAAGGTTCGTGCGTCGAAGGACAAGAATTTCGGCTACAACGCACTGACGGACACGTACGAAGATCTCGTCGTCGCGGGCGTCATCGACCCGACGAAGGTGACGCGCACTGCTCTGCAGAACGCGGCATCGATCGCCGCACTGCTCCTCACGACCGAAGCACTGATCGTCGAGAAGAAGGAAAACCATCCGGCGCCAGCGGCACCGGGCGGCGGCGGTGGAATGGGCGGGATGTACTAGAACTACGGCGACTAGTGACTAGCTAGTCGCGACTGCACAACAGGCGGGGCGGCTTATCGGGGTTCCTTCGGGTGCCTGTGAGCCGCCCCGCTGACGTTACAAAGCGCACTGCTATTGCGTCTTAGCTCCAAATACCGCAACTTGGGTCGTTACGCTGGATCAGGTTAACCCGCCGACGTCGGCGGTTTTCCCGTTTCAGTCATCATCACGAACCCCCGCTCCCAACCCCCGTCGGAGATCCTATGTCCCGTAAGACCACGTTCGCTGTTGCCGCGCTCCTGTCGCTCGTTGCCGCCAGTGCCTCGTTCGCACAGGGCACGACGAAGGCCGATTCGACGATGAAGAAAGGCACGAAGATGGAGAAGGCCGGCACGAAGGAAGTGAAGACGGGCGCTGCAGTCGCCGCGAAGGGCGCAGCCATGAAGGCGAAGGGCGATTCGACCAAGAAGGCTGGTGCCGCCACGGCAAAGTCGGGCGCGCAGGTCGAGAAGGCCGGCCAGAAGATGGAATCGAAGGGTGCCGCCACCGCGCAGAAGGGCGCAGCGATGAAGGCAAAGGCCACGAAGGAAATGAAGAAGGATTCGACGGCCGCCAAGAAGCCGTAGTTTTCACTTCGCAATAAAAAACGCCTCCCGGCTTCGGTCGGGAGGCGTTTTTTTGCCGCGGGTGTTGTGGCGAGCGCTAGAGCGCGAGTTCCATGCGACTAGAGCGCGAGCTCCGGGCAACCGACGTCGCTACAACGCCAAGGCCAGCTGGCGCACCCCACCGGTCGCATCGCCAAACGGACCCGCCGCCCGATCCTGCGGAGCAGCCGTCACCTGACACTTAGCTTTCGCACCGCGCAGCGCGGCCTCTGCCGCGACCACGGCGTGCTTCGGCGTGTTGTTCACTTCGCTGAGATGCAGCAGCACGAGGTGACGGAGCTGCTCGCTCGCGAGTTCGCGCGTGAGCGCCGCCGACTTCCGGTTGCTCAAGTGGCCTGAGCCACCGGTGATGCGCGATTGGAGAAAGGGCGGATACGGCCCGTTCCGCAGCATCTCTTCATCGTGATTCGATTCGAGCAGCAGCAGATCGAGCCGCGCAAACGCGACGCGCAGCGTTTCCGGCACCGCGCCGAGATCGTGCGCGACGCCCGTGCGGAAACCATTGCTCATTGCCGTCGCAACGACCGCCGTCGGTGCGCTCGCGTCGTGCGGCACGCGCACCAGCTCGAACTGCAGGGCGCCGACCGTGAACGGCGCCGGCGATCGCACCGCCGTACAGCGCGTCTCATCCAGCTCGGCAATCGCGCCGATCGTCCCGGCAGAACCAAACAGCTGCCATTTCCATTTTCGCTGCGCGGCGGCGAGTCCCTTCATGTGATCGATGTGCTCGTGCGTCACGATCACCGCACTGATCGATTCAGGTGCGACGTGCACGCTCGCGAGGCGCAGTGCGAGCGCGCGCGGCGAATATCCGCAGTCGATCAGCACGCGCGTGCCGTCGCTCTCGAGCAAGATCGAGTTGCCCTTGCTCCCGCTGCCGAGCGTCCAAGCTTTCATGGATTCATGGGCTCGAGGGCGCGCCGTTCACGCCCGGAACTCCGCGCGTCTCGCCCACGCCGCGCCGAGCGTCGCCCGTTCGTTCGCGCTGAGCGTGACGCCGCGGCGGTGCATCACGCGCTCGGCGACCTCGAGAAACTTGTCGAGCGCAAAATCTTCAAACGGCGGCACATCACCCCATGCGAAGGGCGGCACGAACTTCGGCGGCATCTCCGACCCGAATACATTGGCGCCCGCGCCGACGACGCAGCCGGTGGTGAGCCGCGTGCCGATGCCGAGTTTTGCGTGATCGCCGACGAGCGAGCCGAGGAAGGTCAGTCCTGTTTTCTCGGAACCGCGCGGCGTCCAGAGTGTGACCTCGCCGTAGCTGTTTTTCAGATTGCTCGTGATCGACCCCGCGCCCGTGTTCACCCAACGGCCGAAGACGGAGTCGCCGATGAAGCCGTCGTGCCCCTTGTTCGTGTGCCCGATGAAAATCGTCCCGCTGATCTCGCCGTGGACGCGCGAATGTTCACCGATCGAACAGTTCTTCACTTTGCCGCCGCCGACCTGCACGTGCTCGCCAATGACACATGGGCCGACGAGCCGCGTGAACGCCGCCACGCGCGCGCCGTCGCGGATCAGCACTGGTCCGTCGGTGGTGTCGATCACCACGTACGGTTCGACGAATGCGCCGCGCTCCACGAACGCGCGCTGCTCGCCGAGCACGACCACGTGCGAGGGCGCTTCATCGGCGCCACGTGCGAGCACCGCGATATCTGCGGTCATCATCGCACTCAAGTGCGCGGTGAAGCTCCAGACTTCGTCCATCCACCAGCCACGCACCTCGGCGCTCGCGCCCGGCGCCACACTCTCCAGCGTGAATGAACCATCGGCGAGTTTGGCACTCTCGAGAGCGGCGGGAAGGCGCACGGCGGCAACGCGCCCGTCGCACTTCCACACGGACTCACTCGCGGGCGCTGCATCGAGTGCGATCGCGAACCGCGCGTTGGCGACGATCGTTCCGGCGGCGAGCGTTCCCGAAACAGCCGGCGGCGCATCGAACTCTTCAAAGCGCGCGAGATGCGCCGCGCCGGCAAATCCAGTCGCGCGCACGCCGGCCACACGTTCCCACCGGCGGCGAATCAGCTCCGCGCCGGCCCGCAGCTCACCCGCGGGGCGCGTCAGCGCGAACGGCTCGAACTGCCGCGCTCGCGCGTCGTCGTAGAGAACGAGAGTCGCACTCATGTCGATCGAACCTCCGCCGGAAGCGCATCGAGCAGCGTCTTGAGATCGGCCGCGCGTTCGACGGTCGTCACCAGCGTGACGCCATTGGTGGTGACGACGACGAGATCTTCCACGCCGTACATCACCACGGTCGGTCCCTCGGCATGCACGACGTTCCGCTGCGAGTCGCGAAAAAACACCGCGCCGGACGGCACGTTGCCGTTGGCATCGGCCGTACGCACCGCGCGAAGCGCCGCCCACGTGCCGACGTCGCTCCAGTCGAAATCGCCCGGGACCACCATGACGCGGCTGCTGCGCTCCAGTACTCCGACGTCGATCGCGATCGGCTTTGCAATCGCGCCGAAAAACGCCGCCATGTCGGACGGATTCGCGGCGAGCGGCTGTGCGACCTCGGGGCAGTGCGCGCGGAGTTCGTCGAGCAGGTCACCCGCACGCCACGCAAAAATCCCCGAGTTCCAAAGGCATCCCGCCGCGACCATTGCTTCAGCGCGCGTGCGGTCCGGTTTCTCAACAAAGCGCGCCACGCGCCGCAGCGTCCCGCGAACCACCGCGCCGGGTTCGATGTATCCCAATCCGGTGTCGGCAAATCGCGGCACGATGCCGACGGTTACCAGCGCGTGTTCGGTGCGCGCGGCATCTGCGGCGGCGGCGAGTGCGGCGCGGAATGCGCCGACGTCGCCGATGGCCGCGTCGGCATGCACAGAAATCATCACGTCGTCGGGAGCGCCGCGTCGCGCGATCTCGTGCGCGGCCCACGCCAGCGCGGCGGCGGTGCCCGCCGGCCGTGGCTCGGCGATCACGTTCTCCGCGGGGAGCTCCGGCACGACTCGCCGCACCGCCGCGACGAGCGACGAGTTCGTGAGAATGAGTGTGTGCGCTGGCGATGCGAGCGCCGCAGCCCGGTCGATCGTATCGCGCAGCATCGGCTCGCCCGTCACGAGCGGCAGCAGCTGCTTGGGCCGCTCGGGCGTGCTGATCGGCCAGAACCGCGAGCCGACTCCTCCTGCGAGCACAACCACCCAAGTGGTCACTTTGCGGTCATCGCGCCGCTCACGCCTCGACGCCCGTCAGCTCCAGCACGCGCGCATAGAGGCGCTTCGGGCTGAATGGTTTCGTGATGAACGCGTTGGCGCCGAGTTGCATGGCCTCGTCGTACCGCTGATCCTGGCCGGCCGCGGTCATGATGATGCACGGTGTGTTTTTCCACCGCGGATCGCCTCGCATCTCGGCGAGTACCTCGAGCCCCGAACGGTTCGGCATCATGAGGTCGAGGAGCACGAGCGCCACATCGGGGTACTGTTGCAGGGCTCGAAGCGCCTCGGCACCGTCGTACACGAGGGTAACTCGAAACGGGCCGAGCTCGAGCTTCGTTTGAATAATGCGACCGATATGCGGTTCATCGTCGGCCACCAGCACGTGCCGCGCAAGCGTTGCCGGGTCGGGCGGTAGAGAGGCCGTCAGGGCGGTGCCGTTAGACGAGTGCGGCGATGTTCGCGCGGTTGCGGCGCAGTTCATAGAGCAACTGTCCGAGATTTGCCGTGGGCTGCACGAGGACGAGCAGCACGGCATCCGGCGAAAGGCAGGAGATCACGGCGAGGCCATGTTCATGCTCCATCACAGCGGTCTGCAGCGCACCGCGCGCGGCAGCCGCGCCGAATTCATCGGCAAACTGAATGATGGACGGCACATGCGCCGCAACGTGTTCGGAATCGAAGTTGGCGATGGCCTGACTGTCGATCAGCAGGCCGTCGCGGCCGAGGACTACCGCCGCCTCGACGCCTTCGCGCTGCCGGATGGCCGCGACGAGGTCGCGAATGGTTGGCATGGCCGCTCCGCAAAAGGTTGTCGAAGCATACCCACCCACCAAGTGAAGTCAAGCTCCTGATTCGCTTGAAGTTGCGTCTCCTTCTCGGTACACTACGCGTCTCAACGATGATCTCAAACACTCTGCGGTTTCGCGCTGGAATTCTCAGCCGTCTGGTTCCCGTCGCGCTCGTGATGGGTGCGGCGGCAGTCAGTGCGTGCGACTACAACACGCTGCCGGCGGCAACCACTGAAGTCGCCACGCAGGCGTTCTTCCTGCACGCGCTGACCGGCTCGTCAGGAATTGCGTCCACGGCGCTGAGCTTTCCGGCTCGCGCCGTCACGCGCGTCGACGGCACCTTCGGCTTCGACGTCGCATTCGATATCGATGCCGCGGGCAACGTCATTCTGCTCCCGCCCGAAATGGTCGGTCAGAATCCAGGCGGGAATCGGCTCGTTGGCATCATCACGGGAATCGGCTCGTACGATGCGATCACCGAGGCGCCGCTCAGCGGTTACACGGTGGACTCCGTGACGGTTGTCGGGCGCGGGCAGGCGGTCGCAGTGCAGGCGCAGGAGCCGGTGTGCCTCACCGGCAATCCTGCGGCGCCATATCTGTACGCGAAGATCGTCGTCGATTCCGTCGACCTCGTTGGCCGCGGGATCTATGGCCGCACGATGATCGGCGGCGACTGCGGCTATCGGCAACTGATCGCGGGCTTCCCGGCGTTCTGAGCCGTGATTGACGGCCGGATGGTCCGCGAGCAGGCTGGCACGCTGCGCGAGGGCGTCAGGCGGCGCGGTTCGCTCGACAAACATGGCCCGCTGATCGATCGCGCCGAGCAGCTCGATCGTGAGCGCCGCGCAACGATCCAGGCCGTCGAAGAGCGCAAGGCCGCGCGCAACAGCGCGAGCCAGGAAGTCGCCCGAAAGAAAAAAGCGGGCGAGAACGCCGATGAACTCATGGCGAGCGCGCGCGAGCTCGGCGTTGAGATCGCAAAGCTCGAAGCCGATCTGGCCGCGTCGCAGGGCGAGTTCGATTCGATCCTGCTCGAACTTCCGAACGTCACGCTCCCGGATGTGCCGGAGGGCGATGCGTCGAAGAACGTCGTCGTGAGCACATGGGGCGAACCGCGCGCAGCCGGCACCGTCAAGCCGCACTGGGAAGTCGCCGAAACACTAAGGCTGCTCGATCTTCCGCGCGGCGCAAAGATCTCCGGGTCGGGTTTCATCGTGTATCGCGATCGCGGCGCGCGCCTGCAGCGGGCGCTGATGAACTTCCTCGTCGACCTGCACACGCGTGAGTTCGGGTACGAAGAGACGCAGGTTCCGCTTTTCGTCAATCGCGATTCGATGGTCGGGACGGGGCAGTTGCCAAAGTTCGAAGAGGATATGTACGCGCTGCGCGACGATCCGTTCTTCGCGATCCCCACTTCGGAAGTGCCCGTCACGAATCTCTTTCGCGAAGAAATCCTCGATGGCGCGAAGCTGCCGATCGCGCTGACGGCGTTCAGCCAGTGTTTCCGCCGCGAGGCAGGAGCCGCGGGCAAGGACACGCGCGGACTGCTGCGTCTGCACCAGTTCGAGAAAGTCGAGCTCGTGCGCTTCACAACGCCCGAAGATTCATCCGCGCAGCTCGAGCTGCTCACGTCGCACGCGGAGCAGGCGCTCCAGCGTCTCGGTCTCCCACACCGCCGCCTGCTCCTCGCGGCGGGCGACACCGGGTTCTCGAACGCCAAGACGTACGACCTCGAAGTGTTCGCGCCGGGAGTGGGGAGCTGGCTCGAGGTGTCGTCGTGCTCGAGCTACACCGATTTTCAGGCGCGCCGCGCGAACATTCGTTTTCGCCCGGCGCCGGGCGAGAAGCCGAAGTTCGTGCACACACTCAACGGCTCGGGTCTCGGGTTTCCGCGCGTCGTCGCGTCGATCCTCGAGCACTATCAGAACGCCGACGGCAGCGTGACCGTGCCCGGCGTGCTGCGACCGTATTTCGGCGCCGACCTGATCCGCTAGCGGATGCGACGCAACGCGCCGGTCGTCATCGTCGCGGTCGGAATGGTGACGCTCCTCGTGGCGTTCATCTGGTATTCGCAAAACGTGCTGTCGAACCTTCGCTCCGAGGCGAAGCAGACGGCGAGCATTTACGCGAAAGTGTACGGCGCGATGTCGGATACATCGAGCGATCCCGGCGCGGCGACCAAAGCGGAAATCGACCTCATCGAATCGCTCAAGCGGCTGCGCGTGCCAGTCATCCTCGTGAACTCGCACGGCGCGGTGCAAGCGTCCGCGAACCTGCCGTTCAGCACGGGCGACACGGTCGACACGCCGCATACGCGTGCGTACGCCGATACGCTCGACGCCGAGAATCCGCCCGTGACCAGCGGTCTCGTGACCGTCCACATCGGGAACACACCGCTGATCCGCGGAATGGAAGTCATTCCGATCCTGATGGTGGCCGTGCTGGGCGTGCTGATTCTTTCCGGCATCGTCATGCTCCGCTCGGAGAGCCATGCCGATCGCGAACGCATCTTTGCGGGAATGGCCCGCGAGTCCGCGCACCAGTTGGGCACGCCGCTCTCGAGCATGCACGGATGGATCGAGCTGCTGCGCGAACGTGACGACCCGATGGTCGTCCAGGCGCTGCCGCACATGGAAAGCGACATCGTGCGGCTGGAACGCGTCGCGCATCGCTTTGAACGGATCGGCCGGCCGTCGCGACGCGAACAGGTAGACGTGGTCGAAGTCGCGCGACATGTCGTGACCTACTTCTCGGCGCGCGTCCCGACGCTCGCACACCCGATCACGATTCGTCTCGACGCGCCGGGATGGGATTTCCCCGTGGTCGGCGACCGCGTGCTGCTTGAGTGGGCTATTGAATCGCTCGTGAAAAATGCGATCGATGCGCTCGCCGGCCGCGGCGGCACCATCGTCGTCGGCATTGAGGCGGTGCCCGGTGGAGGCGTTCGCGTGCGCGTCGCGGACGACGGGCCGGGCGTTCCGCGTGAACTTCGCGGCAAAATATTTTCGGCGGGATTTTCGACGAAGGAGTCGGGGTGGGGCATCGGCCTCGCGCTCACGCGCCGCATCGTCGAAGAGGGACACCGCGGGCGCCTTCTTCTCGCGCCGTCCGACACGGGCGCGGTGTTCGAGATCGTACTGCCCGGTTAGCCGCGCAAGAGTGCGGCGGCTGGTTAGCCGCGCGAGCGCGCGGCGGCTGGATAGTCGCGTTTCAAAATCTCGGCCTCCACCGCCGAGCGAATAATGCTCATGAAATCCTGCGCGTTCGTCACAACGCCGACAGCCTGGTGCGTGCCGCGGTCCTTCAGCTTGCTGACGAGAAACTCGCTCGCATCAACGCATATCGTCGGCAGTTCCACGATGCCGCGCACCGGATCTTCGTAATAGGCCGGAAGCATATTGCCGACGGCTATCGAGTGGAGCGCGGTGGCGATCATCACGGCCATCGTCGCGCCGATCGTATGCGCGCGCATCGCGTCCTGCGCCGCGATCGAATCGGTGATCACGCCGGGAAGCGGTCCGTCATCACGAATCGATCCGCAGAGCACGAATGGCACACCCTCCACCACGCACGCGTGCATGATTCCATTCTGGATGATTCCATCGCGTACGGCGTTCGCGATCGAGCCGACGCGCCGAATCGCATTGATGGCACGCATGTGCGCTGCGTGTCCGCCTTCGGTTGGCTCGCCGGCGTCGGTCATCCCCAGCGTGGTGCCGACCACCGCCGACTCGATATCATGCGCGCCGACCGCATTCCCGGCGAGCAGCGCCTGCACGAAACCGTTGCGAATGAACCACACGAAGTTGTCGCGCGCACGCGAGTGGACGAGCGCCGGTCCGGTCACCCAGATCACGCGGCCACCACGGGCGCGTTCATCGACCAGCATGCGCGCGATCTGTCCGTAGTCGATCGGTTTTTCGCGCGAGACCTGGCTGCTCATGAAATGGAAATCGCCCTGGGCGCCGGCAGGCACCTGAAACCCGTGTGCGTGGACGAGCACTCCCTCGCTCCCGTCCTCCGCGCGGCCGATCACGACGCGATCGCCGCGCCGCACCCTGCGCCCTTCTCGCACCCACCAGCCGCCCTCGGCCGCAACGATGCACCCGTCCATCCGCGGCTCGTGCGGCAGCGACCATTGCCCGTCCGCGCTCTTCACGTAGGTCGGGAGGTTCGTCGTCGCGAAAAATCCATCGGGTAGAACACCGTCGGATTCTGCCGCGACCGTACGGGCCGGTGGAGCTCCGGCGAGCCGCGGGGCGGTGAAGTCGGGCGCCGCGTAGCGAAGCGATCCGGCCTCGTTCTTCGGTCCTCGGTCTTCGGTCTTCACAGAATCCGCTTCCCGAGCGCGCTCAAGATGAGCTCCGTCGCGAGTTCGGCGGTGCGGTTCCGTTCGTCGAGCACTGGATTCACTTCGACGAGATCCATGCCGATGAGCTTCCCTGTGTCGGCGAGCATTTCCATAGCGAGGTGCGCTTCGCGACCCGTCATGCCGCCGGGCACCGCGGTTCCCACGCCCGGCGCATTCTCCGGACTGAGGCAGTCGATATCGAACGACGCCCATATTCCCGCGGTTCCGCCGGACGCCGTGGTGATGGCCTCCTGCATCACGCTTCGAACGCCGCGTTCATCGATCGCGCGCATCGTGAGAACGCGCAGTTTCCAGTCGCGCGCGTTGTCGCGCTCCGCCGAATCGAGATCGCGCACGCCGACGAGCGCGACATGTTCTGCGAGCACGGCAGGCGCATTGGCGTCGGCGATGTGCGCAAACGCCTTGTCACCGTGGCCGAGCAGATGGGCGAGCGGCATTCCGTGCACATTTCCGGAACGCGATGAGCCCGGCGTATTGATGTCCCCGTGTGCGTCGAGCCAGATCACACCGACGCGCGAGCTCTTTGCCGCGTGATACCGTGCCGCACCCGCAATCGAACCGGCCGCGAGCGAGTGGTCTCCACCGAGGATCAGCGGGAACTGACCGGATGCGAGCGCCGCCGCGGTTTCGTCGGCGATGCGCGCACAGACATCCGCGATCGCGCCGAGAAAGCGCGCGCCGCGCTGCGCACCGCGCTCCGCATCTTCTCGAAACGGTACGTGGATGTTGCCGGCATCCTCGACCGTGTGTCCGATGCGCTCGAGACGCTCGCGTAGATCCGTGTATCGGACGGCGAACGGTCCCATGTCCACACCGCGACGGCTCGCGCCGAGGTCCATCGGCACTCCGACAATCCGGATGTTTGCCATGCGCTGGGGCCGCCCGCCGTATGAAGTGAACCGACGCCGAAATCTACCCCGCGCCGCCCGGACTGTGCCTCTGCAAATGCAAACGCGGGTGCTAGCTTTCGGTCATGATTGCGTCACCACGTTTGGATTCAGGGCCACCGTCGGGCGAGGAAATGGCAGGCGTAAGCGGGCCCTCCCTCAATAGCGCGCAGCGCGAAGCGGTTGACCACGGCGAAGGACCGCTGCTGGTGCTCGCAGGTGCGGGATCCGGAAAAACACGCGTGCTCACCGCGCGAATCGCGCGGCTCATTGGTGATGGAATCGTGCGTGCCGACCAAATCCTGGCCGTGACGTTCACGAACAAAGCCGCCGGCGAAATGCGCGAGCGCATCGGTCGCCTGCTCGGCAGTGAACCGGCGGGGATGTGGGTCGGCACCTTCCACGCGATCGGCGCGCGCATGCTCCGTGCGAACGCGGCGCTCGTCGGGCGCACGCCGGCGTTCACCATCTACGATGAAGACGACACGCTCTCGGTGATCAAGCGTTTGATGGAGCGCCATCGCGTGTCGCCCAAGACGTGGACACCGCGGGCGATTTCCTCGGCGATCTCCGACGCGCGCAACGCGCTTGTCTCGCCGCCCGAGTATGCGACCCTCGCGCAGACGCCGCTCGCCAAGGCCGTTGCGCCGGTCTACAGCGATCTCGCGGCCGCCTTTCGCGCCGCGAATGCGGTGAGCTTCGACGACCTGCTCGGCCTTCCCGTGCAGCTGCTCACCGAGCACGACGATGTGCGCGAGCGCTACGAGAAGCGCTTTCGCGTGATTCTCGTGGACGAATATCAGGATACGAACCGCGCACAGTATGAGTTCGTACGGCTGCTCGGCGCACGGCACGGCAACGTCCTGGTCGTTGGTGATGACGACCAGTCGATCTATGGCTGGCGCGGCGCGGATGTCCGCAACATTCTCGACTTCGAGCGCGACTACCCCGCGGCGAAAGTCGTCCGGCTCGAAGAGAACTACCGGTCGACTCCACAAGTCCTCGCGCTTGCCAATGCCGTCATCAGCGAGAACGAGGAGCGCCGCGGCAAGGTGCTGCGTGCGACGCGCCCCGATGGCGAGGCGATCGCGCTCGTCGCGGCGCTCGACGATCGTGATGAAGCCGACTACATCGCCGCCGAAATCGAGCTGCGCCGCAACCGCAACAATGAGCCGCTCGGATCGAATGCGATTCTCTACCGTACGAACGCGCAGAGCCGTGTGCTCGAA
>Ga0210389_10003018_pt1 | contig 13173 bp, 5 predicted proteins | sample IncBWH28OmetaG_FD_160127 | JGI IMG/M metagenome (GOLD analysis project Ga0210389, IMG submission 160127) | Forest soil microbial communities from Barre Woods Harvard Forest LTER site, Petersham, Massachusetts, United States - Inc-BW-H-28-O ...
CATTCACGCAAGCGGCTCGTGGACCTCGCAGCGGAGATGGGAGAGACCAAGTGCCGTGAGCTGTTCGCGAAGGCGGCGAATGAATGTGAGTGGTTCAAGGGCCGCAGGGGTGGCGCAATGATCGGACGCTACCTGCTGGAGAATTACCCAGACTCGCCGATCATCGCCGACATACGAGGATTCCTGACCGCCATCGAGCAGCTCCCCGCCGAGCAACCAGGCCCGGCAGCGGAGCAATGATCACTGCTGATCTTGCGGCCTTGCAGGATCGGATCGCTGGCGAGGAGCCGATGCTCCTGATCGAGGCACCGGCAGGACACGGCAAGACCCAAGAGGCTGTAGTCGCCGCCCACCGCGTAGCGCAGAACCTGCCGCCGGGCCGCGAGGTGCTCTTCCTGACTCACACCAACGGCGCCAGGGACACGTTCAACCGGCGGCTAGGTCGAAGCGCCGCCGTGATGAAGACGATCCACTCGCTCGCCGCCGAGATCGTAGAACTGTACGCGGCACCGCTTGGTCTGCCGCGGCCGCTGCAGCCGTTTCACGCCAAGCCGACGTTCGATGAGATGGTTCGGCACGCAGCGGACCTCCTCACGCGCCGGCCCGAGGTGGCGCGGGGCCTAGCGGTCCGCTATCCACTCATTCTCGTGGACGAGTACCAGGACTGCTCACAAGAGCAGCACGCGCTGGTTCAGCTGATCGCGGCCGCCGGGCCTACCCGTCTTCGCTTGTTCGGCGACCACCTGCAAGGGATCTTCGAGTTCACAGGTATACAGATCGACTGGGAGGCGCTCAGCGCACTTCACCCGACAGTGAGCCTCACGACCCCGTGGCGATGGAAAGACAACCCGGACATGGCGAGCTTCCTGGTCGGCGCGCGTACCGCACTGCTCGTCGGCGAGCCGATCGACCTTCGCTCCGCGCCATCTTGCGTGACGGTGCACCGGTGGGACGGGCCGGTGCCCGGCCCCAACCAGGAGGGCCACGCACCGGCCTGCCTGAAGGCGCTTTATGGATGTTGCGGCGAGGGCACAGTCGTAATCACGCATCACAACACCCACGCGCTGGGCCTGCGCCGCAAGCTCCCAGGGCTAGGCAACTACCACGAGGGGGCCGATCACGAACCCGCCCGCACGATCCTCGAAGCTGTCATGGCCGCCAGCGGCAACGCACCGACGCTGGCCGCACTGCTCGTCAAGGCGATGCACGACTGGGGCACCGGGATGACAAAAACCTACCGGGACCAGGTCGGCGAAATCTGCCAGCCGGACGGGGTGGTCACCGGGACGAAGGAGAAGATCCTGCCGCTGGCGCAGCTATGCGAGCGGCTATACGAGAGGCCCGACACGGAGGAGTGGCTGCGCTGCCTACGCAAGGTGCTCGACGGCGAGCACGGCGTCGACTCGTGGCGGGTGCTACGCGGCGACCCGCTCTATTTGCTCGCGCGCCTTCACCCCGGTGAGCAGGACGACCCGGTGGCGCTGCTGCACCGGGAGGCGCGTGCCCGCGACGCCGCCCGAAAGGCTCCAAAGAAGGGATTCATGACGATCCACAAGGCGAAGGGCCTGGAATTCGACGGGGTTGCGATCCCTTACTGTGCTGGTTCGTTGTTCGGGAATGACCTGCCGTCGCGATGCCGGATGTATGTGGCGATCTCCCGGGCTCAGTCACATCTGCATCTACTTGTGCCGGACCAGGACCCCACACCTTTGCTGCTCTTGTAAGGATCAGCGACAGAGTTGGCAGTTGCACTCGCACCGTTCAAGTCTGGATGGTGGATCGTCGGCATCTTGACCAACAAACGGGGTGGGTCAGGGCCAAACTCCGGGGTCGCGTGCACGCAATCCTTGCCGACGAGCCCTTCTAGTTATTGAAGGGCTGGGTAAACGAGCCTGTTGGACCCGGCCAGATCTCGATGATGGTGTCTATCAACGCGGACGCTCGCTCGTGAATGGCCGCCTCATCCCACAGGTCACGCTCAAGGTAGCGCTGCGTGATCAAGAGGCTGCTGTGCTCACGTAGAGCGCCTCGCTTGTGCTCCCACTCCCTGTTCGAGATCGCAGGATTCATTGAGGGCGAGACAAGCGTCAGATTGCCCAGGCGATGAACGTGGGAGGCTCGTGCCTGCTCCCGTTCCGCGAGGGTGTCGTCAGGCTCGCTGGCCACTGGCCAGTACTGGTCCCATTCCTGAGGGAGTAGATGCTCGATTTGCAGCTCGTTGTTGATGGCGAGTGGACCCTCGCCGCGGGGACGCCGCCACTCGTTCTCGACGAGCCTCAAGGCGGTGAAGATCGCGGCACGTGCGACGCGCCCCTGACCGTAGAGGGCACGGATCTCGAGATCGGCTCGCAGCTCGTCGTCAGTCGGCCAGCGGACCGTGTTGCCGTCCATCGCCGCGAGGGTCTCAATGATCGCGGTGTCCGCATTCTCGAGATCGCCATCGATGGCCCGGAGAACGTCGAGCATGATGCGGTTGTAGTTAGCTGTGCTGCCGCGCGTGAGCGCACGGCGCCACATGTAGCTATCCAGCGCATGGAACGCGCGAGCGGCCACGTCAGGCTGCAAGCGCTCTGGAACGGCCCGCAGCAGCTGCAAGGCAACCGGCCTGGGCACCGACTGATCGAGGACGTCAAGGCGAGGAAAGAATCCACCGGTGACCACGGAGAGCGACTCGGGGTGCTCATCGCACCGCCGGTAGAGGTCTCGATCAGACGCGAGGCGCGTTACGGTGTCTTGCAGGTTCTCATGGAACTGTGGGAGGTCGCGGAACTCGACGAAGAGGCGATGGGCCTTGACCTCCTCGAGCTTTTCGAGCTTCAGCCAGTGCATCAGCAGCAGCTCGGCACGCTGCCTCGTGAGACGCCCTTGCGAGACTTCGGTGCGCCACCAGTCATCGTCGAACGGCGCCCAGCGCTCGTCGTACATCCGATGCAGGTCAATGCCCTGTTTGGTGGCTTGAAAAAAGATGTGGTTCTTTGTGAGGTCGATTGCCGTTAGCTCGCGTCCGCCGTAGTTCAGGGACTCGAAGATCACCTGTGCGTTGTCGCCTGGTTGCAGATCAATGACGACGAGCTCGACATGACGGCGAAGCGTCCGAGCGAGCTGGGTCAGCTTGGCGATCGGATCGTCTCCGTCGATCCACACTGCGATTTCGCGCTCGAAGAACGCGAAGGCCTCGGCAATGAGATGCGTAGCTTCGGGCGGCTCCTGTCCTGTCATGACCGCCTCAAACGTTTCCCTGTCGGGGTCTGACGGCCAGAGCTTGAAACGGTCGTGCTGTCCATTCGTGAGCGTCTCGTCGTTTTCGACCTGCTTGGCGAGGAGGCCAATCGCTTGCTCGGCCTCGCGAGCTCGCGCGAGCTTCAACGCAACCCCGAGGATGAGCTGTAGCGTCGTGAGCCGCTGCTGCCCGTCTATCAGCGGGCGTTCGTCAATATCGGAGCCAGCGGAGAGCGACTGATCGCAGACGATCGCTCCGAGGAAATGCGAGGGCATCGGCTGCTCGGCTCCGGCCGCAATCAAGACCTCCACCCGCTCCACCTCCTGAACGGTGTCAATGAGATCCTCCCACAGCTCGGACCATTGTTCGGTCTCATTCCAGACGTAGCGACGCTGAAAGATCGGCACCACGTACTGGATGTCGGGCTGGAACACCTTGAGAAGCGTGCGCGGGTTTGCCTCCATCGATGGGTGAGCCTATCGCCGCGACTATCCTCCGGTTTTTTGGGTGGTCGTCAGCCGGGAAGAACCGCCATCCAGCAGACCACACCAAGGTCGTTAGCGGTGATCTTCTCCGGCAGTGGCGGTGCATCCACTGGCTGTAGGCCGAATTCTTCGACAACGCGGACGATCTCCGCGGCGGCCTCATCCCGCGAGATCTCGGCCGCGAGCACGCGGTCCTGAACCTCGCCGATGGCACGGCGAACGGCTGAGCTGCGCTCTACGGCGAGCACGTCGTCGGCCAGGTCTGCCCTGGGCGGCAGCGCGACGGCCGGGTCGCGCAGCAGCTCCAGCGCCCAGCGCTGCTTGGGCCCGATCTGCTCCTGGACGGCTCGGAGATCGGTACGCTCGTTGTGCGTGACAACGATGTCGGCTGCCGCAGCCTTCCACGCCGCCTCGAGGTCGATGCCCTCAAACTCGGTCGGCTCGCCGCCGTGTGGGTCGATCCGGCGCAGGATCTGAAGGTCGGTCGAGACGAGCTCTTGATCGGGTAGCTCGACGAAGCGCCAGTAGCGGTAGCCGCCGGATGCGTCCGGCATGGCTGGCGTGCGAGTGGCGAAGAACACGCCCGGCGCTCCCTGGGAACGTCCTCCCGGTGTTTGACGAAAGCACGCCCCGATCCCCCACGGTAGGCGTAGCACGCGCTCAACCTCGCCCTCGGCCAGCGCGCGGTCGATCAGTCGCCGCAGCTCCTCGCCGATGAACGCACCGGAGGTCTCCTCGGACTCGTCGAGCAGCTCTACGTCACCGTCGGCGAGCCGCTCGGCGTAGTGGCGGAGTTGTGTCTCGAGGCCCTCGATGACCTCGGCCTCCATGCCGTATACCCCGCTCGCCGCCTTGACCTTGGCCTGAATCCGCGCCTCCAATCCAAGGAGCCGCTCGAGCTCTCCCTGCTTGGGTAGCATCGTCCAGAGGTAGACCTCCGCGTGATCTGAGAGCAGTCGGATCACGCGGCCGTTGCGCTGGACGACGCGCTGCGGGTTCCACGGCATGTCATAGGAGATGACCTCCTGTGCCTGCTGCAGGTTCTGGCCCTCGGAGAGGACATCGGTCGAGAGCAGCAGGTCGACCTCGCCATCGGGAGGCTCGTAGTCGGGGCGTACGACAGTGCGTGGGGCGAAGCGGCCCAGCGCGGCAAGGCGCTGGTCGGGGGTGCTCTCACTGCCGATGACCGTGACCCGCTCGCGGCCACCCACGCGCGCCGGGAGGTGCTCGTCGAGGTAGCGGATCGAGGCGCCGAACGTCGAGAACACCGCGATCTTTTGCGCGGGTGAGCTCTCCAACAGGTCCACTAGCGCAGCGAGCTTGGGATCGGTTGCCGCGTCCAGTTCGGCGAGCGCGTCTCGGATCGCGGCGAGACGACCCTGGTCTGCGGCCACGGCGTCGCGGTAGGTGGGGTCGAACTCGCTCACCGGTCGCACGGCGTCGGTCGCCTCGAGCTGCTGCTCCACCCAGGCCGCAAGCCCCGCGTCGTCAGCCTCGCCGGCGGCGGCCGCGCGGAGCTGCTCGCGTGAGAGCACCTCTCCGTGGCCCCATGCAAGGAGGAAGGCGTCGTGCGCTGCGAGCATCGCCTCGACCGTGTCCAGGCACGCGCGCCAGCACGACTCGAAGCGCTTGAGGATGCCGGACTTCAGCAGGCCACCGAGCTGCGCCTCGACCGCGGTCTCGTCGCCACCGAGCTCGAAGGCGCTCGGCCGGTAACGGGCCATCGTGAGCTCGTCGATCTCATCGGTGATGCGCCCGAACAGGCCGGGGTGAGCGATGTCGAGGTCGTAGCGGCGCGTACGCAGCGTCGGCTTCGGAAACCGGACCGGGGTGCCGTCCGGGAAGGTGGCGCCCTCATACTCGCGCTCGATGAACACGCGGTCGCGGCGCACACTCACCGCATCGGCCAGCGGATACAGCACGTCTGGGTCGAGGTTCTCCGGATCGCGGCTGTTGGCGCCCGCCGCGATGAAGAGATTCCTGACGGAGTCGATCCCAGCGCCGACAAACGCCCGGTCGTGGCGACCGAAGAGCATCACGAGGTTGTAGAGGTCCCACAGCCCGTTGTTGATCGGCGTCGCCGTCAGCAACACGACCTGCTTGGGCGTGCCACCCAGCAACCGCTCCATCGCTCGATACCAGCTCGTGTTCTCGTTGCGTAGTGCGTGCGCCTCGTCGACGACGATCAGACGATATGAGTCCTTGCGGTTATCGAGATGTCGATGACGGTTACGCGCCTCTGGCATGAGTTGCTCGTCGGAGGCGAGCTCCTGGAAGGAGATGACCTGCGCCGACAGCTTGGTCTGGTTGATCCGCTCACGCCAGCGCTTGGCGAGCTGCGCGGGAGTGATAACGAGCGCGAAGACGCCGTCCTCCTCGGTGCGCTCCTCGATGAATGCGAGTCCGATCTCCGTCTTGCCGGTCCCGACTCCGTCCGCGTAGATCACCCCGCCGTGGCGGCGAGCGATCACCCGGGCGCGCTCGTAGCCATCGCGCTGGAAGGGAGCGAGCTCCAGACCGGTCGGGCGGCTCGGACGCAGCGGATCGTCCGGTTCCGGACTATGCAGCTCGAGCAGCGCGCGTAGGTACACGGTCATCGGATCGATCCGGCCGGGATCGGGAAACAGCAGCTCGCGCAGCTCGTCCTCAAACGCCGGCGCCTGCTGCCACAGGTCATCGAACCAGGCGATTGCGTCGCGTGCCACCGGCACGTCGTAGTTCGCGAGGCCAAGCTCCAGGTTACGCTCCATCCCGGCGCCGGTGAGATTCGCGGAGGTGACCAGAGCCACGCGCGCGTCTGTGTGATCGCCGAATAGGTAGGCCTTGCCGTGCAGAAACTCACGTACGTAGCGGCGGACGCCGACCTCCGGGCGCCCGAGCCAAGCCTCCACTGCGGCTAGCTGGCGTGCGGCGCGAGAGGGCGGGAAGCGGGAAAAGTCACGCTCGTCGCGGAGGCGCTCAAGCTGAAGGGTGAAGCGGTCGATCGGCGGAAGCTGAGCGCCCAAGCCCGGGTCCGGGGCCGCCCCGAGCAGCAAGCGGGTCGGGCGACCGTCGGCGAGTGTCGCCAGATGATGAAGGCCAGCGAGATTCACGTAGCCCGTGGCAACCGAGAACCCGTGCCGGACATCGACGTCTGCCATCAGGTACGCGAGCGCCTCACCGTGACGCGTGTCCGCGCTGCGGTTGTCGAGGAGGTATGGTCGGGAGTCCACGGCACTCAGCCTATGCAGCGAAGCGCTGACGCACCATCTCGCGGTAGGCGAGCGGAACCGCGTCCTCAGTGAAGTCGTCGAACACGAGCTCGAGCTCGGCTGCAGTGAGCCCCCACGCTCGCGCGACGCAGGTGTCAATCTCAGCCCGAAGCAATGTGCGCTCCTGATCGTCGAGCTGTTCAACCGCGACACCAGTGGCAGCCGCGAAGTCTGCGAAACGGTCGTCCGGGCAAGAGAGTTGTGCTCCCGTCAGGGCGAGCGAATCGAAGGTGTCCTGTTCGATATCAGGCAGGCGGAGACCCTCGAGAACGAAGAAATTCAGATGCTTCTCAACAAAACGACGGGCTTGCCAATCGAACACAATGCTGTTCATAACTGCTAGGCAAGCTGCTTCGGCTTGAGGGTCATCGTCAAGGAACACCAGATACGGCGCCGTATTACTAAGGAAGTGACTAGGTGGGACCAGACAAGCGCGCACGGTCCTGGAGTCCGTCGCTCGAGTCACATCGCGGAACGCAACACGAGCCCGCAGAAAGGTTCGGTCTACAGCCTGGCGTCGAACGGCGAGTGATAGCCCCTCGGCGAGCAATGACCTGGCACCGGGCTGTCGCTTCCGCGCCTTGGCGAGTGCCTCTTCGCTCGCTGGGCAGGGGCGGGCGCCCACCCCATGTGGATTGAATTGGTCAAAACTCTCACCCTTCCACAGTGGTATGCCAGTAGTCGCACCCTCCCATAGCCCAGCGTCTTTCGTCTCATGAAACTCTGCGACCGGAAAGCAACGCCAACGGCGCCCACCGTACGGGAACGGGGACCCCGAGCGTAGCTTGCCTAGCAAGTCAGCCTCCTCTTGGTTACGAAGGAGCGGGACTTCCAGTTCTGGCCCGAGAGCGGCTCGCTGCAGCCTCAACCCAGGCTTGGCGGACTGAATGGCAAACTCCTCGGCTGAGCGAGCTACCCCGACGACCTCAAGTACATCTTGGGGATCAGGTGAACGGCGCTCCGCAGCGAGCAGTGCGACGGTGTCCTGCGGATGAGTGTCAAACGCCCATTTCCGGTTGTTCAACAAGAAGTCTATTCGGGTTGGGACCGCCTGGTCGAACAACCATGAACGGAAAGCCGCAGAACCCTTTGTAAGGAACAAGTTCCGGGGTAGAACTACTCCAAGACGACCACCTGATCGCAGCAATTCTCGGTAGCGCTGACAGAAGAACTTGTATACGTCTGGATCGCCCGTGCTCGCCTGATAGCCGGCGTCCGGCCCTAGATACTCGCGAAGCGTCTTAAGACCCGCACGTGAAGACTCGAGAAGCACCTGTAGCTCTGGCCGCTCGGCCTTGATTGCTGATACCTCGGCCTTTCGTTGTGCCTCAGGCATTGAGCGGAGACCGGGTCGGTAGAGCGCATAGAACGCCAACTCCTCGACCACGACCTCCTCCCAAGGTGGATTCCCAACCACTACATCGAAGCCAGGACGCTCGCGGGCGAAGACCTCGGCGAACGCCAGCGGCCAGTGCAGGGCGCTGTGGCGGCGGGCGAGTTCGGCTGCTTGCTCGCCGAGGCGCGACGCCCCTCCCGCGATGATCTCGTGGCCTATCTGAAGCGCCTCCTCACGCGCCCCCTTGAGGCCGAGCGGTTGTGCGACCCACAGGTCGAGCACTCGTTCGGCCGCCGCCACGCTGTCGTGGAGGTCGGCATCGGCGGAGCGGCTGGCCTCGACCTCGGTAGGTGTGCGGTCGTCGATCGCGCGCAGGCGGGCGGCTCCGTCCGCAGCGCCGGCGACCGCCTCGGACAGCGCGTCGCCGAAGAGCACCCCCTGACCGCGCTCGGTGCCCGGCGCTGTCATCGACTCGGGCCGCGCCACTCCGATCAGCGAGTTGCCCACCCGGATGTTGTGGTCGAGATAGGCAAGCGACAATCCTGGGACGAACGAGCCAAGCCAGAGTGAGACCTTCGCGATCTCCGCCCCCATCCGAGAGAGGTCCACGCCGTAGACGCAGCGCTTGAGCACCAGACGCTTGAGCAGCGCGGTGTCCTCGATGCCGGCTCCGAACGTGCTGCCTGCCGCCCGCCGCAGACCGTCGAGCTCCTCGCGCACTGCCGGCAGCGCGAGATCACCGAGTAGCGTCGCGATCTGGTCGGCGAGCTCCTCGACGACCTCGACGAGGAAGTGCGCGCTGCCGCACGCCGGATCGAGCACGAAGAACTCAAACAGCCGGTGGGCGGCGGCCCGCCGGTCGCTTGACGCAAGCTCACGGACCTCGACGAGATGCTGCTCAAACGCCGGCCGCACCGCCTTGTGCACGAGGTGACGCACGAGCTCTGTGCGCGTGTAGTACACGCCGCCGCCCTTACGCCCGCCCTCGTTGGTCAGCCACAGCAGATCGCCGTGCGCGATCTCGACCTCCTCGCTGCTCGCGGGTACATAGCGATCACTTTTCGCGTCGTAGCGGAAGTCGCGGTCGGCAACCGACAGGCGCAGGGAAAGCAGACCCTCGTAGATGTGGCCGAGGTGACCGATCTCGAGGTCGGAGAAGTCGACCCCCACGTCGGAGTCCTTGGAATCGCGAGCGAGCGCGACGAGCGCTGGAGCCAAGGCGGCGTCTGGGATCGAGGCCACCTCCAGGATTTCTGCGCCGTCGAATCCGTCCGGCGCGAACAGCGCCCCGTTGTAAGCGGGCACGCCCCACGCGCTCTGTCCTGTGCGCATCGCTTCTACGAGCCCACTGATATCGCGCCACAGCGTCTTGGCGTTCTGGTCGGCGACGTCCTGCTCCTCGGCTGCGCGCTCCGCAATGCGGGTGAAGCTGCGTCCCGCGTAGGTGTGGTTGGACATCGGCAGATACCCGGCGCTCTCGGCGTAGAGCAGGAACAGCGCCCGAAAGACCCATGTGAGCGCTGCGGCCTCGAGCTCGGCCCGAACCTCGTCGTCCGCGACGTCGCGGCCGCTCGCTGTGGCCCAGCGGCCAAGCTCTCGCCCCAGGCGTGGCATCACGTCCTGGCGCAGTGAGCGGTCGAGCCGCTTGCTCAGGCTCGACCCGTAGTCGCGTGCCTCGATGAGCAGTTCCTCCAAACCTCCAGAGGCAAGAAACTCTGGCGCCAGCAGACCGACGAGGGGTAGGTACTCGGGCTCCATCGCGGCCGGGTCCAGCTCGATGTAGCGTGTGGTAGATCCCGCATCGTTACGGCCTGCGCGCAGCAGCCGCATTCTCGTACCGGCGGCCAGCAGGCCGTATGGAGCGCCGCTTGCAAGGCAGTCGGTCACGAGCGCGCCCTCAGCGGAGCGACCAGCTTCGTCGAACCGCGCGAGCTGGTCGGCGGACTGGCGGGGATGCACCACGATCACCGGCTCGCCGCCGCTGCTCGCCAGGTAGCCGCGCTTGGGCAGCGACGCGACCTCGTAGCCAAGGCCGGTCAGAACCTCGCGCCAGCCGACCGTGGGTAGACCCTGGGTCAGCTCCTTAAACCGCTCCCATCGGTCGGACTGCGGCAGGCGCTTCGCGTAGAGATGTTCGCTGCCCAACCCACGGACCGCGAGTCCTGCGACGCCTTCGGTGTCCAGCCGCTCGACCTCCTGAGCGACCTGCCGTACCGCCTCGAGCTTCCGCAGTCCTGGCGTCCTCGAGATCAGATCGAAGAGCGACTCAGCTCGGAGTCTCCGCACCGGCCCTTCCGGCTGGGGCCCGAGCACACGTAGCCGCCCCTCATCCTCGGGATCGTCGGCGATCAGCAGCAGCGGCACAGCGCCACCGCCCCGACGCCGCTTCCAAGCGGCTCGCATCCTGCGCTCGTCCACCGCCGTCACATGCGCATACTCGATGCTGTTGACGAGCCTGCTCGCGGAGACCCCATTCGCAGTGCCCGCATCACGGCTTCCAGGAAGCGCAGCAAGGCCAGCAAAAAGCTCCTTGGCGTTCACAAAGGGAAGCCGTGGTCGAGCACCATTCCGCCAGGCTAACTGACGGACCGGCTGAGCAGACAGTGCGGACACAGAGCCGAAGATACGCATCGCTTGTGATGGGATCTTCGGCCCGGGTAGCTCCAGCAACGAGTAGCCGCTCGGGTTGGGAACACGAACTCCTCGTGCTGATGAATCAGCCCGGCACGTCGTAGCTGCTCGTCGCGTCTCGTACTTTCCGGCGACCGTCTACGCGGCCTTGGGTCGGGTTTGCGGTTGGTGGCGTTCGCCGGGGAGCGTCTTGCTGACGAGGAGCTGATGCAGTGCGTGTGGGGTGCAGCGCAGGATGTTGGCGGCGGAAGCGGCGTGCGGATGCGCGTTCCCGGATGGCGAGGAGAGAGCGAATGGAAGGGCAGGCGCCCGATCACTCAGCAAGGTCCTCCTCCCCACGTTCGTCCCAGGTCATGAACAGGTCGTTCTGTTGTTGTTTGGCGCGGTCCGCTCGGTCCTGGCGTTCTGTTCGCTCGTGGCTTCCCGTTGTTGGCGCTCTGTTCGCTCGCGGGCGGCTCGCTCCTGGCGCTCCTGTCGGGCCTTGAGGGTCAGCGCCTCGCGTTCGGCGGTTCGTTTTTCAGCGTCGCGTTGTTGGGTGTTACGGGCTTCGGCTTCTTCGCGCGCTGCTTGGCCTGAGCCTGTTGGCGCTCCGCGTAGCGTTTGGCGTTGGCGCCGGCGAGCATGTCGGAGTGCTTTTTGAGGAAGTAGATCTGGTCGATCATTTTTTCCAGCTGACCGTCGGTCTTCTTGGCGTTCTTGGCGTCGAGCACCCACACGAGGCCCTTGGCGTGGTCGTGCACGATCAGATCGAGATCGAGGCCGATGCCGGGAGGTTTCCAGCGGATCGCGAGGATGCTGATCTGCTGGTAGCGCGCGGCGAGGTCTGAGACGCGCTCGATCAGGACTCGCTCCCAAGCGATGCCGGCGGTCGTCTTGTGGGCGGCGTCAGTCGGGCCGTCGCGGCCGACCTTGCGGTCGATCGTCTCCAGCGCGAACTGGATGTCCTCGGGCTGGATCTCCGCGTGCACGCCGCGCGGCAGGTCAGAACGCAGCCTGGCGAGGTCGGTCTTGAGCATCGATGCGACGAGCTCCGGGGTGATCTGCTCGCGGGGCGCGAGGGGCCGCAAGCGGCCCAGGCCGAAGCGCCCAAGGAGCCGGTCGATCGCCGGCTCGTCGCTGGTTACGCGGAGGTGGTGGCGGACGGGTTCGGCGGCGAGATCCAGAGCGGCCGCGGGGTCGGAGTGCGCGATCGCGCGGTGCTCATCGGCCAGCACCATCAGCCCCGAGGCGGCATCCGGGGCCTCGATCGTGGAGAAGTCCCACAGAGGCCTGGCGGGCACGAGCTCGGGTTTGCCCGGGCAGAGGACGATCGGTTTGTCCGCATCGGCACACACATCTAGCTCGACCCGCCCGCCAAATCAGGCTCAGGGCTCGCAGGGGTGCGGCCCCTCGTTGTAGCGCTCGAGGTGAAGTTCGGCAACCACGCGCGGGGGAACGAGGCCGCAGCGCAGCCCCTCGTCTGAGATCGTGGCGAGCGCCGTCCACCGGGAACCCGAGCCGCGCAGGACCGTCGCAGTGTCCTGGCCGCCTGTCAGGTAAGCCAGCGCGAACGGTCCACGTGTGCTGACGTGCACCCATGCGAGTCTGTCGTGCAGGGTGCGCTCGGTTTCTCTGAGGTAGTGGTCGATAGCCGTGAACTCGGAGCGAGTCGCGGGCCGCCCGGCGAGCGGATGGCCGTGTCGCTCGCGGGGGCGTGGTGCCGGCGCCTGTGTGCCGACGTGGACGGTCAGCGACGTCGAGGCTTGCGGTTCCAACCCGGAGTCCTGCGTCGGGTCCGCCCACGCGCAGAAGATGTAGGTGCCGCGTCGCAGCGGTTCCACGTCGCTCGCCAGCGGCCACGGCCCGCCGGTTACGTCCTGGTCGATCAGGTGCTGGTCGTTTTCGACGCCGTAGTTGATTGGGCATCCGTGCCGGGTCGCGGTCATGCCCTCAACGACGACGTGGCGCTGCACTTCGCTTGTGGCGGTGAGGTTCAGCACGAACGGCCGGCCAGGCTGCGGCGGTCGGGGGAGGCTGAGCTTCAGCGAGATCACCGGGGGGCGAACCTGCACCTGCAGGGTCGTGGTGGCTGTGACCGGCCCGCCGTCGGTTTCGATCAGCCCGGCCGGTTCCTCCAACCAGCCGCAGAGGATGTAGGCGCCGGGGGCGGGCGGCGTGAAGCCCGCCGAGCCGCTCCAGTCGCCGACGTTCCCTCCTTCGAGGAGGTGGCCGGGCGTCAGCGTGGTCCCCTCATCGGCGGCCGGCGTGGAC
>Ga0210389_10003020_pt1 | contig 13171 bp, 7 predicted proteins | sample IncBWH28OmetaG_FD_160127 | JGI IMG/M metagenome (GOLD analysis project Ga0210389, IMG submission 160127) | Forest soil microbial communities from Barre Woods Harvard Forest LTER site, Petersham, Massachusetts, United States - Inc-BW-H-28-O ...
TGAGTTGAACCTGGGAAATATATTTCACCGTCTGGACCGCTTTGCTGAGGCCCTGGAATGCTACGAGCGAGCCGTCGGTTTCTTTCGCGGCAATCCTGAGCAAGATCCAGAAGCGCTCGCCGTCGCAATGCACAATGTCGCCATGTGCCTCGTTGGACTAAACGATTTTCCACGAGCTCTTGCCTCTTACCGAGAGGCCCGGCAGTTCGCTGTCGCACACGGCATGCAGTTGTTGGTGACGCAGTCGGACTACAACATTGCTTCCTTGTTCTATTTCCAGGGCGATCACAGCCGGGCGATTGAAATGCTACGTGCAACCCGCGACGAGTCACGCAAAGTCAGCGATCGATACCACGTCGGACTGTGTGAGCTTGATCTGTCGGAAATCTACCTCGAAGTGAATCAGAGCAAGAAAGCAGAGGAGTCGGCGCGTGAAGCCGGCTGCGATTTTCAGCGGCTGGAAATGGGCTATGAAACCGGAAAGGCACTGGCGAACCTTGCCCTGGCGCTGTGGCAGCAGGGAGGTGCCGAACCCGCATTGGAACTGTTCGCCAAAGCGAGAAGCGTTTTTGTCAGGGAAAAGAACCGGGTTTGGCCAAGTCGCATGGATCTGTATCGGGCGATCATCCTCATCGAGCGGGGACAGTCGGCAGAAGCAAAACGCCTTTGCCAAACGGCTCTAAAGGCTTTCCGTAAAGCAAGGGTCTCGTACAGTTTGATCCAGTGTCACCTCTTGCTGACGCACATCTATCTACAGGTCGGTAAGGCTCACCTCGCTTACCCGCATTGTATGTCGGCACTCAGACGGCTGCACGAGATTGACCTACCCGTGCTGCGTAGTCAGGCTTATCACCTCATGGGCCGCATCCAGGTGGCAGGGGCCCGTCCGGAAGAGGCTCACACTTCTTATGAACAAGCCCGCAGGACTTTGGAAGAGCTCCGGGGAGCTCTTAGCCGGGAAGAACTCCGGATCTCGTTCATGAAAAACCGGTTGGTCGTTTACGAAGAGTTGGTTGAGCTCTGCCTCGCGGGCAAGACGGAACAACGGAGGGATGAAGCGTTTCAACATATGGAGCAGTCAAAGTCGCGCAGCCTGCGTGACTTGATGTCCAATGCCGGCTCTGAGTTTCACTTGACTTCGTCACTCGATCCCAGCCTGATCAGCAGAGTACGGGATCTACGGTCCGAAATCCATTGGTATTCACATAAGTACGAAGAGGAGCAGCTCGGTGAAACCAAGAGCCCTCCCGAGCGCTTGGCTCGGATCCAGTCGGAGATTCGAAAGCGCGAAGACGAGCTGTTGCATGTAGCTCGGGAAATGCCCATTCCGATCGCTGAGTCAGCGGGCTTGATTTCGCTGAATGCGGTTACCGTAGAAGAGATGCGAGAAAGCCTCGGTTCCGGCTCGACGCTTCTCGAATATTTCCAGATTCGCGATCAGCTGGTCGCGGTCGTGCTGGATCAGAGCTCCCTGGAAGTCGTACCGGTTACGACGCTTTCGAGAGTGAATGATCTAATGTGCCGACTGAGCTTCCAGCTTTCCAAATTCAAGCTCTCGACTGATTACGTTGAAACCTTCGGCAAACTCCTGATGGAGGCGACACTTGGTCATGCCAGAGATTTGTACGACGCAGTGCTCGGGCCAGTCATAACGAAGCTCAACGGAAATCATCTGCTCATCGTGCCTCATGGAAGTCTTCACGCCTTGCCGTTTCATGCTCTGTTTGATGGCAGCCACTTTCTGATTGACCGCTTCAAGATCTCTTACGCGCCAAGCGCTACTGTTTTTCGCCTTTGTCAACAGCGGTCCACGAATCGTACTGGAACGTCGTTGGTCTTGGGGGTACCCGATGCCGCGGCCCCTCTGGTTCTCGACGAGGTGCAGAGTGTTAGCGCGGCACTCCCGCAGTCCGAACTATTCCTCGGCGCCGCGGTAACAGCGGATCTGTTACGCACGAAAGGTGAGGTCAGTCGACTCATCCACATCGCAACTCACGGTTACTTCCGGCAGGACAACCCGATGTTTTCCGGCATCCGTCTAGGAGACGGCGTCCTGAGCCTCTATGATCTGTACCAGATGAGGCTTCCGGCTGAACTCATCACCCTCAGCGGGTGCGCCACGGGACTTAACGTTGTGGCCGATGGAGACGAGTTGTTGGGGCTGGTTCGCGGATTGATCTATGCTGGAGCCCAGTCGGCGCTATTGACTCTCTGGGATGTACCGGATCGAAGCACATCCGAGTTTATGGCGTCCTTTTACAGGCACCTATCCTACCGCCATGACAAAGCTGCTGCCTTACGGTTGGCAATGATTGACCTGCGGGATCGCTACCCCCACCCATATCACTGGGCTCCCTTCGTACTAGTCGGAAAGGTAACCTGAAGGTCATATCCGAAGTAACCGGTGCGACCCACAGTTTTTTGGAGTTGCCTATATTTATCTCCGCCGCCAGATACTCTTATTAGCTAGATAACAGACACAGGCAATTCGCGGAGCTGGGAAGACTATGGAACACTTTTCGGTTGGAAGCTGGGTCGATTTTGTCCGACAAATACAGGGAAACAAGGACCAGGCCGAGATCGTGCGTCACTTGGAAAGACAATGCATCGAGTGCTCGAACACGGCGAAGATATGGGGGAATGTTATGCGTATGGCGAAACAGGAATCGAGTTGCGAGCGGCCAGCCTGGGCAGTCCGTGCGGTGAAGGCTTCCTTTGCAGTTCAGAAAGCGATTGCGCCCCGCCCGAGTCCGCTGGAGGTCGCGTCTCTATTGTTTGACAGTGCCTTGCAACCGGTGACGCTTGGAGTACGGGGAACTGCCTCGATCATGAGACAGCTCTTGTATAAGTCGGGTACGCTGCGCATCGACATGCGGATGCAGCCGAAGCTGGGATCAGATTCAATGGTCCTGATGGGCCAACTCTTGGACGCCACAAGGCCTGACCAGGGAATGAGTGGAGTCCCGGTGAGTTTGCTTTGCAAAGGCGATACCGTGTCGCAGGGAACAACGAACGGAGCCGGAGAATTTGATTTCGGCATTACGGCGCAGAGCTCCCTGCAAGTCGTATTTGGACTCGGGGGGACAAGAACAATCGTTGTTCCTGTTCCCGATGGCTCCGACATCGCCTAACTTAGGTAACACGTGAGTCTTGCAATCAGTAACCTTGAAATGGCACTGAAGTGGTGTTGAAGTTCTTATTAATGGGGTTCGTAGAGCTAAGGGTAGTAGCAGTCTCTGGGGGGTGTATGCGACGCTTGATGTTAATGTTGTTTCTGCTCGTGGCCTCTGGTTCTCCCGCCTTTGCACAGCAACGCGTGATTGTGCGCGACGAGCTAGGGCTAAGCGGGCTAAAAGGCACATGCCTCATTCTGAATTGCTACGTGAATGCCAGTCTTGGCGACCCGTCCGGACGCCTCTTCTTGATCACCGTCAACGGCTCGGGGAACCTGAATTCTTTCTTGTCGTCTCTGTTGCGACAGGTGGGGGTGGTTGGCGCCGAACTCGACCAGCAACTTCTTCTGATCCAAGCGTCGGCTGGTCCTATTCCCGAATCGCTCCTCGATGAGACCCCGCTTGTCTATTATGGCACCACTGTTTGGGATGGTTATGCCAACCAGCCAGCCGCCCAGATTGTTCGGGTGCTTCCGGCCCAAAGCGCTTTCCATGTATCCGGAGCTGGAACAGTAGCGATGATTGATACAGGCGTCGATACTCAGCACCCAGCACTAGTTGTCGTTCTTGTGCCTGGATATAACTTCGTCAACAATACCTCCAATGCCGATGAGAAGGCAGATGTGAATCAGTCATCAGCGGCGGTGTTGGATGGGGGATCGGCCGAGCCGACATACGTAAATTCCTCCACCATCGCTGTGCTGAATCAGTCGTCAGCAGCCGTTTTGGATGGAGGACAATACAATTCATTTGGCCACGGTACCATGACGGCCGGTATCGTTCATCTGGTGGCACCGACCGCGAAGATCATGCCCTTGAAAGCATTTTCCGCCGATGGCAGCGGCTACGTGTCAAATATCATTCAAGCTGTATATTATGCGTCTCAACATCACGTTCAAGTGATCAGCATGAGTTTCAGCTTCAGTCCTTCCTCTAGCGAAATGGCGAAAGCGATCCAGTACGCCAATGCTCAAGGCATCATTTGCGTCGCGTCGGCAGGGAACGACGGAGAAGATGAACTGGTCTATCCTGCTGCACTGTCTGGCGTCATGGGAGTTGCATCGACGACCGACTATGATACGCGTTCGAATTTCTCCAACTATGGGTCAGACGTTTGGGTGGCCGCTCCTGGCGAGGGAATTATCTCAACCTACCCATATGGGACATACTCTGCAGGATGGGGTACTTCCTTCAGCGCGCCGTTCGTAGCTGGAACGGCTGCACTGTTGGTCGATGCTTCGCCGGGCGCGAATCAAAAGAGCGCCGCCGCTGCGATCGCCAACGCGAAGTGGGTTTCTTCCGATATGGGCAATGGGCGCCTCGACGCTTACTTGGCAGTTCAATCCTTGATCGAAGCTGGAACGGGAACGCACTGAAAAATATACGCGTAGAGGGGTGTCTTCATCCGTCGGGGACACCCAGTTGTACTCCTGTTGCGAGCGGGATCCGGTTGCAGGTTGGCCTCGTCTCCAATCACCTCGAGCTTAACCAGACTGGTATCGAAAGTTCACTCGCGATACATATGGTGGTTTAACGCCTCGTGCGCGGGCAAACATCCCGCAGTGTTGGGAAGTATCGGACAGTTGGCCTGTCGAGGTAGCACTCTGTCGAAATATAGCGATGCTGTGGGCGAGCTGTATGCCGGTTGGTGAGCGTGCTCCGGACCTGAAAGGCGCCATTCTGACTTACGGCCGAAAAGTCGTTTTTCAATCAACTTCCGGTTTGCCCCTCACTCGGGCCAGATTGCATTCATGCGAGGTTCGCTGAATATCGTCCCAACAGCTTTTATTCGCCTCGCAAGGCCAGCATCGGATCCGTACTCGATGCGCGTCTAGCCGGTAGTGCAGAAGCTGCCAGCGCCAGCAGCAACATTGCCAGTGCGGAAAATGCAAGCACACCCGGATCAAACGGGCTGACGTCAAACAGGAAGGACCGCAACAAACGAGATGCGGCGAGTGCTCCTAGCAAACCCAAGCCGCAGCCAACCGCAGCGAGCCGGGCTCCGGAAGTCAGGATGAGCAGTATCACGCTGGAGCGCTGGCAGCCGAGCGCCATGCGCACCGCCATCTCCTGTTCACGCAAGGCCGCGGAGAACGCAATCACGCCGTAGATCCCGAGAACACTGAGCAGAACGGCAGTAATTGCAAATGAGGAAATCAGGACAGTATTGAAACGCCGCGGCGCCTCACTGTTGGTGATGGCGTGTTCCATCGTCTGCATCTGGTACAGCGGCAAATGCGGGTCAATCTTGCGCATGATTGCGCGCAGCGACTCCTGCATCTGCTCCGGCGCGATACGGCTGCGCAGAACGATCCAACCGTCGGCGGCGCTCAATTCCCCGACAGAGGCGAGAACCCTTTCACTGGCGACCGTCTGTGTCACTGGCTGGTATACCTGTGCCAGCGTTTCCGCGTCGGGCGACCCGAGTTTGACATCATCGACCTCGCCCACCACTGTCATCCACGGCGTCGAGGTTTCCGGCATGCCCCGGCGCAGCCGTTTGCCGATTGGGTCCTGGCCTGGCCAGTAGCGCTGCGCCATCTTCCGATTCACGATAGCCACTAACTGTGAGCTCGTATTATCCGACTCGGTAAAGACGCGCCCGCGGAGGACACGAATGCCCAGCGCTTCGAAGGAATCGCCCTCGACCAGCGACATGGCCGCCATATTCAATCCCGCACCCTTGGGTGCAACATAGCCTTCGACAGTGAAAGCGATGCCCCAGTTATTGCCGTCGGCCGGCAAAAACGAAGTAATTCCAACTGTCTCCACGCCAGGCAACCGCCCGAGATCATTCAGCAGAGTCTTTGTGAATTCGTCGATGGCGGATTGCGTTCGATACTGCTGCTGCGGCAGAACGTAGAGGGCAGCCAGCACATTGTCGGGGCGGAAGCCCAATTGCACATCGCGCATCTTTTCGAAGCTGCGCAGAAATAGGCCGGAGGCGGTAAGCAGGGTCAGCGCGACGGCGATCTCCGCCACTACGAGTGCCGAGCGTAGCCTGGCATGGCCGCTGCCCGAAGTGCCAGTGCGGCCGCCTTCTTTGAGGGCCTCATTCACGCTTGTCCTGATTGCGGCAAATGCTGGAGCCAATCCGCAGACGAAGCCGGTCAGCAGCGCCAGTCCGAGGGCGAAGAGCATGACTGGCCAATCCAGGCCAATCTCATCGATACGAGGCAGGGTCTGCGGTAGGTGGCTTATCCCCGCCCGCAGAACGCCAGCCGCGAGTGCCAGCCCGATCATTCCACCAGCGATACTCAGGACCATGCTTTCCACGATGGCCTGTCTGAGTAATGCGGCCGCACGAGCACCCAGGGCGAGCCGCACCGCGATCTCTCTTCTTCTGCGGATAGCACGCACCAGCAGAAGCCCCGCCAGGTTTGCACAGACAATCAACAGGACAATGATCACTGCAAAGAACAGGGTTCGCACCAGAGGTCGCGCTTGAGCCACTGTGTCTTCCTGCAGCAGCGTCACAGCCGCGTGGATACGGAGACTGCGCATGTAGGCGGGATAATCGCGCATCGTTTCCCCGGCCACCCGCTCGGCATCGCTCTGCGCCTGCTCGACGCTGATGCCGGGCTTTAAGCGGCCTATCATGCGAGAGTTCCACGACGCCGCGCCGCCCGCCGTAAACTCCTTTGGCTGCAGGCTGAGGGGAAGCCAAAACTCACTCTGGTTCACATGCCCAGGGTTGAGCGGAAACTCGAAATCCCGCGGCATGACGCCAATCACGGTGTAAGGCTTCCGATAGAGAAGGATCTTGTTCCCCAGCACGTCCGGATCGCCGTGGAAGCGGTTCCGCCACATGCCATAGCTCAACACCACCACTTGCTGTTGTTCTTCATCTTCGTGTTGTGTGAACGTGCGGCCTAATAGCGGTGGCACTCCGAGCGCCGCAAAGATCTCTCCGCTCATCCGCGTCCCATTCACCGCAGCGGGATCGCCCACGCCGGATAGTTCAAACAGTCTTCCGCGGTAGCCGCCCAGGTGGCTAAAGCTTTGAGTGTCGCGCATGTAATTGCGGATGTCGGGGGCGGTTACGCTGGAGGGAGCGCAGGACGGGCAGTGCATACCTTCAATTTGATCTCCCAGTGAGACCAGCCGATCCGGGTCCGGAAACGGCAGCGGACGCAGCAGAACTCCCTCAACGATGGAAAAAATCGCCGTCGTCGCCCCGATGCCCAGCACCAGCATCAGGACGGCGGTTAGTGTAAATCCGGGAGACTTCCGCAAGTGTCGCAAGGCATATCGAGTGTCTTGCAGCATGTGCCCAAGCCATTGAAACCCTCGCTCGTCGCGATGCCGCTGCTTCGCTTGCTCGACACCTCCATAGGAGAGTCTGGCCGCGCGCCGGGCATCTTCAGGGGACATGCCTTGGCGCAGATATTCGTCTTCCAGAAATGCCAGGTGTGTATCAATTTCTTTTGCCAGTTCTGCTTCTACTCTTGAGTCATCGAAAAGCAGATAAAACTTTTGAAATATGCGTCTCAGGTGCTTCATGGCTAAGACTCCTCAATCAAAAGCCGTTCCACCAGAGCCGACATTCTTCTCCACGTCTTTGTCTCCTCGCCCAACGCTTTCTGCCCAGCCTTGGTGATCGCGTAGTACTTGGCTTCCCGGTTGCTTTCGGTCCTGGCCCAGGTACCCTTAATCCACCCGTACTGCTCCAGCCGCACTAATGCCGGATAGAGAGTGCCCTGGTTGAGGTTGAGCAACTGACCGGAGATCTGCTGGAGACGCGTGGCAATTTGATAAGCGTGTTGTGGGCCCATGGTCGCCAGTGTGCGGAGAACGATGAGATCCAGTGTCCCTTGCAGTAGCTGAATTGATTCCTTGTCTTTATTAGACATCCAAGTGGTCTCTCCAATGAGAGGCTACTACGTTTCACTTGCTTGTCAAGTGGACTGCATGCGAAATAACCTCTTCGAGGAAGACCGGCAGTTGCTGTCCCGGGGGACGGCGATTCTGTCCGGATTGTCGGCTATTGGGAAGTTGGAGAACCGTCACTTCGATTCTGTGTGCGAAATGTGGGCCAGACTTCAGAGGATATTCAGATTTCGAGAGGGGCCAATCTGACTTGCGGCCCATCAGTCGTTTTTCAATTAACCTCCGGATTGCCCGTCATCCGGACGTGGCACCGGCTTATTTCACAGCCCCTTCTGAGCTGTCGGCAGCGCATTACCGCTGTAATCCCCAATCACGAATCGCCGACTCCCGACAGCAACTCCATTGATACCTTATCCACAGATGCGTCTCTCGACACTATTCGTGGTCTATCTGGTAGCCACGGCTGCGGCGATCGCCACCCCATTCGCGATCCATGGAGGAGAAATGGTTCGCCGGCGCATGATCCCGGTAAACTCGGAAACGCCACTTGAGCTCGCCCCAACCGAGCACCAAGCGCCTCGGGGAGTATTTAACCCCATTCCGTCGTGCCAGGCTCCGGACGGGACCGAGTACTACATGGATTACAGATTCTCGACCGGCAGCGAGACCGAAGATCGCCGGGTATTTGTTGACGATATCACTGTGCAATCCTGTGCCGTTGGGAAAGACGGGACCTTGTATCTGGTAGGCACGAGCGAGAACGAGAACTGGTTCCGCGCCTACTCTCGGAGTGGCCGATTCAAATGGTCGATTCCGCGGGATGAATATTGCAGCCGCCCGGCCGTGGCGCGCAACGGCAACACCTACCTTATTTGCATGCCGCGCACCGGCAACACGCAATTGACGGTCTACGACTCAGACGGGCAGCTGCGTTGGGCGCTGCCTACGGGCGGCTTTGAATGGAGTCCTGTGGCCCCGGCCATAGGTCCTGATGGCACGATTTATGCATACACCGGCGTGCAGTCTGCTCCCGCAATTATTGCTGTTACGCCGGATGGCAGAAACCTCTGGAGCACTTCGGTGTTGTCGCAGGTCAGCCAACTCGAAGTCAGCCCCAATGGCACGATCGTTGTGAATATTCCGGCAGGTCACGCCAGCGCTTTCGATCCTCAAGGCCGGGAGCTCTGGAGATTTTATTCCGGCGTGCGGGTCAACAACGGCGGCCTGACCGTGGCTGCGGATGGGACAGTTTATTTTGCTGCAGGCTTTCTGTACGCACTCGACCAGAACGGCAATACTAAATGGACGTTTAAGTCAGAACTCACTTATACCCGCGGTGATTATTTCGACGGAAGCCCCATCGTCTCCGAGAACGGCACAATCTATGCGCAGTCCTACTACCGTCAACTTTATGCCGTTACTCCAGAAGGGCGAAAAAAGTGGGCAACCAACACGACGGCGCCAGGTCTGGCAGACTTGATGCTCAGCAGCGATGGTGGCTTGCGCACGAATTGGGCGTGGTTTGTGGTTTCTAGTGGAGTGGCGACTCACGGCTGGCCTTCGCCTAACGGCAACGCTGAGAACACCCGCTCGGAGGAGCCGGAATGAAATCCACAACGTCTCCTTTTCAGATCGCCTTGGGCGTTGTTCTCGGAATTGCGCTGCAACCGCTCTCCTTACTCATTGTTGCCCAATACATAATTCATACGACGAGGCCCGGCACCGAAGAACGTGGCTGGAGTCTGATGGGAGTCGGACTTCTGTACTTCGCCTACTTCGGAATGGCCCAAGTGCTTACCATCCTGCCCGCCGCACTCATTCTGTTGCCCACCGGGAAACATGGGATCGTCCGCGGACTTCTGTTGCTTGGAACCGCCTCGGCGCTGCTGAATGTTGGTGTCCTGATTTTCCTGCATGCCAGCGGTTGGCCGATCCCTTAGATGTCTACAGGTTCTGAAGTCTGATCGTTTCCTCGGCCCTAGCTGCTTTCCTTGCAGAATCCTGATCTTCTTGCCTAGTCAGCACCGCTAACCGCCATTTCCGGAAACTATGCTAGTTCGTGAATCGTCGGCTATTCGGAAGTTGGAACAACATTGTCTCGAAATCTGCGTGCGAATTGTGTGCCAGATTCCGAGGATACTCAGATTCGGAAAAACGGCCAATCTGACTCACGGCCGATAAGTCATTTTTCGATCAACTTCCGGATTGCCCGTTATCCGACCAGAGTCGATGCCGACCGCGGATATCACTTTCGGGGAGCCGATTGTCCATTCCTAATCTGTAAGTCTCGCTGCGATCACCTCTGGTTGTCGGCATTATGGAGGGGCCAACTTTGCTGCTAGAATCGTGGTCTTCGGTCAATACACTACATACTGTAGCCTCGGATTGTACGGCTTGGAGGCGACACGAATTATTCGGCGCGAGAGTCCTGATTGCAATATAGTCACTGTTACTCAGAACGATGCGACGCTTGCTCGTGAACAAAGCCCCCGCAGCGTCGACGCAAACGGCTTCGTAATAAATCTGATTTAATCCGAGATTGGCTTCCAGAGATGGGGAGGGTGGCAATGGAAAACAATAGCAGGCTGGGCGAGAAAAGAAACGTAGCGGCCCAAGGAGAGCCCTGGCGCGGTCTTTTAACCGACGCTGCGCCGCGCGATCACATCGTCCAGCTTTATCAGGATGAGCAATTTCTCAATCGGGCCGTCTGTCGCTTTGCGGCGGCTGCGATTGCTAACGGCGAAGGGATAATTCTAGTTCCGACAATCGCTCATTGGGACGCTTTCCGGCCCCGATTGGAAAGCGAGGGCGTGGATGTGAAAGCCGCGGAAAAGCGCGGGCAACTAACGATAGTTGACGCGGACAATCTACTGCCCACCTTCATGCGTGACGGAATGCCAGATTCGCCCGTTTTCCTAGGCTTAGCCGCAAATGTTGTTTCACAAGCTCGCGGAGACGGGCGTTACCCGAAAGTACGCTGGTGGGGCGAGATGGTTAACATTCTTTGGGAGCGTGGCGACGTTGCCGCGAGTATGAACCTCGAAGATTTATTCGACAAGCTCGCGCATGAGCAAGATATTGCGATCTTCTGCTCGTTCTTAATGGATAACTTCAACGGAGACGTGCACGCTCGTATGCTGCCAAGACTCAGCGAGAATCACTCCCATCTTATTCCCGTTGAGGATTACTCTCGGCTTGAGCGCGCCGTGTCTGAAGCACTTCGAGACGCCGTGGGCCCGGACGAGTCCCGCGTCCTGGAGGACCGGCTTCTGTCGCGCTATCCCGGTTCGTTCCACATGCCCCGCTCTCAGGCGTTGCTTTTGGCGTTGCGTCAGACTCTTCCACTCGTAGCCGATGATGTACTGCATCGGAGTAACACGCTGTATCGTACGACTGGCTAGAAAGCGGAGATAATCCATGGCCCAGGATGACGAGCTTTCTTTAGCCGGAACTGTGTCAGGCGTCGCTCCGACTTTGGACGGGATGACCGCCAGCGAGATCGGTGCGCTTGATGCTGTTGATGTTCCGATATTTGTAATCAGCCGCGAGTGCAAAGTGGCCCGCATCAATAGGGCCGCTATGTCGGTGTTTGGCTTGAAGGTCTCGGATCTCGGTCGTTCTCTTGGCGACACTCTTGCGGGCGTGAAGGATCTCAATAGAATCTGCACGCGGGTGATCACTGACGGAGCACCACACCGGGTCGAAACCCGTGATGGCGATAGGCGTTTTGTTCTTCGAATAGCTCCCTACACCGGAAGTGATCGCCAGATTCTCGGCGCGGTGCTCACATTCACGAATGTCACGGCCTTTCGCGCAAGTATCGAGCAAGCCATCTACGAACGGGAATATACGAAGGCGATCCTCAACACAGTAGTTGATCCCATGGTTGTTCTCGATGCCAAATTGCAGGTACAGACGGCGAACCGGGCGTTCTATACCACATTTGGAGTTTCGCGGGATCAGACGCAGGGCATTTCGATCCGCAAGCTGGGGAACAACGAATGGGAAACCTCCGAAGTGTGGGAATCCGTAGAAGCAGCGCTTTCTCTTAGTGAATTTCAAGCTGTCGAGATCGACCGCGAATTCCCTACCGGTAGAAGGACACTCGTGCTTGACGCACGCCGATCGGCTGGAACCGGGGATTCTCTGATCGTTCTCACGTTCCATGACGTCACGGAGCGAAAGCTGGCAGAACGGACAACTTCACTATTGGCTGCCATTGTCGATTCTTCCGATGATGCCATTCTCAGCAAGAAGCTCGATGGAACCATCACTAGTTGGAACCAGAGCGCCGAGCGACTGTTCGGATATAAGGCAGAGGAAGCCGTCGGTCAGCATATTACGCTTATCGTCCCGTGGGAACGACGTTCAGAAGAAGAAGACATTCTCAGGCGTCTGGCAGAAGGCAAGCGAGTCGATCATTTCGAAACAGTGCGCAAAAGGAGGGACGGCACTATTTTGGATGTTTCACTCACGATTTCTCCCATCCGTGATGCGGCGGGCAAGGTGATTGGAGCATCAAACGTTGCCCGCGATATTACTGAACGCAAGCAGGCGGAGCGAGCACTGTCGGAACAAGCTCGCCTACTGGACCTGAGCAACGATGCTATCTTCGTTCGCGACGCCGGCAATCACGTTACTTATTGGAACAAGGCTGCGACAGAACTCTACGGCTTTACGCGTAAGGAAGCGTTGGGCCGAGTAACGCACGAGATGTTGCAGACCCAATTTCCCCAGCATCTGGAAAAGATTAACGAACAACTGCACCGCGATGGGCGCTGGAACGGCGAATTAGTTCATACACGAAAAGATGGCACGAAAGTCATCGTCATTAGTCGGTGGGTGCTGGATCGGGAAGCCAATGGAAACGCGCGGTGCATTCTCGAAACTAACAATGACATCACACAGCCAAAGCGGACAGAGAAGGCACTGCGAGAAAGCGAAGAACGTTTCCGGGCGATTGTTGAAACCACTCCTGAGTGCGTCAAGCTGATGTCGGCAGATGGTACGTTGTTGCACATGAATAGGCCCGGCCTGGAGATGGTTGGTGCTCGGTCCGCAGAGGAAGTGGTTGGCAGGAGTGTTTATGACCTGATTGCGCCGGAGGATCGGGACCGATTCAAAGCATTCAATGAGAGCATCTGCCGGGGCGAACAGGGTTTACTACA
>Ga0210389_10003021_pt1 | contig 13170 bp, 10 predicted proteins | sample IncBWH28OmetaG_FD_160127 | JGI IMG/M metagenome (GOLD analysis project Ga0210389, IMG submission 160127) | Forest soil microbial communities from Barre Woods Harvard Forest LTER site, Petersham, Massachusetts, United States - Inc-BW-H-28-O ...
CCACGCTGCCGCGCCCGATCACTGAGCGCTCGCCAATGCTCGAGCGCTCGCGCACGAACGCCTGATCGCCGACGATCGCGCCGGCGTCGATGCGCGCGCCGGCGAACACCACCGCGCCCGCCCCCACACTCACGCCCGCGCCGAGCTCGAGAGCCCCCACCGCGCCGGCCGCCGCCGAGCGCGGCGCCAGGCGCGGGCGCTTGCCCAGCACCGCGTGATCCTCGATCCAGCACTCATCGCCGATCACCGTGCCCTCGTGGACGACCACATACGCGCCAAACGACACGCGCCGCCCGACCCGTACTCCATCCCCCAGTAGCGGTCGGATGGCGCCCGCGTCCCCGCCGGCGCCCGCACCCGCGCCCGCCGAGCCGCCGCTCACAGCCGCACTACGTTGGCCGAGCTCGACGTGCGCAGCACCCCGCGCAGATCCACCACCAGGCGGGCGCGGCGGCCGATCAGGTCGTGGTCGACGCTCGGGTGGGCGGTCACGATCAGCGCCAGGTCGGCGCTCGTCACGGCCTGCTCCAGCGGCGTGCTCGTCAGCGCGAACTCCGCCAGGCTGGACACGTGCGGGTCGTGGTAGAGCACCTCCGCGCCCAGGTCCCCGAGCAGCGAGATGATCTTCAGGGCCGGCGACTCGCGCACGTCGCCCACACCCGGCTTGTAGCTCACGCCCACCACCGCCACGCGCGCCCCTTTGACCGACATGCCGGCGTCGTTGAGCGCCCGCTGCGCCTTGGCCACGCAGTGGTAGGGCATCTGCTGGTTGACCTTGCCGGCCAGCTCGATGAACTCGGTCGCCATGTCGAACTCGCGCGCGCGCCAGCTCAGGTAGAAGGGGTCGACCGGCAGGCAGTGCCCGCCCATGCCCGGCCCTGGCTCGAAGCGCATGAACCCGTACGGCTTGGTCGCGGCCGCGTCCACCACCTCCCAGATGTCGATCCCCATGCGGTCGGTCAGCATCGCCAGCTCGTTCACCAGCGCGATGTTCACCGAGCGGAAGATGTTCTCCAACAGCTTCGTCAGCTCCGCCGCCTCCGGGCTCGACACCAGTACCACCCGGTCGCACACCAGCGCGTATAGCTCCTGGGCGCGCCGTGCGCACGCGTCGGTCAGCCCGCCCAGCACCTTGGGCGTGTTGCGCAGCGTGAAGTCGGTGCGCCCCGGGTCCACCCGCTCGGGCGAGAACGCCAGGTGGAAATCCCTGCCCGCCGCCAGCCCGGACTCCTCCAGCAGCGGTGCCACCCGCTCGCGCGTCGTCCCGGGATACGTGGTCGACTCGAGCACCACTAGTTGGTCGGCCTTCAGCACCCCCGCCAACGCGCGCGTGGCGTCGACCAGCGGCCCGAGATCCGGCTCGCGGTTGCGCGTCAGCGGCGTCGGCACGCATATCAGCACCGCGTCGGCCGCCTCCAGCCGCTGGTAGCGGGTGGTCGCGTGGATCTTCTCGGCGACCGAGCGCAGCAGCTCCGAGGAGACGTCCTCGATGTAGGACGCGCCGGCGTTGACGGTCTCGACCTTGCGTGCGTCCACGTCGACCGCGATCACCTCGCAGCCCTCCTGCGCGAACGCCACCGCCAGCGGCAGACCCACGTAGCCCAGCCCGATCACGCCCACCGTCGTCATACCGGCGCCAGTCTAGGCCCTGACTGGGACGCGCCTATGCGCCGCCTTCCAACGCGCGTACATCCGCGCGCACCATGCGCTCGACCAGCTCCTCGAAGCTGAGCCGCGCCGTCCACCCGAGCTGCTCGCGCGCCTTGCTCGGATCGCCCACGCTCGGCGTCGCCTCCGCCGCGCGCACCAGCGTCGAATCCACCCGGATGTGGCGCTCGGCGTCGAGCCCGACCGCCGCGAATGCCGCGTTGGCGAAGTCCGCCACCGTGTGCGGGACGCCGCTGGCGAGCACGTAATCGTCCGCCTCCTCCCGTTGGAGCATCAGCCACGCTGCGCGCACGATGTCACCGGCGAACGACCAGTCACGTACCGCCTCCAGCGAGCCGAGCTGCAGCTCCTGCTGCAGACCAAGGCTGATGGCGGCGGCCGCACGCGTGATCTTGCGCGTCACGAACTGCTCCGGACGTCGCTCTGACTCGTGGTTGTAGGTGATTCCGGAGCTCGCGTGCAGCCCGTCGTTGACGCGCAGCGCGCCCACCAGTTGGTGCGCCGCCAGCTTGGCGATCGCGTACGGGTTGGTCGGCCGGCACGGCGTGTCCTCGTACTGCGGGCTCTCCGGCGCGTCCCCGTAGATCGCGCCGGAGGACGCCACGAACACGCGCGTCGTCGGGTCGAGCTCGCGCACCGCCTCCAGGATCGCCGCGCACGAGCCGACGATCGCCCGTGTCGTCTCCCCCGGGCGCCGCCAGGAGTCCGGCACGAACGACGGCGCCGCCAGGTGGTAGATCTCACGCGGGCGCACGCGCTCGATCGCCGCCCGCAGCGTGTCTGGTTCGAGCAACTCCCCCTGGACCAGCTCAACCTGCCCGCGTAGATGCTCGCTGCAACCGAGCGACGTCTCTTCACCCGCCCTGATCAGACCGCTCACCGTGTATCCCTGCTCCAGCAGCAGCTCTGCCAGGTATGAGCCATCCTGACCGGTCAGGCCCGTGATCAGAGCGCTGCGGACGCTGGACACCGGCGCAGCTTACGTGCTGTACACCGCGGCCAGCGCCCGCGCCACCGCGTGTGGCGCGCACAGCTCCCGCACGCGCGCCCGGCCACGCTCGCCCGCCTCGCGGTCTCCGGCGAAGCGCCCGATCGCCTGCGCGAGCGCGTGCTCGTCCCCGGGAACCACCAGCGCGTCCTCGTCCACCAGCTCGGCGAGCGCCCCCACGCGGCTGCCCACCACCGCCAGTCCGCTCGCCATTGCCTCCGCCGCCGCCAGCCCGAACGACTCGCCCGAGCGCGACGGCGCCAACGCCAGCGCCGCGCCCGCCCGCAGCCGCGTCAGCTGCTCGTCATCCACTCGACCGACGAACCGCACCGGATGCCCACCCGCGCGCGCCTCCAGCGCGGCGCGCTCGGGGCCGTCGCCCGCCACCACCAGCTCCATTCCCGCGAGGCGGCACGCGTCGATCGCCACGTCCACCCCCTTCTCCGGCGACAGGCGCGAGACCACCAGCGCGTACCGCCCAGGCGACAGCTCGCCCGCGCGGGCGCCGGCCACGGACGTGCCGGGCTCGACCGCCGGCGAGGCGACGGCACCGGGCACAGCGGCTACCGGCCCGTCGGCAACCGCGAGCATGCGCAGTGGCGGCGCCAGCACGTGCACGCGCTCCCACGGCAGCGGCGCGCCGAGCTCGCGCAGGCGCTCGCGGGCGAACACGCTGGGCACGATCACCGCGTCCGCCTGCTCCACCAGACGCCGCTGCCACATCGCCAGCGACGCGCCATACGCGAGCGCCTCGGCACGGCTGCCGCGGCAGTTCAGCCGCACGCCCGCCCGGGTGTCGCGGCCGTGGCAGCGGGTGCAATCGGCGCCGTGCGTGTAACACACGCCGATCGCGCACACCAGGCGGTACTGGTGCAGGTGCAACACCACGCGCGCCCCCGCCTCCCTGGCGGCCGCCAGGGCGCGCCAGCCGAACGCCGGCAGCAGGTTGTGCGCGTGCACCACCCGCGCTGAGCTCGCGCGCACCGCCGCCGCCACCTCACCCGGCTCGAGGCCCCCGCGCAGCAGGCCAACCGCCGCACGCGCCCGCTCGGCACTCCCGCGCATGGCACCCGGCCGCGCGACGCCCAACGGCGCGCCAGGCGACGAGCGCCGCTCCAGCAGCTCGGCGGGCTCGCCCAGGTGCTCGCGCACCAGCCACAGTAGATCCTCGACGGTGCGCTCCTCGCCGCCGGTCGTGCGATAGCGGTTGTGCAGGAACAGAACCATCCGGGGGTCAAACCTAGACTCTCTGACAGCCATGACCCCGCCTGCCTCGATCGTCATCCCCACCCGCGAACGACTCCCCTACCTGGAGGTCGCGCTCAGGTCGATCGCCGCGCAGGCCACCCGCCTGGGCGCTGAGGTGCTGGTCATCGACGACGCCGGCCCCTCCGCGGCCGCGCGTGCACTGGCGAACCGCTTCGGCGCACGCTATGAGCCACACCCCCGCCCGCTCGGCCTGAACGTCGCGCGCAACACCGGGGTCGAGCGCTCGCACGGCGAGCTGGTGGTGTTCGTCGACGACGACGTCCGCGCCGACCCCGAGTGGCTGGCCGCGCTGCTCGCAGCCGCCGCCGAGCATCCCGACGTCGACGTGTTCGCCGGGCGGATCAGCGCCCGCCTGGAAGGCTCGGGTGGGTGGGCGTCTGGTTGGGCCTCTGGGTGGGCTTCTCATTCATGCGGGCGCGAGCGGCCGCCCATCACCACCCTCGAGCTGGGCGCGCACGACACCGACGCCGAGTTCGCGTGGGGCGCCAACATGGCCATCCGCCGCACCGCCCTCGAGCGCGTCGGCCTGTTCGACGTCACGCTCGCCGATGGCGGCGACGAGCAGGAGTGGCAGGAACGACTGCGTGCGGGCGACCCCGGCGCGCGCGTCCTGTACGTGGCCGACGCGTGCGTCGAGCACCGCCGCACCGGGCGCGACGCACGCCTGCGGGCGCTCGCGCGCACCGCCTACGCACGCGGCCGCGCCGCCCGGCGCTTCGACACCCGGCGCGCGCAGTCCCGATCGCTGGCGCGCGAGCTCGACACGCTCACCCGCTGCGCCGGACACGTCGTGCGCCGACGCTGCCCCGCCGGCCTGACCATGGTCGCCCACAGCGCCGGGCGCGTGCGTGAAGCGCTGCGCGAGCGCTCGAATGCGGGCGCGGCGCTCGACGGCGGGGCTCTGGGCGGCGCGGGGGCGCCACACACCGGCGCGGGCGTCCCACACACCGCCGCCGGCCGAGCCATCGGATCCGGCCATACGAGCGACGACTTCCTGTCAGGCTCGAGCGGCACGGTCGGCGGGCTCGACGCCGTACGCCGCGGCGCCTACGACAGCGCCCTCGACGCGTGGGAGCTGCTCAGCACGAGGCGCCTGCGGCTGGGGCTGGCCGCGCGCCACCGGCCGCCGCTGCGGCGCGTGCTCGTGCTGGGGGTCGAGCGTCCGCAACATCTGGCGCTCGCGCGCGAGACAGCCGCCGAGCTGCTGCGCTCGCGCCACCAGGTCGAGCTGCACACGCGTCCCGCCGACGGGCTGGGCAAGTTCGAGAACCTCAACCTGCTGCTCGCCGCCCACGGGCGGGAACTCGATACCTGCGACTGGCTGCTGGTGCTCGACGACGACGTCCGGCTCCCCCCGGGGTTCCTCGATCGCTTCCTGTTCCTGTGCGAGCGCTACTCGCTGTCGCTCGCCCAACCCGCCCACCGCCTGCGCTCGCACGCCGCCTGGCAAGTCACACGCCGGCGCGGCGCGAGCGCCGTGCGCGAGACGGCGTTCGTCGAGATCGGACCGGTCACCGCCTTCGCCGCCGCGACCTTCCCGGTGCTGCTCCCGTTCCCGCAACTGCGCATGGGCTGGGGCCTGGACGTGCACTGGGCGGCGCTCGCGCGCGAGCACGACTGGCGCTGCGGCGTGGTGGACGCCGTCCCGATCGCGCACGTGGCTGCACCGGCGGCCGCCGCCTACCCGCGCGAGCAGGCGATCGCCGAGGCGCGCTCGTTCCTCGCCGAGCGTCCGTACCTGAGCGCCCGCGACGCCGGGCGCACCCTCACGACCCACCGCGGCTGGTGAGCGCCCGTGCCCACACCCAGCCGCGGCTGGTGAGCACCGGCGCCCACACTCAGCCGCGGGTGGCCATCGTCGCCGAGTTCTACCCGAGCCAGCGCGACCCGGTGCTGGGCGTGTGGGCGCACCGCCAGGCGCTCGCCGCGCGCGACGCCGGCGCCGAGGTGCGCGTGCTGGTCCTGCACCGGCTGGTGCCATCCCGCGCGTCGCTCACGGCGGGCCCGGGCGACGCCGCGCGGGCGCTGGCCGCGCTCGTACGCGAGCCACGCATCCAGACCCGCGATGGGCTGACCGTCGCGTATGTCCCGTACGTGTCGCCGCCACGCGATCGCGCATACCCCGCCTGGGGGGCGTGGGCGGCACCCCCACTGGCGCTCGCGCTGCGCGCGCTGCGGCGCTCGTTCCCGTTCCAGTTGATCCACGCCCACAACGCCGTGCCCGCCGGCGACGCCGTGCGTCGGGCGCGTCTGGAGCACCCGCTGGTCGTGTCCGTCCACGGCGGCGATGTGCTGTACACCGCCGCGCGCAGCCAGGCGGGTGCCGATGCGGTCGGCAGCGGCCTGGGCGCGGCCGCGTTGGTGCTCGCCAACAGCCACGGCATCGCCGAGCTGGCGCATGCCCGCGGCGCCGCGCGCACGCGGGTGGTGCACCTCGGTAGCGACCTGCCGTCCGCCCGGCGGGGTGCGCGGCGCCCTCGCCCCGACGAGCAGCCGCCGACGCTCGTCACGGTCGCGCACCTGGTGGCGCGCAAGCGCCACGCCGACGTGCTGCGCGCGGTCGCCGTGCTGTCCCAGCGCCACCCGACGCTGCGCTACGTGGTCATCGGCGACGGCCCCGAGCGGATCTCGCTCGAAGGGCTGGCGGCGCGCTTTGGGGTGGCCGAGCGCATCGAGTTCCACGGGCAGCTCGAGCCGGCGCGCGCGATCGAGCTGGCGCGCCGCTGCACGCTGTTCGTCATGCCGTCCACCGACGAGGCCTTCGGGGTCGCCTACATCGCGGCGATGGCCGCCGGCGTGCCCGCCATTGGCTGCCGCGGCGAGCCCGGCCCCGAGGAGATCGCCGCCGCCGGTGACGGCTTCGTGCTCGTCCCGCCCGGGGACATCGAGCGCCTGAGCCAACGTATCGACGAGCTGCTGTCCGACCCACACCGGCTGCGCGAGGCCGGCCAGCGAGCTCGCGAGACCGTCGCCGCCAACTTCACGTGGGAGCGCTGCGGCGAGCAGACGCTGGAGGCATACCGGCAAGTGCTCGCATGAACCCCATGCCGACCATGCCCGGGACCGGCGTCGACAGGCCGATCCTGTTCGTCACCGGTCACGCACCCGCCTACCGCGTCGGAGCCCTCGCGCGCCTGCACGAACGCGAGCAGATCGAGCTGGCGCTGTTCGGCGGGCGCAGCAAGCACGGCGGCGCCGACGCCGGCACGCCGCTGCCGTTCCCCCACCGGCACGTGCGCCCGCACGAGCTCTACTCGCTGGCGGCCGGCGGGCGCTACCGCGCCGTCGTGTGCCCCACCGGCGGGCGCCTGGCGCCGCTGGCCGCGTGGGCGGGGGCGCGGCGCGCGCGTGTGCCGCTGCTCCTGTGGGCGTCGCTGTGGGCGCACCCGCGCAGCGCCGCCCACGCGCTCACCTACCTGCCACTGCGCCGCCTGTACCGCTCGGCCGACGCCGTCGTCACCTACGGACCGCACGTAAGCTCCTACGTGCGCGCGCATGGGGCGCGCAATGTGCACGTCGCCGCGCAGGCCGTCGACAACGACTTCTGGCGCGCACCCGTGCACTCGCCCCCAAACGCTCGTGACTGGCCGGGGGCGGCCGCCGTCAGGTTCCTGTTCGTCGGGCGCCCCGCGCCGGAGAAGGGGATTCCGCTGCTGCTCGACGCGTGGCGCTCCACCGGGCTCACAGACGCGCAGGCAGCACTCGTGCTCGTCGGCGTCGAGCCCGGGGACGCGCTGCTCGCCTCGCCCCCGAACCCCGCACATGCCACTGCCGGCGTCCCGGCCGCACCCCATGCATCAGCCGCACCCCATGCATCAGCCACACCCCATGCACCGCCCGCACCCCCGGCACCAGCCGTCCCCCTCGGCCACCTCCAGCCGGTGCAGCTGCGCAGCGTGTACGCGGGGTGCGAGGTGCTGGTGGTTCCGTCGGTGCCCACCCGCACCTTTCGCGAGCCATGGGGGTTGGTTGTGAACGAGGCCATGGACCAGGGACTAGCAGTGATCGCAACCGACGCGGTGGGAGCGGCCGCCGGTGGGCTGGTGCGCGACGGCGAGAGCGGGCTGGTGGTGCCCGCGCACGATCGCGCCGCGCTCGCCCGCGCGATCGTGCAGCTCGCGTGCGACCCTGAGCTGCGCTCGCGGCTGGCGGACGCCGGAGCGCGGGACGTGCTGGTCTACGACCAGGGCGCGTGGGCGGACGGCTTCTCGCGCGCCCTGTTCAGCGTCGGCGTCTCCCGGGTACGTTGGTAGCGTTGCGCACTTCGGGTATGAGTCTCGTCCGCCTGCAAAGTCGCTCGTCCGTCAGCATGGGGAGCCGACCTAGCGGCCAGATCGCCGCGTTTGTCGCCGTGCTGGTGTGCGCGCTGCTCGTCCTCGCCCCGCAAGCACGCGCGGACATCGGCGAAACGATCATCCTTCGCTGTACCCACAACCAGTCGATCGGCGGCTTCAGCCAGAGCGACTACCGCAAGGCACTCAACGAGATCGAAGCGGACACCGAAGAGTACGGCGACTGCGGGGAGCGCATCCGCGCCATCCAGGAAGCGGCCGCCACGGGCACCGGTGGCGGAGTGGGCGGAGCCGGCGGCTCGGGTGGACCTGGAGGTGCGACGCCTGTCCCGCTCACCGCCACGCCAGCCCAGCAGCGGGCGCTCTCCAAGGCCGCACGTGCACGCCCGGGACCGATCGCGCTGGGCGGCCACCTGATCCACCCGGGCGTCGTGCACGTCGACGTCGCGTCCGCGCTCAGCAACCTGCCCAGTTCCCTGATGGCCACGCTCGCGTTCCTGCTCGCCTGCGTGTTGGGCTTCCTTGGCGTCGCCGTGCGCAACCGTGTCCGTGGCCGCACCCGCTGAGCTGACGCCCGGCCCCTCCGCGCGGCGCGCGGACGGCCCGCCACCCCCGGCGCGCGAGCGCAGGCCTGCGGCCGGCGACGGCCCCACACGCGCGGCGGTCATACGAGCGCAGTTGTGGTGGACGACGCTGCTGGTGGCCGGCGTGTTCTGCGCGATCACGTTCTACGCCAAGGGCGGCCTGAACGTGCCGACAATGATCGCCACCGAGATCGCCCTGACGCTCGGCGCGGGCGCGATCGTGGCCGCCGGCGTGTGGCTTGCGCCGCCGGGCGAGCGCGCCTACGGCCTGTGGCCTGCGGGCCTGCTGCTCGCGTTCGCCGCGCTCAGCGCGCTGTCGATCGTGTGGTCGGTTCAGCCCGACTACAGCTGGCTCGACTCCGGCCGGCTGCTCGCCTACGGCGGCGTGTTCTGCGCCGCCGTCGCGCTGGTGCGCATCGCCCCCGCACGCTGGCCGGCCGTGCTCGGCGGGCTGGCGCTCGCGGCCGTCGTCGTGTGCGGCTACGCGCTGGCCACCAAAGTCTTCCCCGCGGGCCTCGCCGCCTCCGACACCTATGCGCGCTTGAACGAACCGTATGGCTACTGGAACGCGGTCGGGCTGGCGGCGGCGATGGGTGTGATCTGCTGCATGTGGCTCGGAGCCCGCCGCAGCGGGCACGCGCTGGCGCGTGCGCTCGCCTACCCAGCCGTCGGCCTGCTGCTGCTGACGCTCGTGCTCGCCTACTCGCGTGGCGCGCTGGCGGCGGTCGTGGTCGGCCTCGTGCTGTGGTTCTGCGTGGTGCCGCTACGCATGCGCAGTGCCGCCCTGCTGATCGTCGGCACGCTCGGCGCCGGCATGGTGCTCGCCTGGGACTTCTCCCGGCACGCGCTCAGCTCCGAAGGCGTGCCGCTCGCCGAACGCGTCTCCGCCGGGCATCAACTGGGGGTGCTGATCGTCGCGATGCTCCTCGCGCTGACGCTCATCGGTGTTGCCGTCGGCTTCGCCACCGGTCGGCGAGCCCCGTCACTGCAGGCGCGTAGGCGCGCCGGCGTGGCCCTGCTGAGCGTGAGCGCACTCGCCGTGCTCGCGTTCCTCGGCGCCCTCGCCCACAGCCAGCGTGGTCTCACCGGCACGATCTCACACGACCTCGGCGCGCTCACCAACCCCAACGCGAAACCGCCGCCGAACACACCCGGGCGCCTGACGGCCGTCGCCAGCGTACGCGCGCGCTACTGGAAGGAGGCGCTGCAGGTGTTCGACGCTCACCCACTGCTCGGCGCCGGCGCGGAAGGCTACCGAACGGCGCACCTGCGCTACGAAAACGAGACGCTCGAAGTCCGCCACGCCCACGGCTTCATCGTGCAGACGCTCGCCGACCTCGGACTCGCCGGGCTGGCGGTCGCGCTGGCGCTGCTGTTCAGCTGGCTGCTCGCCGCAGCGCGCACCACGCATCTGTTCCAGCGCAGCTGGACACGCTGGAACCTGCGCACGGCCGAGCCGATCCCCTACACGCCCGAGCGGGTCGGCATGCTGGCCATGCTGTGCGTGGTCGTCGTGTTCGGCGCCCACTCGCTGATCGACTGGACCTGGTACGTGCCCGGCGACGCGTGCGTGGCGCTGCTGTGCGCCGGCTGGCTCGCCGGCCGCGGGCCGCTCAGGGCACGAAGGCGTGCGCGCCCGGCACAGCCAGCGCGCCCGGCGATCGGCTACGCCCGCATGGGGCTCGCGGCGACCGCCCTCGTCGCGGCGCTGCTCGCCGCCTGGTCGCAGTGGCAGCCGCAGCGCTCCGAAGACGCCCGCCAGGAAGCACTCCAGCTGCTCGCCGCCGGCAGCCAGGATGGTGCGCGCGCCGCCGCCGAACGGGCCGTCTCGCGCGATCCGCTGTCGGCCGAAGCGCTGTTCACGCTCGCCACCGTCGAGCAGCGTTCCGGTCAGCCGGCGCTCGCCCGCGCGACGCTCGAACGGGCGGTCCGCCTGCAGCCGTCCAACCCGCAGACGTGGCTCGAGCTCGGGCGCTATCAGGTGAGCACGGACCCGAAGGCGGCCGTGACCGAGCTACAGGCGGCGATCTATCTGGACCCTGAGTCGATCGCGCCGGAAGCTATCGCCGCGGGTAAGCCCGAAGCCATCGAAATCCACAACGAGTACATCCAGGCGTTGCAGGCGAGCGAAGCCGCATCCGCGACGCTCGTCCCGACCAAACCGTCGGCGACGCTTAAAAGCGCGAGCGGGTCGCCTGCGCGAGCAGCACCCGGCGAAAACCCGGTCGCGCGCCTGCGCGCACTGCTCGAACGCTCTCGAAGCCAAACTGCTCGATGAGCCCGGTGAGCGTCTGGCGGCTGTAGAAGCGCACGTGATCGCCGAGCGGGTCGAAGTGCGCGGCGAACGCGCGCCTGGACAGCGCCAGGCCGAGCAGCGTCGCGCGCCCGTGGCCGGGCGTGGTGACCAACAGGTTCCCACCCGAGCGCAGCACGCGGCGCGCCTCCGACAGCCATGCGGCGGTGTCGAGCACGTGCTCGAGCACTTCCCCCGCCCACACCACGTCGAAGCTCGCGTCCTCCAGCTGCCAGGGCCCGTCGCCGTCGATCAGGCGCACGTCGAGCTGCGGGTGGCGGGCCCGCGCGCGGCGCAGCGGCTCCTCGGCCACGTCCACCCCGACGGCGCTTGCACCCGCCCGCACCAGCTCGGCGGTGAAGCGGCCCTCGCCGCAGCCGACGTCCAGCACGCGCTCGCCGGCGCGCACGTGATCCAGCAGGAAGCGCCTGCGCAGCTCGAAATCCGACGGCTCGAGCCCCTCCGCTAGCCCCTGCCACAGGGATTCGTAGTACACGCGCACTGACATCGGGTGCAGCAAAGATCTCAGATCTATCCAAGCTTGCGCAAAGCGATTAGTGTTGCCGCGATGCACACGTCGGGGACAGCGCGATGACACGCGGTTGACGTGAGAGTCGCGTTCGACAGCCGACCGGTGTCTCACCTGGAAGGAGTCGGACGCTACTCGCGCTGCCTGCTCGCCGCCCTGCGCGAGACGACCGCCGTGGACGACCAGCTCGTGCAGACCGGCCGGCCGTCCTCGCTCGCCCGCTCGCGAGGCGCCGACGTGTTCCACTCGCCGTGGATGGACGGCGCCATGCTCCACAGCCCCTGCCCGACGGTCGTCACCATCCACGAGCTGGCGGCGCTCAAGCGGCGCAGCGAGCATCTGCGTGGCGGCCTGCGCCTGCGCCTGCGCCATTTGGCCGTGCAGCGCGCGGCACGTGTGATCGTGCCCACCGAGACGGTCGCCCGCGACGCGCTCGCCCACCTGCGTCTGACGCCCGAGCAGCTGGTCGTCATCCCCGAGGCCGCCGATCCGATCATGTACCCCCGCGACGCCGCCGACGTGGCCGCCGTGCGCGAGCGTTTCGGGCTGCCAGAGCGCTTCCTCGTGTGGGTCGGCGGCCTGCGTCGCCCCGACCCGACCAAGCACATCGTCAAGCTCGCGTGCGCACCCCGCGAGCTGCCGCTCGTGCTCGTCGGCGCCACGCGCCCGTGGGCGCACGATCTGCCCGGCGTGATCCTCACCGGCCAGGTCTCAGACGAGCAGCTGGCCGCCATCTACAGTGCGGCGCATGCGCTCGTGCTCAGCTCCCGCGACGAGGGCTTCGGCTTGGCGGCCGTCGAGGCGCTCGCGTGCGGCACTCCCGTCGTCGCCTGCGACGCGCCCGCCCTGCGCGAGGTGCTCGGTGAGCGAGCCACGTTCGTCGAGGCCGGCGACATGCCCGCGCTGATCGCCGCCGCGCAGGCCGTGTCCGGCCCCGCACCGGCGCCACCGCCGTGGAGCTGGGCCGACGCCGCCCGCGCCACCTGGGGCGTGTACGCCAGCGCCGCTGCCAGCGTCCCCGGCTCAGTAAGCCCTGCGCCGCACGCCTGTGCGCCTCTACAAGGCCGACGCTCCGAAATCAGTAAGCGCCCCGGCGCGACAGCACGGCGGGGATTGTCTTCAGCAGGATCGTGAGGTCGAGCGCGAGCGACCAGCTCTCCAGGTAGATGAAGTCCAGGTGCACCAGGTCGTCGAAGTCGAGCTCGGAGCGCCCGGACACCTGCCACAGGCCGGTCAGGCCGGGCAGCACCAGATAGCGCTTGCGGTGCCAATCCTCGAGCATCTCGAAGTCGCGCTCCGGCAGCGGGCGTGGGCCGACCAGCGACATCTCGCCGCGTAGCACGTTCACCAGCTGCGGCAGCTCGTCCAAGGAGAAGCGGCGCAGCACGTGCCCGATCGGGGTCAGGCGCGGGTCTTGGCGGATCTTGAACAGCGCCCCCGACGCCTCGTTCAGCGCTTCCAGGTCGGCCTGGGACTGCTCGGCGTCGCTGTACATGGTGCGGAACTTCAGGCACGCGAACGGGCGCTGGCCGATGCCGCGGCGCGTC
>Ga0210389_10003022_pt1 | contig 13166 bp, 14 predicted proteins | sample IncBWH28OmetaG_FD_160127 | JGI IMG/M metagenome (GOLD analysis project Ga0210389, IMG submission 160127) | Forest soil microbial communities from Barre Woods Harvard Forest LTER site, Petersham, Massachusetts, United States - Inc-BW-H-28-O ...
TCGCGATCGCGGTGGACACCGGCCTCGGCGGCCCGGACGCCTACGATCACCTGCCGGAAGGCAAGCGCCCGCACCTGCAGCTGCGCGGCGTGGACGAGTTGCTGGAGCTGGTAACGAAAGGAAGCCGACCATGAGCGAGAACCACGCGGTCGCGTTCGCCGAGTTCGGCGGCCCGTCGGTGCTGCGCGTGATCACGCTGCCCGTCCCCTCGCCGGGCCCGGGGCAGGTCCGGGTGCACGTCGCCGCGGCGACGGTGAACCCTACCGACCTGGGGTTCCGGGCCGGCGGCCGGAGGCTGCCAGACCAGGTAGCCCCGCCCTACATCCCGGGGATGGACCTTGCCGGGGTGATCGACGCGGTCGGGCCTTCCGTACCGGGATGGGCGACCGGGGACCGGGTGATGGCAGCGGTGTCGCCGTGGGTGCGCACTGGCGGCGCGTACCAGGAATATCGGCTTGTCGACATTGACCAGCTCGCCCGCGTCCCGGACGGGATCCCCCTGGAGCTGGCCGCCACGCTGCCGATGAACGGCATGACGGTACGGGCGGCCCTGGACATGCTGGCACTGCCGGCCGGCTCGGTCCTGGCGGTCACCGGCTCGCCAGGCGCGGTCGGCGGGTACACGATCCAGCTGGGCCGGCATGACGGCCTGACCGTGGTCGCCGATGCCGCCCCGGCCGATGAGGAGCTGATCGCCAGCCTGGGCGCGGACCATGTGGTGCCGCGCGGCGAGCGGTTCGCCTCCGCTGTCCGCGAGCTGTACCCCGGCGGGGTGGACGCGGTCATCGACGCGGCGCTAGTCGGCCCGCCCGCGCTGGCCGCGGTGCGAGACGGCGGCCAGCTCATCGCGGTGCGCCCGTTCCAGGGGGAGACCGAACGGGGCATCCGGATCTCCCTGGTCCTCGTCGGCGAGCACCTGCACGAGGGCACCCGGGTGGCCGGGCTCGCGGACCTCGCCGCCAAGGGCACGCTGACCCTGCGGCTCGCGGAGGCCCTGCCTGCCGGGCGGGCGCCGGAGGCGCACGCCCGCCTGGAGGCCGGGGGTGTCCGCGGCCGCCTGGTCCTGACATTCTGAGCCGCGCCGGCTTCCTGCTACTGGTCCGGGGAGCCTATCCGGATCACGCCTGCCTCGTAGGCGAAGATGACTGCCTGGAGGCGGTCGCGCACTTGGAGCTTGGCCAGGATGCGCTGGACGTGCGTCTTCACCGTCGTCTCCGACACGTACAGCGCCGCCGCGATCTCGGGGTTAGACCGGCCCCGGCCGAGCAGGGCCAGCACCTCGCGTTCCCGCTGGGTCAGCAGCCCGAGCCTGGCGTCCGGGGTGGCCACGCTCGCCCGGGGCCGGCTTACGAACGTCTCGATCATCCGCCGGGTGATCGCCGGCGATAGCAGCGACTCGCCCCGGCACACCGCGCGAATCCCCAGGATCAGCTGCTCCGGCGGCAGGTCCTTCAGGAGGAAGCCGCTGGCGCCGGCCAGCAGCGCGTCGTACACGTACTCGTCCATGTCGAAGGTCGTGAGCATGATCACCCGGGTCTCCGGGCGGCCGTCATTGACCAGGATCCGGGTCGCCTCGATGCCGTTCAGTCCCGGCATCCGCACGTCCATGATCACGACGTCCGGCGATGTCGCGCGCGCTACCCGGACGGCCTCGTCGCCGTCTGACGCCTCACCGACGAGCTCGATGTCCGGCTCGGCCTCGAAGATCATCCGGAACGCGGCCCGCATCAGGGCCTGATCGTCGGCGATGAGCACCCGGATCATGAGGCGCTCGCCGGCAGCACGGCGTGCACGGTGAAGCCGCCGCCAGCCCCGGGGCCGGCGAGCAGCGTCCCGCCGTACACCTTGACCCGTTCCCGCATGCCGGCCAGCCCGGCGCCCTTGGCGGGATCCGCGGCTCCGCCGCGCCCGTCGTCGGTGACCGTGATCTCGAGGCGGTCCTCGCGGCACTCGATGAGCACCCTGGCCCGCCGTGCCGCCGCGTGCTTGAGGGTATTCGTCAGGCTCTCCTGCACGACCCGGTACACCGTCGCCGACAGGCCCGGCGCTACCGCCGCGACATCGCCGGTGACCTCGATGTGCACGACAAGGCCCGCATGCCGGAAGTTGTCGCCCAGGCGGTCGAGCTGGGCCAGGCTCGGCGGCGGCGCCAGGTCCGGTGCCGCGTCACCGGAGCGGAGCACGCCGACGATCTTGCGCATCTCCGCCATGGCCTCCCGGCCTGTGGTCTCGACGGTTTCCAGCGCGGTGCGCTCTTTGCCCTGATCGTCATGGAGCAGCCTGCGGACGGCCGAGGTCTGCACGGTCATCACCGCGACGCTGTGGCCGATCGCGTCGTGCAGTTCCCGCGCGATGCGGGCGCGCTCCTCAGCCACGGCCAGCTCGGCGCGCTCGGCATGCTCGCGCGCTGCCTGGTCGAGGTTAAGCCGGCGGCGGCGCCAGTGCCGGCCGAACAGGAACGCCAGGACCCAGGGGACGAGCCAGATGGCCTGCGGCACGTACAAGGACAGCTGGCCATGGTCGCTGGGGTCCCGCGCGTCCCAGACCACCCCCATCGCCAGCAGCGCGACCAGGCCGATCATGCCTCGGCGCGGGCTGTCGCCGCCCAGTGCGTAGGCCGCGATCAGCGGCATCAGGAACACGCCTATGCCCTCCGAGGAGCCGAAGGCGGCGTAGTCGGCCGCGAGTGCGCCAGCGATGACCAGCGCGACGGCAAGCGGGTCCCGGCGCCGGAAGAACAGCGCGATGGCGGAGATGGCGTAGGCCGTCGCCACTGCCCACCGCGGTCCGGTGTGCTCGGAGGAGAACACGCCGGCCCAGGCTTCCGCCTGGCCGAACAGCAGCATCACCGCAGCTAGGGCGGCATCGAGTGCCTGAGTGCGCCGTGTCACGCTATGACGGTACACGTGGCGCACGCGCACCGCATCCTGCCCGCGACGGGCCCGTCGTCGTTCGCGCGGATGACGGCAAGATCGCCGTTTCTCCGGACGCGCCGACGCCGGCGCGCGGCCTAGATTCGCCGTACAGATCCGGGGGGAGCCAAACCCGGCGACATCGATCCGCAGCATCCATCACCTGCTCCAGGAGGAGTAATGCAGACCTCACGACGGCGCGCCGGCATCGCCCTGCTCGTCTTCACCCTAGGCACATTCGCCGCGTTCACCCTGGCGTCGACGCCCGCCGGCAATTACGACCTCAGCCAGATTCACAACTACCTCGCGCCGGGTGCCCGCCCTGCGATCTTCGCTGGCGCGCTTCTCGGCATCCTGGCCGCGCTCGCCCTGTTGTACTACCTCAGCGCCCTGCGGGCCGAACTGCCACCGGGACGCGGCAGGGACCTGCTGTGGGGCAGCGGCATCGCCGCGGCGGCGACGGCAGCGACGGGCTGGATGATGGCCGCTTCCGTCCCGCTCGCCTACGCCGAGGGCGGCGGGCACGTCAGCCTCACGCCATCGGTCGTCTATGCGCTGGGTGTGGTCTCGGCGGGGATGGTGTACGGCCCAGCCATGCTGTTCGCCGGCGTCGCCGTGATCATCGCCGCCCGCCAGCTGGCGGGCGCGCCCCGCTGGTGGCGGGCGCTCAGCTACGCCGGCGGCATTTGCGCCATCCTCAGCCTCGCCTTCTTCCCCTTCTACCTGTTCGCCCTGTACTGCCTCATCGTCGGCGTCTGGGGACTGCTGGCCAAGGGCCGCCCGGTGACCGCGCCTGCGCGCGAGCCGGTGACCGCGATCTGACCACCGGGCACCGGGGCCACGCTCCCTAACGGGGCGGGGGCGAGGCGGCAGCGGCCGCCTCGCCTTTGGGGCCTGTCCGGGACTACTTCGCCTGGCGGCGGTAGGCGGCTTTCACGCGCTTGTCGGGCACCATGAACATGATGATGAACGCCAGGACGTACCACGGGTAACCAACGGCCCGGAACAGCGCTTTAGGGTAGTCCCGGTCGCTCATCAGGCCGAGAAGCGCCGTGAGGGCGGCAATCACCGCGGCTCCGGTCACCACGGCGGCCAGCACGACGGCCAGATAGAGCCACCATCCATGGTGGGCCCCTGGAGCGGACGACGGATGGGGCAGGAAGTACCTCTCGGTCCACAAGATCACGAAGAGCACCAGCCACGCCAGGCCGACGGGCACGTCCAAGACGAAGCGCTTGATCTTCCCGAACATGGCTATCGCCGCGATCAGCAAGATGGCCCCGTCGAGCGCATCGCCGGCGATCGGCAGGTCGATCGCGATCGCGGCCATGACGGCGTCGATGACGGCGCCTGCCAGGAAGCGCGGCACCCTGCCCCTGCCTGCCTCGGAGGAGAGGAACCCGGCCGCCAGCGGGCTCACCGCGATCAGGAGGAGAGTGGCCCATAGCGCGCTCCACAGCGCCCACGCGCAGGCTGCCGCGTAGACGGCCGCGAAGATCACTGCAAACAGGGTGCGCCTGCTCACGGCCGCCCCTCCCACATGTAGCCGGGCCGAGTATGCCACGTCTACCCCCTTCCCGCCCCGCCATGCGGCGAGCGCGAGGTGAGGATGGACTGGCGCTAGCGGACCTGGGCCGTTCCTGTCGCTTCCGTCACGCCGCTCTCCTTGGCCTCGTCGTCAGGAGCTGGATGTGGTTCGCGGAACGTGAACGCCTCGGGGCTCGGGCCCTCGCGCTGGAGCAGGTCGAGCCGGGCCAGTGCCTCCTCCAGGCTGGGAATGCAGCCGGCCGGGACCCACCACAGCACCAGGTGCTGCTCGGTCATGCGGTGGAACCACTCCCGGCGGCGGCGCATGAAGTCCAGGTGCGGGCCGTTGCGGTAGGCGAAGTCCCACAGGGCCTCCAGGGACTCCCACACCGACAGGTTGACCATGAAGTCGGGGCCGCGCGGCCGCAGCGCGGTAGCGCCGGGCCCGTCTCCGTCCTGGAGCCGCCACACGAACCCGGGTGCCGCATCGGCGGCCGCGTTGACCGGCTCGATTCCCGCCATGAACTCGGCCAGTTCAGGTGAGTCGATGGGGGCGCGCACCGTGCCCACGTTGAGCTGCGCGAGGTGGTATCTGATCACCTGCTCATCACATCATCGCAGCGGTCAATATGTCAATCTCCATTAGTTTTAGAATCCTCGCGATCTCTCACCGCAACGCAGCACTCCTCGGGCCGCGGATCCATCCTGGCCTGCAGCGAGGCCACCGCCGCGCCCTCCAGCAGGCCTTCCACCAGCGCCAGGTTCATGCCGCAGATCAGTGGCGGGTACCTGCTGGCCAGCACGTGGAACGGGCAGTTGCGCAGGCGCAGCTCCGCCCCCTCCTGGTAGGGCTGGTACCCCTGGGCCTCCAGCGCGCCCGTGACCAGGTCACCATCAGGGGAATGCGGTGCCTGCCGCCGCGCCGCGCGCCCGGCCGCCGCGCCGCGGCTGCGGGAGGCCCGGTGCAACTCCGGCTCGGCACCGGTCACGTCGACGACCTCCGCCAGCAGCTCGGCGGCACCCCGGTAGTCCCGGGGCGGCACGCTGAGCTGGTGCTCCGCCGCTCCCCGCCGGTACAGCTTGGCCGGCCGCCCGGCACCCGGCCCGCCCCCGCCCGCAGGCCGGCGGAACGCCACATCCAGCAGCCCGGCCTCGACGAGCCGGTCGAGATGGAAGGCGGCGAGCGTGCGCTGGATGCCGGCCGCCTCAGCAGCCTCGGACCGGCTGACCCCCTGGCCCTGCGAGGCGACGTAGTCGTACAGCCTGCGCCGCACCGGGTCGTCAAGGACTGCGAAGACGCTGAACTCGCTCACGGCAAGAGTCTAAAACCAAGAACCCCTGACTTATAAGCCAGCTCACCGGGCCCGCGGCCTGCCGCATCGAGTCCCGGCGGCGTTGACACCATGTCGCCCGCGCTAGGACGATGTGGCGAGAGGGCAAGGAGTTCCACGATGGCGCAGCCTCAGGACGAGACAGCCGAGCCTGTCACGACACGCCGGCTCGGCCCGCGGCTGCGGGCGGTCGTGACCCGGCTCGCGGAGGTAGCCTGCCCGCCGGAAATAGCCGTCAACGGCACGGCCGGGGCCCTGATCACGGAGTTCGAGGCCCTGCTGTCCGCGCTGCCGGCCGCGACCCGCACCGGCCTGACGGGCGCGCTGCTCGCCTTCGACCAGGGCGCCCGGCTGTCCCCACGCTCACGCGGCAGGCGGTTCACGCGGCTGCCCGCCCCGGACGCGGAAGCCTACGTCCGCGGTGTCCTCGCCCGGCGCGGCGCGGCCGGCTCCGCCCTGCGCACGCTCAAGGGCCTGATCGTCTTGTGCTACCACGAGCTTCCGCAGGTCAAGGAGCAGCTTGGATACCAGCCGGACGCCTACATGGCGAGCGTGGCGCGGCGCAGGCTGACGACCTACGGCGCTGAGCTGCCCGCTCCCCCGCCGCCCCTCACGGGCATCACGCGGGGCGCGGACGTGACGGCGGACCTGCGGATCGACTGTGACGTCGTGGTCATCGGCTCGGGCGCCGGCGGCGCCACGATGGCCGCCGAGCTCGCCGACGCGGGCATCGATGTCGTCCTCGTGGAAGAGGGCGGCTACCACCCGACGGAGTCGTTCGGTTCCCAGGCGGGCCGCGCGGCGCGGGCCCTGTACCGGAACGCGGGTGCCGAGCTGGCTCTCGGCAGCCCGCCGGTGCTGTTCAGCCAGGGACGCTGCGTCGGCGGGTCCACCGTCGTCAACGGCGGGATGTCCTGGCGGACCCCGGAACGGGCCCTCGACCGGTGGGCGCAGGAGGAGGGCATCCCCGCGATCCGGGCCGCCGACATGGAGGCGTACTTCGCGAAGGCCGAGGGACGGATCTCGGTTGCCTTGCAGGACCCGGAGACCATCGGCCGCGACAGCCAGCTGCTCAAGGCCGGGGCTGACGCCCTGGGCTGGCGGATCATCCCCAACCTGCGTAACCAGGTGCACTGCGCCGGGAGCAACAACTGCACGAACGGCTGCCCGACCGGCGCCAAGCAGTCGATGCTCGTGACGAGCATCCCCCGCGCGCTGGGCCGTGGCGCCCGGCTGTTCGCGGACTGCCGCACCGAGCGGATCACCTGGTCCGGGCGGCGGGCTACCGGCGTCGAGGCACGGTTCACGCGCCCTGGCGGGGAGCGAGGGCCCGCGCTCACCGTTGCCGCCAAGGTCGTGGTGGCCGCTGGCGGGGCCGTGCAGACCCCTGCGCTGCTGATGCGGTCCGGGATCAGGCACCCGCGGCTCGGGCGCGACCTGACGCTGCACCCTAACGCGAAGGTGGTCGCCTTCTTCGACGAGGAGGTGCTGGGCTGGCAGGGCGTTCACCAGGCGTACCAGGTCCGCGAGTTCATCGACGACGGCATCTTGATGACGGCGGTGAACCTCGCGCCCTCACTGCTGGCGCTGGGCCTGCCCGGTTACGGCCGCGAGCTGGGCGCGATGATGGCCGAGTACAACCACATCGTGACGGCCGGCTGCCTCATCGAGGACACCGGCTCGGGGCGGGTGCGGAACATCCCCGGCCTCGGCCCGCAGGTGACGTACCAGCTCTCGGCGGCGGACGCGGAGCGCGTGGTCCGGGGCACCGGTTACATCGCCGAGCTCATGCTCGCCGCCGGCGCCCGCCGCGTCCTGCTCCCGTTCGCCGGGGCCCCCGAGGTCCGCGACGTCGCGGGACTGAAGGCCATCGTCGACCGGCCGGTGCCCCGTGCCGGGATGGAGCTGTTCACGGTCCACCTGATGGGCACCGCCCGGATGAGCGCGGACCCCGTCCGCGGGGTGACCGACAGCTTCGGCGCCTGCCACGGCATGCCCAACCTCCTCGTTGCCGACGCCAGCCTGCTGCCGACCCCGATCGGCGTGAACCCGATGGAGACGATCATCTCGCTGGTCATGCGCAACGCCCAGCACCTCCTTGAGCAGCGCGAAAGGCACGGGATCTGATGAGCAGCGTTTCCGGCCGCTACCTGGAACTAGCGGCACTCACCAAGCGCGACCTGGACCAGGTGTTCGCCGCGGGCAGCCCGCCTGAGGCCGCGTCGATCACCGGCTTTGAGTTCCACGGCTTCAACCACCCCAAGGCGGCGGCCGCGCTCGGCATCCGCAAGTTCATCAAGGTCTTCTACCTCGATGAGTCGGGACGCCCGTTCGGCTGCAATACCCCTGTCGCCCAGAACGGGCTGGACGCGGACTGGGCTCACCGGCCGTCGGCCGGCAACCCCAGGCGGTACGCGTTCTTCCGGGTGCTTCCCGGCGGTGACGACGGGCTGCTCCTCGACTACTCCCGGGGCGGCAACCCCCGGTGGGACGTCTCCAACATCCTGCGCGACTACCTCGTCCGGCCGGACGCCGGCAATGACGACCTGCTGCTGGGCAAGGCGTTCTTCGTCGTGGCAGGCACGCGGCTCACGCACAGCTACTTCATCATCGAGCGTTCCCGCCCGCTGCCTGACGCCGCCGCGCTCGCCCGCAGGCAGGTTGTGTAGAAAAGTGGGGTGAAAGCCCCGTTGCCCGACCCGGGCCCGCGTCCCGACGGCTACAAGTGGATCGCGCTGTCCAATACCTCGCTCGGCGCGTTCATGGCCGTCCTGGACAGCTCAATCGTCATCATCGCCATGCCGGCCATCTTCCGTGGCATCGGCCTGAACCCGCTGTCCCCCGGCAACATCGGCTACCTGCTGTGGATGATCATGGGCTACATCCTGGTCACCGCGGTGATCGTGGTGACCGTGGGACGATTGGGTGACATGTTCGGGCGGGTCCGGATGTACAACCTGGGCTTCGTGGTGTTCACCGCGGCGTCCATCCTGCTCTCCGTTGATCCCCTCCGGGGCGGGGGCGGCGCCATCTGGCTGATCCTCTGGCGCCTCGTCCAGGCGGCCGGCGGCTCGATCCTCATGGCGAACTCGGCCGCCATCTTGACCGACGCGTTCCCCGCCAGGGAGCGCGGCATGGCCCTCGGAGTCAACCAGATCGCCGGGCTGTCGGGGCAGTTCATCGGCCTGGTCGCCGGGGGGCTGCTGGCCGCCTGGGACTGGCGGACCGTGTTCTGGGTCAACGTTCCCTTCGGCGTCTTCGGGACGGTCTGGGCGTACCGGAGCCTGCGCGAGACCGCGACACGCAACCCGGGGCGGATCGACTGGTGGGGCAACGTCACCTTCGCCGGGGGGCTGGGGCTGGTCCTGGTGGCCATCACCTACGGCATCCAGCCGTACGGGGGGCAGGCAATGGGCTGGGGCAGCCCGCTGGTCATCACGGGCCTGGCGGGCGGGTGCGCGCTGCTGGCCGTCTTCGCCGTGATCGAGACCAGGGTGGCCCAGCCGATGTTCAGCCTCGGCCTGTTCCGGATCCGGGCCTTCGCGGCCGGGAGCATCTCGGCCCTGCTGGCCTCGGTCGCCCGGGGCGGCATGCAGTTCATGCTGATCATCTGGCTGCAAGGCATCTGGCTTCCGCTGCACGGCTACAACTTCACCGACACCCCGCTGTGGGCCGGGATCTTCCTGCTCCCGCTTACCGCCGGGTTCCTGGTCGCCGGGCCGGTCAGCGGCAGGCTGTCGGACCAGTTCGGGGCCCGCGGGTTCGCCAGCGCCGGCATGCTGGTGTTCGGGGCCAGCTTCGTCGGGCTCCTCCTGCTCCCGATCGACTTCTCCTACCCGGCCTTCGCCCTGCTCGTGCTCCTGAACGGGATCGGGCAGGGCTTGTTCTCCGCCCCGAACACGGCATCCATGATGAGCGCCGTGCCGGCCGCCCAGCGGGGCGCCGCGTCGGGCATGAGGTCCACGTTCCAGAACGCCGGCTTCTCGCTGTCCATTGGCGTCTTCTTCTCGCTGCTGATCCTCGGGCTGCAGAGCCAGCTTCCCGGCTCGCTGTACCGGGGGCTGACTGCCCAGGGCGTTCCGGCCGCCCTGGCCGGGCACGTGGCCGGCCTCCCCCCGGTGTCCACCATCTTCGCCGCGTTCCTGGGCTACAACCCCATCCAGACGATGCTGGGCCCGACCGGGGCGCTCGCCCGGCTGCCCGCCAAGCGGGCCGGCCTGCTCACCGGCAAGGAGTTCTTCCCGCACCTGATCGCGGGCGCGTTCCACCATGGCCTCATGGTGGTGTTCATCGCCGCGACGATCATGGCCGTGCTCGCCGCCGGCGTGTCCCTCCTGCGCGGAGGGCAGTCCTACTACCAGGATCCGTCGGAAGCAGGCCAGGAACAGGCCTGACCGCGCGCGGCGGGCCTACCAGCCAAGCTCGCTGAGCCGTTCGTCATCCATGCCGAAGTGATGGCCGACCTCGTGGATGAGGGTCCGGCGGACCTGGTCGGCGACCTCATCGACGGTCTCGCACCGCGCGCAGATCGCCTGGCGGTAGATGGTGATGCGGTCCGGCAGCACCATCGAGTACTGGATGCCACGGCTGGTCAGGGGAATGCCCTCGTAGAGGCCGAGCAGGCCGGGCGGCCCGGTGTCATGCTCGACCATCACGGCGACGTTGCTCAGCAGCCGCCCAAACTGGTCGGGCAGCCTCTCCAGCGCCGTGCCGACCATCTCCTCGAACCACTCTGGCTCAACCTCCACCACCAGCCCATTGTCCCGCCAAACCGGTGCGGCGTCACTAGCGCTGGGGTTTGCCTGGGGCACACACGCGTGGATGTTCCATCCGGGGAACGAGTGAGAATGGCGTGGAAGGCCTCTAGCGACTAGTACTCGGCTTCCGCATTTCCAGGGGCGCCGTGGGCGGTGAGCGGTCGTCCGGAAGCGGTCCTGGCCATGTAGTCATCGGGAGTGGCCAGCCAGGTCGCACGGCACCCGCTCCGGCCGCATTCGCACCCGAACGGGTAGGAGGGCATCACGGTGAGGCCGGCGTCCTCCATCCACAGCCTTCCCTGGCGGTCGGCTGCCCTGTTCTCGTGACGGCGCTGCCGGCTGAGCTCGCTGCCCGGCGCCAGGCGAGGCGCCGACCGCAGGGCCGGGCCGAGCACCGACTCGACGGCCGCCCCGATCGCTGGCCAGTCCGGCGACGGCGGCACCTCGATGACCGGCCAGCCAGGCCGTGCCGCGCTCGCGCGGATGCGCCCGGCGATAAGCGCGTCGCGCTCCAGGATCCGGTGAGCACGGGAGCGGCCTGCTGCCGACTGGCCCGCAAGCGACTCCTCCCTTGTCAGCCGCTCCTCCCGCACCAGGCGCGTGCGGGCCGGATCGGGCACCAGCCAGGCACCCCACCCAGGACGGAGCTGGCCTGCGAGCCCCGGCATGAGCTGCGGGCCCTCGACAATCGCGGGAACCTCGCCCAGGTCCCGGGCCACGATGTCATCGAGCACGAGCTCCAGCCGGAGCCGGCTGGCGGACTCGAAGGCATCCGCGGCAGCCTCAGGTCCCCGGGCGAGCTGCTCGTCAAGCGAATCACCCGCGGGCAGCCTTGCCCGATGGTCGTAAGTCCACAAGTCGACCGGATGCAGCGGCAGGTCATACGCCCGGGACAGCTGCCAGGAGAGGATGGTCTTCCCGGCGCCCTGCCCCCCGCCGACCCACAGCATCGGCGGCCACTGGCCTCGCCGCGACATCTCCATGGAACACCGATGCTATAGCGCGGAACGGCCAGCGCCGGCGCCATCAGGAATGGCGCCTATCCCTGACCTTTACCAGACTCAGTTCGCTCCCCAGGGTGACCCGGCGAGCTAGAACTTGTTGACCTGGATGTTGCTGTCGCCGACCTGGACTCCCTGGGAGCCCGTCACCGGCACGTTGTACTTGCCGGACCTCGCCCCCGGCTGATCGACAAGCTCCATCAGCGCCTTCGCCGCGGTCACCAGGTCAGCGTCGTGGGCCGCGCCCGCCTCGGTGAGCTCGGCGGCGAGCAGTCCCTCCCACTTCTGCGGGGCGGACTCGTACTCCGCCAGCGCCAGCTCACCGTGTGGCCGGCCGGAGACCCGCTTCTCCGCCAGGCCGCGCAGCCTCGCGTAGGCGGCCCTGACCTTTTCCTTCACATCGTCTTTCAGCACGTCAAGGGCTCCCGTGGTCACCCCAGCGGCAAGCGCCGTCAAGATCAGCGTGACTGGTTCCATTTCGCTCCCCCTCCAGTCCCTGTGACATCGAGACTAACGGAGATCGCTTAACCACCTTCCGTAACACCCATCGTAAGATTCGGGATCTGCCCTGTCACGGACCCTTCGCATGCCCACCCACGACAATGCACGAGGCTTATCCTGACCAGGGGTGACCGGTGAGCCCGGCTTTCAGCCGGTGAGCAGGCCGGACAGCTGGGGGCGCATCTCGGCCGGAGCGCGCACGTCGAGGATCGCCTCGCCGCTAGCGACGTGCAGCGTGAACTCAAAGAAGGCACAGCATTCGGACTCGGCCGCGACCAGCGACGCGATCTGCCCGGCCAGGGACGCCGGGAAGCGGAACCGCGTCCCGCCGCCGATTGGCTCCCGGCAGGCCGAACTTGCCAGCAGCGCGCGCCACTCCGCGAGGCGGCGTTCCTGGCCGGCCGCGGGTAGCGTGCATGCGGTGACCACGGGCGCTGCAGTCACCGTGGTCGCCATCGGGGCAGGCGGCCCGCCTGGCATCGTCGTGGTTTTCGGCCGGGCGCGCATCGGGGAGTGCGGGGGGGCGTCCCCCCGGGAGACGACTGGCGCGCCCGCGGCCGGGATGCAGCAGGCTGGCTCGCAACGGCCGGGTGACGCCGGGCCGTCCAGGCGCGATAGCTCCGCCGTCAGCTGCCCGGTGAACGCCGCGAGCTCGGCCGACCGTTGCCGCGTCTCCTCGATCTTCGCGGTCAGCAGCGGGCGCAGCCGGTCCCGCAGGTCCGCGCATCCTCCCGCGTCCCAGGCCGTGAGCAATTCGCGGATCTCCGCCAGCGGCAAGCCGATGCGCTTCGCGCCCGCGATGAACTCCAGGCGTTCCGCGGCCTCGTCGTCGTAGACCCGGTAGCCCGCCGCTGACCGGGCCACTGGGAGCAGGCCTTCTTGCTCGTAGAACCGCAAGGTGGCAGAGCTCATCCCGGCGCGTTGCGCCAGCTCGGAGATCAGGTAGGTCGCCATGACTGCGACGGTAAGCCTTCAAGCCGAGGTGAATGTCAAGCCCGGCGGATGCAATGGCCTCTCAGGCTGGGTACCTCCAGGGGCCCTGGAGGTAGGTGCGGCCAGCCTTGGTGACCCATTGGGTCCAGCCCGGCCGCGGCTTGGTGACCTGCCAGCCGGGGGACTGCTTGGCCCTATGGCAAG
>Ga0210389_10003023_pt1 | contig 13166 bp, 9 predicted proteins | sample IncBWH28OmetaG_FD_160127 | JGI IMG/M metagenome (GOLD analysis project Ga0210389, IMG submission 160127) | Forest soil microbial communities from Barre Woods Harvard Forest LTER site, Petersham, Massachusetts, United States - Inc-BW-H-28-O ...
ACACCACCGCCCGCGGAGTCCAGGGCGCCCAGGCCCCAGACCCGCAGCTGCACAGCCATGTCGTCATCACCGGCGCCGTCCGTGAGGACGACCGGATCGTGGCCGTCGCGTCCCGGCCGATCTTCCGCAGCGCGCGGGAGCTGGGTGCGTTCTACCGCTCCGCGCTCGCCGACGAGCTCGTGCGGGACGGCTACGCGATCGAGCAGCGCACCGGCAAGGACGGCCGGTACTTCGAGATCGCGGGTGTCCCCCGCGAGCTGTGCGAGACGTTCTCTGGGCGCTCCCGTGAGGTCGCACGCGCGGCGGAGCGCTTCCGTGCCCGCTACGGCCGCGCACCCGAACGCGGCGAGCTGCGCAACCTCGCACTCGAGAACCGCCGGTCCAAGGAGCTGACCACACGCTCAGACCTACAACGAGTGTGGACACAGACCGCCCGCGATCACGGATTCGGCCCCGATGAGGCCGTGCGTCTGATCGGCGCATCCGAGCGTCCAACGGCCGAGCGTGCGATCGAGGATCGGGTCGAGGCGAAGCTGACCGAGCAGCACGCCGTGTTCGAGGACCGCGACCTGCGCGCGGTCGTGCTCGAGCAGGCAGCCGGCGAGATGGCACCCGACGAAGCACTCGCCGTGGCGCGGGAGATGGTCCGCGACCGTCGCGTGCTGACCTTGGAGGGCGGTCGGATGACCACCCTGGTGGTGCGTGCCCAGGAGCAGGCGATCGAGCGCCGCGCCACCCAGCTCGCCCAGCCCGCGGGCCGCGACATCGGCCACGTTGCACGCGAGAACGCCGCCCGTGAGGTCGCGGAGCGCATTGGCGGGCCGCTCAGCGCCGAGCAGCGCCACACGCTTGAAGTCCTCACCGGTCCTGAGCGGGCCGCGGTGCTCGTCGGCCCCGCCGGAACCGGCAAGGGAGTCGTGATCGACGCCGCCGCCCGTGCGGAGCAGCACGCCGGGCGAGAGACGATCGCGGTCGCCGTATCCGGGTCCACCGCCGAGCGGCTCGGCGCCGACAGCCCCGCGCTCGCCGGACAGACACTCACCCTCGACTCGCTGGTCGCCCGCGCTAACACGGGAGCCATCCACGTGGGCAGGGACACGACAGTGATCCTCGACGAGGCGGGGATGGCCGACCACAAGCGCCTCGACGCGCTGACCGGGCTCATCGAGCGCTCCGGAGCAAAGCTTATCGCCGTCGGCGACGGCAAGCAGCTCCCCTCGATCGGCCCCGGCGGCATGTTCGACCGGCTCACCGAGCACGCACCCACCGCCGAACTCGCAGACATACACCGCACCAAGGACCCCGCCGACCAGCGCGCATGGCAAGCACTACGCGCAGGAGAACCCGAGCGCGCGATGGCGCACTACGCCTCACGCGGCCAGCTGCACCTCTCCGACACCCGCGACCAAGCAGCAGAGCACGCCGTACAAACATGGGCCACGCTCACTGAGGGACACGACATCCGCGAGGTTGCGCTTATCGCCGACGCGGCGAACACAGAGATCGACCGACTCAACGCCCGCGCACAACACCTACGCGCACAGCGCGGCGAACTCGGACACCACGAGACCCCGCTACCCGGCGTCCACTACGGCCTACGCGAAGGCGACCTCATCGCATTCACCGCACAACACCGCCCGCCGGGGCAGCCACGGGTCGAGAACGGCACCCGCGGCCAAGTGAGCGCCATCCACGACCGGCGCGTGACCGTCACGCTCGACGGATCACAGCGCAGAGTCCAGCTCGCCGGCGAGGACCTGGACTCGCTGAGACTGGCCTACGCGCAGCACGTCTACCGCCAACAGGGCGCGACCGTAGAGCGCTCCGTCGTCCTCACCGGCGGCTGGCAAACCAGCAAGGAGACCGCCTACGTCGAGGCCACGAGGGCACACCACGGCACCGACTGGTTCATCGCGCGCGATGACCTCGGCAACGAAGGACAAGACGCCGCGAGGATCACACGCCTCGCCCAGAAGATGTGCAACAGCCGCGCGCAGACACCCTCGCTCGCGCATCCGGAGAGCCTCGACCCCGGCTGGGCGCCGAGCCGCAGTCCTCTACGGCTTCGCTCCGCCCTCTCGCCAGCACGCTGGCTCACCCGTCTACCACTCCGCGATACGCCCAGCCGCGGCATCGGTCGCGGACGCTGAGCCCATCGACGTCGGCGCCGTCTTGCTCTCAGGGCGATAGACGTTCGCGCTCCCGTTGGCGCAGCGCCCCTATGCGCTCGCGCATCTGCGGCAGGCGGACGGTCCGGAACTTCTCGGGCAGCCGCTCGTCGTCAAGAACAGCATCGAAGACCTCGATGCCCCTGTCGTGCGCTAGGCGGGCGGACCGATCTTCTTGTGCGAAGCGAAAGATGCGCTCGTTGAGCTTCAGGACATCCCGGACGACTGCGTCTCCGCGTTCGTCGAGCAGCAGTTGGCTGAAGGCTCGGGCGCAGAGGATCGACGCTCGAAGCTGCAGCCAAGCGAGGTCGGTCTGCTTGTTCGCCAGCATGCTGTTGTGGACACGACTCTCCATGCAACGCTCGGGATGCATCACCCAGACCGGTGCCTGCCGGCCGTCGCTGAGGATCAAATCGAGGTAGACCGCCGTGTTCCTGACATCCTCGGCGTTCATCCCATACGGACTCTGCAGGAAATCGAGGCGGCGCTCATGACCCCCGCTGTCGAGAAAGATCGCGACGCCCGCGAGCGTGGTGCGATCCTCCCACTTCGCCACCTGGATATGCCCTCCGAGCAGCTCGCCGGCCAGCCGGACATCCCCCACGTCGCCGAGAAAGTCGATGTCACGACTGACGATCGGCTCGGCAATGAGCGGGTCCGTCAGGCGGTTATGAAGCTGCCCGATCCAGATGGAGACCGCTTGCCCCCCGATCAGGACAACACGTTGCTTCCGGACGACTTCCTCCAGGCGCGCAATGATTCGCTGCGCCTCATCGAGGCTCAGCGGCGGCGGCACTCCGAGCGGATCTTGCGGCTCTGGCACCTCCGCGGCCCCGACCGTCGCTCAGGACAGGGAGCGGGATGCGTCCAGATTGATCCGTGCCCGGCTGGGCGGGAACGCAAACGCCTCGGTCTCGCGCTTGAGTTGCACCTTCGTCTTGCGCCCAGATCGCAACGCCTGCTCGTCGGCGCGGCGAGCCCGCTCCTTTTCCGCAAAGCGCTGCTGGGGATCGAGGTCTTCTGTGTGCATGTCCATCGCCTGCCAGAAGGGTAGCGCGTAGGGCGGTGTGCTCACCGACCTCATCTGGAGGCTCATGTGGGAAGTCCGTGGGAAAACAGCCTTTCAGCTCCCTTGACCGACAAACCCATAAACGCAAAAAGCCCTGCAAACACGGGGCCAAATGCGATGGGCGATACTGGGCTCGAACCAGTGACCTCCGCCTTGTCGAGGCGGCGCTCTCCCAGCTGAGCTAATCGCCCTGGGAACGCGGAAAGCGTAGCAACGCGCGCCTCGCGAATCGTCGGTGCGAGGCGACAGGCGTGAGCGGGGTCCGGGCTCTGCCGAATGCGCGGATGCGACGAGAGGCGAGGTGATCCTCCCGAGGCATCCGCGCGGCGCTGGGGCAACTGGGTCAGGGAACGACGATCTGGGGCACCTGGCCTTCGGCGGAGCGAGACGCTTCGACTTCGGTGCCGTCCTGTTCTGCGCCGACCCCGCCGGCGGCTTCGCGACTGCCTTGTTCGGATGCCGCGCCGGAGGCTTCGGCTTCGCCGGACGCCCGACTGGGACCGTAGCTGTAGCGCTGTGCGCCTTCGGATTCGAGGCGGGAGCGGACGGCGGAGGCGTAGGTGACGCCTTTGCCGTCCTGGATGGTCTTGATTGCGGCGGCGGCGGTGTTGGTGGAGATGGCGAAGCCAACGCCGGTGTTGCCTGGCTGGGCGCCGTTGGCGGTGGAGGCGTCGGTGGCGATCTGGGAGTTGACGCCGATGACTTCGCCCTGTTCGTTGAGCAGCGGACCGCCGGAGTTGCCGGGGTTGAGGGCTGCGTCGGTCTGGATGGCACCGGTGATCTTGGCGCCGTCTGGGGCTGAGATTTCGCGGCCGAGAGCGGAGACGATGCCGCGGGTGAGGGTCTCTTCGAGGCCGTATGGGTTGCCGATGGCGTAGACGGCGTCGCCGACCTGGACTGAGCTGAAGCTGGCGATGGTGAGCGGTTTGAGGCCAAGACCGGACGGGTCGACGCGGATCAGGGCGAGGTCCTGGTTTGCTTCCTCGCCAACGAGGGTGGCAACGCGGGTGGTCTTGGTAGAGCCGCTGGCCTCAACGTCGATGGAGGTGGCGTTCTTGACGACGTGGTCGTTGGTGAGGATGAGGCCTTGGTCGTTGAGGACGATGCCGGTGCCCTCGTCCTCGCCTTCGGCGGTTACGGCCTTTATGGCGACGACGCCGCTGGAGTCGCGCTGGTAGATCTGGGTGGCGGTGAGCCCAGTGGATGCCACATCGCGCGTGGTGCCGGTGCCGGTCGCGCTGACGGGGACGGACGTGGCGGTGGAGCGCACGGTGGTGCCCGAGCGCCGGGGAGAGCCGATCAACAGGATGGCCGCGCTCGCGACTGCCCCTCCGATGAGGGCGGCTGCGAGGATCGGTGCGAGTAGACGTTTCACTGGGACACCTCCGGTTGCTTGGGGAGGAACCCAGCATGCGAGGGCGGGCTGTGGGGTGGCTAACAATGTCCAAAAGGGCGCCTAACGGAAGCGCAAGAGGCCCATAACGGAGGCAGAAGACGCAGATAACGATGGGAGTGGTTTCGCGTGGGTGCGTGGCGGGAAGGGACGGAAGCGTGCGAGTGATCATGCGACTGCTGCACAGACCGGCCCGGGCAAGCACATGGCTGCTTGGCGAGCTGCTGCGCGCGGAGGCGGTGGCGTTGACCGAGGCGGGCAAGCTCGCGCAGGGGCTCGGGTCGATCCTCGAGGAAGCGCTCACGGGCGGCCGCGAGCGTGGAGCGCCCGACGAGGGAGCGCGCGCGCCCGACGAGGCCCGGCCCGAGCCGATCCCCATGCCGAGCCGAGTGGAGCGTGTGCCGCGAGCCCCGCGTGTCGCACCTCCGATGATTCCTGCACCACCCACGGAGGTTGCCGCGCCACCGCCGGCACACGAGCAGCCGACGAACGCCGCGTCTGACGAGGCGCCGGCGGTGTCTCCTGGTGGACGCGGCGGCCACGTGGACGAGCAGGCGGTGCTCGTGTCCGAGTCCGCCGATCCGGGCGCACAGGACGGCGCGGGAGCTAGCGTCCACGTGCGGGAGCCGTGGAGCGGCTATCGCACGATGCGCGCCCCGGAGATAGTCGACCGGCTGCCGGCGCTGCCCGACGAGGTTCTGTCGCTGGTGCTGCTGTACGAGACAAAACCGGGCCGCGCCCGACACACCGTGCTGCGGGCGGCGCAACGCGAGCTCGAGCGGCGCGCCGCGTAGCACTCCCCCGCCTCCGCGTGCCGATACGCTAGGGAGCGCCTGGCGACGTGGCGGAGTGGCTACGCAGCGGCCTGCAAAGCCGTCTACACCGGTTCGATTCCGGTCGTCGCCTCTCTGGACAATTGTCGCTTTGGGCACCCACCGGGCGCGTGGGTCTAACGAGGAGCCGGAGTTGGTCATCTTGTAGAACGTGCGTACGTTGCCCGCGGACACCTCGACCGACCATCCGGGGGCGCCTGCGACAGCAGCGCACCTGCGCCAGCCGGCGCCTGTCACCCAGCGGTGGGCCGAGTTGGACAGCGACGCCAAGGCGGCCGCGGTCGGGCTCGCGGTGGCGCTGGCAGGCGCGATCGCCGTACGCGTGTGGCTGATGCTCGCTTACGCCCCGGCGTTCGTCGGCTTCTCAGACACCCATGACTACCTCACCGCGGCGCTCGTCGGTGTCTTTCACGACGTCGAGAAACCGGCCGGCTATCCGATCTTCCTGCGCCTCGCACACGCCTTCGGCCACAGCCTGACGTTCACCATTCTCGTCCAGCACGTGCTCGGGATCGCCACCGGCGTGCTGCTGTACAAGGCGGTGCGGCGCAGCGGCGGGCCCGCGTGGCTCGGGCTGGCCCCGGCCGTCGTGGTGTTTTTCGGCGGCACCGGGCTGCTGCTCGAGCACTCGCTGCTGGCCGATCCGCTGTACGCGTTCCTGCAGGCCGTTTGCTTGTACGCAGCCATCCGCGCGCTCGGCCCCCACCCCACCCGCTGGGCGCTGCTCGCCGGCGTGTTCGGCGGCGCGTGCTTCTGGGTGAAGGCGGTCGGCCTGGCGAATATCGGCGCGCTTGCCATTGCGCTTGCGCTCGGCGCCCCCGGCCCGCCGCGCCGCCGCATGCTCACCGCCGCGGCCGCCACCGCCGCCGCGCTCGTGCTGGCGCTCGGCTACGTTCCGGTGCAGGCACTCGTCAGCGGCTACTGGGGCTACCAGCGCCAGGACTCATGGAACCTGTATGGGCGGGTGGCGACGTTCGTTGACTGCTCGCGTTTCACCCCGCCGGCGGGCACACGCTTCCTGTGTCCCTCGGAACCGCCGTCCGGGCGTCAATCGGAGAGCTTCTACCAGTTCGCGCGCGCCGCGCCCGCCGTCAGGCGCTACGGCGGTCCGGCGCACGCGCCGCCCAGCGCCAACGCGACGCTGCAGCGCTTCAGCCTCGCGGCGATCGCACACGAACCGCTCGCGTTCGCCGGTGCCATCTTTCGCTCCCTCGGCTTCTACATCTCCCCGCGACCCGGCGAAGGCTATACGCCGCTGAGCATACGCGAAGCCCTGGTCGAAGCCAAGGGCGTGCACTCGGTCCAGCCCGCGCTGTCCGCGTACTACCCCCACTCCCACGGCTACACAGGCTCGCGCGCGGCGCTCGCGCCGCTCGACTCCTACGACCGCCACACCCGCATCCAGGGAGCGCTGCTGATCGCCATCGCGCTGGCCGCGCTCGCCGGCCTCACGCTGCTGCGCGGCCGCGCACGCGCCGGCGCGCTGCTGTTCGCGCTCACCGCCGTCGGCTCGCTCACCCTCGCCGCCGCCGGTAACAGCTACGACGCTCGCTACGGCTACCCCGCGTTCGGCCCGCTCGCCGCCGCCGGCGCGCTCGGAGCGTGGGCGCTGGCCGTTCGTCTCAGGCGCGCGGCCTCAGCTGCTTTCGACCTGCGCGAGCGCCGTCCGCAGTGACTGCACGCTCTGCGGGCCGCGCAACACCTTGCGGATCCTCCCTTGAGCGTTCACGATGAACGTGTCCGGCAGCCCGGCACCGAGCCCGTAGTCGTTGCCCACCAGGCCGTGCAAGTCGCGCAGGTTGGGGAACGTCCAGCCGTAGTGGCGCACGAACTTGCGCGCTTCCCACGTCTCGGGGTCGCTCCAGTCGACCCCCACCACCCGTCCGTGCCCCGCAGCGCTGCGGTAGAAGCGCTCGAACGCCGGTGCCTCCTGGGCGCACGACGTGCACCAGCTGGCCCAGAACACGATCACCGCCGGGCGGCCGTGGGCGTCAGCCTCGAGGCTCGCGAGCGTGGCACGCCCGCCGCTCAGGCTTTCGCCCGGCAGCACCGGCGCCGGGCGCCCGGCCGGCGGCTGGCTGGTCGAGGCCAACCCAAACACCGCCAGCGCGGCCACCGCCGCCAACGCGAGCAGCCCGCCCGCCAGCTTGCTCGTGCGCCTGCCACCCATCGCCAAGCCTCAGTCGGCTGCCAGCAGCGGCACGTCGTGCACGATTTCCGACGGCTTGAATTCGGGCGAGTACACCGTCAGCTTCTTGCCCGACCCGGTCACGCCGTACACGAGGCCAGTGTGGTTGATGAACTGGGGCTGTTCGATCTCGCGGCTCGAGCCCACCCCCCACGCTTCCCACACCGGCGCCAGTTCTTTCTTGGAGCCGATCAGGTACTGCATCTCGCCGGTCAGCCCGTGGCTGGCAAGAAACGCCGCGACCGCCTTGGGCGTGTCGTTGCGGGGATCGACCGACACGGCGATCATCTGCACTTTGGATTTCGTCGCGCTGCTCATCAGCGTCTGGGCCACGCCGAGGTTGGACGCGATCAGTGGACAGATGTCCGGGCAGTTGGTGTACAGGAACGTCACCAGCACCGCCTTCCCCCTGTAGGAGTCGATGTTGATCTTCTGCCCAAGGTAGTTGCGCAGCTCGAGCGGCGGCGCCGCGGTCGGCGGGTCGAGCACGGCCGAGGCGTCGAAGTGGTGAGCGAGCGCGTTGGCACGAAGCGCTTTGGCGTGGGCTTGGCCGCCGATCGCCACCAGCGCCACCGCTCCGGCCACCAGCACCAGCACCAGCAGCGACAAAAGCATGCGGAAGTCGAGGCCGTTCTTGCGCATCCGGCCTGCGAACCTACCAGTGCCCAGGCTCATTGGCGAAGGTCCCCGGCCGAACATTCGTCGGCAACATTGCTTGCAGTCCTTCCTATGTGATGCATCTTGCAGCCAGGTGTGTTAGCTTCCAAACCGTTCGTGCCGAGTCCTCGTCCCCTCAGGGGGCCGTGGAGCGGGGGACCCAATGCAGCCACCAGTGCTGCTGGGGCGAATCGCCACAGTTTGTGGCGTAGCGTAGACGTTTACGCGAGCCCGTCAGCTAACCCCGTAGGCGCCATGCAAAGGAATCAGAAAGGACGCCTCGGATGCCGGGATCCCCGCGTGATCTTGCTGTTGTCGACCATTGGAGTGAATCACTGGAGCGCTCGCAGGCTCGCCGTGCCCGCTCGCGCCGCCGTACGCGCCGCCCAGGTACGACCAGCGCCTCCAGCCCGGCGCTGTCGCAACCCGAAGAGCATAGGCTGGCCACGCTGCTCGACGCCCGCCCAAGCGAGCCGCGCGACCTGGTCGACATGCACGCGTGGCAGCTCTCGCTCGGGCGCTCCCGTGCCCGCCGCCGCGCCGCCAGGCTGCACTTCGTCCCGACCAGCTCACGCACCAAGCGCCTGTCGCTCGGCGCCCTCGTGGCGCTGACCGTCGGCCCCAGCGCCGCCGCCGCGCTGTCCGGTGGCGCCGCCACCGCCACCGCCGTCGCCAGCCCCGAGCCCGCCACCACCACAGAACACGTCGTCGTGCTCCAGAGCGGCAGCCAGGGCCACCAGGTCAAGCTGCTGCAGAAAGCGCTCGGCATCAAGGCCGACGGCGTGTACGGCCCGGAAACCGAAGCCGCCGTGCGCAGCTTCCAAGCCAGCCGCGGCCTCTCCGCCGACGGCGTGTTCGGCGCGAAGACCAGTGCTGCGCTCCACAGCCAGATCGCCTCGAAAACCCTCATGACTGCCTTCGACAGCCAGGTCCCTGGCGAACCCGCCCCGCCCAGCGAAGCGACCGAAGCCCCAGGCGGCCCGGTGTCGACCGACCAGGTCGTGGCAAGCCCCGTCGAAACCCCGCCGGCCGAAGCCTCCACGAGCGCCACCAGTGAAACGACCGGCGCCACCACGCAAACCGCCACGGCGCCCCCTGAAACCAAGGAAGCCGGCGAAACCCCGGCCGCAACCAGCACCGGTGGCGCCGCCGCACCCGAAGAGGCTACCCACACAGAAGCCGCGCCCACAGAAGAAGCCGAAAAGCAGCAGCAGGCCGGCGAAGCGACCACCCACGCGGTCCAACAGCTGCAGGCCGCGCTGCACCTGCCGGTCGACGGTGAATTCGGCCCCGAAACCGAGGCCGCCGTGCGGCGCCTGCAGGCCCGCCACGGGCTCACCGTGGACGGGGTCGTCGGGCCGGCCACGTGGAGCCTGATCGGCGTGCAGAGCAAGACGACGCTCACGCCGCCGGCGTCGGCGCTCGCCAAGCCCTCAACACCTGCCGACCCCACCCACACGACCGACGTCGCCGACACGACCGCACCTGGCGCGGCCGCCGGCACGAACGTCACCCCACCGAGCAGCGGCGAAGCAGTGGACTGGCTGCAGGCCGCGCTGCATCTACCGGTCGACGGTGAATTCGGCCCCGAAACCGAGGCCGCCGTGCGGCGCCTGCAGGCCCGCCACGGGCTCGGCGTGGACGGGGTCGTCGGGCCGGCCACGTGGAGCCTGATCGGCGTCAAGGACGCCCCCACGCTCACCCCGCCGGCGTCCGCGCTGGCAACCCCCGCCCCGGCCAGCGGCGGGGCCGCCGACTCGAGCGCGCCGGGCGGCGCGGTCGAAGGCGAAGCCCCGGCGATCGTCGCGCGGGTGATCGCCGCCGCCAACGAAATCGCCACCCGCCCGTACGTGTACGGCGGCGGGCACGGCTCGTTCGAGTCAGAAGGCTATGACTGCTCGGGTTCGGTGTCCTACGCCCTGCACGGCGGCGGCCTGTTGAGCGCCCCCGAGGACTCGGGCGAACTGGAGAACTACGGCGAAGCCGGCCCCGGTCGCTACATCACCATCTACGCCAACGCCGAACACGCCTACATGGTGATCGACGGCCGGCGCTTCGACACCGTCGCGCTCGCCGAAGACGGCACCCGCTGGTCTGGCTCCCCGGGCGACGACGGCGGCGACTTCGTCGCGCGCCACCCGGACGGGCTGTAGGCGGAATTCGCTGACGAACCACACCCGCCCCGAGCGTTGCATCCCAGGCGCGACCTAGCCTCCCCTCCCACCAGTCACACGAGGACAGGAGGCGCGGATGCTCGCGCGAACGCACACGTTCACGATCGAAGGGCTGTTGACTCGGCACGTCACCGTCGAGCTCGACGTGCGCCCGGGGCTGCCGGCGTTCACGATCGTCGGTCTCGCCGACGCGGCCGTGCGCGAGGCGCGCGAGCGCATCCACGCGGCCATCCGCAACTGCGGCTACACCTTCCCCACCCAGCGCATCACCGCCAACCTCGCCCCCGGCGACGTCCCCAAGGCCGGCCCCGGCCTCGACCTGGCGCTCGCGTGCGCCGTGCTCGCCGCCTCCGGGCAGCTACCGCGTGAGCGTCTGGAGCACGTCGCGCTGTACGGCGAGCTGTCACTCGACGGCAAGGTGCGACCGGCCCGCGGCGCGCTGGCCGTCGCCCACGCAACCCATCGCGCGGGCATGGGCACGCTTGCGCTGGCTCCCGCGAGCGCCCGTGAGGCGCTGCTCGTGGACGGCCTCGAGGTGGCGGCGGTCAGCCATCTGCAGAGCGCCGCCCGCGTGCTCGGCGGCGGCCCCGCGGACCCCCTCCCCGCCACCGGGGCGGCTGGCGAGGACCGCGCGGGCGCTGGCGCGGATCAGCTCGCCGGCGCGACGTCCTGCCCGGACCTGAGCGAGGTACGTGGTCAGCACCACGCGGTGCGCACCTTGCTGATCGCGGCCGCCGGTGCGCACAACGTGCTGTTCAGCGGTCCACCGGGGACCGGCAAGACGATGCTCGCCCAGCGCCTGCCGTCGATCCTGCCTGCGCTGTCCCGGGCCGAGGCGCTCGAGGTGGCGCGCATCCACAGCATCACGAGCGCCAGGATCGGGGCGCTGGGCACGCGCCGGCCGTTTCGCGCACCCCACCACTCGGTGACGGCAGCCGGCCTGGTCGGCGGCGCCGAGCCAGGGCGTGTGGGCGAGGTCGTTCTGGCTCATCGCGGAGTGCTGTTCCTGGATGAGCTGTCGGAGTTCTCGCGTGCGAGCCTCGAGGCGCTGCGCCAGCCGCTCGAGGAGGGGCGGGTGGCGATCGCCAGGGCGCGCTGTGCGGCGGTGTACCCGGCGCGCTTCATGCTGGTCGCGGCCACCAACCCGTGCCCGTGCGGGTTCGGTGGCGAGGGTGAGGGCTGCCGCTGCGGCGAAGCCGAGCTGGCGCGCCACCGGCGGCGCCTGAGCGGGCCGCTGCTCGACCGCATCGACCTGCTGGCAACGCTTCAACGCGACACCTCGCCCGAGGAGCGCGCGCCCGCGCTGATCGACTCGGCGCGGGCGCGCGAGCAGGTCGGGGAGGCACGCGAGCGCCAGGCGGCGCGGCTGCGTAGCGAGGCGGTGGCGGTGAACGCGCACATGGACGCGCGCCTGCTGCGCACCCATGTACGACTGGACGAGCGCGGCCAGGAGATCCTGCGAGGAGCCCGCGAGCGCGGGATGCTGAGCGCACGCGGCGAGGATCGTGTGCTGCGGGTCGCGCGCACGATCGCCGACCTGCACGGCGGCGCTCGGGTCGGCCCGCGCGATGTCGGTGCGGCGCTGGCGCTGCGCCCGGACGTGGTCCTCGCCAACAACCGTGTGGCGTGAGCTCATCCCAAACGGCATACCCTCGCGCGAGCACTCAAGCGGGCGCATGTGCAAGCTGCATGCGGCGCGCGTGGCTGCTGGCGGAGCTGGGCGGCGTGCTCGAGCGCTGCGCGCGCGACCGCGACCGCCTGCTCGAGGTGCTGGCGCTCGATGACGATCGACTGCTGGCGGCGCTGGCCGGCTCACGCGTGCGGCAGCTGCGCGAGCGCTATGAGCGCTTCGACGTGCACGAGTGGCCGCGCGCGGCGGGCGTGGATGCGGTCTGTCGCCATGCGGGCGGCTACCCGCCGGCACTCAGCGGACCGGCGGCGCCACGCATGCTGGAGGTGGCGGGCGGCCTCGACCGACTAGGTGCGCTCACGCGCCCGCCGGTGGTGGCGATCCTGGGCGCCAACGCGCCGAGTGACTATGGCGTGGAGCTCGCGCGGAGTCTCGCGCGCGGGCTGACGGCGGCGGGCGTGAGCGTCGTGGCGTGCCTGCGCGATGGGGTTGGCGCGGCTGCTCACGCCGGCGTACTGGAAGCCGGCGGCGGCGGTGTGGCGGTACTGGCGGGCGGGCTCGACGTGGCCGTCCCGACTCGCCGGCGAGCGTTGTATGCGCGGATCAAGGAAGCCGGGTGCGCCATCTCCGAGCTGCCACTCGGCTGCCGCGGGCGACGCTGGGGTTCGCTAGCGAGCGAGCGCGTCGCGGTGGAGCTGGCGAGCGTGACGGTCGTGGTCGAGGCCAGGGAGAGTGCCGAGGATCTCTTCGGGGCGCGGATCGCGCAGGCGCGCGGCCGAACGCTCGCGGCGACCCCCGGCCGCGTCAGCTCCCCGCTCTCGCGTGGCACCCACGCGCTGCTCATGGACGGCGCGAGGCTGGTACGCGGAGCGCTCGACGTGTTCGAGCTGCTCGCCGTTGCGCCGCCACCCCGACCGGGCGATCGGATGCTGGCCCCGAGGCTGCACGCGACGCTCGAGCGGGTGCGCGCGGGGGCGGACACCCCGGAGAAGCTCGGGCGTAGCGGCGAGGACCCGTGGGAGCTACTCAGCGAGCTGAGCGCGCTCGAGCTGCG
>Ga0210389_10003025_pt1 | contig 13163 bp, 15 predicted proteins | sample IncBWH28OmetaG_FD_160127 | JGI IMG/M metagenome (GOLD analysis project Ga0210389, IMG submission 160127) | Forest soil microbial communities from Barre Woods Harvard Forest LTER site, Petersham, Massachusetts, United States - Inc-BW-H-28-O ...
CGTTGCCGAGCGGACGGCGAAGTCGTGTGGTCCTGATATCCCGACGCTGATATCAAGCGGGCGACAATGCTACGCATTGCGCTGGCGATGGTGACAACAAGCCCGGCTCACCAAGGAGAGCGCGAAATAAGCCGTTAAAACCATTGTGCAGGGAAGGCCGGATCGTCTGGCAAACCTGTGGTGATTAACTCGTGTGCTTTTTCATTTTGCATGCGAGGCTGCGGGTGCGTCGCGCGCCCGGTCTTCCCTGCGCCCTCTGTTTTCGGGGGGACGAAGTTCATCAACTCGGGCGGAATTCCGTCGCGGGAAGGCGTGGTCGCGTCTGTAGTTCGCTGTCATTCCGGGATGGTCCGAAGGACCAGACCCGGAATCTCGAGATTCTACGATGTGCAATTGCACATCGTAGCTCGATGCTTCGCATCGCCCCGGAATGACTGGCTGCCGCTGTTTGAAAACTGAACGGGAAGGTGGTTTGGCCGCGCCAAGCCGTAGCTCGCGGAGCGAGCGAAGGCTGGTGCCCCTGGCCGGAATCGAACCAGCACTCCTTGCGGAACTCGATTTTGAGTCGAGCGCGTCTACCAGTTCCGCCACAGGGGCCTTCGGTGGGCCGGCAAGCGGCGTCGCGAAGCCGGCGGAATATAGCTGCCGGAGACTTCCGGTCAACCCGCTGTGAAAGGGGATGCCTCGACAGGGCCGCCGCCACGCGATACGAGCCTTGATCGAAGCATGATCCGGCGCCAGGAGGCTGATCGTGACGTCAGGTGTAACAGCGATTTCCGAGGCTCGGCGCGGCGCCTCACCGGCCCTGGTCGCAGCGCTCCTGATCGCTGCCATCGCCGTGGGGACGATTGCCGGTGCCTGGTTTTTCGAGCTGGTGCTCGATATCCGGCCGTGTCCGCTCTGCCTCGAGCAGCGCTATGCCTATTATTTCGTGATTCCCTTTGCCGCGCTGACGGCATTCGCGGCGGCAAAGTCCGCGCCGCGCGGGGTGCTGATCGCAGCGCTTGTGGCGCTCGGACTGGCCGCGCTCGGCAATGCCGTCCTCGGCACCTATCACGCCGGCGTCGAATGGGGCTTTTGGCAGGGGCCGACCGATTGCACCGGCCCGGTCGGCAATCTCGGCAGCGCAGGAACGCTGCTGGAGCGCCTCGATACCGTCAAGGTGATCCGCTGTGACGAGGTGCAGTGGCGCTTTCTTGGGCTATCGCTTGCCGGCTACAACGCGCTGATCTCGCTGCTGATGGCGGCCATCGCGGTTTGGGGTCTCGCGCGGTCGGTCAGGGAACGCTAATCATCCACATCTTCCTGCGGGCGTCCGAACAGATGGACGATGCCGGGCGTTGCGATCGTGACGAAGATGAATCGCGATAGATGATGCGCGCCGACGAAGATCGGGTCGATGTGCAGCGTGAGCGCCAGCGCCAGCATGGCGTCCATCGCGCCGGGCGCATAGGCAACCAGGATGTCGGCAAGCCGCACATTGGAGGTCAACGCGGTCAGCGCGACGAAGGCCACCGTGATCAGGCTGGCGATGAAAAACGAGCCAAGCCCCGCATTGAGATGACTGAGCAGGGTCTTCGCTCTCATGCGCGTGAAGCGCGAACCGATCAGCGTGCCGATGCCGATCAGCGCCACATTCCGCACGAAAGGCGGCAGGCCGCCCTCGACCACTCCCACGCCATGCAGCACGCTTGAGCCGATCATGGCGCCGAACAGCCAGCTTGCCGGAAATTTCGCCATCCTCAGCAGCAGCGATGCCGCGACCGACGCGCCGATCAGGCCGACCAGACCGATCGGGGAGGCGACCGTCATGGTCAGGCCGGGTGCGGAAGACGAGGTCATGCCGGTCAGCGCCAGCACGAGCGGTAAGGCGGCCGTGAGAATGATGACGCGCAAGGTCTGCACCACCGCAATCGCAGGCATGTCGGCGCCTTTTTCGATCGCAAGCAGGGCGATTTGCGAGAGCGCGCCGGGGCTTGCCGCCAGAAAGGCCGAGGTGCGATCCCAGCCATGGACGCGCTGCAGGTAAAGGCTGGAGCCGAAAGTGGTGCAGAAGGTGGCGAGCGCTAAAAGGCCGATGGTCAGCGGATAGGTGGAGAGGTGTTGCAGCAATTGCCGCGACATCAGCGCGCCCAGCGAAATCCCGAGCATCACGAGCACGGCCTGGGTCAGATGAGGCGGCACACTGAGCGGCCGTCCCATCATGGCGGCAAAGCCGACCGCCAGCATGGCGCCCGAGATCAACCCGCCGGGCAATCCCGCGACGAGAAATACGATGCCCCCGATCGTGCCGATCGAAAGCGCTTCGAGGGCCTGGAGGGTTTTGCTGCGGTTGGGGATGGCATCGGCCATCCGTTCCAGGATCTGGTTCACGGCGCCTTATGGCAAATCCGTAAGCCAGCGACAAATGCGCTGAAGCGATCGCTGCAATGCAGCCTGATCGAGGTTGGTAGGGGCTTGCCGCCTAACCGGTAGGCAATGGCACCACGGCGTCCCATCCTCCTGCATCAGGAGGATGGAAAACCGAAGCGATGTTATTTCTTCTCCATGGCGGCCTTCTTGCACTCGGCGCGGAATTTCTTGCGCTCCTTGCCGTGCAGCCCCTTGGCGTCGGCCTGCTTGGAGCATTCGAGCGATTCAGCGCTGCGGGGCTTGGAGGTCTTGGCCATCGGCGCTGCCGCATCCGTCTTGGCTGCGGGGGCAGTGGTCTGGGCCATCGCCGGGCTCGCGAACAGGATGAGCGATGCAAGAACGGTAGCGACCGTACGGGAAGAGATCGTCATGGGTGGCACCTCGGGGTTTGCGAAGGTTGCCACGGTTGCGCCGTCATGCTGAACCGCGCATGAATGAAGCGCGCTAGGGTTGTTTCGCAACGCGATATTTTTGTGCAACCCGGGATCGCCGTTGTCACATGTCTAGGCTAGGCTAGGATAAGGCGCTTTGGACCCGTATCGCCGGTCTGAAGTCCCTGCACTGGAAGCGGCGAGTTCTTCCCAAGGAGACCAAGGATGACCATTAAAACCAAATTATTCTGTGCTGTCGCGGCGTCGGCCTTTGCCGCGTTTGCGGCCACGGCACCCGCGCAGGCGCTGACCACGCAGGAATGCAGCGCGAAGTATCAGGCCGCCAAGACGGCCGGAACGCTCAACGGCCAGAAGTGGAATGATTTCCGCAAGGCCCAGTGCGGAGCGGACGCGACCCCGATGGCCGCTCCCGCCGTTGTCCCTGCGCCGGCTCCTGCGGCACCCAAGCAAGCTGAAACCAAGCCAATGACGGCGCCCGCTGCGGCGCCGGCGATGCCGAGCGGCCCGGCCATGTTCCCGATGATGGTCAATCAGAAATATGCCCAGGAAAGCGCCGGCAAGGCACGGATGCACACCTGCCTCGATCAGTACAATGCCAACAAGGAGACGAACGGCAACGGCGGCCTGAAGTGGATCCAGAAGGGCGGCGGCTACTACAGCGAATGCAACAAGCGGCTGAAGGGGCCGGCTTGATGACAAAAAGGCCCGGGCTGATTGCGGCCTGGGCCTTTCCTTGATCCACTTCGTCAGCCTGTAGAGGGATGTGCCAGTGGAGTGGATTTGACATTCGCAACGGTGTTGATCGCGTGCTCGTAAAGCGAATGTCAAATCCAAAACTCCACTAGAAGCCTATATTTGCTAGTGTGGCGGTTCAGAAGTCCGCATCATTGCTGCCGCGAGTTCGTCATGCGGACTTCTGAACCAAAGCCACACTAGATCAATAAGTTTGCTAGTGTCCTTTCGATTCCGAAGTTCGTAAACGTGGGGCCGCAAGGTGGTACGAACTTCGGAATCGGGACACGAGTGGTCCTTTGATTCTGACATTTGCAAAAGTGCATGCCAGACCGGGATGCAAATGTTAGAATCGGACCACTAGGTTTTCGCGGCGTTGTCTGCTGGAGAAGCTATGAGAAAATCTGAGATGTCCGCGATCACGGCGCTGGTGCTTTTGTCTCACATCGTCTCGCCGGCGACTGTCATCGCCCAGACGGCTACGCCTGCGTCGCCTTCCGTTGCGCCAGTGCAGCCGCCGCCCGCGGCAACCGGCGCGCCACAGGGCTCTACGATCGCGGCCCCCGCCGAGAAATCGGCGCTATCGACACCTGCGTGCTCGGTGAAATATCTGGAAGCAAAAGTCTCCGGCAAGTTGAACGGCCGCAAATGGGTCGACTTCCGCCGCGACGAGTGCGGCAAGCGCGAGGTCACCGCCGTTTTCCCGACCGCGATTGCGCCGAAATACGAGAACGAAAAAGATCTCGACAAGGCGCGTACCAAAACCTGCGCCGACCAGTTTACTGCCAACAAGGCGACCAACGCCAATGGCGGACTCGTCTGGATCGAAAAGGACGGCGGCTATTATGCCGAGTGCATCATCCGCCTGAAGGGATAAACCCGGTGGCGAGTGCCCGCTTTCCGATGTTCGTGCGCCACCTCAGCGCCACCTGCGACTTGTGAATTCCCATGATCGCGAGCCTCAGCCTGATCCTGCTGTGTCAGCTTGCCGGTGAGGTCTTTGTGCGCGGTCTGGGCTTGCCGTTGCCGGGCCCGGTGATCGGGTTGATACTGCTTCTGTTACTGCTCCTGATGCGGGACCGCTTCGCCGTGCTGGCGCGCGGGCCGCTGCAAGACAACGGCGTCGAATCGGCTAGCCGCGGGCTGCTCGACAACCTGTCGCTGCTGTTCGTTCCGGCCGGGGTTGGCGTCGTCCAGAAGCTCGATCTCATCGTTCATCACGGCGTTGCCTTCCTCGGCGTGCTGATGATTTCGGTCCTGATCACCCTGCTGGTGACGGTGGCGACGTTCCTTCTCGCCAGCCGCCTGCTGACGCGCGAACGGCAATCGCCATGAGCGACAACCCGTTCTCGCTCTGGGTCTATCTTTCGCAGTCTCCGCTGCTTTGGCTGACGGTGACGCTGCTGATCTATGCGATTGCGGACGCGGTATCGATCTGGACCCACCGGCACCCGCTGGCCAATCCCGTCCTGCATTCGATGTGGATCATTGGCGCATTCCTTCGCCTGACGGACACGTCCTACACGACCTATTTCGGTGGCGCACAGTTCGTGCATTTTCTGCTTGGGCCTGCGACCGTGGCGCTGGTGGTGCCGCTCTACGAGAACCGCAAGGTCGTTACCTCTGCCGTCCTGCCGATGCTGGTCGCGCTGGCCGCCGGCTCCATCACGGCGGTTGTCTCGGTCGTATTGCTCGCCGAAGCCGTCGGTCTGCCGCGCGAGGTGGTGCTGTCGCTGGCGCCGAAATCCGTCACCGCAGGCGTTGCCATGGGCATCAGTGAGTCGCTGCATGCCGATCCGTCGTTGACGGCGGTCGCGGTGATCCTGACCGGCATTTTCGGCGCGATCACGGTGACGCCGCTGATGAACCGGATGGGCATTACCGATTTTCGCGCCCGCGGCTTTGCCGTTGGCATCGCGGCACACGGCATCGGCACCGCGCGGGCGTTTCAGGTCGATGCGGTTGCGGGCGTCTTTGCCGGCATCGCCATGAGCCTGAACGCGCTCGTGACATCGCTGCTGGTGCCGCTCGCTGTAACCTTCCTGCTGCGCTGACGGGGCTTCCCTTCAAACTCCGTTCGAGGCATGTTCGAAGCGTGAGGTGGTTTTCTTGATAATCTCCGCGATGCAGGCGGGGCTCGGACTGGCATCGGGAGCGCTGGTTGGATTTTCGCTCGGCTTGATCGGCGGCGGCGGATCGATCCTGGCGGTGCCGCTGATGGTCTATGTGGTCGGCGTCGCTGATGCCCATATCGCGATCGGAACCAGCGCGATTGCGGTCGCGGTCAATGCCGCCATCAATCTGGCCAATCATGCGCGAGGCGGCACCGTACGGTGGTCATGCGCGCTTCCCTTTGCGGCGGCGGGAATTGCCGGTGCATTGGTGGGTACGGTCTTCGGCAAATTGCTCGACGGCAGACGACTGCTGGAATTGTTTGCGCTTCTGATGCTGGTGATCGCGGTCCTGATGCTCAAGACGCGGGCGCGTGCCGGCCTGCCGGATGCGCGGATGAGCTGGGACAACATGCCGGCCATCCTTGGGCTTGGTCTTGCGACCGGTGTGCTGTCCGGATTCTTCGGTATCGGCGGCGGCTTTCTGATCGTACCGGCTTTGATGCTGGCGACGGGAATGCCGATCATCAACGCGGTCAGCTCCTCACTCGTCGCCGTAACGGCATTTGGCCTTTCGACGGCGGCGAGCTACGCATGGTCGGGACTGATTTCCTGGGAGCTGGCAGGGTTATTCATCGCGGGCGGGTTTGCCGGCGGCCTGATCGGCAGCCGCCTCGCGCGGTCGCTGTCGGCGCAGCGCGGTGCGCTAAATATCGTGTTCGCTGCTGTCATTATCGTGGTGGCACTCTATATGCTGACCCGTAACTTATTCTGGTTTTGATCGTAACTAGTGGAGTGGATTTGACATTCGCTGGCGCAGCCGGCTACGCCGGAACCCAGACGGAGAAAAATAATGAACCGATCGATCGATTTGAACTGGCGGAATCAAGGGCTGAGCCGGCGAGGCGCGTTGAGCCTGCTCGCCGCCGGCTCTGCGGCGCTCGGCATGGCGGCCTTGCCCGGTCCGGCGCGCGCCGAGCAAGAGGATATCCTGAGCGAAGCGCTGATATTGCGCGATCCCGACATTCCGGCCGCCGGCAATGGTTCCGGCAACATCACCATCGTCGAATGGTTCGATTACCAATGCCCCTATTGCCGCAAGCTCGAGCCCGAATTGCGTCAGGTGGTGCACGACGACGGCAACGTCAGGCTGGTCTGGAAGGACTGGCCGATCCTCGGGCCCGCATCTGTCACAGCGGCGAGGCTGGCGCTGGCGAGCAGATATCAGGATAAATTCGCTTCCGCCCATGATGCGCTGATGGCCATCAATTCCAAACTCACGGAAGCGCGGATCCGCGAGGCGCTCGCGGGTGGCGGTATCGATATGGATCGGCTTGACCGCGATCTCGCGGGCAATGCGACGGCGATCGATGCGACATTGACCCGTAACAACGATCAGGCGACCGCACTCGATTTTCGTGGCACGCCTTCCTTCATTGTCGGCAAATTCCGGGTACCGGGCGTGCTGACCATGGCGCAATTCGGTCAGGCGATTGCAGATGCGCGAAAGGCGGCCGCGGCAAAGAAGTAGCGCCGGGCCGCCTTGTCATTCGCAAATACTCTTATCTGGACGACAGCTTGATCCAGTCCTCATGAGCGCGCGTCCTCAACGCGCGCCAATCGGCGGCCGCGACGTCCCAATTCACGATGGTGTGGCTGGTCGACGCATTCTGACCATTGGCGACTGTCGAGGTCGATTGTGAATCCGCTATGTAGACGCCCGCGATAAGCAGCACTGCGCCCAAGATCATTCCCAGGAAAATCTGCATCGCTTATTCTCCAACAATGGCATGGCACCACAACGTGCGCGGAGCGGGAATGGTTCCCTGCGTGGGAATCCTTTAGCGAACCCTCTGATCGGGCGCGTTTCAACGCAACAAGGAGGCAAAAATGACTGATAAAGGCAGCAAGGTCGCGATCGTGACCGGAGCATCGCGCGGTATCGGTGCAGCAGTGGCCGAGCGGCTTGCCCGCGACGGCTTTGCCGTGGTCGTCAACTATGCCGCAAGTAGCGGACCTGCCGAGACGCTCGTTCGTGCGATCGAAGCGAAAGGCGGCCGTGCGCTCGCAGCCAAAGCGGATGTGAGCGATGCGGCCGCGATGCGCGGCCTGTTTGATGCGGCCGAGCGGGCATTCGGCGGCGTCGATGTGCTCGTCAACAATGCCGGCATCATGAAAAATGCGAAAATCGCCGATTGCGACGACGCCTCATTCGACGATCAGATTGCGATCAATCTCAAAGGCAGCTTTAACGGAATGCGCGAAGCGGCGCGACGCCTGCGCGACGGGGGCCGGATCGTCAATTGTTCCACCAGCGTCGTCGGCACCAAGCTTGAGACATACGGCGTTTATGCCGCGACCAAGGCCGCGATCGAGACGATGACCGCTATCCTTTCGAAGGAATTGCGCGGCCGTCACATCACAGTCAATGCGGTGGCGCCGGGCCCGGTCTCTACGGAGCTTTTCCTAACCGGCAAATCGCCCGAGTTGGTCGAGCGCATGGCGAAGATTCCCCCGCTTGAGCGGCTCGGTACGACGGAGGATATCGCCTCTGTCGTCTCTTTCCTGACGGGACCGGATGGCGGATGGGTCAACGGCCAGGTACTGCGCGCCAATGGCGGCCTCGTATAGGTCTCATCGATTGCCGGCTAGCCAGCTGAGAATCGGCGCGTTCATCTCGATCGGGTAGCAATGGCTGAGATTGTCGATTTCGCGGTAGGTGACATCGGCGCCGGCGGCCCTCAGCAGATCGCGGGTTTGCCGCGCCGTCTGCACCGGAAACATCCAGTCGAGCGCGCCGTGCACGATATGGATCGGCAGGCCCCGTAGTCTCTCGGCGTCGGCTATCTCCGCCATCAACGGATGAAAAGTCGCTGCGACCGGCGCCAGATGGGTGAAGGGCGAGGCGCCCTCGAGCCCCGTAACATAGCTGAACGTGCCGCCATCGCTCATTCCCGTCAGCAGCAATTGTGCGGGATTGATATTCCACCGCCTGCACACTGAATCGAGAATGCGGGCAAGATTCGCCGTATCGGCGTCTTCGCCCATCAACGCCCAGGTGCTTGCGGTGGCCGTGGGCGTGACAAGGATCGCACCGAGGCTGCGGGCATCGCGCAGCCAGCGCCACAGAAAGCCGCGGCCATTGCCGCTGCCACCATGCAGCGCCATCACCAGGGGCCATGCGCGATCGGGTGTGTAATATTCCGGCACGTAGAGCGAAAAGCCGCCGCGGCTGGCCGGCTCGTTGTGGTCGTGAATGATACCGGTCGCCTCATTGGCGGGGGCAGCCAAGCGCGCCAGCAGATCGGCATCCTCGCAAAGCTCGGGATTGAGGAAAAAACTGCTGACCGGCGGGAATTTTGCCGCCAACGGATAGAGCGCCTCTTGCGCACGCGGCAACTGGCGCAGCGCACGAAAGGCCAAGGTCAAGTCGCCGCGGCCGGCCTGTACTGCACGCAGTCCGGAATAGGCGGCGAGTGCGGCATCGCAAGCGGTCACAAGCGAGTTTTGTAGGTCGGTAAATTGCGCCGGCCAATCGGCAAGCCGCGAACGGACGGCGCTCAGGTCCTCGTCGGGCTTCCCTGCGGCTTCCATGACGCGATCGAAGGAGGGCGGATGGAAATGACGCGCGATGAAGCCGAGCGTCTCCAACGATTGCAGTAACGGCGGCAGCACCGCCATGACGTCGTCGACCACCGCCTCGCTCATGGCGGGCTTGCAGCTAATGGAGCCGCGGCGCCTTGAGCAGCCGCGCGCGGTCGATCGAGGCCAGCACGACATCGAAGGTGACGCCCTCATGGTGCACCGTCAGCGGCACATCAACCCCGGCAGACCCAAGCGCCCAGAGCTTGCGGTAGAAGTTCGCCTGACTTGTAATCTTCTCGCCGTTGATGGCGAGGATAACGTCGCCGGCCTTGAGTTCGGCGCGTGCCGCGGGCCCCTTCGCGGAGACCCCTACCACGACCACCCGGTTGTCGATCTCGGTCGAATACATTCCGAGCCAGGGGCGCGCCGGCTTGTTGACGCGGCCGAATTTGCGCAAATCGTCCAGCACCGGGTTCAGGAGGTCGATCGGCACGACCATGTTGACATGCTCGGGCTTGCCTTCGCGCTCGCGCTCAAGCTGGAGCGAACCGATGCCGATCAGTTCGCCGTGCTCCGAAATCAGCCCGGTGCCGCCCCAATTGGGATGGGCCGGGTGCGTGAAGATCGCTTCGTCCAGCATGTATTCCCAATAGCCGGCAAATTCCTGCTTGGTGACGATCTGGCTTGCCACCGACCGCGTGCGTCCGCCGACGCCACCGAGCACCACGCGGTCGCCAATCTTGATTGCGGCTGAAGAGCCGATCGGCAGGGGATCGAGATCGAGGTGGCCCAGTGCCTGGACCAGGCCGAAGCCGGTCACCGGATCGACTCCGAGCGCATGGCCCTGCACCACGCGGCCGTCGCCAATATGCAGCCAGACGGCCTCGGCCTCGGTGATCAGATAGCCGATGGTCAGCACCAGTCCATCGTCGATGATGACGCCGTTGCCGGCGCGCTCGGTGCCGAGCGTATCGGCGCTGAACGCATCCGGTGGGATGATCGAATGCAGACCGACCACGGAAGAGAGCGCGCGATCGAGATCGAAACCATAGTCGCCGGGGCGGGGCTGGTTCGCGGGCGGCACTTTCCATTCGGTGAGAGCGGGCATCGAAATCTCCTGGCCAAACGGCTTTCGTTGCTTCGCGTGATCGAAGAGCCGGAATATGTCGAAATATCGCTAAATTAACGATGTGTCGCAAGCTTGCATAAATAGTTCAGCGCTAGTCTGAACCTGTAAATTTTACTTAAAAACCTTATGGGGGCGAAAAAATGAATAACGTAGCGAACAACTCTGCTCAAGTCATTCCTGCCGCGGCAAACAACCTCATCGTGAATGCGGTGGCGGTGATTTGCGGTCTTGGCCTGGTCGTGTTTGCCTGCTTGGCGACGTCGGGTCTCGATATGAGCGTCGGCTTCTTCTGATCGCGTTCCAATCGCGCGCCAGCGCTCTTGCAAGTGTTTCTCGGCGTGGAGGGCTGCCGCTTTCCACGTCGAATTAATCAGTCATCAACCCTGATTATCAAGGTACATGGCCTCGGCGCCGACCAACCCGTCAGCGGAACGGCATAATCTCGCGGTCCATCCAGGTATCTGCGCGGCTACGCCGATCAAGTATCGCCGCATGCGTCCAGCCGGCTCGCGCCTACGGATCGAGTTCGGTATCCCAATAAAGATAATCCAGCCAGCTGTCGTGCAGGTAGTTCGGCGGGAACAACCGGCCGTTGCGATGAAGCTGATGCACGGTCGGCGCGAACGGCTGTTGCCTTGGGAACATCCGCGCCTGCTGCGGCGTCAGGTTGCCCTTGCGCAGATTGCACGGGGAGCACGCAGCCACCACGTTTTCCCAGGTGGTTTGTCCGCCCTTGCTGCGCGGGACGATGTGATCGAACGTCAGATCGTCGCTGGCCGAGCAATATTGGCAGGAAAAACGATCGCGCAGAAACACGTTGAACCGGGTAAAGGCGGGATGCGTGGTCGGCTTGACGAAGGATTTCAGCGACACCACACTTGGCAGCTGGATCTCGAATGTCGGGCTGCGAACAGCGCGGTCGTAATGCTCGACGATATTGACGCGGTCGAGAAACACCGCCTTGATCGCGTCCTGCCAGGACCATAGCGACAGCGGATAATAACTCAGCGGACGAAAGTCCGCATTCAGCACCAGTACCGGCCAACCGCCTTGTGAGACATGTGCGTTCAAGTAACGCTCCCGGCCTCCATATCGCTGCGAAGCAGCATGAGTTGACATACTACATGCAGCGTGACGGGATTGTGAAGAGCATAGGCGGCCTTATCCGGTGCCCGGCTCGGCTCGCGACCGTGTAGCGGTTGCATCGGCAGGGCCGCTAAACGAAGCGGGCGGCACATTTTGGCCGCGTTTGGACACGGCAAAATGATCACCACCTCATGATCACCAAGTCCCGCTACCTTGAGGCGCCACGGCGGCTCCGGGCCTTCGTCCGGGCCCATGAGACCAGCCTGGTCGTACTGGCGGCGGTGGTTGGAACCAGCGGCGGGCTGGTAGTTGCAGCCATGAGCGCCGCGGTGCAGGTGTTCCATGTGCTGCTGTTTGAAATCGATCCGGGCGCCAGACTTTCAAGCCAGATCACGATCGATCCAGTGCGCGCCTTGCTCGTTCCGAGTGTCGGTGGGCTCTTGCTCGGGCTCGCCTTTCTTCTGCTGTTGCGCTGGCGGCCGGCGCGCGAAGTCGACCCGATCGAGGCCAATGCCCTGCACGGCGGGCGGATGTCGTTTCGCGGCAGTGTGATCGTGGCGTTGCAAACCGTTTGGTCGAGCGGCGTCGGGGGGTCGGTCGGGCTTGAGGCGGGATATACCCAGTTGTCGAGCGGGCTCGGCGCCTCGCTCGGCCGCGCCTTTCATCTGCGCCGTGCCGACCAGCGGCTGATGGTGGGTTGCGGCGCCGCGGCTGCCATCGCCGGTGCCTTCGGTGCGCCGCTGGCGGGTGCCTTCTATGCCTTCGAGCTTGTGCTCGGCGGATATACGCCCGCCAACCTGACACCGGTCGGAGTTGCCTCGGTCATCGGCTATTTTGTTGCCCGCGCCTTTGCTCCCTTGACGATCGGCATTGGAGTCGATTCCGTCGGCCACGTGCTGGGACGCGATATCGCGGTGGCGGCACTGTTCGGCGTTTTCGCCGCGCTGTTCGGTATCGCGATCATGCGCGGCGTAGCGTTTTGCGAAGACTTGTTGTCGAAGACCGGACTCTGGCCGCCGCTGCGCCCGGCGCTTGGCGGTCTTGCCGTAGGAGCGCTCGCATTGCAGACGCCTGAGGTCCTGTCGTCGGGACACGGCGCCATGCATTTCAGCGGAATTATCACGATGCCGCTGGCGTTCATCGCCGTGGTCTTCGTTCTGAAGACGGTGGCATCGGTGATTTCGCTAGGTAGCGGCTTTCGCGGCGGATTGTTTTTTGCCGCGCTTTTTCTGGGCGCGATCGGCGGCCGCCTGTTCGCCGCCGGCTTTGATGCTGTCTGGCCCGGTCTTCACCTCGACCCCGACGTCTACGCCATTGTCGGCATGAGTGCGCTATCGGCGTCGGTGATCGGCGGCCCGCTGACGATGTCGTTCATCGCGCTGGAATCGACCGGCGACCTCTGGCTGAGCACGGTCGTGCTGGCTGCGGTCATTATCTCGACCCAAATTACGCGCGAACTGTTCGGCTACTCCTTCGCCACCTGGCGGATGCACCTGCGCGGAGAGACGATTCGCAGCGCCGCCGATGTCGGATGGATCCGCGATCTCACCGTGCGGCGGCTGATGCGGCCGGACGTCGTCACCGTGAACGCGGCGACGTCGGTCGCCGAATTCCGCCGCAAGTTTCCGCCGGGCTCGAAGACCCAGGTTGTCGCCGTGGATGACGCCGGTCATTATGCGGGAATGGTGCTGGTATCGGAGGCGCATGCGGGAGACA
>Ga0210389_10003027_pt1 | contig 13157 bp, 9 predicted proteins | sample IncBWH28OmetaG_FD_160127 | JGI IMG/M metagenome (GOLD analysis project Ga0210389, IMG submission 160127) | Forest soil microbial communities from Barre Woods Harvard Forest LTER site, Petersham, Massachusetts, United States - Inc-BW-H-28-O ...
GCTGGAGGCCCTGCTCAACTTCCAGACGATGGTCGCCGACCTCACCGCCCTCCCGGTCGCCAACGCGTCGCTGCTGGACGAGGCCAGCGCCGCCGCCGAGGCGATGACCCTGTCGCGGAGGGTCGCCCCCAAGAACGCCGGGACCGTCTACCTCGCCGATGCCGACTGCCTCCCGCGGACCCTCGACGTGCTGCGCACCCGCGCCGAGCCGCTCGGGATCACCCTCAAGATCGAGAAGATCACCGAGGACACCGACTTCAGTGGCGCGTTCGGCGTCCTGCTGCAGTACCCCGGAGCCTCCGGCGTCGTCCGGGACGACATCGCCCGCGTCGCCAGCCAGGCCCACGCCGCCAAGGCCACCGTGGCGGTCGCCGCTGACATCCTGGCGCTGACGCTGCTCACCCCGCCCGGCGAGCTTGGCGCGGACATCGCGCTGGGCAGCACGCAGCGCTTCGGCGTCCCGATGTTCTACGGCGGCCCGCATGCGGCCTACATGGCCGTCTCCGACGCCTTCAAGCGGCAGATCCCCGGCCGCCTCGTCGGCGTCTCCGTCGACGCCGACGGCAACCCGGCCTACCGGCTCGCCCTGCAGGCCCGCGAGCAGCACATCCGCCGCGAGAAGGCCACCAGCAACATCTGCACCGCGCAGGTGCTGCTTGCCGTGACCGCCGCCATGTACGCCGCCTATCACGGCCCTGAGGGCCTGGCCGGCATCGCGCGCCGCGTCCACCGTAGTGCCGCGGTGTTGTCCGCGACCCTGGTCGCCAACGGATGCCAAACGACTCCGGGGCCGGTCTTCGACACCGTAGGCATCCGCTTCACCAGCGACTCGCGGGCCCGCGAGGCGCTCGCGCGCGCCTGGGACGCTGGCTACAACCTGTGCCACGCGGGCGACGGCCTGCTCCAGGTCAGCTGCGACGAGACGACGACGGACGGCCACCTGCGTGACGTCGCGGCCGCGCTCCTCGGCAGGCCCGCCGAGCTCGCCGAGCCCGCGGACGCGGACGTTCCCGCCCCGCTCCGTCCCGCCTTGCTGCTGCCCCATGCCATGCTGCGCACGTCGGCGTACCTCACGCACCCGGTCTTCCACTCTTACCGCAGCGAGACGGCGATGCTGCGGTACCTGCGGCGGCTGGCGGACATGGACGTGGCGCTGGACAGGTCCATGATCCCGCTCGGCTCCTGCACCATGAAGCTGAACGCGACCACCGAAATGGAGCCGGTCACCTGGCCGGAGTTCGCCCGGCTGCACCCGCTGGCGCCGGCCGGGGACGCCGCGGGGTACACCGAGCTGATCGGCTCGCTGGAGAAGTGGCTGTGCGCGGTCACCGGGTACGACGCGGTCTCCCTCCAGCCGAACGCCGGCTCCCAGGGCGAGCTCGCCGGCCTGCTCGCCATCCGGGACTACCACGCCGCGAACGGGCACGCAGAGCACGACGTGTGCCTGATCCCCGAGTCCGCGCACGGCACCAACGCCGCCAGCGCCGTCCTCGCAGGGCTGCGCGTCGCGGTCGTCAAGTGCAGCGGTGATGGCGCGATCGACCTCGATGACCTGCGGGCCAAGCTGGTAACCCACGAGGGGCGGGTCGCGGCGATCATGCTCACCTACCCGTCGACCAGCGGCGTCTACGAGACGACGGTGCGCGAGGTGACGGACCTCGTCCACGCGGCCGGCGGGCAGGTCTACATCGACGGCGCCAACATGAATGCCCTGGTGGGGGTGACCGGGCCACAGTCGTTTGGCGGGGATGTCTCGCACCTGAACCTGCACAAGACGTTCTGCATCCCGCACGGCGGCGGCGGTCCGGGGGTCGGGCCGGTGGCGGCCCGTGCCCACCTCGCGCCGTACCTGCCGAACCGTGTCGGCGCAGTGCCTGCGGAAACGGCTGCGGACCCGGCAGCGCCCAGCGTGGTGGTCGCGGCAGCCCCGTTCGGGTCGGCCGGCATCCTGCCGATCTCGTGGGCGTACATCGCGATGATGGGCGCGGCCGGGCTGCGGCGGGCGACCAGCGTCGCGGTGCTGTCGGCCAACTACATCGCGCGGCGGCTCGCGCCCCACTACCCGGTGCTGTTCACCGGCCCTGGCGGCCTCGTCGCGCATGAGTGCATCATCGACCTGCGGCACCTGGCGGGCGGGATCACCAACGAGGACGTCGCCAAGCGGCTGATCGACTACGGATTCCACGCGCCGACGATGTCGTTCCCGGTGGCGGGGACGTTCATGATCGAGCCGACCGAGAGCGAGAGCCTGGCCGAGATCGACCAGTTCTGCGACGCCATGATCGCGATCCGGGGCGAGATCGGCCGGGTGGCCTCCGGCGAGTACGACGCGGACGACAACCCGCTGAAGAACGCCCCGCACACCGCCGAGATGCTCATCGTGGGGGAGTGGAAGCACCCCTACCCGGCGGCCGACGGCGGGTACCCGGCTGGCGTGACCCACGGGACCAACGGGCGGGCGAAGTACTGGCCGCCGGTGCGGCGCATTGACGCCGCCTACGGTGACCGCAACCTGGTGTGCGCCTGCCCCGCTCCGGAGGCGTTCGCCGACTAGCCCTGCGGGCATGCGCCGGGGGCGGGACCTACAGCCTCACGGAGTGTGCCGGGGGCCGATGCGCCGGGGGCAGGACGTACAGCCAGACGGACTCGAAGCCGGGCTTGTAGCCCAGCTTGTTGAGGCGGTACCTGGTGACCGTGCCCCCGGCCTGCATGTTGGCGTCGAACAAGGCCTGCCACCGCTTGTCGTCGACCTTGTAGGTGTGCTGCATGAGGATCCAGATCCGGCCCCTGGCCGTGGGTGACCTGGGAGCAGCCGGCTCAGCGGCCAGGACGGCGCGGGCCTGCCGGAGCGCGGCGGTCAGCGCGGGCGGGTTGAAGGTGGAGAGCACGATGATGCGCGGATTGCCTGGGTACTGCGGGATGAAACCGGTCGCGTTCGATAGCAGCTGCGGGTAGGCGGTCGCGGGCTGCGGGTAGTAGTAGGCGAAGCCGTAGCTAGTCCCGTAGTCGGCGATGATGACGTCACCCGGGCGGAAGTGCGCCTCGACGTACGCGACCTGGGACCGCACGTCCTCGTGCGTTATCTGGTGAGCGTTCACGTCGGGCTGGACCTCATGCAGGTAGCCGGCGATCGCGGCGGTCCCGACGGTCACCGCGATCGCGGCCCGCGCCCCGACTGCCAGCCAGGTCCCGCCCGGCAGGCGCCGGAGCCAGAGGCACAGGCGGCCCAGGCCGTGGATGGCCGCCGCGACGGCGATGGCCATCAGCACCGGGACCATGACGATCCAGAAGGTGGAGGTCCGCTCGTCGCCGAACGGGTACTGGTGGGCCATGCTGCCCACCATGACCACCACCAGGGTGACCGGGAACATGGCGGCCAGGGCGAACCGGCGAAGCAACGCGAGCGCGACGATGCCAGCGACGGCCAAGATCAGCGGGATGACCAGTTCCGCGGCGGTGGCCGGTCGCGTGAAGGTTTTCGGCACCGTGCCCGGGAAGCCGATGTACGGCCCCAGTCGCTGCGAGAACTCGGTCCAGAAGAACCTCGCCGCCCCGGTCACGCTGGCGGGGGAGTACAGCGGCGCCCAGTAGGTGCTGAGCCGGGGATTGACCCGCGGTAGCACCAGGACCACGAAGATCACGGAGTAGACGGCGAGCATCCCGGCCCCGGCTACCGCCACCTCCGCGAGCCGCCGCCACTGCCGCCGGATGACCGCCTCCAGGGTCAGGCACGCGAACGCCGCCCCACCGGTGATGATCGCCGTCTCGGCGACGAGCGTGGCCAGGGCCGTGGTGAGCGCGAGGGCGGCCAGCCGCCAGCGGGTCCACGCGTTCTCCAGCCGTGCCACCAGCAGCCACAGCAGGACGGCGGCGCAGGCCTCGGCCGTGTACTGCTTCAGGTCGTCGCGCACGAGCATCGCCGGGGACAGCAGCACCGCGGCCGCGGTGAGCAGCCCGGCCGCGAACCGGGTCAGCCGCAGTTCCCGGCCCAGCAGGTACCCGAAGGCCACCGCCAGCGCGGCGAAGGCGAGCGGGACGATTCGCTGCCGCTCCAGGCCGCTGCCGGGCACGAGGCGCAGCAGCAGTGTCCAGCCGTATGGCGTGCTTGACGCGAGCCGTGCCACCTGCCCCAGCGGTACCCGCAGTGAGTCGGCGACCCAGGCCTCATCCATCCAGTACGGGGCCGTGAGCAGGTAGTGGACGTCGTGGACGAAGACCACCATGATGCCGGCGATGGCCGCGAGCCCGTAGTCGAGCGCGTCCAGCACGACCGCGCCTCGCTTGGCTGTGGCTGGCTTGGCTGTGGCTGGCTCGGCCATGTCGCGCGAGTTCTGGGCTGGGTCGGGGCTGGGTGGCCGGATGTCGTTCCGATCCGGGGGACCTTCAGGATCTTGGTCGCCCGCACGGGGAACGGGGTAAGGCGCGGGGCGGCCCGCGCCATGGTCGTTCATGAACGAACCTTCTCGTCTCTTCTACTGCTGACTCGTGAAGCCATCGGTGAGCGACCAGACCTTCTTGTATTGCGGGGCGGAGGTGCTCCACGCCGAGGACGGGGGCGGCTCGTACACCGTCAGCACCTCTTGAGGCCTGCCATTCAGCCACTTGAAGCTGACGGTGGTCACCTTGCCGTTCGCCTCGGCCGACTTCCACCACAGGGCCTCCTCCCACCCCATATGGTCGCTGATGAGCCAGATCCGGCCCCGGTGGGCAGGCGGCTCGGCGGCGATCACGGCGTCGGCCCTGGTCACCACGCTGATGACGGTGCCCGGGTCGCGGTCGGTGGCGATGATGATCCAGGGGACGCCCGGGTACTGCGGGACGAACCCGTTGGCGGCCACGTCGTCTTCGGGATAGTCGTTCGTGGGCGTCGTGTAGTAGTAGGCGAACGCGTAGGCGGCCTCGAAGTTGACGAGGATCACGTCCCCCGGGCGGAAGTGCTTCTCGACGTAGCGGATCTGCGCGTATGGGTTCTGCGGGTTGAGCGGCCTGATCCGGATCTGGGAGGCCCTCGCCGGCACCCAGGCGGCCAGCACGATGGCCGTCAGCACCACCGCGGCGGCCCTCACCCAGTTGCGCCGGACCTTGTCCGCAGGCATGACCCTCGTGAGCGCATGGATGGCGGCGGCGGCCCCGATCGCCATCAGCACCGGGACCATGACGAGCCAGAACGTCGACGTCCGCGGGTCGCCGAAGGGGTAAATGCGCATCCAGCTGGCCGTGATCACCACAAGCACGGTGACGGGCAGCAGGACCGCCAGCGCGAGGCGCCCGAGCAGCACCAGGGCCATCATGCCGCCGGCGGCAAGCACGACGGTCGCCACCTTCCCGGCAGGCCCCGGGAAGCCGAGGTACGGCGCCAGCCCGCGAGCCTGGGCCAGGAGGAAGGACACGGCGTTCGACTGGTCACCGGGCAGGTAGTGCGGGAACCAGATGTAGGCGAGCTTCGGGTTGATGGTCGGCTTGACGACCAGCTCGTACACCACCGCGAAGATGGCCAGCGCGCCGGCGGACGTCACGGCCACCTCCGCCAGCCGCCGCCACTGCCGCTTGAGGAGGCATTCCAGGCCCAGGCAGCCGAGGGCCGCCGCCCCGGTCATGATCGCCGTGCTCGCCAGCAGGCAGCCGAGTGATGCGGCCGCCGCGAGCGCCGCGAGCCGCCAGCGGGCCCAGGAGTTCTCCAGGCCCGCGACCAGCAGCCATATCAGCAGCGTGGCACAGGCCTCCGCGGTGTACTGCTTGAGGTCGTCACGGGCGAGCAGCGCCGGGGACAGCAGCACCGCGGCCGCGGTGAGCAGCCCGGCCGCGAACCGGGTCAGCCGCAGTTCCCGGCCCAGCAGGTAGCCGAGCGCGACGGCGAGCGCGGCAAAGGCGAGCGGCACGAGCCGCTGCCGCTCCGGGTCGTGGCCAGGCACGAAGCGCAAGAGCACGATCCAGCCCAGCGGGGTGCTCGACGCCATCCGCGGCACCTGCCCCAGCGGTGCCCGCAGCGTGTCGGCGACCCACGCCTCGTCCAGCCAGTACGGCTGCGTCAGCAGGTAGTGAACGTTGTAGACGAGGACCACGGCCAGGCCCGCGAGAACCGCGAGGCAATAGTCGGCAATGGTGAGGAGGGGTCTGCCCGAGGTACTGGCTGCCGCTTGTGAACTGGTCTGGGAGGAGGAACGGGCCGCAGGTGTGCTCGGGACCGACAGGCGCGTCACCTGGCGGAGCGCGGCACCGGGCGGGCGCGCTCGCGGGCCAGGATCCAGAGGGCTTCCACCCCGTCCCACATCGTCAGCTTCTTGCCCTCTTCGCGGCTGCGCGCCTTGTAGCTGATCGGCACTTCGTAGGGGCGGATGCCGCGGCGCAGCAGCTTGCCGGTGATCTCGGCCTCCATGCCGAAGCCCGCGGACTTGACGCCCAGGCTCCGGTACAACTCGGTCGGGATCAGCTTGAAGCAGGTCTCCAGGTCGGAGATGTAGCAGTTGAACAACACGTTCGCGGCGGTCGTGACGCCCCTGTTGCCCAGGACGTACAGATAGGAATAAGCGTTGTGGCTGCCAAAGGTGCGGGTACCGTAGACAACGGTGGCATCGCCGGCGATGACCGGGGCGAGCAGGGACGGGATCTGGGCCGGTGAGTACTCTAGGTCAGCGTCGCAGATGATCAGGTAGTCGCCGGACGCCTGCGCCGCGGCGGTGCGGATCGCGCCCCCCTTGCCCTGGTTCTTCTCGTGCATCTTCACGACTACACGCGGGTCACCGCTGAGCGTCGGGTAGAGGTCTCGGGTACCATCGGTGCTACCGTCATCCACGATGAGGAGCTCAAAATTACAGGGATAGTTAACTTCGAGGACCTCCTTCACCGCAGCTGCTAGGGTTGCGTACTCGTTGTAAACAGGCATAAGTATCGAGAGCTTCATAGTGATCCGATTTTACAGGTACGCGAGCGGCCCCGGACGAAAGTGGACAAAGAAGCAAAGATGGTTCTGAGTGTAGCTCTGAAGGCTGCCGCACCGCGGCGGGTGCTCGTTACCGGCGGAGCCGGGTTCATCGGTTCCCACCTTTGCCGCAGACTGCTTGACCGTGGCCATGAAGTTCTCGCGGTTGACAACTTCAGCTCCAGTTCTAAGCGAAATCTTTACGATTTGCTCGATGAGCGGCGCTTTGAGTTCATCCGGCACGACGTAACCTTCCCGCTTTACGTTGAGGTAGACCAGATCTACCACCTAGCCTGTCCCGCCTCCCCGGTGCACTACCAGCGTGATCCCGTGCAGACCACGAAGACGTGCGTCATGGGCTCGATCAACATGCTCGGCATGGCCAAGCGACTGGGCGTGCCGGTGCTGCTGTCGTCGACCTCCGAAGTGTACGGGGACCCGGCGGTACATCCGCAATCCGAGGCGTACTGGGGCAACGTCAACCCGATCGGCCCGCGGTCCTGCTACGACGAGGGCAAGCGCGCGGCCGAGACGCTGTTCTTCGACTACCACCGGCAGCACAAGCTGAAGATCAAGGTCGCCCGCATCTTCAACACCTACGGGCCGCGCATGCACCCCAATGACGGCCGGGTGGTCTCCAGCTTCATCGTGCAGGCGCTGTCGGGGCAGCCCCTGACGCTGCATGGCGACGGATCGCAGACGAGGTCGTTCTGCTACGTGGACGACACCGTCGAGGGCCTGATCCGGCTGATGAACTCACCGGACGAGGTCACCGGGCCGGTCAACATCGGCAACCCGGACGAGTTCACCATGCTGGAACTTGCCAAGAGGGTCCTGCAGGAGACCGGCAGCGGCAGCCTGGTCGAGCACCACCCACTGCCGGCCGACGACCCGGTGCGCCGCCGCCCGGACATCGCCCGCGCCCGCGAGCTGCTCGGCTGGGAGCCGACCGTCCCCTTCAGTGAAGGCATTACACGCACCGTTGAGTTCTTCCGGGCACAGCTGGCCAAGGGCGACTGAGCCAATCGCGCGTTGGCCCTGCGGGATGTGCCGGGTCGATTCCGCATTCGGCCTCTGCGCGGCGTATGGGGCGATTCTATGCTTGGCCTGTGCGGCGTATGGGGCGATTCCGTGCTCGGCTCGCCCGCGAGCGGATCAGCCGCGCGTTCGCCCGCGCAAGAGCGTTGTCAATGCGCCTTCCACTTGTTTCGGGGCGAGTCGATTGCGCGTCCGCTCTCGTTTACCTGCGCATCGGTTGCGTATTCCGCCCATTCTCAAGCGAGTCAATACCCGTACCGGCCGCCGGGACACGGATCAATTGCGCCTCCGTCGTCGTTCGCTTGCCCGTCGATTGCGCTATCGCTCTCGTACGCCTTCCCGTCGATGGCGCGTCAAGTTCCAGCGGGCCGGCTGCCTGCGAGGGGGTCCGGGAAAGGCTTGGCCGCGGTCTTCGCTGCTACACCAGACGAGGACCGCGGCCAAGCGGGCGGTGCCCGGCTAGGTGGGGGGAGAGAAGCCCCTGGGCCCTGGCGGAGGAGGAGTCCGCCGCCAGTGCTGCCGGTTCACCGCGTCCCCGCGGGAGGCGGGCGCGGGGATGATTATTCCTGGATTGCGACCGGAAGGCTAAGCAGATTGGCAAGATGACGTGGAAGTTCCATGATGACAACGCTTTCCTGCTCCTCTGGGTCGGTCCCGGCCACAACCGAGACGGACATGACGTTGCCCCGGTTAACTGGTAGATGCGGAGTGCCCGGCGGTACGTACATGAAATCGCCGGCCCGTACCACCGTGCGCTGGAGGAGGCCGTCGCCGTGCCAGACCTCGGTCTCGCCGCTCACCGTGTATATCGCGGACTCGTGCTCAGCATGGTAGTGCGGCATGCCGCGAGCGCCGGGCGGGATCATGACCAGGTGCAGGCACAGGGCCTTGGACCCGGCAGACCGGCCGCTAATGCCGGAGGCGAGGCTCACGCCCTGCATACCGTCGTAACGCTCCGCTGACCTGATGACCACGCAATTACCGTGCGTGGTCATATCTGGACGGGTTGGCGCGCGGTGTAGCCACTCTTCGACCTTGCTAACTCTTAGCATCTGACCGAGTCCTATCCGTGATTCCTCAATACCAAAGGTATGGCTCTGCGTATAAATCTGAATACTGTCGGTAGGGATAGAGTGGCGTATCCTTCGGTAACAAAATCCTATCGTTTTGGATATAGAGAACACGGATTGTACAGGTCAGCGCCAATATTCGCTCTGCGTAATCGGGTAGACGAAAGCAATTTCCGTGAAAGTTGCGGGCCGTTACCCAGTCGTTAGGTAACTCTCCGCATTTATCACGGAGAGTAATGAATGCGGCCGGAAGCCTGTGGCGCACGTGCGCCTTCCCGTGCCCTCGCCATGACCATGCAAACGTGTTGTATGGCGAAGAGTTTTCGGTGTTCGTGTGGGAAAGCCGTCATCATGCGAAGACTCTTCACCGTAAGACTGCTGGTCGCCTATGGTCGGCCGCGAAAGCGGGTTCGCCCGAGATTATGACGCCGCCGGGCAGGCCGGCGGCCGCAACGCGCTGTCGCGGCAAACCAGTCGTGGCGAACACTGTTGCAGCAGGCACTGTATTCGCAGCAGGCACTGTATTCGCAGCAGCCACTGTAATAGCAAATGGCAACGGCGGTTGCCGACACGTTCGCCGCCAACCGCCGTTCAGGTTACTTCTCAGGCCTGTCGCTTGTCAGGGCCGGCCCTCCGCCGGGAGGACCACGACAGGGCAGTGCGCGTGGTGCACGACCTGGCTGCCCACAGAGCCCAGCAGCAGCCGGGCGAAGCCGCCGGTGCCCCGCGACCCGACGACGACCATGTCCGCATCCCGTGACGCGCTGACCAGCACCTCAGCGGGGATGCCGGCCTGGGCTAGCACGGTGACGCCGGCTGGGCGCGGGCCGCCCAGGCTGGCGATAGCCTTGTCCGTGGCCTCCTCGGCGTCCTTCTGCGCCCCTGCCATGAAGTCCTGGTCGCCGGGGTACAGGACCGGGGTGCCCCAATAGCCTGCGATCGCCTGCACGACGGTAATCACTGCCAGCGGGGCCTCCCGGCGCGCGGCCTCCCGGGCCGCCCACTCCAGTGCTCGCCGTGAGTGCTCTGATCCGTCGACGCCGACGACGATCCCGCTCATTGATCTTGCCCCTCCTTTGGCGCGCGCCCCTTCCTGCCGTGGTGCGCGCTAGCTCGTTCCCTTGCGTCTAAAACGCTACGCCCCGGCATCTGGCCTGGTCAGGGTCCTCGGTCCAGGCCAGCGCGGGACCTTCGGCCTGCTGGGGCCTTCCTTACGGCGCGGTTACGAGAGCGCATGAACGGTGCCACGGCCGCTCCCGTTCTCGTATCCAGGGAAGGTAAAGCAACTCCCTACGACAAATCTGGCCAACTAGGGACAGGAGTGCTCGTGGCGCAGCAACCGCGGGAAGCGCACAGTGACGCCCATGCCAGCCGGCGGGGTGTGCTGGCCGGGGCCGGCATCGCCGGGCTCGCCGGCACGGTGAGCGCGTGCGGCCTGCTCGGCAGTTCGAGTCCGGCGGGCGGCTCGGGCAATGGCGGCACGCCGGCCGGGGCCGCCACGACTGGGGCGAGTGGCGGCAGTGGACCGGGTGGCGGCAGTGGCGCGGGTAGCGGCAGTGTCCTCGCCACGACCAGCGACATCCCGGTCGGCGGCGGCAAGGTCTTCGCCTCGGCCAAGGTCGTGGTCACCCAGCCGGTCGCGGACTCCTTCAAGGGGTTCAGCGCGATCTGCACGCACATGCAGTGCACGGTCGACCAAGTTGCCAACGGAACGATCGACTGCCCCTGCCACGGCAGCCAGTTCAGCATCACGGACGGCTCCGTCGTGGGCGGCCCGGCCCCCAGCCCGCTGCCCGCCGCGCCGATCACGGTCACCGGGGCGAACATCACGCTCGGCTGAGCCACGCAAAATTCGCCCCGTTATCGTTGGGGACGTGACCCCTTCGCCTGAGGCCCGGCTGCGGCACGCCGAGCACGTGATGGGGACCGTCGTCTCGTTCGACGTCCCAGCCTGGGCCGCCGACGGCGGTGGCGCACTGGGCGCGGCGATCCGCTGGCTGCACTGGGTGGACGCCACCTTCTCCACGTACCTGCCCGGCAGCGACGTGTCGCGGCTCGGGCGCGGGGAGATCTCGCTGGCGGGCTGCGCCCCTGAGGTGGCCGAGGTTCTTGCCGCCAGCCAGAAGCTCGGAGAGCGGACCGGCGGCTACTTCACCGCCTACCCGGCGGGGGTGCTGGATCCGTCCGGATACGTGAAGGGCTGGGCGGTTGAGCGGGCCGCCACGATCATCGCCGAGGCAGGCTCGACGGCCCACACCGTCAACGGCGGTGGCGACGTTCAGTGCGTAGGAAGCCGTCCCACCGGAGACCCCTGGCGGCTGGGAATCAGCGACCCGTTCCGGCCCGGCGCGCTGGCCCTGGTGGTGGCCGGCCGGGACTTCGCGGTCGCCACCTCCGGCATCGCCGAGCGCGGCGCGCACATCATGAACCCGGTCACCGCCCTTCCGGCGGCTGGCCTGGCCAGCATCACGATCGTCGGCCCGTCGCTCACCACCGCCGACGCCTACGCTACGGCGGCATTCGCGATGGGCCCCCTGCTCGCCCGCCAGTGGACCCGGGACGCGATCAACGGCTACGAGGCATACGCGATCCTGCCCGACGGCACGACCTGGCATACCCCCGGCTTCCGCGGGTACCTGCCCTCCGGCTGAGCCTGGCTACGAGCCCGCTAGCGCCTTAAGGGCTTCGGTGACCACGGGGTCGTCGTTGGTGCCGAGGACCCTCCAGTCCTCGCCCTCCTCCAGGATCTTCTCCGCGCCCCGGATCGACTGGAAGTCGCCGGCCAACGCGGGCAGCGGGGTCCCCGGGTCGGCGGCCAGGGCCTTCGCCGTGCGCAGCAACTGCCGGTGCATCCGGATCACCGCCACGTCCGTCGACCCCAGGTGCTCACGGGTCCGGTCGTAGATCGGCCCGGCGGTCTCGGTGGCCATCGCGTCCTGGCTGCGGAAGTCGCGGATGCCGCTGTAGGAGGTGCCCTTCTGGGCAGGCCGGTCGATCAGGTAGTCGTTGTCCCGCGTGTACCGCCGGGGCACCACGCCTGAGGGCGGCATCATCTCGAACGGGTACGCAGGGTAGGTGAAGAACAGCGGCCCGCCGTAGCCGCGCGGGTTCTGTGGCGGCTGGGTCGTGAAGTTGTACCGGTACGTGGTGACGTCGTCGGCGGGCACCACGAAGATCTGCCGCGCGGAGAACGGGATCTGCGCGATGATCGTCGACGACGGGAAGATGTAGGCCGTGATCCGCGCGTGCCGGTGCCCGTTGGGCGTGACCCGGATGCCCGCGTACCGGAATCCGTGCCACGTGTCGTCCACCTCGATCAGCGACCGTGGGTCGTGCCGCCAGAACCGCATCGACTGATATCCCGACGGGTAGCCCGGCTTGTCCGTGCCGTCGTCTGGAATGTCGCCGATCGCGTCGAACTGGTGCAGGTTCGAGATGTGCGCCGTGTCCAGGTCACCGTCCATCGACTGCACCCAGTTGCAGTAGGTGACCTCCTTGTTCGCCGTCACCAGGTCACGCGGCAGGGATTCCGTCCCGAAGTCCCGGAACGGCGGCATGGTGTCAGGCGGCCCCAAGTACGCCCACGCGATCCCGCCCGACTCGTGCACCGGGTATGCCGTCGCCTTGACGCGGTCGCAGAACGGCCGCATTTCGCTGCGCTGGTCAACGCACTGCCCGGTGGTGTCGAACTTCCAGCCGTGGTAAACGCACCGCAGCCCGGAATGCTCGTTTCGCCCGTAAAAGAGAGAGGCGCCCCGGTGCGGGCATCGCTCCTCGAGCAGGCCCACGCGCCCGTCGGTGTCGCGGAACGCCACCAGGTCCTCGCCGAGCAGGCGCACCCGCGCGGGCGCCCCGTCCGGCTCGGCGACCTCCGAGCTCAGGCACGCCGGGATCCAGTACCGGCGCAGCACGCTTCCCATCGGCGTCCCGGGCCCGACCCGGGTCAAGATCTCATTGTCTTCGGCTGACAGCACTGGTGGCCACCTCCAGGGGTCCGTGGCACGTTCCCGCCAGTCCACCTTCCCTCCCGAACGACTCCGATGTCACTGTCCGGCCGACACGAAATATGTGGTTCCGGGGTGGTCTGTGCGGACACCGCTGGAACCGGGGAGTTGAATGGGGACCATGGC
>Ga0210389_10003028_pt1 | contig 13157 bp, 13 predicted proteins | sample IncBWH28OmetaG_FD_160127 | JGI IMG/M metagenome (GOLD analysis project Ga0210389, IMG submission 160127) | Forest soil microbial communities from Barre Woods Harvard Forest LTER site, Petersham, Massachusetts, United States - Inc-BW-H-28-O ...
GCACACACGGGTCTGTCCCGAAGAGGTGAACGTGAGCACGCCACCCACTTGTTTGATGTCGATCAGTTTCCCCGGAAATCGCGACGCATCGGCCAGCACGCTGACCGAGGGCGTTGCCGGCGGTATCACGGCCGTATAGCCACCGGCGGTTTGGCCGCCGCGGCCGCCGCGGCCGCCTCGTCCCGGATTGCCGCTGTTGTCCGCTGCGCCGGCGGCTTGGGCGTTGGCGATCTGCAACAAATGCATGGGATCGTCGCTGTCGGCCACATTGAGCTTCCAGTGGCCGCTGAAATCCACACCGGGTGGCGGCGCCGAGCGCAAGCCGTCGGCGGCGCAAGCGCTTATGAACACCACTGCCGCGAGAAGTGCGACGCGCATCGTGACCCCCTTGAACCTAAGGGAATCTTATAATGAATTTAACCTAGATGTGCGCGGCCGGCCGATCGCAGATCGTTCGGGCCGCAAATCCAGACGCGGCCTTCGAAAGGTTGGAAACAGACGCGCACACCTTCAGTGCGCCGCATGGTTTGCGATCCGCAGGCAATCTTGCCGTCGGCGAGATCGGCTTGGATTAGAACGACCAGCGATGCGCTGGGCTCGCCGGCATCGGTCGGCGGCAGTGCGTGTGCGAGTATCCGGGCCTGCACCTCGTCGCGGCGAGCCGTGTTGCCGAGCACTGCACGCTTGAATTTGTCGAGCACGACCAGAACGGAACTCAATGTGTTGTCCGTCACATCGCTCGGCCGCCCGGTCCCGCCCATGAATTTCAAGTGCAGCAAACCGCCGACGCCACGCCCTTCATCGTGCAGGCATAGCGCCAGAGCCCCGTGCAAATCCGCGATCAAAAGCATGGGTTCCGGCGAGACATGGTAAGTGTCCGCTGCGACCGATACTTCCGTGAGATCTTTAGCCAAATGGGGACCCTTTGTTGCCCCCACGATGCTGCGCCGAACGTCAAATTCGCTCTGCCAAGCAAATCACGGTTTTTACCTATTACAAAAGGAACTGCTGCGCGGATTGACAAGGATCGGCAATGACTGACAAGGATCGGCAGTAATAAGCTCATATTGCGTGGGTATTGGCGCGATTCAGGGTGCACAAAGTATCGTGCTTGCATGTATCGGTACGACATCACCGACAAGAGCCTGGTGCGCCAGCGGGTGGCGCAGTTTCGCGACCAAACGCAAAGATTCCTCGAAGGAGCGTTGAGCGAGGACGAATTCAAGCACCTGCGGTTGCGCAACGGCCTGTACATCCAGCGTCATGCGCCGATGCTGCGCGTCGCCATTCCATATGGGCTGTTATCGACGCGGCAGCTGCGCGCCTTGGCGAAGATCGCGCGCGACTACGATCGCCGCTACGGGCATTTCACCACGCGCCAGAATATTCAGTTCAACTGGCCCAAGCTCGCTCAAGTTCCCGATATTCTGGAGGAGCTGGCCGAGGTGGAGATGCACGCCATCCAGACCAGCGGCAATTGCATTCGCAACGTTACCTCCGATCATCTGGCCGGGGTCACACCCGATGAGCTCGAGGATCCCCGGCCCTGGTGCGAGATCATTCGCCAATGGTCGACGTTTCATCCGGAGTTCACTTACCTGCCCCGCAAGTTCAAGATCGCGGTCACGGGCGCGCCGCAAGACCGCGCCGCGTCGCTGGTGCATGACGTCGGCGTGCACATCGTTCGCGGCCCGAACGGTGAATTGGGCTTCGAGATCCTGGCTGGAGGCGGCCTCGGCCGCACACCGATCATCGGCGAGGTGGTGCGGCAATTCCTGCCGCGCGAGCATTTGCTGTCGTACCTGACCGCAGTCCTGCGCGTCTATAATTTAGAGGGCCGCCGCGACAATCTCACCAAGGCGCGCATCAAAATTCTGGTGCGCTCCCTGGGGATCGAGGAGTTCAGACGGCGTGTCGAAGCCGAGTGGCAACTGCTGCGCCGCGATGACGACCTGCGCATCGATGATGCTCAGCTCGAGCGTATGCAAAGCCATTTCAAGCCGCCCGCCTACCTCACGCTGCCGGACGCAGCGCCGGACTCAGGAAGGGAGCCTGCCTTTCGTGCTTGGTACCGCTACAACACCACGGCGCACAAGGTCGCCGGCTATCGCGCTGTATTCGTCTCCCTGAAGAAACCGGGCGTGCCTCCCGGCGACGCCACCGACGCTCAAATGGACCTCATCGCCGAGCTCGCGGACCGCTACAGTTTTGGCGAGGTACGTGTGACCCACACGCAGAATTTGCTGCTCGCCGATGTCGAACAGCGCCAGGCCTACGAGCTATGGCAGCGGCTTGGAGACGCGGGGCTCGCCACACCCAACATCGGCACGTTGACCGATATCATTTGCTGCCCGGGACTCGACTTCTGCAGTCTCGCGAATGCAGGCTCCATCGAAGTCGCGAAGCTCATCAACGAGCGCTTCGACGATTACGACTATATCTACGACCTGGGCGAGATCGACGTCAAAATGTCGGGTTGCATGAATGCCTGCGGACATCACCATGTCGGCAACATCGGCATTCTGGGCGTCGATAAGGGCGGCGAAGAGTGGTATCAGATCACCATCGGGGGCGCGGCCGGTGCCGACGCGTCGTTGGGATCGGTCATCGGTCCGTCTGTGCCGAAGGCGCAGGTGGCAGAGACCATCGAGCGCTTGCTGGAGGTGTACGTGGAGCGGCGCGAGCCCGAGGAGCGTTTCCTCGACACCGTGCGGCGCCTCGGCGTGAAGCCCTTCAAGGAACGAGCCTATGCCGCGCCGATTGCTGCGTAACGCCGAGATTGTTGTCGACGAGTGGCGCTATGTCGCCGAAGCGGCGCGCGCTGCGGCAGCACCGCTGATCGTCACCCTGGCCCAGTGGCAGCTGGAACCGGATACCTGGCTTGCGCGGGGCACGCCCCTCGGTGTCGTGCTCTCGCCCGCTCATCGCGTGGAGCAGATCGCCTCGGAGCTCGAGCACTTCACGCTGATCGCGGCCGAATTCTCCGGACCCGCCGAAGGACGTGGCTACACCCAAGCACGGCAACTGCGCGAGCAGTGGGAGTTCAAGGGGGAGCTGCGCGCAACCGGCTATGTACGCCGCGATCAGCTGTTTTTCATGGCGCGCTGCGGCTTCAATAGCTTCGAGCTGCCCGACAGCGATATTGAGGACGCCCATACGGCATTCTCGACGTTCACCGCCGCCTACCAGCCCTCGAACGACTCAGGATTGGCGCATAAGCTGCGCAGCATCGTCGCCGCGCCCGGCAGCGCAACTACGGAACGTCGCGCAGCGGAATAACCAGATCTTTCAAGATACGATCGATCTCTTCCTGCGTTTCCAGCTTTTCGACTTCCCGCACCAGCCTGCGCGGTAGATGCGGCGCCAACAGCTCGATGAATTCATACATGTAGGCACGCAGCAGGGCGCTGCGGCGAAAGCCGATCCACGTGGTGTGACCTTCGAACAAATGCGCGGCGTCGAGCACGACCAAATCGCTGTCGGTGACCGGATCGATTGCCAGGCGCGCCAGGATGCCGACCCCGAGACCGATCCGGACATAGGTTTTAATGACGTCCGAATCGCGTGCCGTCAACGCCACATCCAGCGACAATCCGGCGGTTTCGAACAGTGCCGGCAGCGAGGAGCGGCCGGAAAAGCTAAAAACGTAGGTCACGATCGGGTACTCGGCCAACTTCTTGAGCGTGAGCTTGCCGGCGGAGGCCAGCGGGTGTCCGCGCGGTACCACTACCGCCCGATGCCAGTGATACACCGGCAGGCGGATCAAGTGCGGGAACAGTTCCTCCGAGCCCGTAGCGATCGCGAAATCAACTCGGTCGCGTGCAACCATTTCCGCAATCTGTTCGGAGGTACCCTGGTGCAGGTGCAGGCGCACCTTGGGATATTTGCCGCGAAATGCGCGTATCACCTCGGGCAGCACATAGCGCGCCTGAGTGTGCGTGGTGGCAATCGACAGCGTGCCGCCGTCGGCTTTGCGCAGCTCGGCGGAGGTGCGCCGAATATTTTGCATCTCGCGCAAGATACTGCTGGCCCGCGAAATGATTTCCTCGCCGGCGGCCGTCGTGCGCGTGAGCGCGCGACCTTCACGCTCGAACAATTGAAATCCAAGCTCCTCCTCCAGCAATTTCAGCTGCCGGCTGACGCCGGGCTGGGAGGTGTGCAGTTGCCGCGCGGCGGCGGTGATGTTCAGTCCACTTTCGTGAACCGCAACGAGATAGCGTAGTTGCTGAAATTTCATCCGCTGGCCTTGAAGTCGCTTTTACCGCACTAGCATATAAGGTTATCGCGCATCACGAACAGGCATGTACTCATGCCTGGGAATTCGTTTCGCCGCGGCGCCTCTCATCCTATAGTGCCAAGCGGTACAGCTCCGTTTGGTGGAAAATGCGTGGTATCACAACAGCTTAGGCGCGCGCAGCAAAGGGCTCTGCAGATGAACTACTTTCCGGCTTTTTTCGATCTGACGGCACAAAAGGTCCTCATCGTCGGCGGCGGCGAGGTGGCGCTGCGCAAGCTCGCGTTGCTTACGCGCGCCGGTGCAAAAGTTATGGTGGTGGCGCCGCAGATGCTGCCTGAGTTTAGCGAGCAAGCGGCGACCGGCAAAATCAGCGCGGTATTGCGCGAGTTCATTCCGAGCGATCTTGACGGTGCACGGCTCGTCATCGTCGCAACTTCGCGACGCGCCGTGAATCGATGGATCGCCAGCTTGAGCGAGGCGCGTGGAATTCCCGTCAACGTCGTCGACGACCGTGAAGCGTCGCGCTTCATCGTTCCCGCCCTCATCGATCGCGACCCTGTGCTGGTGGCAATCTCCACCGGAGGCGCATCGCCGGTGCTTGCGCGGCGCCTGCGCGAGAGGCTGGAAGCGCTCATTCCCAAACGGTTCGGCGAATTGGCACTGTGGCTGCAAGCCCTGCGTCGCGCGGCCCGATGGCGGTTGCGCGACACTGACGCCCGGCGCCGCTACTTCGAACACATCGTGGACGGTGCAGCCGCGCGCAGATTCGTGGCGGGCGACACCCATGGCGCGGAAAGCTTGGCGCAGCAACTATTGGCGCGGACCTCGAGTTCGCCGCGAGAATCGGGCGAGGTGACGCTGGTGGGCGCGGGGCCCGGGGATCCGGAACTGCTGACATTGAAAGCGCTGCGGGCGCTGCAGGATGCCGATGTCATTCTGTACGATCGTCTGGTGCCGCGGGCGGTGCTCGACATGGCGCGGCGTGATGCCGGGCAAATTTGTGTGGGCAAGGCCGCCGGCGGCGGCGGCAGCACCCAGGCGGAAATCAACGCACTGCTCATCGAACATGCGCTGCAGGGCAAGCGCGTGGTTCGACTGAAGGGCGGCGACCCTTTCATATTCGGCCGGGGCGGCGAAGAGCTCGAAGCGCTGCGCAAGGCGCGCATTCGTTTTTCGGTGATCCCGGGCATCACGGCCGCGGCCGGCTGCGCGGCCTACGCCGGCATACCGCTGACCCACAGGGATTACGCGCACAGCGTCACATTCGTCACGGGGCACGAGGATGGCAACGGGCGCGAGCCGGATTGGCGCGCACTGGCGAAGCCCGGAAGCACCGTGGTGTTCTACATGGGACTCGCGCGGGTGGAGCATATCGCCGCGAGACTGGTGCGGCACGGCGCACCGGAAACGCTGCCGGCCGCCCTCGTCGCGCAGGGCACGCTTGAAAATCAGCGCGTCATCACCGGAACTCTGGCCGGCATCGCCGCAGCAGCAGCGCGCGCCGGACTGGAATCGCCTGCGCTTTTGGTGGTGGGCGAGGTGGTGTCTTTGCACGACTCACTGGCATGGTTCAACACGGGCGCGCAGCTCGAGGTCTCGCAGTCGGCGTAATCGGGGGGCGGCCGCGTCGTCTCGAGCCCGCGTGGTCTTTGGGCCGACGCGATCAGGCGATCGCCGCGGCGAAGCCGCGCTCGTCGATCCAGGCTTTGTTGAACAGCCGCGATTGATACTTGGCGCCGCCGTCGCAAAGCACGGTGACAATGGTGTGGCCGCGGCCCATCTGTTTGGCGAGCGTCATCGCGGCCGCCACGTTGATTCCCGAGGTACTGCCGAGCAGCAACCCCTCCTCGCGCATCAGCCGATATACAAAATGCATGGTCTGCGCATCCGCTATGCGCAACGCGTCGTCGATCGGCGCGCCCTCAAGATTTGCCGTAACGCGGCCGGTGCCGATTCCCTCGGTGATGGACGATCCCCCGTCGGATTTGAGCTCGCCATCCTTGATGAAGTGATACAGCGCACTGCCCGGCGGATCCACGAGCACGATGCGCACCGCGTCGGATTTGGATTTCAAATAGCGTGCCGTACCGGCCAATGTGCCGCCCGTCCCGGTCGCCGCGCAGAAGGCATCGATCTTGCCGTCCGTATCGCGCCAAATTTCGGGACCCGTCGACTCGAAGTGCGCCTCGCGATTCGCGGTGTTGTCGAATTGATTGGCCCAAATGGCATCCGGTAATTCTTGCGCGAGCCGGCCCGCGACTTTTTGATACTGGTTGGGGTTGCTGTAGGGCACCGCGGGCACTTTGCGCAGCTCCGCGCCCAACGCCTCGATGATTTGATACTTCTCGGCAGCTTGATTGTCCGGCATGACGATCACGCACTTATAGCCGCGCGCGTTGCAGACGTGCGCCAGCCCGATTCCGGTGTTCCCGGCGGTACCCTCGACGACAGTGCCGCCCGGTTTCAGGCTGCCGCGGCGCTCGGCATCCAATACGATCCATTTCGCCGCACGATCCTTGACCGAGCCGCCCGGGTTCATGAATTCGGCCTTCCCCAGGATCTCGCAACCGGTCGCGTCGCTCAAGTGCCGCAGGCGGATCAGCGGTGTATTGCCAATCGAGTCGGTAAAACCGTCTTTGATGTTCATCAATGCGACGCCTCGAGTTCCGGCACTACATGCTGCGCCGTCCCCGCTAGTTCTCTGTTCAACTTGGCCACGTCCAACTCTCCGGTCCATTTGGCAACCACCAAGGTCGCGACGCCGTTGCCGATCACATTCGTCAGCGAACGCCCCTCCGACATGAAGCGATCGATGCCGAGGATGAGCGCGAGACCCGCCACCGGCAGCGTACCCACCGCGGACAGGGTGGCAGCCAGCACGATGAACCCGCTGCCTGTCACGCCGGCGGCGCCCTTGGAGGTCAATAACAACACGGCGAGCAGGGCGACCTGTTGGAACAGGTTCATCGGTGTGTTGGTTGCCTGGGCGATGAATACCGCCGCCATGGTGAGGTAAATCGAAGTCCCATCCAGATTGAAGGAGTAGCCGGCGGGGATCACCAGACCCACGACGGGCTTGGCAGCGCCGAGCCTTTCCAGCTTGGCCATCATCCGCGGCAACACGGTTTCCGACGATGAGGTACCCAGCACGATGAGCAGTTCGTCCTTGATGTACTTGAGGAATCGCCAAATGCTGAAGCCGTGCAGGCGCGCAACGATCCCAAGTGCCACGAAGATGAACAACAGGCAGGTCGTATAGAAGCTGCCCATGAGCGCTCCCAGAGAGACCAGGGAGCGCACGCCATACTTGCCCATGGTGAATGCCATGGCACCGAAGGCGCCGATCGGCGCGAGCCGCATGACCACGCCGACAATCCAAAACAAGACATTCGAAAAGGACTCGATGAAGCTCACCATGACGGCGGCGCGGGTGCCCAGTTGCTGAATGGCGAATCCAAACAGTATCGCGATCAGCAGCACCTGGAGAATTTCTCCCTTCGCGAACGCGTCGGCGAACTGCGAAGGAATGACGTTGAGCACGAAGTCGGTGACGGACTGCAATTTTCCGGGTGCGGTGTAATCCCTGAGCGGTCCGGTGTCCAAGGTCGCAGGATCGACGTTCATGCCGCTTCCGGGACGCAGGAGGTTGACGATCACCAGTCCCAAGATCAGTGAGACGGTGCTCATGACTTCGAAGTAGATCAGCGCCAAACCGCCGGTCTTGCCGACTTTTTTCATGTCCTCGACGCCGGCGATTCCCATCGCCACCGTGCAAAAAATCACGGGCGCGATCAGCATTTTGATGAGCTTGATGAAGCCATCGCCCAAGGGCTTCATCTTGATGGCGGCGTCCGGATAGAAAAGCCCCAGCAGGATGCCAAGAGCGATGGCGACGAGTACCTGGAAATAAAGGGAGCGGTATAGGTTCTTCACCGTGCGAATTTAAGCGATTCCGCGCTCAAAACGGTGGATTTAGAAAAAAGAGTCCCCGGACTAGCCGGGGAATTCGAGTGGAACAGGTGCAAGGATTTGACCTTACACGTCCGTTAGTGGCAGATACGCCGCACAAAAGTGCCCAAACGTTCGACCTTGTTTGTGTCTTCCAGTGTTGCAAGTAAGTAACGCTGGTAATAAACACGAACCGCTTCGTTGGTACTATCATAGGCGTTAACATAGATAAATCCAATAGTTAACGCTTTTTAATCAGATTTTGCTGCGCTATGTCAAACCTGTTGCCAATTGGTGACAAAACAACACTTGAGGTAGGGCCGGGGATAGTTTGCTTTTGTGCATGCGATACCCCAAATTCGCGATTCGCGCACGCGAGGTCTCATGAAATATTTACACACGATGGTGCGGGTGACGGACATTGAGCGCTCGCTGCGCTTCTATCGCGACGCGCTCGGCCTGAAAGAACTGTCACGCAAGGATTATCCGCAGGGACGCTACACGCTGGTTTTTTTGGCGGCGCCGGGCGATGAGGAGGCGCAGGTCGAACTGACGCATAACTGGGACCCCGAGGAATATTCGGGCGGCCGCAACTTCGGGCATTTGGCCTATGCCGTAGATGACATCTACGCCGCCTGCAAACGCCTCATGGAGCATGGCGTGACGATCAATCGTCCGCCGCGCGATGGGCGCATGGCTTTCGTGCGCTCGCCGGACAATGTGTCCATCGAATTGCTGCAGAAAGGCCCTGCGCTGAAGCCCGCGGCGCCTTGGGACAAAATGCTGAATGTCGGACAGTGGTAGGCCTGTGCAGGCTGGCTGGAATGCCGGCTAGAACATTTCCGACGGGTCGGGGACCTTGGCCGGAGCCTCGGTGCGCGAGGCTATATGCTCGCCTGTGATCATCTCGCTGTAGCCTAAGCCCGGGCCGACCATGGGATAAACGCCGGCGTCGCGGTCGATGATGACCTCCAGAAACGCCGGCCCCTTGTACTCGATGAACTCGGAGACAACCCGCGGCACGTCCGCCTTCTGATCGAGGCGAACCGCATATTTGAATCCGTCGGCCTTCGCCGCTTTGACGAAATCCTTGGTATGCAGGCTCTTGTCGCTGGCGCTCATGCGGCCCTTGTGGAACAGCTTCTGCCACTGCCTGACCATGCCGTCGCCGAAATTGTTGAGCACCACCACCTTGATCGGCAAATCGTAGGTGGTAACCGTTTCCAGCTCTCCAATATTCATGCGGATGCTCGCATCGCCGTCGAAATCGATGACCAGACGGCCGCGTTGCGCGAATTGCGCGCCCACCGCCGCCGGCAATCCGAATCCCATGGTTCCCATGCTGCCCGAGGTCAGCCACAACCGCGGGCTGCGAAAGTCGAAGTACTGCGCGGCCCACATTTGATGCTGCCCGACGCCCGTCGTAATAATGGCCTCGCCGCGCGTCAAGCGATTGATTTCCTCGATGACGTAGTAGGGCTGAATGAAGGCGCTGTTGCGATCGTAGTTCATGGCGTGTTTCACACGCAGCTCGTTGCAGTGCCGATGCCAGTCCGACCAATCTTGCTTGAAATCCTGGGCCTTGCCGTAGTCCATCAAGGCGCGCAGCGCGTCCGGCATCAGGCCCACGTGATGCCAATTCACGCGCTTCACCTTGTCGATCTCGGATGCATCGATGTCGAAATGCGCGATGAACTTGGCGCGGCCCGCAAATTTCGCCACGTTGCCCGCGACGCGATCGTCGAATCGCGCACCAAAAGCGAGCAGGCAATCGCAGTCATCGACGGCGTAGTTGGCGAATGCCGTGCCGTGCATGCCGAGCATGCGCATGGACAGGGGATCCGTGGTGTCGATGGCGCCGATTCCCATCAATGTGGTAACCACGGGAATCTGAAACTGCCCGGAGAATTCACGCAATGCATCCGTGGCGCCGGCGTTGATCACGCCGCCGCCCGCGTAGATCAGCGGGCGCCTCGCAGCAAGAAGGGCCGCGAAGAAATCGGCACAGGCGGCTTGCGGCAGGCTGGCTTCGCTAAGCCGGGTCATCCGCTGCCGGTAGCCCGGGACCGCCAAGCGTCCGGAGCCTTGGAACACGCCCTTCCAATTTTGCACGTCCTTCGGCACATCGAGAACCACCGGGCCGGGCCGGCCGGTGCGCGCAATCTCAAATGCGGTGCGCACCGTGGCTTCGAGCTTTTCAGGGTCGGTGATTAGAAAAACATGCTTGGCGACCGCGCCCATGATGGACGGTACGGGCGCTTCTTGAAATGCATCGGTGCCGATAGCCGTCGTGGGGACCTGGCCGCAGATGACTACAATGGGAACCGAGTCCGCCAGACTGTCGCGCACCGGCGTCACGGTATTCGTCGCCCCCGGGCCCGAGGTTACCAAGGCCACGCCCACCCGGCCGCTCGCTCGCGCATAGCCCGCTGCCATGAAGGCGGCGCCTTGCTCATTGGCCGGCACGACCAAGGGCATCGCCGAGTCGTGTTCCTGGTTGAAGCGAAACACGGCATCGTAGATCGGCAGAACCGCGCCGCCGCTGTAACCGAAAACGGTGTTGACGCCCTCGTCTGCCAATACCTGCACGAGCATGTCCGCACCGGTCATGATGGCGCCGGCATGCGGGTGCACGCGTTGCTTTTGCTGGTCGGTGGGCTTCGTCACGCGGAAAGACTAGCAGTTCTGTCCCTGGCGCCCAAGCACAATGCTCCCGTATCCTAAGCTGACTCATGCGTCACATTATTGCGATTCTCCTGCAAAATGAAGCCGGTGCGCTCACTCGCGTCACCGGGTTGATATCCGCGCGCGGTTATAACATCGAGTCGCTCTCCGTCGCCCCGACGAATGATCCCACCGTCTCGCGCGTGACTTTGGTTACCACAGGATCAGATGCGGTGATCGCACAGATCAACGCGCAGCTGCTCAAACTGGTGGATGTGGTCGCGGTCGAGGACATGACCGGCGGCGACACGCTCGCGCGCGAATTGCTGTTGATCAAAGTGCAGCTCGCCCCGGAGCAGGTCGCACTCGTGGCCGCATCGGTGCGCAGCGCGGGTGGCAGGGTTCTTTCATCCAATCCGTTGAGCTACATCGTCGAACTTGCCGGCACGGAGCATGAGATCGGCGAATTCATCGCACGCCTGGGCGCGAGCGGAGAAATCCTCGAGGTCGTGCGCAGCGGCGTCCTCGGCATGGCACGCGGCAATCCGAGAATCCAGGTGATCAAATGAAATCCCAGTACACGCTCTACGACTATTTGCCTTCGGGCAACGGCTACAAAGTCCGGCTGACGGCAAAGTATCTGAATATCCCCTACCGGCTGGTGGAAATGGATATCACGCGGGGAGCGACGCGAACCCCGGAGTTCCTGGCGAAGAATCCCAACGGCAGAATCCCGCTGCTGGAAGTTCAGGGTCGCGGGTTCTTGTGGGAAAGCCACGCAATCATCAGTTTTCTCGCCGAGGGCTCGGAGCTGATGCCGGCCGATCCCTGGGCGCGGGCCAATGTTTGGCGGTGGTTATGTTTTGAGCAGTACAACCTCGAGCCGAATGTCGCCACCATCCGTTTCTGGAAAAAGATTTTGCACAAGACCGCGGCGGAGCTCGGCGAGCGGCTGACCGAGAAACTGTCGAAGGGATACGAAGCCCTCGGCGTGCTGGATCTCGGGCTCGAGGATAGGGAGTTCCTCGTAGCGGATCGATTTACGCTGGCGGATATCGCGCTTTATGCCTACACGCACGTGGCCCCCGAGGGCGGCGTTTCGCTCGACGCCTATCCGAACATCCGCGCGTGGCTGGCGCGAGTCGCCGCGCAACCCCGGCACGCGCCCATCACCGCGGCTTGATTTAGGCAAGCGCCGCGCTGACGGCGAACCTATCGAAGTCGCGTCCCGCGTTTTGCGCTAAAATTTGCCGCGTATATTTGCTCGGGACTCGCATAAGAAACCACGGTGGATGTAAAGCATGCAGCTTGGTACGGATCTGATCACCAGGGAAGCCCTGCAACTCCTGTTGGCGTTGGGGCTCGGCGGCGTGGTCGGGCTGGAACGGCGCCTGCGCGGACATCCGGCCGGAATCCACACCAATGCCCTGGTTTCCTTGGGATCGGCCGCCTTCGTCATTGCGGGCTTGAGTCTGGGTGGCGATGTATCGCGCGTCGCGGCTCAGGTTGTCACGAGCAGCGGTTTCATTTGCGCCGGTGTGATTCTGCATCGCGGTACGGATATTCGCGGCCTCAACACCGCCGCGACGTTATGGTGCGCCTCGGCGATGGGGGTGTTGTCGGGCGTGAATCAGCTGTTGCTGGCCTGCATGGTCGGAGCCGCGACGCTCTTGACCAACATCGCATTGCACTACGTCGAGCATGTGCTCGTCAGAATCGGCGCCCCGAGCACGATGGTTTCCAAGGATCTGTAGAAAAATTGAGGATATTTAAGCTTTATGCCCGAACTTGAAGTCACGCCGGAACACGCCGCCGATCCGGACACCCGGCGCATCGGTATTTTAGTGGGCGTCGTCGGCATCCTATTGTCGGTGGTCACGATCTCTTCGCACCGCGCGCACACCGACGCGGTCATTCACCGCACCGAGGCGAACGATCAGTGGAGCTACTACCAAGCGAAGAAAACCCGCGAAAACACCGAAGAAGTGGCACTCTCGCTCATGACCAGCTTGGGCGCGGATGCGGCCCGGACCGAGCCCACGGCGCGAAAGCTCGAAGGCGCGCGGGCCAAGTACGCCGCGGACGCGGAAAAGATTCAAGAGGAGGCCAGAGCGAAAGACAAGGAGACTGAAAAAGAAGAGCACCGCGCGTTGTTTTTTGACATCGGCGAAGGCCTGCTGGAGTTGGGACTGGTGTTGTGCTCTCTGTATTTCTTGGCGCGCAAGGCGTTCTTCCCCGTCTTCGGCCTGCTGGCCAGCGTTGCCGGCACGATCTTGGGTGTCATGGGTTTCATGCTTTGAGAAGCTTT
>Ga0210389_10003029_pt1 | contig 13155 bp, 10 predicted proteins | sample IncBWH28OmetaG_FD_160127 | JGI IMG/M metagenome (GOLD analysis project Ga0210389, IMG submission 160127) | Forest soil microbial communities from Barre Woods Harvard Forest LTER site, Petersham, Massachusetts, United States - Inc-BW-H-28-O ...
AGTCGCCCTCCCTAAGCGTCACTCTGCTGCCGAACTGGAAGAGATCGATCTCGCAATGTTGAAGGACGATCCGTTTCTGCTGTTCCCGCGGGAAGTCGCTCCGACGGTTTACGATACGGTTGTCGACGCCTGTCGAAAGGCCGGCTTCGAGCCGCTTATCGGCCAGGTCGCGCCGCACTTTACATCGATCGTGAATCTCGTGGCCGCAGAGCTCGGCGTATCGATCGTTCCGGCGTCGATGATGCAAGTGCGCGTGACGGGCATCGTTTATCGGCGGATTGCCGGCCAGTCGCCGACGACGCGGCTTGCTCTCGCCTACCGGCGAGGAGAGACGTCGCCCGTGGTGCGCAATTTCATCGCGCGCGCCAGCTCGTGATGCTCTTGGGACCCGGGGCTGTCTCCAGCACCACCATATCGCAAGCACCTATGCCCAAGCTGGCAGGCACGCCGACTTCGCCATCCTCGACGACGATCCGCTGTCGGTGCCACCCGAGAAACTGAAGGATGCCGGCGTGTGGGGCACGGTCCTGGGCGGCCGGATTTTTGCGGCACCGGCCGGATGACAGGCGTCGTCACTGCCTCCCTCGTCCTAAACTAGGGCGTGTACCTATATTACCGCCCGCCTCACGGACCGGCCAATCAACCCGGCGTATAAGATATGCGTTGGCCGTCGAGGATTGTCTCGAGCGTCTTGATGCCGGCGTTGTAGCGGCCTTTATGGCAATCGAGTCCGGCAGCGATCACGCTCATGTTGGCGCCCAACGAGCCTTCTGCGCCGGCCCCTCCCGACACGGAACGGCTGGCGATCGCGTATAGCTGGTTGCAGCGCGCCGCCAGTTGTTTGTCGGCCGGCTGAGCGGTGATCCGGCCGCCCTTGTCGACCGACACGGCAATCTCGACGTTGTTCCTGATGACATGAGCATGCCAGCCGCCGGTGCGGTCGCGTGACAGATCCTTGACGTCGCCGTAACCCCATGCCTCGATCTTGGACTTGATCGCCGCCGCCGGTGAATCCTGGGCAAGGCCTGCCTGCGGGCCGCTCAGACCGGCCAGCATGGAAACCAGGCAGAACGTAAAGAGGTGGTGCTTCATCGGACACCTTCTTCTGAAGATGCTACCGATCAAGCGTGATGGAAATTCCCCTCCGCGATATGACACGCTTTATGCGCTCGGCGTACTCCTCGAGTCTTTCCTGCAGTTTCGGCGAGGCGACGATATTTGCTCGGCGAGAGGTGACCGGCGCTTTTCGAAACTCGACCAATCCGACAACGGCAAATTGGTTGAGCAGGTGCCTCACTGACGTCGGGCTGTAACTCGTTGAAACCAGCAGATACTGAAAGGTTTCGGCTGCTCTCGATGTCTGATCAGCCACGTGAGTATCTGCTGGCCAAGTGCAGAGTGGATGTTGGGCAGATGTCGCCGCTGCCAGTCGGAGAGACGCCTGAGATCGCTTTCGAGCGTCGGGTCCTGGGCATGGCCGGTATCGTACATAGCCTCGGAATACCGGCCGATTATTGATCTTATTCCAGTCCCGGATGCGCGGAATAACGCCTGGCACGCAACGGTAGTAACTTCATCGATCACCTTCTGCGAGCCGGCGTCATGTCGTACAAGGCCAAGCAGATCGCCCTCATTCTGATCCTCGCCGCAAGCCTGGTCGGCTCCGCCGCCCTCCACGCCTGCGACGACCAGTTTCGCGAGGAGTGACTATCCCGGCGCATATCGCCCGAGGTTTGCATGAGCTGGCGCATTGTCGCGACCGTCATCGGCTTCGGCATGCTGGTGAGCCCGGAGCTCGCCGCCGCCCCAGTACCGGCGATGCAGGAAACCCCAGCGCTGCTCGAGCAAGTGCAATCGGGCGCGTTGCCGCCCGTCGGCCAGCGCATTCCCGAGCAACCTCGGATCCTCAGGCGATTCGCCGGCGGCGACGGCCCAGGCCAGCCGGGCGGACAGCTCAACATGCTGGTGGCCGGTGCGCGCGACACGCTCCTGATGACGGTCTACGGCTACACCCGGCTGATCGTGTACGACGACAGGTTCGAGCTGCACCCCGACATCCTGGAAAGCTATGACGTCAAGGACGGCCGCGAGTTCACCTTCAAGCTGCGCGCTGGCCATAAATGGTCGGACGGCCAGCCCTTCACCACCGAGGATTTCCGTTTTTTCTGGGAAGACGTCGCCAACAACAAGGAGCTGTCGCCGTCGGGCCCGCCGGTCGAGCTGCTGGTCGACGGCAAGCCGCCCAAGGTCGACATCATCGACGAACGGACCATCCGCTACACCTGGGACAAGCCCAATCCTTATTTCATCCCGAGCCAGGTGCGCGCCGCTCCGCTCTTCCTGTTCCGCCCGGCGCACTACCTGAAGAAATTCCACATCAGATACACGCCCGAGAAAGAGATCCTGAACTCGGCCAGGGGCGGCGAGCAGGTTGGCCGCTGGATCGAGATCTACCGCCGCCTGGACGCGATGTACGCCGACGACAACATCGACCTGCCGACGCTCAACCCCTGGGTCAACACTACGCCGTCGCCGGCCCAGCGCTTCGTCTTCGTGCGCAACCCGTACTATCACCGCATCGACGAGAGGGGCCGGCAATTGCCCTACATCGACCGCGTGATCTTCACCGTGGCGACAGCCAATCTCATCCCGGGCAAGGCGGGCCTTGGCGAGGCCGACCTTCAAGTGCGCTATCTCAACATGCGCGACTACACTTTCCTGCAGAAGAGCAGCAAATCGGCGGGCGTCGCCGTGCACCTGTGGGAGGCGGGCGTGGGCTCGCAGATCGCCTTCTATCCCAACCTGAACGCCGACGACGAGCTGTGGCGCAAGCTGATGCGCGACGTGCGCTTCCGCCGGGCCCTGTCGGTGGCGATCGACCGCGACGAGCTGAACCAGGTCGTCTATCTCGGCCTGGCCAAGCCATCGAACAACACCATCATGGAGCGGTCGGAGCTGTTCAAGCCCGAGTACGCGACCAAATGGGCGCAGTACGACCCCAAGCTCGCCAACAAGCTGTTGGACGAGATCGGCCTCACTGAGCGTGATGCGCAGGGCATCCGCCTGCTGCCGGACGGCCGGCCGGCAACCATCGTGGTCGAGTATACGTCTGAAGAGACCGAGGACACCGATACCCTCGAACTGGTCGCCGACTACTGGAAGACTGTGGGCATCGAAATGCTGGCCAAGCCGCAGACACGCGAGACTCTGCGCCGGCGCACCTTCTCGGGCGAGGCGATCATGACCGCCTTCGAGGGCGTCGTGACCACCGTGCCGACCGTCGACACCAGCCCCAAGGAGTTCGCGCCAACGACGAGGGGGGCGCTCCAATGGTCGCGCTGGGGCATGTTCGTCGAATCCAGTGGCAAGCAGGGCGAGAAGTGCGACTTGGAGCGGGCCTGCAAGCTGCTTGACGACTTGAAGGAGTGGGAGACCACGGCGGATCCCGCAGCGCGCCGCAGGGCCTGGGGCGCGATCCTCCAGGCCAACGCCGACGAGGTGTTCTCCATCGGCACCGTGAACGGCATCCGCCAGCCGATCGTCGTCGGGCTGAAGGTGCGTAACGTGCCGAAGGAAGGCTATTACGCCTGGGAGCCCGGGGGATATATCGGGCTCTACCAGCCAGACACGTTCTGGATCGCGCAGTGAGGAGAAAGCATCAAAGGCCAACGGCGGACGTGACGCACACCCACTTGGAACCATGCTAACGAAGGCCGCTTTTGGCCCGGGAGCGAACATCCTTGCGCCGCTGCGTAGAGCCCGTTCATGGGTTCACGGCCTAAGGCGTGGACACATCGTGCGATGCCCCCACCTTCGCGATCCCTCGGTATTTCGGAATTTTGGGGGAAATCGTTTACCCCCCTTGATGGTGCTTACTTATTCGCATCCGCCCGACACTCATGTCCGCGCGCCCCGGGCCAGAACGGGTATTTTCGGTCGCTATGGCGCCCGAAAATTCGATCGACCGTCTTAAGTGTGCCCAAAGTACTACTTGACAATTGGCAAAGCCATGCTTAAATACGCTCCAGTCCTTCGTCAGGAGCATCAGCCATGTCCGGTCCTGGACACCCACCCCTCTACAAACCCGAGCACTCCAACCGGCCGGTCAAAACGGGTAGCGGAAATTGCGGAAAATGCGGGAATTGATGAAACGAGGTTTTGAAGTGCAGCCTGTGATTGGCAAATCGCTGGCGGAAACTGCGGAAACTCCCGGCAAATACTTGGCTCGACAAACTGTCCGCAGTCAGCACGTGCTGGCATTTTGCTGGCATCGCAGCCCGTGGTGTCCTGCGGGAAGTGATGTCTCTACTACGGTGCGGCCGCAATGAGCGATGCGATACCCTTCACCGTGATCGGCGGCTTCCTGGGCGCCGGCAAGACGACGTTGCTGAACCGCCTGCTGCGCGGCGCGACCGGCCGGCGGTTCGCGGTGATGGTCAACGATTTCGGCGCCCTCGACATCGACGGACGGCTGGTGGCCGATCACGGCGGCGACACGATCGCGCTCGCCAACGGCTGCCTGTGCTGCACGATCGGCGATTCGCTGGTGACCACGCTTTTGTCGCTGCTGGACCGTCCGGAACGCTTCGATCATATCGTGGTCGAGGCGTCGGGCGTGGCCGATCCCGGCCGCGTCGCCGATCTCGCCGTGCTGGAGCCGCGGCTTGCCCGCGACGGCGTGATCGTCGTGGTCGATGCCGCCGATGTCCGCGAGCGCGCCGCCGACCGTCGCGTCGGCGATACGGTGACGCGCCAGCTTGGCGCGGCCGACCTGCTGGTCCTGAACAAGGTCGACCTCGCCCTTGACCTCGACACCCTGCGCGGCTGGCTGTCGACGCAGTCGGCGGCGCCTGTCCTGGAAGCCCGTCGCGCCGATGTGCCCCTCGACCTGTTGTTCGGGCTGGACCGTCATGGCGGCCCGGCCGGCTGCAGCGCGGCGGACAGCTTCGCGAGCTGGTGCTACGAATGGCCGGAGCCGGTGGACCGTGAGACCGTGCTGGCGATGATGCGCGATGCACCCGGTGTGCTCCGCGCCAAGGGTATCGTGCGCTTCACCGATGCGCCGGCCCGCCGCTCGGTGGTGCATCTCGTGGGGCATCGACTCGATGTCAGCGATGGCGGACCCTGGAACGACAACGCCCCATCGCGGCTGGTGCTGCTGGGTGTGAAGCCCATGCTCAGCCTATCGGTATGACAAATGTCATTTCTCGAAAGAAAACCTAAGCCTACCCAAAGAACTCGTCGGTAGCCCCCAACGCAGTGGGTCAGCTATGTGATCGAAGTCGACGGTGGACACTTGCGGCTTGGTCGAATCGACGCCTAACCTTGGCGGCCGAAGAAGAGTTGTTCCGCTCGACCGACCGGATTGGAAGGCTCCCATGGCGACGCTGAAAATCAACGGTGAACAGAAGACCTTCGACGCGCCGGATGACATGCCGCTGCTCTGGGTCCTGCGTGATGTGCTCGGCATGACCGGCACGAAATTCGGTTGCGGCATCGCGCAATGCGGGGCCTGCACGGTGCATATCGACGGCAAGCCCGTGCGCTCCTGCCTGCTGCCCGTCGGTGCCGTGCGCGACCGCGCCGTCACCACCATCGAGGGCGTCGGCGCCAGTCCGGCCGGCGCGAAGGTGCAGAAGGCCTGGCTCGACCTCGAAGTGATCCAATGCGGCTACTGCCAGTCGGGCCAGATCATGTCCGCTGCGGCGCTGCTTGCGGCCACACCCAATCCGGATGATTCCGACATCGATGCCGCGATGGCGGGAAATATCTGCCGCTGCGGCACCTATGTGCGGATTCGCGCGGCCATCAAGCGCGCTGCTTCCGAACAGTCGTAGGAGGCGATCATGGCTGTTGCGAACAAACTCTCCGAGGGGGCCTCGCGCCGTCACCTGCTGACCAGCGGCCTGGCGGGCGGATTCCTGCTCGCTTTCCATCTTCCCGTGCGCGCCGCCAACGAGCCGGTGCCGATGGCCTATGCGACCGAAGGTCCGTTCGTGCCAAACGCCTTCATCCGCATCGACACTGCCGGCAAGACCACGCTCGTCATGCCGCAGGTCGAGATGGGCCAGGGAATCTATACCGCGGTGGCCATGATCCTCGCCGAGGAGCTCGACGCGGATTACGCCCAGGTGACGCTGCAGCATGCGCCGCCCAGCGACAAACTTTACGCCAATCCCATCTTCGGGCTTCAGGCCACGGGCGGTTCCACTTCGGTTCGCGCTTTCTGGCTGCCGCTGCGCAAGGCCGGCGCCGGCGCGCGCGCCATGCTGGTGCAGGCGGCGGCGCAGCAGTGGCAGGTCGAGCCGGCGAGCTGCACCACGTCGAACGGGCAGGTGATCCACGCGGCCAGCGATCGCAAGCTCGCCTACGGCGCCCTGGCCGAGGCCGCGGGCAAGCTGACGTCACCGAGTGACGTCCCGCTCAAGGATCCGAAGAACTTCACCTTGATCGGCAAGCCGCTGAAACGCTTCGACACGCCGGACAAGACGAACGGCAAGGTCGTCTACGGCATCGACGCGATGCTTCCCGGCATGAAGTTCGCGACCCTGGTGCAATGTCCCGTGTTCGGCGGCAAGGTCGGCAAAGTCGACGACAGCGCGGCCAAAAAGGTAGCGGGCGTGCAGAAGGTGGTCGTGCTCGACGATCTCGTCGCGGTCGTCGGCGATCACATGTGGGCGGCGAAGAAGGGGCTCGATGCCCTGGTCATAACCTGGAACGAAGGGCCGAACGCCAACCTCAGTTCGAAGGACATCTGGGAAGATCTGCGCGCAGCGAGCGCAAAGGACGGCGTCGTCGCGAAGTCCACCGGCGACATCGCCAAAGGCCTGGCGACCGGCGACAGGGTCGACGCCGCCTATGAGCTGCCGTTTCTCGCCCATGCGACGATGGAGCCGCTGAACTGCACGGTTCAGTTCAAGCCCGACGGCTGCGAGATCTGGACCGGCACCCAGATCATGGCGCGGGTTCAGTCGGAGGCGGCCAAGGCCGCCGGCCTGCCTGTCGAGAAAGTGACCGTGAACAACCATCTGATCGGCGGTGGCTTCGGGCGCCGGCTCGAGCCCGACATGGTGGTTGTGGCCGTTCGCATCGCCAAGCAAGTCGATGGCCCGCTGAAGGTCGTGTGGACCCGCGAGGAAGACATCCAGCACGACATCTATCGTCCGGTCTATCGCGACACGATTTCCGCCACCCTGTCGGGCGGCAAGATCGTCGGCTGGAAATATCGCGTCGCCGGTTCGGCGATCGTCGCGCGCTGGCTGCCGCCTGCCTTCCAGAACGGCATCGACTTCGACGCCGTCGATAGCGCCGTCGACATGCCCTACGACATCCCCAACTTCCTGGTCGAATATATGCGGGCCGAGCCGCGCGCCGTGCCGACCGGATGGTGGCGCGGGGTCGGCGCGAACAACAACGTCTTCGCCATCGAATGCTTCATGGACGAGCTGGCGCGCAAGGCCGGCAACGATCCGATCGCCTTCCGTCGCGACATGCTGGGAAATGCGCCTCGCCTGCAGGCAGCACTCGATCTCGTGGCCGAGAAATCCAACTGGGGCCAGACGCTGCCCCCGCGTGTCGGGCGCGGCGTCTGCGTGCAGCCCTCGTTCGGCAGCTTCATCGCGACGGTGGTGGAGGCGGAAGTCGACGATCAGGGCGAAGTGCGCCTGCGTCGCATCACGTCGGCCGTCGATACCGGCATTGCCGTCAACCCTGACACGATCGAGGCCCAGCTGCAGGGCGGCCTGATCTTCGGCCTGACGGCCGCGCTCTGGGGCGAAGTCACCATCGAGAAGGGACGTGTCCAGCAGTCCAACTTCAACAACTATCGCATGCTGCGCATCGACGAGGTGCCGCAGATCGACGTCCACGTCATCAAGAGCGGCGAGTCACCCGGCGGAATCGGCGAGACCGGCGCGACCGCGGGACCACCGGCGTTGCGCAACGCCATCTATGCCGCGACGGGAGTCGCCTTGCGCCGGCTCCCCATCGATCGCGACCTGTTGGCCGTGAGGAAAAAGTCATGAGGCCGGCGGTGCGCCGGGGCCTCGTCGGCGGCGCCGTCGTCGTGGTGGTCGTGGCGGCGGCCGGCCTGTGGTGGCTGCGCGGGCCGGGACCCATGGCCTTCGCCAACGGCCCGAAAGTGGCGCTGGCGGATTATCACGGCGCGGATCCCACCGGCGTTCCGGCTTCGCTCGCCAAGGCAAGCCTTGTCGAGCGCGGCGAATATCTCGCACGGGCGGCGGATTGCATGGTTTGCCACACGGTTCCGGGCGGCAAGGCGTATGCCGGCGGCCTGGCGTTCAAGCTGCCCTTCGGCTCGCTCTATTCGACCAACATCACGCCGGACAAGGAGACCGGCATCGGCGACTACAGCGACCAGCAATTTCTCGACGCGATCCATCGCGGCGTGCGGCGAGACGGCGCGCGGCTTTATCCGGCGATGCCGTTCCTGTCCTACACCTACATCACCGATGCCGATGCGCTGGCGATCAAGGCCTATCTCTTCAGCCTCCCGCCGGTGCGGGCGCCGGCGCCGGCGAACACCCTGATGTTTCCCTTCGATCAGCGCTGGGCCATGACCTTCTGGTCCGCCCTGTTCAATCGCGATCATCGCTTCGAGGCCGACACGGCGAAGAGTCCCGAATGGAACAGGGGCGCCTATCTCGCCGAGGCGCTGGCCCATTGCGGCGAGTGCCATACGCCGCGCAACCTGGCGTTCGCGCTGGATGACCGCCAGAAGTTCGCCGGCGCGGTGGCGGCGGGCTGGCATGCCTACAACATCACCTCGGACAAGGGCACCGGCGTCGGCGCCTGGTCCGACGACCAGCTGATCTCTTATCTTTCGACCGGACACGCCACGGGTCGCGGCACCGCCTCGGGGCCCATGGGCGAGGCCGTGGACGAGAGCTTCAGCCGGATGCCGCCCGAGGATATCCGCGCCTTGGTGGCCTATCTGCGCAGCGTGCCCGCCGTCGCCTCGAGCGAGCCGGCGACGCTGGCGCCGCCGGCTCCGCAATCGCCCAAGACCGGCGGCACCGCGGATGCGCGGGGCAAGATGGTCTTCCAGGGCGCCTGCGTCAGTTGCCACGGCTGGACGGGGGAAAGCCCCTTGGCGCCCTTCGCCACGCTGACCGGCGCGCGGGCCGTCAACGATCCCGGCGCCATCAATGTGGCGCAGATCGTGATTTCCGGGACCAAGCGGCAGACGCCGCCCGATGCGCTTTCCATGCCGGCCTTCGGCAGCGCCTACTCCGATGCGGAGATCGCAGCCGTCGCCAACTACGTCACCGCGCGCTTCGGCAGCACGGGATCCCGGATCACCGAGCAGGACGTGGCGGCGCTGCGAAAGCAAACGTCGCAGTAGGGGAGGCGCATGCCAGGCTCCCGCGAAAGGGAGTGAACGACAGGGCTCGATCGGCCCGGGTCATGGCAACGGCAAGGCACGGCCATGGCTTTGCGCGCGAGGGCGTCCGAGCGCTTTGCGTCGACCGCAGGCGCGCCGCGATCGGGAGAAATTGTGCAGCGATTTCAATGCGGCAAAGCCCGTTTACCCGTCAACTGGTGCTTACTTATTCGCTGGTTGAGCTTTGACCCCGAGAACCGAACGCTTGCGAATTTCCTTATATACCCTGCGGTATTTGTCCAAGTTTCACTTGATTTATCCTTAAGTGTCGCGTAAGATCGCGGCATTGTGGACATGCAGCAGCGGCGGACGCAACGATGGCAACCCTCGATCAGATCAAGAGCGTTCTCTACGGTACCGAAACAGGCAACAGACCCAGCAAGGTTTTCGATGGTGCCGGTACCGCTCGTTATCGTGTTCTTTTCATCCCCTTTTGTGCCTGGGTCGCCGCGGTAGTTCTTGTGATGCCTGTCGTCGTGGCTGCCCAGCAGGCGGGCATCTACAAAGCCGACAAGAAAAGGATTCTCACCGGTATAGAGTCCGTAGAGCGGACTCTTCCGCCGATGGGAGCGTACGGGTTTCCCTCCAACGGCAGCGCGGACAAGTGCATTCTTGCCGAAACAGATCGTTGCATCGGGGACAACCAACCGCTCGACCAGCTACCGCAAGCAACCAGAGCGCCTGTATCGTGGCGGAACTCGAAATCTGGGAACAGCTCTTGAAGGAATCCTATGATGCGGCGCTCGACAAGCTCTCGACGCTCGATCGTCAGCACCCGACGCCGGAGGCCGCCCTTCCCCTGTTCGAGGCCGCGCACCGTGCGTGGCAGGGCTGGGCGGAGGCGGAATGCGTGTTCCAACGGGCGCTCGCAAAAGAGGGTTCAGATCGGTCCTCAATCGGCACTTTCGTGCAAGGTCGTCATGACGGCGCGGCGAGTGCTACATTACCGTTCCTCGATGTAAGGAGGCGCGAGCAGCGCCATGGCCGGCAGGTTGAAGGACAAGGTGGCGATCGTGGTCGGCGCGGGCTCGAGCGGTCCGGGCTGGGGCAACGGCAAGTGCACGGCCGTCACCTTTGCGCGCGAAGGCGCCCGGGTAATGTGCGTCGACCGCAAGCGCGCCGCCGCCGAGGAGACGGCGGGCCTGATCGCGAAGGAAGGCGGCGAGGCCACGACATTCGAAGCCGATTCCTCGAAGAATGCCGACGTGAAGGCGATGGTCGATGCCTGCCTGGCCAGATGGGGAAGGATCGACGTGCTCGACAACAATGTCGGCATCGGCTCGACCGGCGGCCCGGTCGAACTGAGCGAAGACGAATGGCACCTGGTATTCGACGTCAACGTGAAGAGTTTCTTCCTCACGGCCAAGCATGTGCTGCCGATCATGGAGAAGCAGGGCAAGGGCGCCATCGTCAATGTGAGCTCGATTGCCTCGATACGCTCGCCCAAGGGCGTTTCCTACATCGCCTACAATGCCAGCAAGGGCGCGGTGAACTCGCTCACCTTGGCGATCGCCTCGCAGTACGCCGACAAGGGCATTCGCTGCAACGCCATCCTGCCCGGCCTGATGCACACGCCGATGATCGACTTTCTCGCCGAGCAGTACGCCAAGGGAGAGAATGATCACAACCAGGCCTACGACAAGATGATCGCCATCCGCGATCGCGCCTCGCCCACAGGCAAGATGGGCACCGGCTGGGACACCGCCAACGCCGCCTTGTTCCTGGCGTCGGACGAAGCGGCCTATGTCAACGGCCACCTGCTGGTGGTCGACGGCGGCATCACCGTCCGCGCGTGAGCACGAAGCGGGAGATGAACGGGCTTGTCAGCACGATCAGGAACAGGCGGAAGAGATGATGGGTCGCCACCATCGCCACCTCGATGCCGAGCGCCAGGCCGATCAGGCTCATTTCGGCGAAGCCGCCCGGCGCGTAGCTCAGCACGGTGGCGTCGAGATTGAGGCCGGTCAGCGCCACCGTGGCCTTGGCGAAGATCACCGCGCAGCCGATCAGGATCACCGCCGCGCCGATCGAGGCGCCCAGCTCCTTGTGAAGCTGGTCGATGGCGGCGCCGACGAAGCGGCAGCCGATGCCGGCGCCCATGACGATCTGCGCGGCGGCCACCAGCTCGCCGGGCGGCTTGGAGTTGGTGAGGCCCGCGAGATGGGCGATGGCGCTCATCAGCATCGGGCCCATCATGAAGCTGGCCGGCAGCCGGAGCAGGCGGCCGACCACGGCGCCGACCACGCCGCAGCCGATCAGCACCGCATAGTCCTTCCAGTCGTTGTTGGTCGGCCCGTGCACCATGGTGAGCACGCTGGTCTGCGCGCCAGCCACCAGCCGGTACCAGACCGGGATGGTGAGCACGACGGTGAGGATGCGCAGCGCATGGGCAAGCGCGATGGCACGCTCCTGGCCGCCCATGGCGCCGCCCATGATGGTCATGTCGTTCAGCCCGCCCGGCATGGCGGCGAAGTAGCAGGTGACCTTGTCCCAGGTGGTGAAGCGGCGGAACCAGAAATAGCCCAGCGTCGCGCCGGTCATGGTCATGCCGGTCAGCACGCAGAGGCTGACGCCCCACTTGCCGAGCTGCTGCACCAGGTCGGGCGTGAAGCCCGAGCCCAGCAGCACGCCCATGATGATGATCATGCCCTGGCGCAACCGCACCTGCATGCCGATGCGCAGGCCGGCGAAGGCGGCGATGGTGGAGAAGACGCAGGCGCCCAGCATCCAGGCGAGCGGCATCTTCAGCCAGTTGAAAACGAAGCCGCCCACCGTGCCGATGGCGATGGCGAGCGCGAGCGGTTTCAGCCCCTCGTGGCCGATGATGTGCTTCTTCTCGGACTTGAAGGGGAGCGCTTTGCTGCTCAAGGATCGAACTGCTCTTTGAGAATCCGCTCCTCGAGATCGTGCTCGGGATCGAACAGCAGGGTGAGGTCGATGTCGGCCGCCTCGGTCACCGTGACCTTGGAGACATTGGCGATCTCGACGGAATCGGCGGCGGCGGCCACCGGGCGCTTGCGCGGATCGAGGATGGTGAACTCGACCTTGGCGTGGCGCGGCAGCAACGCGCCGCGCCAGCGGCGCGGGCGGAAGGCGTTGATCGGCGTCAGGGCCAGCAGGCCCGCGCCCAGCGGCAGGATCGGCCCGTGAGCCGACAGGTTGTAGGCGGTCGAGCCCGCCGGCGTTGCCACCAGCGCGCCGTCGCAATAGAGGTCGGGCAGGCGCTTCATGCCGTCCACCGAGACGGCGATGCGCGCGGTCTGGCGGCTGGAGCGCAGCAGCGACACCTCGTTGATCGCCGTCACCTCGAAGGCGCGGCCGCGGGTATTGATCGCCAGCATGCGCAACGGCGTCAGCCTCACCTGGCGCGCCTTCTTGAGACGCTGCAGCAGCCCCGCCTCCTTGTAGGTATTCATCAGGAAGCCGACGGTGCCGAGATTCATGCCGTAGATCGGCGTGCCGCGGCGCATGTTGCGGTGGAGCGTCTGCAGCATCAGCCCGTCGCCGCCCAGCGCCACGATGATATCGGCCTGCACCGGTTTCACCGCGCCATAGCGCTTCTCCAGCCGGGCGCGCACGACGCGGGCGGTGGGCGTGGCGGCCGAAACGAACGCCAACTTGGGAAGGGGCGGGGAGGAGGAGGCCATCGGAATGTCTGGTAATGCCTTCAATGCAAGATTCGTACTATAGTCTCTGAGCCGTCCGCGGCCGTCCGCCGTCATCCACAACCGCCGATAAATCGGGCATTTTCA
>Ga0210389_10003032_pt1 | contig 13151 bp, 10 predicted proteins | sample IncBWH28OmetaG_FD_160127 | JGI IMG/M metagenome (GOLD analysis project Ga0210389, IMG submission 160127) | Forest soil microbial communities from Barre Woods Harvard Forest LTER site, Petersham, Massachusetts, United States - Inc-BW-H-28-O ...
CGACGATGTGCTCATCGTCCAGTTCACGGCGGCCGGTGTTCGCGACGGCGCGGTCAAAGTTCCCAAAGTCGTGAAGACGGAACGCGAATGGCGTCAACAGCTGTCGCCACTCGCGTTCGATGTCACACGGCACGCGGGAACAGAGCGTTCGTTCACCGGCGCATATTGGGATTTCCATGAGAAGGGCGTCTATCGCTGTGTGTGCTGCAACACCGCCCTCTTCAGTTCGACACACAAGTTCGACCCGCACACCGGCTGGCCGAGTTTCTGGAAGCCGATCGCCGATGAAAACGTCGTCGGCCCGCGCGCGCAAACCCCGGGCGCAGATCCCACCGAGGTGACGTGCCACCGCTGTGACGCGCACCTCGGCGATATCTATAATGACGGACCTCGTCCGACCGGACTGCGCTACTGCATCGACTCGGTCGCCCTCACCTTTGTGAAGGCGCCGTAGTCGATCGACACAACCGGTTCAGTCGCCGAGATATTCGACGTGGACGTAGGTGCCCAGCCGAACGTTGTACGCGAGATAGTAGCCTGGATGATCCGGATCGGGATACAGCGTGATGTCGTCGCTGTTCCACAACCATCCGTCCGTGTAGCCGTAGTCCACCGCTGCAACGTTCCAGAACACGCCGTCGAACCCGAAGCGCGCGCGATCACCGCCGCCGAGACGGTAAATGTGGCCGGCGCCGATCTCACCGCCGAACCGGCCGTGCGCCCACGGAGTGCTCAGGCGAAGTCCGACTTCATTGCGGCGCGTGTCGTGGCCGATCCACGCGTTGTTGTGCACGTCGACGTGCGGCGCGACGGGATGTCCTTCAATATGAGCCGTGGTCGGCGCGGGGCGCTGCGGCGCCGAGCGCGCCGGAGCCGGAGTGCGTACCGGTCCGCGCGGCGGAATGTGTCCGCCGCCGACGGGCGCGCGCGCGGCAGGCTTTGCAGGCGCCGGAGCGCGAGCCGGCCCGCGAGCCGGTTCGCCGCGGCCACCCTGCGCGAGAACTGGCGTCGCTGAGAGTACCGCGACCGTGAGAAGACCAAGCATTCTTTTCATTAGATACTCCATGCGTTCGATTCGTGGATGTTTGTGCTCACACGCAAAGTGGGCGCGCAGAGGACGGGTTACCATCGCGCAAACGGAGGGAATCGCATGTCCGCCGGGAGTAGACCGATCGTGCGATAGGCGGAGGCGGCCCGGCGCACTATTCATCCTCTCCAAGGAATCGAGTAGCCGCAAATACATCGCGCGATGCCGCGACAACGCTGGAGCAGTATTGATGAAGCTTGCAACGGGAGTACGCATGGTGGCCGCGATGACCTTCGCCGTCTCCGCCGGCGGCTGCATGATCAGCGGGCGCGGTGGCCCGATCGTTTCGATCGGGTTCGTCTCGCGTGAACCACCCGCAGAACGCGTCGAGGTGGTGAGCGAGCGTCCGTACACCGAAGCGGTGTGGATCGGCGGGCATTGGTCGGAGAGCCACGGCGACTACGTCTGGATCAGCGGGCGCTGGGAGCGGCCGGAATCCGGGAAGCACGAGTGGGTCCAGGGAAAGTGGGAGCATGAGGAGCGCGGCTGGCACTGGTCCGAAGGCCACTGGCGCTAGGCTGAGCCAATAAAAAAAATCCCGGCGGAGCGCGAACAACGCGCTCCGCCGGGATTTCATTTTTCAGACGATCGACTACGGCGCCATCGCCTGGCTGAGTCCGACGACTTCGCCGCTCGCGACCACATGGTCCTTCATTGCGCCGGTGAGCGCTTCAAACGTCGGCAGCGCGCCGGCGTCCAGTTGCGTGTCGAGTGCAAACACCTGAAGATGGTAGCGGTGCTTTGGCCCAGCCGGCGTACGCGGGCCCATGTACGGCTGCGTGGCGCCGCGAATGTTCGGTCCGTACGCTGCGCCGGCCGGCGGCGCCGACATTCCGGCGTCGAGCTTGGTAACGCTCGCCGGAACGTTGACCATCGACCAGTGGAAAATCGGCGCGCCATTTCGCATCGCATCGGCGTCCTGCATGATGACGACGAACGACTTCGTCGATTTCGGTGCTCCGCTCCACGCGAGTCCGGGGAAGACGTTCCCCTTGTACTGCGTGTTCTCGAACGGGATGTCACCCATCTGCCCGAACGCCGGCGTTGAAACGGAGAGCTTCGAGCCGCCCTTGGCGGGGACGGTCACCAACGCAAGTTGTGCGGCGCCAGGTTCGACGGCCGGCGGTGGCGGCGACTGCGCGATCAACGCCGGCGCAAAGCCGGCCGTGAGAACCACCGCCACTAGAGTACGGATCGACGATTTCATGAACAGCGCTCCGGATGTATAGATAGATTGGTGCACGGGTTCAGTAAATGTAGATATTCCCGCGAACTTCGCACCCCCGAATACACGCTCCGGCGACCGGCACACCAGCGTCACTCTCGGCGGCTGTGTGCTTTTTCTCCCGTGCTGCTCGCAAATACCCCGGTCAGCATCCTGCCGTCCAGCGGTTCCGTCGGTCTCACGCCGAGGAACGCGGCGAGCGTCGGCGCAATATCGACGGTTCGCGCCTTGTACATGGATGTTCGCGGCACGACGCCCGCCCCCCAAAACGCGATCGGCACGTTGACGCTCTCTTCGCTCATCGTGCCATGCTCGGCGCTCAACTTACCGGACGACCAAACGAATCCCGGCTTGAGGACCGTGCAGAAGAGCCACGGAATCTCCTTCGGGATTGCGTGGCGCCATCGCATCGCGTTCACGTCCGTTGCCGGCGCCTCCGCGAGCGTGCGCGGCGTGTAGACGGTGGCGACGCCCGGCCCGCGGCGCACCTGCGCGACGAGTGCGTTCACCAGACTGTCGACGGAAAGTCCTCGCGCATGCATCGCGGCGGTGTCGGCAATCAAGAGGCCGTTGCCGTTGAATTCGAATCCGAAATCCATTTCGAAGCGGTCACTCAATGCTGCCGCCGTCTGTTTCGTGAGTCCGTCGAGCGAGACCCGGCCGGCCGGCTTGTGCTTCACCATCGCGGTGTATTCCGGAAACGACGTTACCCCGTGATCGCCGGTGAGAACGAACACCGTGCGCTGGGCAGGCACGAGTCGCGCGAGCGAGTCGAGAAATCCGCCGAGCCATCTATCCAGCCGAAGCAACTGGTCGTGCAACTCGCGCGAATCCGGGCCGTACGCGTGGCCGACCGCGTCGGTCGTCGAGAGCGAAACGGCGAGCACGTCCGTCGAGCCGCGCTGCCCGAGCCGAAGTGTACGCGCACCCTCGAGAGCGAACGCGATGGTCACCGAATCCATCCACGGATAACTGGCGAGCTGCGCGCGAATCGCGTCCGGTGTTTTTGGAAGCGTGTGCGGAAAGGTGAACTCCGCGCCGGCGTTTTCGAACGGCATGGAGTCGGGCTCGGAGTATGCTGATTCCGGGAGCAGCAGATCCCACGTCTTCCCTGCGAGCGCGTCCGCGCTCTTGCGATCGTTGAACGTCTTCACCCACACTGGGAGCGTGTCGGCATAATAGCGGCTCGTGGTGAATGCACCGCCCGCCCACCAAAACACCGATCCTTTCGCGCGTCCGACTGGCAGGATCGCACCGCGATCTTTGCGCGACACGGAGAGCACGCGTGAGTTGGAATCCGCGTCGTGCAGCCAATCCACGAGCGTGGTGCCGTTGAATCGTGCGGGCGACGCTCCGGGGCCGGGGGAGCCGACCAGCGGGGCAAGCGGATCGGGCACGCCCCGGTCGTTGCTGACGATTCCCGTGTGTGTTGGTTCGCGCCCCGAGAGTATCGTCGAGTGCCCCGGTGCCGTCTCCGTGTTTGCGTGGTCCTGCATCCCGTGCGGAAAGAGTGCGGCATGCGACGCGATGTGCGCGAAGCCACCGGTATACTGCGATGCGTACCGGGCGATATAGTCACCGCGCATTTGGTCTACGGTGATCACGACGACGAGCGAAGCCGGCGAGCGTGACGGCGTGCTCCCCTGCGCGTGCGCCGCCGGGAGCGCGCACACCGCCATGAATACCGCGCCGCCTATGCGCCGGGCGAGCTGCAGTCGTGTCATTCGAACGATTTCCTCACTCCGAGATAGAACGTGCGCCCGTAGTACTCGCGCTGGATATCGTATTGCTGCTGCGGTGTGCCGTTGAAGAAGCCGAAGACGGCGTTGTTGATGTTCAGCACCTGCAGCTGCAACTGCGTGCCACGCATGACGGTGATGTAGAGCGACGCATCCACTTGCGAGTGCGCGTAGAAGTACGTGTCGCCCGATGTCGGATCATTGCTGCCGTCGCCGTAGCCCGCGATGTTCGCGCCCTGGTACACCCACGCGAGCCGCGCGTACACTGCGCCCGCGCTGTAGATGCCGGAGACATTTCCGATGTTCGGTGATGTCCTGAACAGCGGTGCGCGGCGCGGTGGCAGCGCAGATGGCACAAAACCGGCCGCCGTGGAATCGAACGTGCCATTTGGAATGAGCGCATACGAATTCACATGCGTCCAGTTCGCGGCGAAACCAAGTCCACCGAGCACGCCGGGCAGTGTAGGGAATTTTTGCTCCCAGTCGACCTCCCACCCAATGAGATGGCCGCCCGGCCCGTTGAGCGGCACCGTGTACGCCGCCCCCTGATAGGCGAGGATCGGCCCCTGATAGTTCTGGAACCGCTGATTGTAGATCACATCATGCAGATCTTTGTAGAATCCGCCGAACGAGATCAGGCCGTCGTCACCGACATAGTGCTCGAACAGCAGATCGTAGTTCCACGCATATTCCGCGCGCAGATTCGGGTTGCCGATCGTCACCGATTGATTGAACTGTGCGCCGCCGGGGACCTGCGAGTTCGGCGTGCCGAGCGTCGTCGGCGCGAGCGCGGCGTAGTCGGGGCGTGCGATTCCACGCGTGACCGCCATGCGCACGTTCGTGACCGGGTCGATCGCGTAGCGAATCTGGAGACTGGGAAACAGATCGTTGTATGTATGCCCGCCGGAAACCTGTTGCGCGCCGGCGACGCTCGTGGGCGAATTGAAATCGCTCGCGAGCGTGTCTGCGTAACCCCGGTACTGCTGGTACGTCGACTCGAGACGGAGGCCGACATTGAAATGCCAGGCGCCCGCGTCGAGATCGTGCATGACGTACGCGGCCGCGACGCGCTCATGCCCGTAATAGTTGGAGAGCAAATCTCCTACGGCATTGCCAGGCTGAAGACTGAATGCGCCCGGGTTCGCGTTTTCATATGCCTGTGTTGCGGAGTTCGACGGCATCGGCCCGAGATTGATCCCGCCGGGAAATACCATCGAGTAGTAGTGCGCGTTGGTCGACCCGCCGGCGAACGATGCCAAGGTTGGCGGTGTCGCCGCCGCCACGTTGAACGAGGCGTCCTGCTGATTGTATTGCTTGGTGAGGTCGCTGATTGACGCGCCGAACTTGAACGACGCGGGGAGCGAGCCGAGCGAGTACGCGAGACGCAGGTTCACACGACCGGCAACCTGCGCAGCCGTCGTCGTGTTCGTGCCGTAGCTGTAACCCGTCATCGCATAGTTCGCGGGATCGAGCAGGCTTGAGGCGACAGCCGGACTGTTGATCGCGTACTTCGGTGTAAGAACGTTGGAGTTGTTGTACCCGTACGAAAAATCGGGCCCGGTGTATGTGAAATCGGTGTTACGATAATTGCGCTCCGCCGACGATGATCCGCTCACCGACGCCGACGCATCCAGGGCAAACGGGCCGAAGTCCTTCTTCGTGATTCCGGTACCGAAGCCATACGTATTTTCGGTTGGCGTGCGGTTCTCCACCTGCCGGGAACTCGATCCCTGCGCGGCGGTGTTGCTCGCGCCGGCGGAATCGGCGTTCGACGCAACGTCCCACACGTAACGCAGGCCGGGGTCGAGGAGACTGCTCCACAGGCCGCGAACGTAGATCTGAGTTTCCTTGTCGATCCGGTAATCGAGATCGCCGTTCACACCGTACCGCTCGCGACTGTAGAGGTAGTAGCGCTGGTTGAAATCGTTGGGATAGAATCCCGTGCCGCTCGCCGTCGGGCCCCAGAAAGGTTCGATATCCTCAATCGGGCGGTTATTACGGTCGAACGACGCGCCGACCAGAAAGCCAAGTTTCTTGTCGTCGCCGACGCGTCCACCGTATGTGAACGAACCCTGGCCGGCCGTCCCCGCGTCGATGCTCGTCGCGCCAAGCAGCGCAGCGATGTAGCCTCGCGGTGCGGTCTCGGGAACTTTGGTGACGAGATTGACCGTGCCGCCGATTCCAGATGCGTCCTGATCGGCGCTCAATGTCTTGCTGACCTCGATCGCACCGAGGATATCACTCGGAACGTCGTCGAGTTTGACGGAGCGGTCGCCGCTCAGCGTACCCGGAATGGCGATGCCGTCGATCGAAACATTCGCGAGCTTGGGTTCCGTGCCGCGAATCTGAACGAATTTTCCCTCGCCTTCATCGCGTTCCGTTGACACACCCGGAATTCGTTCCGCGGCCTCGGCGGCGTTGAGACTCGGCAGCGAACGAATGTCGTCGGCCGACTCCACGTACTTGATGTTGGCCGCCGTCCGCATGGAATCGAGCGCGGCACCTTTGGTTTCACCGAGCCGCGCCGAACCCTTCACCACGATCTGCGCGAGCTGCGCGACGTTCGCGCGGAGCCGGAAATTTTGTTCGACTGTCGCGCCCGCTGCGGCGTTTACTGTTTCAGTATCCGGAAGAAAGCCGCGCGCAGTGGCGATAATTTTCTGCGCGCCGCCGGGAACGCCGAGGATGAGGTACGTGCCATCGACTGTGCCGGACGCGCCGAGCGGCGTGCCGGCGATGCGGATGACGGCAGCCACCAGCGGCGTGCCTGAACTGTCAGCAACATGCCCTCTGATTGTTGCGGTCCCCTGAGCGCGCAGCGCAGCCGGGCCCGCGATTGCGATCGCACCGATCGCAATGAGCACACTCCTGCCAATCGAACGTGTCATTTAAATCCCGCTCCTGTGGTGAATGCACACGGCGCAGGCGCGCGGGAGCGTCCCCGGTCAGCGCCCATGGCCCGGCGCTGGGGGACGCATGCATTCCTCCGATGCGGTGCCGCGCGGGATGTTTCACCACTGAAAGAGCGCGTCCGCTGTAAAAAACTTGAGACCGAGCGGCAACGGCACGGTAACGGGATCTGTCTATTTCGCGGCACCCTCCTTGGCGATCACCATCACCGTGAACGATCCGGCGATCGGCTGCGCCTTGCGCCGCGGATTTGCCGCCGTCGACTCGGCAGGCTCCGGTCCCATCTTCGCGCTTACGACGAACACGCGATGCGTTGTAGGATCCAGTCCCATGTTCCTGCCGCCTGGGGCGGTCTTCAGAGTCTGGAGCAGATGATAAGTATCAGGCGCGTCCTGATGAACGATGGCGAGCGTTCCATCGGCGCATGAAACGAAGATGTCGCCTGACGCCGCGTCGTACGCCGCGCCGTCGGTGCCCGATCCAATTGGAATTGTCGCGACGATCTTCCCCGCGCGGATGTCAGAGACTGCCATCACGCCGCTGCGGCATCCGCTGAACAGCCGGTGATGTGCGCGATCGATTGCCATCGCGACCGGCTGCTTGCACGGCGCCGTCGACCAGCGGCGCACCACCGAAAGTTTTTTCGCGTCGATCTCGACGATCTCGCTCTTGTCCGTGATGCTGGCGTAGACCATGCCGTCGCCGCCCGAGGCGCCGTACTCCGGTTTGCCGCCGAGCTCGACGTTCGCGACGACCTTTCCGGAGTGAGGATCGACCACGGTGGAAGAGTGTGCGTCGCCGTTCAGCGAGAACACGCGATCGGACGCGGGATCGTAAATGATCGCGTCGGCATCCTCCGCGGCGTGAACTCGACCGAGGACTTTGAATGTCTTCAGGTCGAACATCACGATCGAACTGTCATTGCCCGATGTCGCAAAGCCATGGCCGCTTCCTTCGGCAACTGCCGTGCCGTGCGCACCGTGAATGCCGGCCACCTCCCCGAGGAGCGCCCCATTCGCTTCGTCGATCACCATCACACGCGTCTGGCGTGCGACGAAGATTCGATGGTTCGCCGGATCCGGAACCACGTAGTCCCACCCGCCCTCTCCGCCGACGGCGAACGTGTTCGTGATGCGATACTGCCCGTGCAGAATTGCGGGCGCTGAGACAAGTGCAAACAAGATGACAAGGCGGCGCATACACCCTCCATGAAGTAGTCCGCGAATCGTATACGATTACCAACACTCCACGCGCAACTGTTGTATCGCGCATGTGAAACTTACGAAAACGTTACGCCCGACTCCGAGCGGCGCTGCTCAAGGCAGCGCATCCGAAGGAGCACGCTGACTCATGCTATGGGGTGAGGTTCTACGCGTCTCGTTCGCGTCGCTGCGGGCGAACAAACTGCGGTCACTGCTCACCATGCTCGGCATCGTGATCGGCGTCGCGGCGGTGATCGCGATGACGGCGCTTGGCAACGGCGCATCGAAAGCGGTGCAAGACCGCATCAGCTCGCTCGGCACGCGACTTCTCCAAGTCGATGCCGCGCGTCAGTTGACCGGTGGCATTGCAGTGCAAAATCCCGTGCGCATGACCGAGAAGGATGCGGCGTATCTGCGCGAGCACAACACGCGGCTGGCGGAGATCGAGCCGCAGCAGGACCGGACTGTGCAGGTCACCTATCGAAATCAGAACACGAACACGCAGGTCACCGGCGCGGCGTCGAATTTTCTCGACGTGCGCAGTTATCAAATTGAAGTCGGGCGAATGTTTACCGATCACGAGGACCAGGCACGGCGTCTGTATGCCGTGCTAGGCTCCGACGTGATTGGACTGCTGAATATGCCGTCGGCGGAATCCGTGATCGGCGATCATATCCGGATCATGGGTGTGCAGTTTGAAATCATTGGAGTCCTGAAGGCCAAAGGAAGCCACGATTCTTTCGGCGAGCCGGACTCGCAGATCATCATTCCGTTCGAGACCGGACGGTTTCGCATGTTCGGCACCCCGTATTTGAACGACCTCTTCGTCATGGCCGCGAGCGAAGACGACGTGCCGGCCGCGCTCACCGAACTCGAGCAGTTGCTGCGGCGATCGCATAAGATCGGCGCGGGGAAGCCGGATGACTTTCGAATCCGCTCATCGCAGGAGTTTCTGGCCACGCTGAGCGAGACCACCCAGACGTTCACGTTGCTGCTCGCGGGAATCGCGTCGGTGTCGCTGTTGGTCGGCGGGATCGGCATCATGAACATCATGCTCGTCTCAGTCACCGAGCGCACGCGGGAGATCGGGATTCGCAAGGCGCTCGGTGCCACCCGGTTCAATATCCTCGTGCAGTTTCTGATCGAGGCCGTGGTTCTGTGCGTGGTAGGTGGACTGATCGGCGCCGCCGTCGGGATGGGATCGGCGGTCGTGATGCGAGCCACGTTCGGCTGGAACACCATCGTCGGTCCGGACTCCATTCTCCTTGCCGTCGCGTTCTCAGGGACGGTCGGCGTGGTGTTCGGCGTATGGCCGGCGCGGAGGGCGGCGGCGCTGGATCCAATCGCCGCACTGCGTTTCGAGTAACTCCGGAAACATGTCAGCGAAGCCCAACACTGTTGCCACGGGAATTGTATCCGGCATAGCGCAAGAATGAACCACGGGCGCTGTTCCGTCTGCTCTGGGCTACGAGCCTCGTAGAAAACACCGATGCCTGACCTCTCAACAGCGCTTTTGGTTGGAACGGTCGACGACGATGAGCTCGCCTTGGTGTTGAGCGGGCACTACGGTCGCGCCGTCGGCGACTACCCGTCGGTGCATTACAGCAAGGACGATCGCGGCCCGGCTGTGACCATGGTCTACGCGAACAAGCGTATCGTATCCGTGTCGACAGGGTCGCGTTGGGATGCGGACGATCTTCCGCTCCTCCGGGAACGGCTTACTGAAAGTGTGTTCTCCGGGGAAGTTCGAATCGGTCGATGTGTGCTGATGTCGGCCCAGCCGCTCCATGGGTACGTGGAGCTTGGATCTGCGGGGCGCTTGTTGCCGGTGCCCGCGCACGCGCCGAGGCCGATGCATCCGATCGGAAACTGTGAGCCGCTACTGCACGAGGTTTCCTATACGTCGAGCCCTGATTTCCGGATAGACGAGCTGCGTCGCCAACGCGTGGCCCTGAACACGCGAACGATTCTGAATGTGCTTATCAACGGCGGCGTCACACAGCTGCCGGCGACCGGGACGCAACGCTGGGTTATGCAGTCAGATTCCATGCACGCCCAACATGAGCGCGAAGTGTATGCGTACGACGGCTTCTCTCCATCGAGTGAAACATTTTCATCGATTGACGGTCTCGGCGAACCGCAACGAGTGCCGGACGCCGAGTATCTCGGTCGCATCGGTTGTCTGCCGGGAGAACCACTCGCGCTCCCGACGTCATTTAATCGCTGGCTGGCGGCGTACGACGGCTTGCAACGCGACGACCAGGAACGATTTCTTCGCGCGGCATACTGGTTTGATCACGCCGGCACGGCGCGGGGCAGTTCGTACTCCGCGGCGCTGATCGCGCTGGTGACCGCAATTGAATGTTTGATGCCGCGCCCGGACGGTCGCGTGTTCTGCCGCGACTGCAAACAAGAGAAAGGTGACGGCCCCACCAAGCGGTTCATGGCGTTCGTCACGTCGCACGCGCCGGGCGGCAATGGTGCGGAGAGATACGTGCGGGATTTGTACAGAACGCGCTCCACGCTCTCACACGGCTGGCAACTGTTCTTGCGGGATCGCGACGCCGCGATGTGGCCGCTGCATCCGGCAAAGTCGGAAGAGTATTTCAGAACGGACGGAGCGACGGCGCTCGCGCGCAGAATATTGCTTTCGTGGCTGGATTCGCTGCAGCCACGTGCCTCTCACCCTACGAATCGCTAACCTGGAGACTGTCATGAATCGCTATCGAATGACCGCGCTGGTCGCGTTCTTACTGCCTGTCATCGTTGCGGAAACACTCAGTGCGCAAAGCGCCGCGCATTACCACCACCGCGGGTTCTCATGGGCGGACAAGGACACATGGGTTGTCGACATGACGACCGGGAAGCTCATCACGAAGTCCACCGCGTTGGGCGAAGGTCTTGAGTCCGGCGCCGCTGATGGCACTGGGAAGTTTTTCGCGAACGTTGAGGACAAGGGTTTCATTGAGCGCGCGGACGCCAGAGCGCTCAAGGTCGACACGGTCTACCACATCGCGGAGTGCAAGCCACCCGCTCAGGGCTTGTCGTTGGATCGAAGCACGCGTCGACTGTTCATGGGCTGTGACAACGGCATGGTCATCGTCAATGCGGACAATGGACGCACTGTCGCGACCATCCCGACCTCGGGTCGTGCCGACCAGAACTGCTTCGACGCGAATGCCAAAGTCGCGTTCAATCCGAATCGGACGGACAGTACGCTGACCGTGGTGCATGAAGACTCGCCAGACAAATTCTCGGTGTCTGAGACCGTCCGCACCGGCGGCGGATCGCGGACATGCGCCGTCGATGAGAGAACACACAAGGTGTACCTCTTCTACTACGACGGTGCATCACAGGCGACGCGCCAGCTGGTCGTGGCGGTGCTGGCGCCCTAACGCTATCGCAGCGATTGCCAAGTCGGCTTCGCGCGGTTCGCCTGAGTCCGTCCGCCGGCGCTATTTCTTCTTCTGGAAGAGCGGCAGATACTTCCCGTACCCGCTGCTCTCCAGCTTGTCGACCGGAATGAACCGCATCGACGCGGAGTTCATGCAGTAACGCAGTCCGGTCGGCGCCGGACCGTCGTCGAACACATGGCCCAGATGTGAATTCGCATGCGCCGAGCGCACTTCGGTGCGATCCATGCCGAGGCTCCTGTCGTCTTTCGATTTGATGTTCTTCGGCTCGAGCGGCTTCGTGAATGACGGCCAGCCCGTGCCGGACTCGTATTTGTCGAGCGAACTGAAGAGCACTTCGCCCGAGACGATGTCGACGTAGATCCCGGCGGCGTGGTTGTTCCAGTACTCGTTGTTGAACGGCCGCTCGGTGTCGTCGTGCTGCGTCACTTCATATTGAATCGGCGAGAGGATCTTTTTGAGCTCTGCGTCGCTCGGCTTCACGAAGTGCTGAAGATCCACCGGCGCCTGGGCATGTGCGGCCTTCGACGGCGTGGCGACCGACACGATTGCGATTGAGAGAATGACAGCGGTATTGAAAACCTTCATTTAAACACTCCGGGGTAAGCATGGCTGCGTGCCATGTCTTACCCCGGAATCTAGGATTCGTCTGGTGCCCGGCGCTACGGCACCGCAGTGATGACCACCTGCGGCATGGTCACGAGTCCGGTGTTCCCCGCCGCCTCCAGCAAGCGCTCGAGGGTCGCGCGCTGGCCTTCGGGTGAGGCCAGCACAGAACCGGCGATATTGAAGACGAAAGGCTCCTGCACGAGTTGACGCACCGGCTGGCCGTTCAGTATCGCGGGCATGAAATGCATGGTTGGCGCAGCGGCGCGAAACGCCTCAGCGAACAGCGCGTGTGACGTGTAGATGATCTTGATCGAGGATGTATCGATCCCGCCGTCCGCATTGACGACGAACGCCGCCATTGTGCCGCCTTCCACACCGGCACTCTTGAGAATGTCCGGGTAACGCGGCTGCGCCGATCCGGGGAGTGCCATGACAGGATGATTGTCGTGGGCTATGACGAGATCGGTGTCGGGCACCGGGGCCGCCGTTGTTACCGCCGGCATCGCTGCGGGCGGCACATCCGGCTTGCGCACCATCGGCATCTGCACCGACGGTGTGAGCGGCTTTTGTGCCACAAACACAGGGGGAGTCGCTCCGGGCGCGTTCACAAAAATCGTCGGTGCCGCGGTCAGCTCTTTCGCAAACCTTGTAGAACCCGCAAGCGCCGCAACTGCAAGCAGCGCGAACGCCGTCGTGCGAATCCGCGGATTGGTCGGGCGTGGAGCATTCATGGCATCTATCCTCCGGCTCAAGTGAGAATTGGATTCGGCCAGCATTGGCGCGAGCCGCACATGCGACTGGCGCTGGGCGATGAACAGCAGAAGCCTCGAGTAGCGCTCGGAGTCGTTCGCGTGGCGCAGCACGCGCACGTCGCAATCGACCTCCACCGCGAGCCGCAGTCGCTTGGCAATCCACCAGACGCCCGCATTCCACGGCGTCAGCGCAATCGCAAACGCGACGAGCAGC
>Ga0210389_10003037_pt1 | contig 13136 bp, 10 predicted proteins | sample IncBWH28OmetaG_FD_160127 | JGI IMG/M metagenome (GOLD analysis project Ga0210389, IMG submission 160127) | Forest soil microbial communities from Barre Woods Harvard Forest LTER site, Petersham, Massachusetts, United States - Inc-BW-H-28-O ...
GCGTTCTATGCGGTAGCCGACATGCTCGCCGAGAGCACGGCCAACCGGTATGCACGAGCAGTGGCGCGCTGGTCGCCGATGAGCGCTGGGGATTTGTCCGAAACCGACAGTCAGGCAGGTGAATTGCTGCGGGCGCTGGGGATCAACGATCCGCGACAGCTCGACGTCGACCGACTTTGGGCCGAGAGCCGCGGCCGGGGCGACCCGAAGTGGGCGATGGTGCCGGTCGGGGTGAAATCCGGCGGCGAATTGCAGTACGTCATTTTCCGAGCGAAAGACTTCGGCGGTTTCGGTTTTCACTCCGTGGTGATCGGAACCTCCGGCTCAGGCAAGTCAGAGTTCTTTCTGTCGTTGTGCAATGGGATCGCGCTGACGCATTCGCCCGAAACGTTCATCGTGATCTTCGTCGACATGAAGTTCGAATCCGCCGCGCAGGACCTCGAGGGGTTGCCCCATGTTGCGGGCTCGCTGTCCAACCTGGGCAAGGACGATCGGCACCTCGCCGAACGAATGCGCAAAGCCATCAACGGCGAAATCGCCAGAAGGTACCGGCTTTTCAAGGAAGCCGGTGCACGTGACGCCAACGAGTACGAAGAGATGCGGCTGGCCGGCCGAGATCTGGAGCCCGTTCCGATCCTGCTGGTCATCATCGACGAGTACCTGGAACTGTTCCACCACCACCAAGAGTGGATCCAGCTGGTCATCCACATCGGCCAGGAAGGCCGCGGCTGCAACGTGTTCTTTACGCTGGGAGGCCAGCGCCTGGACTTGTCGTCGCTGAGCAAGGCCAAGAGCAACATCGCGTTCCGGGTGGCGTTGCGGGCGGAGACCGCCGAGGACTCCCGCGACGTCATCGGGAGCGACGCGGCGCTGCACCTGCCGTCGAAGGAGAACGGGTACGCCCTGCTCAAGGTCGGCCCGCGCGACTTGGAGCCGTTCCGATGCTTTTACCTATCGGCGCCTTTCGTGCTGCCCAAGAAGGTCGCGAATGTCGACAGGACAATCGACGTGAGCTTCTCACAGCCGCGCCCCCTCACCTGGGAATACCAGCCGCTGAGCGCCCAGGACACCGCGGCATTGGCCGTTGCCGACGAACCCGAGGAACCTGACGAGTTCCTCTTCCATAGCGACGGCTTCAAGAAGAAGAAAATCCTCGACGTCATCCGCGAATCGCTGGTTTCGCACCCGGCCCGGCTGCCCCACCAAATCTGGCTTCCCCCGCTGGAAGTCAGTGAACAGGTCGACGCATTGGTGGCGTACTGGCGCGATAAGCCCTGGCACGTTGACTACGGGCAGAATCCGGGCTTGGTCTTTCCGGTCGGGATCGCGGACATTCCCGACGAGCACACACAACGGGTTCATGCGGTCCAGGCCGAGATGGACAACGTCATGGTGGTCGCCACTGCCCAGCGGGGTAAATCCACCACGCTAATGACGTTGATGACCTCAGCCGCTTTGATGTATCGCCCGGAGCGCGTGACCTTCTTCTGCATCGGGGCGGCGCTTTTTCCAGTGGAGGAGCTGCCGCACGTCGTGAGTGTGGTGAGCCTGAGCGACTCCGAAGGGGTGTCGCGGACCATCGCCACGCTGGAGGGCTTGATCCGTGCCCGTGAGGCGGCGTTCAAGCACTACCAGATCGATATCTCCGAATTCCGGGAGCGACGGTTCGGGGCGGCCGGTGGCGGGGGAACGGACCCGAACGACAAGTTCGGCGACGTCTTTCTGGTCATCGACAACTACGGCGACTTGTATGAAAAGGACCCCGGCATGGGGGATCGGGCGATCGCGATCGCGCGCCAAGGCCTGTCCTACGGCGTGCACGTCATGAGCAGCGCCAATGGCTGGTTTGTGGGCCAAAAGCAAGGATTGTTGACGGTGTCGAATGCTCGAATCCAGCTTCGGCTCAGCAACCCGGATGAATCGCAAATGGGCACGGGTATAGAACAGCGCAGAGCCGCACGAAACACGCTGGACCGGCCGGGCTTCGGGCTGACCAAAGACGGATACGAGGTGTTGATCGGGGTGCCCGAAATCACCGGGACCAAGGGTGAACGGGTGGGCACCCGCGGCGTCGGTTCGCTGCTCGCCGAGGTCACCGGAACCGGAAAGGTAGAACGGCTGTCCCGCTTGCCGGAGCGGGTGCCGTTGAGCGACATCGTCGCCAGTTTCGCCGACGCCGCCCCGGCGGCCGACCCGTTGGACATCCCGTTCGCCATTGGCGAGCGCGCCCTTCAGCCGGTGGTCCTCCCTGCCCGCGTACTGCCCAACATGCTTGTGATGGGCCGCCAATTGTGCGGCAAGACCACCACGCTGGCCGCCATCGGGCAGGCCATTACCAGCCGGTTCAGTCCCGAGCAGGCGCAGATCACCATCATCGATCCGAAGACAACGCTGATCGGGAAGATCCAAGGTCCGCATGTGCGTGCCTATGCGTATACGGCGGACGACATCGACGCCGTGCTCGGCGAGTTGGCCGCAGAATTGCAGGACCGCCTCCCACCGTCGGGTTTAACGCAGGAAGAGCTGCTGAACCTCAAATCATGGGAGGGCCCGCAGCACTTCGTCCTGCTTGATGACGAACACGAGCTGCGACCCCACAATCAGGTGCTAAAGCCAGCGGCGACCGCACCGCTGTGGGGCCTGATCGAACGCAGCCGCGAGATTGGCCTGCACGTCATCGTTGCGCGCTTGCCGGGCAACTGGGCTTCACAGGTGGTGATGAACCCATTGCTGCAGAGATTGACCGGATCCCGTTCGCCCACATTGTTCATGGACAACGACCCAGCCAACGTCAAGGTGCACGGTCGGGTTGCTGCGCAGCAACTTCCGGCCGGGCGGGGGCTCCTGGTCACCACCGACGGGGAGATCGAAGGGGTGTTGGTGGGGACGCCGGAGCGGACGCAATAGCCGGTGGCCGTCGCGGTCGGACGCCGGCCGCCGCCGGTTCACGTGAACAGGTCCCTTCGCTCTCGGACGTAGTCCTGCACCGACTCCGGCGGGTGGCCAATGAGGTCTTCGACGTCGTGCGTTAACCGGTTGTAGCGGTCGTCGCGGTGCAACCTGGCCATGGTGGCGATGTGCTGTTGGGTATGCGGATCGAGGCCTGAGCGGGTGAGCTGCTCGAGCCATTCGTCGTAAGGCAACCGAGCCCCGGTGATGGGCCGGCCAAGGGCTTTCGCGTACTGCTCGGCCAACCCGTCGATGTCCAGCGCTGTCGGGCCGGTCAATTCGTAGACCGCATCAAGGTGATCCTGGGGTGCACGCAGCACGGTAGCCACGACGGCGGCGACATCATTGGCGGCGATGGGCGAAGTGCGGCCGGCGCCGAACGGCAACGCCAACTGTCCGTTGTCGCGGATGGAGCGGGCTGCTAGCACGGTGAACAGCGGATTGTCGAGGAACACCGTGGGCCGAATGTGCACTGCGGGAATGCCCGACCAGTTGATGACGTGCTCGGCCAGCCAGTGCAGCCGTTGTTGGCGGGATTCCTCGGTGCTGGTTGCGGTCATCTGCGAGACCGTCATCTGCGACATGTTGACCAGCAGTTCCAGGCCGTCGCCGTCCTCGGCGGCCGCGCACACGACGGCGGTGGCTTCGAGGTAGTCCGCCGAGACGCTCATGTTGAAAAACATCCGCTCGATGCCGAACATCGCCGCGCCGACGTCCACCGGGTTGGTCAGGTCGCCCACGAACACGTCGGCTCCCAGTGCGCGCAGCGCGTCGGCGCGTGAGTCGTCGCGGCGCACCATCGCCCGCACGGCCGCACCATGGCCGAGAAGTTGATCGACGACGCGCGGGCTGACGCTGCCAATACCGCCGCCCGCGCCAGTGATCAGGTACGGCGGAGCCATCCCTCAGGCCACGCGGCCGCGTAGTTGAGCGGGCGCTTGAGCGCCGAGCAGTTCGATGAGTTGAGCAAGCAGGCCGTCGAGTTCATAGCCGACATCGGCGATTTCGGGCTTGTCGTAGCTATTGAACAGCAGGCTGGGTTGGTCGACGGCGAGCTTGGTGTCGCCATCGGGGTCGGCGTAGAGCACGGTCCGCAGTGGGGCATGCAGCATCACCGACGGGTCGTAGCGGAACATGCGTTCGGCGATGGTGTGATTGCCCATCAGGTATTGCGTGGCCTTCCACAGTGACGTCGAGCCGGCCATGAGGGCGGTGACATCGCCACGGTAATAGCGCATGAACCCGTGCGGGGCATTGATTTCGGCGAGCTCCAAGGTGGCCTGCCAGGAAGCCATCTGGACGAAACGAGCCAAATCCACTTCGGGAACCAGAGTCTCGTATTGCTCGCGGGCCTCGTCGTAGCGTGCGGGCAGCGCTACCACCAGGCGTCGGGAAGGGTGATCGAGGGCGATGGTGTTGGTGGTCATGTGCTCCGTGGTTTCCTTTCCGGTAAGGCCGGTCACGCGGTCCGGAGTGCGTCGGCGATGAAACCGGCGACGGTCACCGGTTGAGCGATGAAGGCGGTGTGGGAACCGGCGATGGACTTGGTGGTGGCGCCCATGCGTTCGGCCATGAACCGCTCGGCATCCGGTGCGATGGCGTTGTCGTGCTCCGAGACCAGATACCACGACGGCTTGGCTTTCCAGCCGGCGGCGGTGGCGTTTTCGGTGAGCGCGGCCAGGGAGAGCGGCCGCTGAGTGGCGAACATGACCTCGGCGACATCGACGGGCACGTCCGCGCAGAACGTCTCACGGAAACGCTCCTTCGTGATGTAGAGGTCGGGCCCCGGCGATGCGCCCGGCGCGTCGTAGCCGGTGGGATAGGAAGTGGTTGCCAGCAGCGAGGGCGAGAAAGGTTGCTGCACGCTAGCGCAACTCTCACCTTCGTCGATCCCGAATGCGGCCAGGTAGACCAGCGCAGTGACATTGTCCAATCCAGCCGAGGCTTGGCTGATGACAGCACCTCCGTAGGAATGCCCGACGAGGACGACTGGACCGTCGATCGCACCCACCCTGGTCGCTATCGCTGCGGCATCGCCGGCGAGGCCGCGCAACGGATTGGGCGCCGCTATGACGGTGTGGCCGGCGCTTTGCAGCTCGCGGATCACGCCGGCGAATCCGGACGCGTCAGCGAAAGCGCCATGCACCAAAACGATCGTCGGTGTCCTTGATTTAGGCATGATCGTTGTCCCTGAATAGTCAGCGGGCCTCGCGATTCGCCATCAAACATGACATGGCGCTATCTGGCGCGCCGTCATCCATTTGGGTGAGGCGGCTGCGTGCGTCGGGGTCGCGTTTTCGAGTGAGAAGCTTCGGCGGTCGGTTAAGCACCTTTTCGGCCCTGGACTGCGGCGGCAACAACGGACCTCACCTGAACAGGTGAAGGATCGCCATCTCGCGGGATGCCACCTTCGATATCAAGGGCTGCAACAACGACATCGACGGCCTTCGAACGGTGGTCCGGATGAGTAGAGAGCTGCTTCAAATTCGTCAAACAGACTCGGCGTCAACGGCTTCGACCACAGCTGTCACTCTGAGAGGTAGGTTATGACAATTTCCCCATCGGCTGCCAAAACCGATCTACAGGCCGACGTGTTCATCGGCCCGTTTCTGCCCTTCGAACAAGGCGGGGGAACGTTTGCGGCAACAACGTCCACGCTGGTGTCCGGGACGTCAGAGGCCGTTCTAATCGATGCGCAGCACATTCGCACGGACGTGGCTGCGCTGGCACAGTTCATCGGACGTACGGGTAAACGGCTGAGGACTATCTACGTGACCCACGGTCACGCCGATCACTGGTACGGTGCCGGCGACTTGTTGGCCGCATTCCCCGATGCGCGCGTCGTCGCGACGGCCTCGGTTGTGGAGTACATCAACCAGGCGGCAGAGATTGAAGCGCAGCAGTGGGCGGCGATGTTCGGTGAACGGGTTGCCAAGCCAACCGCCGTTCCAGAAGCCCTCGACGGATCGACAATCGAGCTCGAAGGACACGAGCTGCGGATCGTCGAAGTCGGTCAGGGTGACATCCAGCCCAGCACAGTCGTCCACATCCCCGACCTCGATGCAGTTGTCGCCGGTGATGTGGTTTACAACCAGATCCACGCGATGCTCGGATTGAGCGGTCCCAACGGCTGGGATCGCTGGCTGCAGAGCCTGGATGCCATCGAGAAGCTCTCCGCCCGGATGATCGTCGCCGGCCACCGGAAACCCGAGTCCTCCGACTACGAGGCGACTCGAATGCTGGACGAAACACGGTCGTACATCGGTGACTTCGCTGATGGAGCCAAGCGGCTCGACAGCGCCGACGAACTGGTTCAGTTGATGAAGTCGAAATATCCTGACTTCGGCAACCGCTGGACGCTGCACTTCTCAGCGCAGTCCTGGTTCTCAAGAAAGCGGGTGTGAGGCGCCCGGGCCTCATGCGAAGGAAGGCAAAGGTTATGCGGCGCACGAAAATTCAGACTGAAGACGGCACGATCCTCCGCGCCTACCTGCACTCGCCCGGAGCGGGCGCGCATCCCGGAATCGTCATGTGTCCCGGCTTCGGGGGAGTCAAACAGCTCATCGACCCGTACGCCGCCTTGTTTGCCGAAGCTGGGTTTGCCGTACTCAACTTCGATAATCGCGGCTGGGGCACCTCCGAGGGCGAACCCCGGCAGGAACTGAACGTGTTCAAACAGATCACCGATCTGCGTGACGCGATCACCTTCGCCGAATCACAACCGGAATTCAACTCCGAACAAGGATTTGGCGTTTGGGGATCGAGTTTCTCGGGGGGACTGGCGATCGTCACGGCCGCCAATGACGCCCGAGTCCGATGCGTAGTCGCCCAGATCCCGAACGTCAGTGGTCACCGCAATGCGGTCAAGTTGTTTACCCCCGAACAGCTGCGGGAGATCCGGCGCCGAGCTGCAATCGACCGGCGCGCTCGCTTGGCTGGCGAACCTCCGATGATGGTGCCGATGCTTTCCGAAGACTCGGAAGAACTGTGTGCATTCCCTCGGGAATTTCCCGAGGAGTACCGCGAAGCAATCGAATCGGGGATCTGGAACAACCAGACGACGATTCGTTCACTCGAGAATTTCATCGAGTTCGAGCCCGCGGGCTGGCTTCCCTACGTGGCGCCCAAGCCGCTGCTGATGATCCTGGCCGAAGACGATCGAACCACTTTCACCGAGGTTCAGCGGGAGGTATACGAGACCGCCCTGGAACCGAAGAAGCTACTCACCTACGACGGCGGCCACTTTGATGCCTACGCAACGTTTTTCGAGCAGACCGCTCACCCTGCTCGCGACTGGTTCATCGAGCACCTAGGGGTGTCGTCAAACCGGCAAGCACTCGATGCGCCGGCAGTCGGCACCTAGAGAGCACGTACCGAGTACCGAGTACGGACAGCACAGCGAGGAAGGAGAACACATGCCGCTGTGGAACGTTTATTGCACCGAAGGCACCTATTCGAACGAGGACAAGCGCGCCTTCGCCAACGCGATCACCGATATCTACGCCGGCCAAGCGGGTGGTCTTCCAGAGATGATGATGCCGCGTTTTTATGTGGTGGTCGTCTTCCACGACGTGCCGAAGGAGTCACTGTTCATCGGCGGTGTGCCACGAAACGACTTCGTGCGGTTTTCCATCGACCACATCGCCTACGCGATGCCGGTTGAGCTGAGAGAGCTGCTGTTGAAATTCATCAACAAGACGATTCACCCGTTCGTGCGTGACCGCGGACTGGACTGGGAGATCCACATCGACGACACACCCCGAGATCAGTGGACCGTTCAGGGGATGCGTCCGCCTGACTCGGGGTCAGAAGAGGAAAAGCGCTGGATACGGGACAACAAGCCGTCCAAGCCAACCAGCGCCGCGTCGACGAAATAGGCTCCAAGACCAACCGTGCGATGACAATCCTCGATCGCTTCCGGATCGACGATCGGGTCGCGATCGTCACCGGCGCGTCCAGCGGCTTAGGTGTCGCTTTTGCGGCCGCCCTGGCCGGTGCAGGAGCCGACGTGTCACTCGGCGCGCGTCGAGAGGATCGCCTGGAAGCCACCCGCCAACTCGTCGAAGACGCCGGCCGACACGCCATCACGGTGCGAACCGACGTGGCCAGCCCGGACGAGTGTCATCAGCTCGTCGACGCCACCGTGCGCGCCTTCGGCAGGGTCGACATATTGGTCAACAACGCGGGCGTCGGCACCTCCGTACCAGCTACCCGAGAAACTCCCGAGCAATTTCGGTCCGTCATCGATGTCAACCTCAACGGGTGCTATTGGATGGCTCAGGCATGTGCCAGGGTGATGCAGCCCGGCAGCACTATCATCAACATCGCGAGCGTGCTGGGCTTGACCAGTGCCGGGATACCACAGGCGGCTTACGCTGCCTCGAAAGCCGGACTGATCGGTCTGACGCGCGACCTCGCCCAGCAGTGGACGGGCCGCAAGGGAATTCGCGTCAATGCCCTGGCTCCGGGGTACTTCGAATCCGAAATGACCGATCAGTTTTCTGACGACTACATCGAGCGCGCGGTGCTGCCACGCACGCTTGAAGGCAGGCTCGGCCGTACCGAAGAACTCAGCCCGGCCCTGCTTTTCCTGGCCAGCGACGCAAGCAGCTACGTCACCGGCATCACGCTGCCCGTCGATGGCGGCGTCCTAACCAGCTGAGCCGCAACGATTGTCAGGCGATCTCACCGAGCTCTCGCAAGATATTCACGAGTTGAACGCGAGACTGGACTCCGAGTTTGGAGTAGATCGACCGCAGGTGAGTGCCCACCGTGTTGATCGATATGCTCAGCGATTTCGCGGTCGACTTGTTGGTGTGGCCGTCAGCGATCAGATAAGCCACCCGGCGCTCGGCCTCGGTGAGCGACACCTTCTCGACCTCGGTGTGATCGCCAACCCACTTCGCGCGCCGGGCACCGGCTTCCCTCATGAGTCGCTGAACCCTTGCCCGTGGAGCCAACGCGCCCATTTGGTCGTACACGTCCCATGCTGCGTCGAGCTGGTCGAGCGCGGCGTCGCGGTCGCCGGCCGCCAGCAACAGCCTGCCATAGTGATCTGCCCCGGCGGCCCGCAAGACCGGTCGGGGGCTGTGTTGGAGGATCTTCACTGACTCAGCCACCATGCCGAGGTCGCCGCCGAGCCGTCCGCGAAGATTCAACGCCAATCCGTTGAGCGTGGCGACGTCGGGATTGCGTCGCGCACCTTCCTCGGTGGACTCGACTGTCCGCTCGGTGATATTCGTTGCCCCGCTGATTAATCCGATGCTGAATAGAACCGTTGCATAACACGGCCACCATGCCCAATAGCTGCGCGTCCGCTGGGACGTTTCCAGCAGCTCTGAGAAGATCAGCCGTCCACTATCGACGTCGCCCTGCTCGGTGGTCAACCATCCCGACAGGAATGAAAGCCCGGGATGGCGTATCACGTCGTCGTCGGCGCGGCGCAACGCGGGTCGCAACCGTTGCGCGGCCAACTCGGGCTCGCCACGCAACAACGCCACAGTCGCGCGCATTAGGAAACCCTCAATGACGTGCACCGTGGTGCCCGTCACCTGTGCGAGCTCAATGAGCGCCGATGCAGTTTCATCGGCTTCCTGCAGCCGACCCAAGTTGTAGTGTTGTTTGAGTTGCGCGAACAACAGATCCGGCAGGATTGAGCCCGCCTTGCCACCGCTATCGTTGGTGGCGCCGTCGAGTAGCATCTGCGCGTCGTCGTAGCGATCCAGTAGCTGCAGTTCCATGATCTCCTCGGCGAGGTATGGCACTCCTGTCACGGATCGCAGCTCACGGAAATACTTCAAGGCCAGTTGATGTCGACGTTCGTTGTGGGCCGCTTCGCCGGCGGCCTGTAGCGCCAAGGCGAGTGCATCATGGTCGTGCGACGTCCTCGCTTCGCAGAGCGCCACGTCGGCCTCGTCGCTGGCTTGATCCGCGGCAAGGATCCGGGTGTGGGCCAATGCGCGGGCCGCGCGGAATCGCGCAACGAGGTCGTGCCGCGTTCCCGCCCTGGCAATGGCCCGGTCGGCGCGCTCGACGAGAGCGGCGGAATGGCCGGAAAGCCACATCGGCTGGACCGTGTGGGTCTCGATCCGGCCGACCACATCGGCGTCGTCGACGGTCGCGAGGAGTACGTCGGCCACAGCAATCGTGTCGGTGGCGCGTTGGGTGCGTGAAAGCACGGAGACCGCTCGTTCACCTAGCTCGAGCCAATGCGGCTGCCCGGGGCGCAGCGTCCGGAACGCTTGCAGCGCAAGGTCGGCGGCGTCAACGGCGCTCGTGGTAATCAATGCCTCCGCGGCGGTGAGCATGATTCGGGCATTGGCCTCGTCGCCGATGGACACCGCGACGCGCGCGTGCGCGGCGGCGAGCACTTGGTCGCCAACATTGTTGGCGAAATGACAGGCGAACCGGGCATGCAGGCGGCGCCGGACGTCGGGCGCTATCAGCTCATAAACCGCGTCTTTGAGCAGATCGTGGCCGAAATTCAACTCGGCGCCCGTCGACTTGACCAGAGCCGATACCACCGCATCGTTGACGGCTTTGTCATACACGGGACCCTCGGTCATCTCGCACAGCTCCGCCAAGTCGATGAGCGACACAGGACGGCCACTGGCTGCCACTGCCTCGACCAGCCGACGCGCCGCAACCGACAGGCCGGTTAGCCGCTGCCGGACGGCGGATCTAAACTCCGCGGGAATGCCATCCATGCCAGCGGTTTCGTCGTGCTGCGCCACCCCGTCGATGATCTGGACCGCCAGGAATGCATTGCCGCCGGCAGCGTCGAGCATTTGCTCGACGCGCGAATCGAGGTTGGGGCCGAGGCGATCCCGCGCGATATCGCCGATGGCCGGGCCGGCCAATGGGCCTAGTCGGATATGGTCGACTTCAACACTATCGGCGGTGCTGACGGCAAGACCGACGTCGTCGGATCGGCTGGCCAGTACCCACACGACAGGGACGTCGACGAGCCGGGAGATGCACGCCCGCACGGCATATCGGCTGACACGATCAGCCCACTGCACGTCGTCGACGGCGACCAAGATGCACTGCGCATCAGCCAGTCGGGCGAGATGGCCCGCGATACGGTCGACTAGCAGCAGAGGCTTGGCGATCAGCGCGCTAACCTCCTGGAATTCAGCCTCCGCCAGCAAGGGATCGCGGCCGGTGCGCAGCAGTCCGACCATCGGTGCTCCCGGCCAGGCCTGCTCGATCTCGTCGCACTTGCTTCGGGCGATACGGATGTTCATGTGCGCCGCCTGACGACAAATTTCCGAGAGCAGCGCGGTCTTTCCGACTCCGGCCTCCCCCGAGACCAACACCACACCGCTGGCGCCATGGGTGCGTGTCCGGCGGATGACGGCGAGCGCCGTGGACAACTCGTGCTCCCTGCCGCGCAGCGGGCCGTACGGCCTCATGCCACGCCGCTGTCTAGTGGCAGGAAATCAAGCAGGCGGTGCTTTCGCCGCAAACCAAGGGCCACGGGATCGGTCCGCGCTCCCGGCTTGGGTTCAGCCAAGGGTGCAACGAAGACCCGATTGGGCGCCGGCATGACGCCGCACGTCTCGCATCGCGCCGTTGGATCTAGCGGTGTGCCACACGCATCGTGGGTGAAGACCCTTGGTCGCCGGCCGGATTGCCGTTCCCCCCAGGAGCGCAGCGCGTACAAGGCCGGCCACAACGCCATCCCTTCGTCGGTAAGCGCGTAAAGCCAACGCCCCGAATGGCTGGGATCGGGAACCTTCACCATCACGCCGCTCTCGACAAGAGCTCGCAGGCGGTTGCTCAATACCGTGCGAGGCATGTCCAGGTGTGCGAGGAAATCGTTGAAGCGCCGAACTCCGTAGAACGCATCACGCAGCACCAGCAGCGTCCATCGTTCACCGACGATCTCGAGTGCGCGCGCCAGCGAACAATCCTGCCTGTCATACGAGCTCGGCAGCATGTTGCCATCAAACCAGAAAATAGCCGATGAGTCCAGTGAATGGACCTGTGATGCCGACCTCCCGCCGAGGCGGCCAAGGGATTGTGCACCCCGGGAATCACATATTCGGATGAGTGAGCGCCGAATCGCAGCGACCGATACTCGTGTTCGGGGCCGATAGGGAGTGACACCATGCCGATGATCGACGTATACGCACCCGAGGGTGCGTTCGCGGACAAGCACGAGTTGGCGCGCCGCCTGGCGGCTGAGCTAATGGCAATCGAGGGAGTGCCGGATATCGCGATGTTCCGTCAGAACACCGCGGCGTTCATTCACGAACTTTCCACGGACGCCATCTCCAACGTGGAAGGTGGTTCGGATTACGTGCGCGTGCAAGTGCTGACCAACGCCGGCGGGTTGGATCGGGACAAGCAGATCGCCGTGGTGAACCGCTTCACCGAGGTGATCGCCGGGGCGCCCGGCAAGCCACCGGCACCCGAGCGGATCTGGATATTGCTGACTGAGGCAATAGAAGGCGGCTGGGGGCTGTGGGGGCACGCGCATACCAACGCCGAACTGGTGGCGGCGGCCCGTCGTGAAATTGCTCAGGCGCTACAACCCGCCCCGGCCGGGAAGGAATGACGAGTGAATAGTGCCGACCCCAAGGTCCGATTCACCCGCGACGGCCCGCTGGGGACGGTAACCTTGGCCAGCCCGCCACTGAATCTCATTGGCCAGCAGCTGATTTCCGATCTCCTTAGCGCACTCGACCAGGTTGAAGCCGCAGAGGGACTGCGGGCATTGCTGTTGCGCGGCGAAGGCAAGGTGTTCAGTGCCGGAGCGGATGTTGCCCTGTTCGCGGGCATGACCGCACACCAGCTGAGGCCGCTGATCGGCTCGTTCCTGGGTCTGGGGCATCGCATCGAGCGACTGCCGTTCCCCACGCTGGCCGCAGTCCACGGAACGTGCATGGCGGGCGGCTTTGAACTGGCCTTGTTCTGCGATCTGATCTGGGCGGCCGAGGGCACAATGCTCGGTCTGCCCGAGACCCGGCTCGGCATTGTTCCGCTAGCCGGCGGCGTCGAGCGGATCGCCGTGCGTGCCGGCCTGGGACGTGCGCGCGCCGTCGCGCTGGGCGGGGAGTTGCATACCGCGGAAGAGTTCGCGGCGTGGGGAGTGATCGATCGCGTGCTGCCCGCCGATGAGTTGCACGGCGCTGCTGTGGAATTCGCCAGTCGGCTCGGGAGCGGACCGACGCGCGCTTTCG
>Ga0210389_10003038_pt1 | contig 13132 bp, 10 predicted proteins | sample IncBWH28OmetaG_FD_160127 | JGI IMG/M metagenome (GOLD analysis project Ga0210389, IMG submission 160127) | Forest soil microbial communities from Barre Woods Harvard Forest LTER site, Petersham, Massachusetts, United States - Inc-BW-H-28-O ...
GCTCGTTGATCAGCCCGTCAAGCGAAGCCCGGTCCAGCGTGCCCTCACCGGTGAGCGTGCGCTCCACCGCGGTATCAGGCACCTGCTTCATGCAGACGACGATATTCATGGACGACGCTGCCCTTCTCGCGTAGTCGACTCCTCAGTCGGAGTCTATGTTACTCGCCAGTAGCCGCGTCGCCCGGGCCCCGGACCGCCCGGAAGAACGGAGCGGGGCAAACCCGTAACGCTAAGCGGTCACCGCGCGCTCGGCTGTCTCCACCACATTAGCGAGGAGCATCGCCCGGGTCATCGGCCCCACCCCGCCGGGGTTCGGCGCGACCCATCCCGCGACCGAAGCCACGTCCGGCGCGACATCACCGACAAGCCCGGCGTCGGTCCTGGTGATGCCCACGTCGAGCACCGCCGCGCCGGGCTTGACCATGTCCGCGGTGAGCAGCCCGGCCCGCCCGGCCGCCACGACCACGATGTCGGCAGCGCGCGTGTGCGCGGCGAGGTCCTTGGTCCCGGTATGGCACGAAGTCACAGTCGAGTTCTCCGACTTACGGGTCAGCAGCAGGCCGAGCGCGCGCCCCACCGTGATCCCGCGGCCGATCACCGTGACCTCCGCCCCGGCGAGCTCCACGCCGTACCGCCGCAGCAGCACCACGATGCCGTGCGGCGTGCAGGGCAGCGGCGCCTCCTCGTTGAGGACGAGCTTGCCGAGGTTGACCGGGTGCAGGCCGTCCGCGTCCTTCGCCGGGTCGATCAGGTTCAGCACGGCCAGCTCGTCGAGCCCGCGCGGCAGCGGCAGCTGCACGATGTACCCGGTGCAGGCCGGGTCCTCGTTCAGCTCGTGCACGGCCTCCTCCACCTGCGCCTGGGAGGCCGAGGCCGGCAGGTCACGGCGGATCGAGGCGATGCCCACCTGCGCGCAGTCACGGTGCTTGCCCGCCACGTACGAGCGCGACCCCGGGTCGTCACCGACGAGGATCGTGCCGAGCCCGGGCAGGATGCCCCGCGCGGCGAGCGCGGCCACCCGCTCCTTCAGGTCCGCCTTGACTTCCGCCGCGGTCGCCTTGCCGTCCAGAATCTGCGCAGTCACGCTGCTGTACCTCCCGCTCGCCTAAAAACCTGAGCTAGCCCGCTCGCCTACCAACCAAGGCTCGCTCGCCGACCTCGCCCGCCAGGCGCGCTCGCCGCCCCTCAGTGGTAGAAGTGCCGGACACCCGTGAAGTACAGCGTGACACCAGCCGCGCGCGCGGCCTCGATCACGAGCTCATCGCGGATCGAGCCGCCCGGTTCTGCTACCGCGCGGACCCCTGCCTCCGCAAGTATCTCGAAACCGTCAGGGAACGGGAAATACGCGTCCGACGCGGCCACAGAGCCGGCGGCCCGATTTCCGGCTCTGGCCACAGCCAGCCGCGCGGAGTCGACCCGGTTCACCTGTCCCATGCCCACGCCGACCGACGCGCCGCCCGCGGCGAGCAGGATGGCGTTGGACTTGACCGCGCGGCACGCCCGCCACGCGAACGCCAGGTCGGCCAGCGTCGCGGCGTCGGCCGCCTCCCCCGCCTTGAGCTCCCAGTTCGCCGGGTCGTCGCCCGGCGCGTCGACGCGGTCCCAGGTCTGCGCGAGCATCCCGCCGGTGACCGGCCGGAATTCAAAGTCAGGTGATCCAGAACGGTTTCGGCTTCCTCCGTCACGCCCACTCGCTGCCCAGGGCGGCGGTGCGCAGCGGAGCAGCCGGATGTTCTTCCACTTGCCCGTCAGGATCTCGACCGCCGCGGGGTCGAAGTCCGGCGCGATCACCACCTCGGCGAACCCGTCGATGATCTGCTCCGCCATCGCGTCGGTCACCGCGCTGTTGGCCGCGACCACGCCGCCGTAGGCGGACACCGGGTCGCACGCCAGGGCCCTCGCGTGCGCGGCGGCGATGTTGGTGCCGATGGCGATGCCGCACGGGTTGGAGTGCTTGATGATCGCGACGCAGGGCTCCGCGAAGTCGTAGGCGGCCCGGCGGGCGGAGTCCGCGTCCACGTAGTTGTTGTAGGACATCGCCTTGCCGTGCAGGACTTCGGCATTGGCGATGCCAGGATCAGCGGTGGCGCTGCCAGAGTCAGCCGCTTCCGTTCTGGATGATCCGGCTGTTGACCTTACTGTGCTAGCCCGGGGGGACACTCCGCTTCCCGGGGGTACCACCCCCGTACCCCCAGGCCCGGAACCCCCCGAGAGGTATATGGCCGCCTTCTGGTGCGGGTTCTCGCCGTAGCGCAGCGCGTCGGAACGCGTCCACACCTGGGCGATCAGGTCGGGCCAGCCGGTCTCCCGCGCGATCTCGTCCGGGGCGTAGCTGGCAGCGAACCAGGAGGACACCGCGGCGTCGTAGGCGGCGGTGTGCGCGTAGGCCTGTGCCGCGAGGCGGCGGCGCTGCTCCATCGTGAAGCCGTTGTCCGCGATGGCTGTCAAGACGTCGCCGTACTGTACGGGGCTGGTCACGACCGCGACGCTGCCGTGGTTCTTCGCGGCGGCGCGGACCATCGCGGGGCCGCCGATGTCGATCTGCTCGATGATCTCGCTGTCGTCCGCGCCAGAAGCGACGGTCTGCTCGAACGGGTACAGGTTTGACACCAGGAGCTGGAACGGAGCGATGCCGAGGTCCGCGAGCTGCTGGTTGTGGTCCGGGTTCATCGTGTCCGCGAGCAGGCCGGCGTGCACGCGCGGGTGCAGGGTCTTGACGCGGCCGCCGAGGCACTCGGGGAAGCCGGTGAGCTCCTCGACCTTGGTGACGGGGATGCCCGCCTGCTCGATTGTCCTCGCCGTGCTGCCGGTCGAGACGATCTCCGTGCCCGCCTCGTGCAGGGCCTTGGCGAGTTCGGCCAGGCCGGCCTTGTCGTAGACGCTGACCAGGGCGCGCCTGATCGGAATCCGAGTCACTTGCCGATCCTTACCTTCCTGTCGTCACTGACGGACCAGCCCTCGCGGGCCATCCGGCCGACCGTGTCGACGAGCAGCGCGCGCTCGGCGACCTTGATCCGCTCGTGCAGCGTCGCCTCGTCGTCGTCATCGTGTACCGGCACCGCGGCCTGCGCGAGCACCGGGCCCGCGTCGACGCCCTCGTCCACGAGGAACACCGTGCAGCCAGTCACCCGCACCCCGTAGGCGAGGGCATCCCGCACACCGTGCATGCCGGGGAAAGACGGTAGCAACGCCGGATGCGTGTTCAGGCAGCGGCCCGCGAACCGCGCGAGGAACGCCTTTCCCACGAGCTTCATGAACCCGGCGCAGACGATCAGGTCGGGGTCATATTCCGCGCAGGCGGCGGCGAGGGCGTCGTCCCAGGCGTCCCTGGTTGGGAAGTCTCCGACTTTCGTGATGAACGTCGGTATATTTGCCGCTTTGGCGCGGTCGAGGGCGGCGATGCCGTCGCGGTCGGCGCCGACGGCCATGATGGCGGCACCGTACTTCTGGTCGCTGCACGCGTCGATAAGGGCCTGCAGGTTCGTCCCGGCCCCGGAGACGAGCACAACCAGCCGCGCGTTCATGGCAGCCACCCTAACTGAACCCTTTCACCTGCATGATCCTGGCCACCCAGCCCTGCGCGCGGAAGGCAAGATAAAAGGCGTTCAGGTGTACGGCAGAATAGTCGTGAAATGGCCAGACTTACCGACGGCCCGAAGCCGGGAACACCGCCCCCGCCCCGGTCACCGTTCCTTCCCCCGCCGCCACGGCCGCAGCTTCCGCCTGCCGCCCCGGCGCTGCAGCAGCGGGCGGCGGCGGCGCTGATCCTCGCGCTGCTCAGCCTGATCGCGATGCTGTTGATCGGCAACTTGCAGCGCGCGGTGTACGTGATCGCGGTCGCACTTGCCGTCGCGGTGGTCGGGCTGGTGCTCGCGATCTCCGCCATGAAGGCCGCGAAGCGGGCGGGCAGCCGCAGGCCGCGCGTGGCCATGGCCAGCGTAGTGCTCGGCGCGGCCGGCGCCCTGTTCTCCGCGTTCGCGCTTGCCGGGCTGCTGATCTTCTGGTCGCAGTACATGCAGTACGCCAAGTGCCTGGACGGTGCGACCACGACCACCGCGCAGAATGCCTGCCAGCAGCAGTTCGAGAACTCGATCGGTCACCGGATCACCCTCCTCGGCAACCCGTGACCTGGTTACCGCAGCCCGGCTACTCTTGCTCGTCCCCGGTGGCCCACGGGTTGACGTGGATGCGGTGACCGCCTGCGTCGTCGGTCTCGTCGACGATAAGCGCGGGCAGCGGGGCGCTGACCCGGGCGGGCAGCGGGGCGCCGCGCTCGGCCTGCGGCCCGCTAGTCCCGAAGTTTCCTGGCTCGTCCGCCTGCCCGGCGTTGAGGCGGCGGATGTGGTGCCTGATGATCAGCCAGTTGGCCGCGCCGGCGACCAGGGCCGCCGTCACCCCGACCTCAAGCACGGCGACCAGGCCGACCTCGCCGCCGGCCGGCCCGACCGAGGCGAGCCGTCCTGCGCCGAGTGGACCCCCGGAGAACTTCGCGGCGAACCCGATGATCACCGCGGTCAGCGTGCCGGTGACCAGCCCCCAGAACGGTGCCGCCTCAAACGAGGGAGTCGGCGCGATCCGCACGGTCATCAGCCCGGCCAGCGCGCCTGCCAGGTACGGCATCACCAGCACGAAGAAACCGAGCCACGCGGGGAACGCGGCCGTCGGCCCGACCGGCAGCGCGGCGAGCATCGGGAAGGCAGGGACGGCGCCGAGCGCCGAGCCCGACGGCGAGATCGCGGTGCCGATGCCGAATGAGAAGCCGGGGCCGAGCATGTAGGCGACGGCCCAGATGACGGAGTTCGGCAGGTAGCAAAGGCTGGCGAGCAGCAGCAGCACCGACCCGAATATCCCCGGGTTGAGCGCGGCGACCGCCTGCTTGTAGGCGGCGAGGTGGACCATGAGCGAGATGGCATCGAGCAGCGCGCCGCACACCGCGAGCACCGCGAGCGCCGCGAGCATCCCGAGGATCACCGACCTCGGCCGCGGCGGTACCCAGCCGACTAGCTTGCGCCAGGGCGCGAGGCTGCGCGCCGCGCCGAACCCGCTGGCCAACAGCGCGACGAGGAATCCCATCATGACCGACTGCCACAGCGAAGGCGCCGCGACCGAGGTCCTGCTCGCCACGGCGACCGCGCCGGTGAAAAGCGCGTAGGGCAGCGCGATCGACATCGCTGCCGGTACGACCTCAAGCAGGCCGGCCACGTGACCCTCGCGGGTCATCCACCGGCCGGCCCGTTCGACCAGCACGGCGGGCAGCAGGACGAGGCCGAGCGGCAGCAGGCCGATCCGGCCGACGCCATGGACCGTCACCTCGACGTGGTGCGCGACCAGCCACAACAGCCCGGCCGACCTGAGCGCGCCGGCGAGGCCACCGCCGAGTCCCACGTGCGGCGCGGTGATCCAGCCGATCAATGTCAGGGTCGCGAGCAGCGCGAGCCCGCCGCCGGCCGCCGCTAGCGCGGCCACGCCGCCAGCCATGAGCATGGGGCGGGTGGGGAGGTGCACAATGCCCATCGTGGCAACGGACAGGGCAAAAGGCACGGAGCCACGCCGGGTTGGGCGGCCCCCCGTACCCCCCTGTGTCCGCGCTGGCGCGCGGACGAAGAGCTGCGGGGCCACTTGTTCAGGATGTGACGAGACTCCGGTCACAGTGTTCCGTACATCGGTCGCCTGGCAAGCGTACGCGTTGTGTCACGGGCTACGCTGCTTGTGAACGCCGCTCGTCGTGGCGTCAACCAGACGCAATCCAACGGACAGAGATCGGACCCCCAGTGGACCTGTTCGAGTATCAGGCTAAGGAACTCTTCGCCGAGTACGGCGTTCCTGTGCCGAAAGACAAGGTCGCCAACACCGCCGAGGAGGCGCGGGAAATTACCACCGCGTTCGCGGCGGAAGGCATCCCCCAAGTAGTCGTCAAGGCGCAGGTTAAGACCGGCGGCCGCGGCAAGGCGGGCGGCGTGAAGCTCGCCGAAGGCCCCGCTGACGCCTACGACAAGGCCGAGCGCATCATCGGTATGGACATCAAGGGTCACACCGTGCACCGGGTGCTGATCGCCGAGGCGACCGACATCAAGTCCGAGTACTATCTGTCGTTCCTCCTTGACCGCGCGAACCGCACCTTCCTTTCCATCTGCTCGGTGGACGGTGGCATGGAGATCGAGGACCTCGCGCACACCAACCCCAACGCGATCGCGCGCGTTCCCGTCTCCCCCCTGACCGGCGTGGACCACGCCAAGGCGCTGGAGATCGTGCGGGCCGGCCGCATCCCCGCGGAGGCCGAGGAGGGCGCCGCCCTGGCGGCCGAGCGCCTGTGGGCCATGTTCACCGACGAGGACGCGACGCTCGCCGAGGTAAACCCGCTCGTGCTTACCCCGGACGGCCGGGTGCTCGCGCTCGACGGCAAGGTCACGCTCGACGAGAACGCCGCCTTCCGCCAGGACCTCGCGCGGTTCGCCGACATCTCGTCGACGGACCCGCTTGAGGTGAAGGCCAAGGAGAAGCACCTCAACTACGTCAAGCTCGAGGGCGAGGTCGGCATCATCGGCAACGGCGCGGGCCTGGTCATGTCCACGCTCGACGTGGTGGCCTACGCGGGCGAGGCCTTCGGCGGCGTGAAGCCTGCGAACTTCCTCGACATCGGCGGCGGCGCGTCCGCCGAGGTCATGGCCAACGGCCTGGAGATCGTGCTGTCTGACCCGGCGGTGCGGTCGGTGTTCGTGAACGTCTTCGGCGGCATCACCGCCTGCGACGCGGTGGCCAACGGCATCGTGTCCGCGGTCGCGCTGCTGAAGGAGCGCGGCGAGGCGGTGGACCGCCCGATCGTCGTGCGTCTCGACGGCAACAAGGCGGCCGAGGGCAGGCAGATCCTGGCGGACGCGGCGCTGCCGATCGTCGAGCAGGTAGACACCATGGACGGCGCGGCGCGCCGCGCGGCCGAGCTGGCCGCCGCGAAGGGAGCATGAGGTGGCGATCTTCCTGACCGCCGAGAGCCGGATCCTGGTACAGGGCATCACCGGCTCCGAGGGCCGCAAGCACGGCGCGCGCATGCTCGCCGCCGGGACGAAGGTAGTCGGCGGGACGAACCCGAAGAAGGCCGGGACGACCGTCGAGCTGAACGGCGTGGAGGTTCCCGTCTTCGGCACGGTGGCCGAGACGATGGCGGCGACCGGCGCGGACGTCTCCGTGATCTTCGTGCCGCCTGCTGGCGCCAAGGCCGCCGTCAGGGAGGCGATCGACGCGGAGATCCCGCTCGCGATCGTCATCACCGAGGGCATCCCGGTGCACGACACGGCCGAGTTCTGGGCGTACGCCACCGAGAAGGGCAACAAGACCCGGATCGTCGGGCCGAACTGCCCCGGCATCGCCTCGCCCGGCAAGTCCAACGCCGGGATCATCCCGGCTGACATCACCACCGCCGGGAAGATCGGGCTGGTGTCGAAGTCAGGCACGCTGACCTACCAGATGATGTATGAGCTGCGCGACATCGGGTTCTCCACCGCCGTTGGCATCGGCGGCGACCCGATCATCGGCACCACCCACATCGACTGCCTCGCCGCCTTCCAGAACGACCCAGAGACCGCCGCCGTCGTCATGATCGGCGAGATCGGCGGCGACGCGGAAGAGCGCGCGGCGGCATTCATCGAGCAGCACGTCACCAAGCCCGTCGTCGGTTACGTCGCCGGGTTCACCGCCCCCGAGGGCAAGACCATGGGCCACGCCGGCGCCATCATCTCCGGCTCAGCCGGCACCGCCCAGGCCAAGAAGGAAGCCCTGGAGAAGGCCGGCGTCCGCGTCGGCAAGACCCCGAGCGAGACCGCGGCCCTCGTCCGCGAGATCATCAAGGCGCTGTAGCTTCGCTCAAAGTCAAAGTCAAAACCGATCAGGTGCGGCGCGGGGGCCGTGCGGATTACCCAGGACCTCCTTCGGAAGGTCCCGGCCTAATCCGCACGGCTCCCTTGCACTTGAAGGTTTGACCCTCAAAGTCAAGAGCCAAGTCAAAGTCAAAACCGGTGGCTTTCCCAGCGGCCTTCGGCCGGCCTTGGGGGGCTGACGCGTAGCTGTTGCGGTTAGGCGGCGTGGCGGGGGGCTAGGACTTCGTTGACCCAGGCGACGATGTCGGTGGTCGACGCGCCCGGAGTGAAGATCTTCGCCACTCCCTGGGCGGCCAGTTCGGCGATGTCGGCTTCGGGGATGATGCCACCGCCGAACACGACGATGTCGCCGGCGTCCTGCTCCTTGAGCAACTCGATGACCCTCGGGAACAGGGTCATGTGCGCGCCGGACAGCACGGACAGGCCAACCGCGTCCACGTCTTCCTGGATGGCGGCGGCGACGATCTGCTCCGGTGTCTGGTGCAGGCCGGTGTAGATGACCTCGACTCCGGCGTCGCGCAGCGCGCGGGCCACCACCTTCGCCCCGCGGTCGTGTCCGTCCAGGCCGGCCTTGGCGACGATGACGCGGATCTTGCCTTGTGTCTCTGTCACACCGACAAGGGTAACGATCTGCTCAGATCTAGTACACGCACGGGACGCCGTAGGGGGCGTTCGGCGCCACCGTCACCGTGCCGCCCGTGCCGCTGCTGCCCGTCCCCGTGGTTGAGCTCGGCGTGGGCGTGGTTGTCGGGCCCGTAACGGTCCGCGAGCCGATGACCTGCGCGCCGGTGGACTGGGTGCCCGCGGTCGCCGTGCTCGTCGCCGTGATGCCCGCGGGCACCGCGGTGACGGTCGAGCCGATCAGCACCTCGATGTGATCGGCGGGCAGGCTGCTCAGCGCCGTCGCGCTGGCGCCGAACTGAACCGCGACCTGCTGCGCGTTCCCCGCCGCGCCGGCGCCGTAGAAGATCCGCGTCCCCGGCTGTACCTGCTGCGTCTGCGCGGTGGCGTTCTCGATCTTGCCTGCCTTGTAACCGAGGCCGACCAGCGCCTGCGAGACCTGCCCGGCGAGGCCGGCCGCGGCGGGGTCGCCGTTGTAGACATCGACCGTGACGGAGGCCGCGGGGACGGCCGGGCTAGTACTCGGGGTGCTCTTGCCCGCCGTCTTCGCCCCCGTCGCGGGCGACTGCGGGTCGAAAGCGGCCTTCACGAGCCGCTGGATGTACGGGACGTCGATGATGTTGACGTCCTGCGGGCCCGGGTAGCCGGGGACGGGAACGTTGTTCTCCGACGTGTAAGGCAAGGTCTGGAAGGACAGGTCCTGCCCGCTCAGCGCGCGCATGTCGGTGGCGAAGTCGAGCAGGTTGAAGCCCGAGTCTGTGATGAGGTACTGGTCCGCGGTGCCGAGCAGCGAGTTCAACTTAGCGAGATCACTGAACACGCCCTCGTGCTTGAGCTGGTAGATCACGTAGTCGATGACCGCTTGCTGCCGCTTGGTCCGTCCCAGGTCGACACCGGGCAGCGTATCGCGGGCCCGCACGTACGCGAGCGACTGCGCCGCGCCCAGGTGCAGGTACTGCGCGCCGCCCTTCTTGCTGTTGTAGCCGTCCTTGAAGGCGTTGAAGCCGGAGTTGTTGGTATCCGTGGCCGGGACAAAGTCGGTCAGGTTGGCGCCCGCGGAGAAGCCGCCCTGGGCGGGGGCCGGCTGGATGCACACCTCGATGCCGCTGAACGCCGAGGCCAGGTAGTAGAACCCGGCCAGGTTCACTTCGACAAAGTGGTCGATCTTCTGGCCGGTGACGGACTGCACGGTGGCGATGGTGGCGGCCTGTCCTGCCTGGTTGGCGTGCAGGTACAGGTCCTTGTTGTCTTCCTTGCCGACGTGCTCGCTCACGTACTGGACGTACGCGTACGCGTAAGCCCCGTCGATCTTGCCTTCGGTCTGGCCGTCGTACGCCTGCGGGTACGTGACCAGGTCATCACGCGAAACCGAGAAACCGACCGCCTTCTTACCGCCGGCGAAGATGTGGATGAGGATCAGCGTGTTCGTGTCCTGGCTGCCGACCTGCCCGGCGCTGACCGAGGTCGCGTTACCCGCGTGCATGGCGGTCAGCAGGGTGTTCGGCAGCGTCTGCCCCTCATAGTTGGTCCTGCTCTCCAGGCCCATCACCAGGATGTTCATCGCGCCCACCGAGGGGCTGCCCGGGATCGTGATGCCCTTTCCCGTGGCGTTGACCTGGCCGACCACCTTGTGGGCGTAGCCGGCCACCACCAGCAGCACCGCCGCGAACAGGCACACGACCGCGTACAGGGCCTTGCCCGCGATCAGCTTCGCGAGGTGGGACGAAATCACTGGAATCCTCTCCGGCTAGTACACGCAGGGGACGCCGTACTTCGCCTGCGCCCCTACGGTGACAGCGCCGCCGGCCGCGCCATTGTTACCGGCCGAGCTCGTGTTACCGGCTGAGCTCGTAGCGGGGACGTTCTGCGGGGTGGCCGACGCCGGGGCCAAGCCGGAGGGCACCACGGTGGCCCCCGTGCCGAGGAGCACCTCGACGTGGCCGGCGGGCAGCGACTTGAGCGACTTGGCGGTCGCGCCGAAGAAGCTCGCGATCTTGGCCGCGTTAGCGGACGTGCCTGAGCCGTAGAACACCTGGGTTCCCGCGGCGGTGGCCTGCGACTGCGCGGACGCGTTGGTGACGGCGCCTGCCTTGTAGCCCTTGCCGACAAGGGCCTGCGAGACGCCGGTCGCCAGGCCCGGTGCGGTCCCGCCGTTGTACACGTCAGCGGTGACGCTTGACGCGGGCGGGATGGGGACGGCCTTCGCGCCGGACTTGGCCGTGCTTGTCGACTTCGCCGCGGGTACCGGGGCGGTGAACTTCTGCTTGATGACCGCCTGGATGGTCGGGATGTCGATCTGGTTCGCCGCCTGGCCGGCGATGGTCGCGTACCCGACGATCGGCGCCGTGTAGAACTGCAGGTTCTTCCCCGTCAGCGCCTTCATCTGGGGAGAGAAGTCGAGCAGGTTCCAGGTCGAGTCGGTGATGAGGTACTGCTTCGCGGTGTTGAGCAGCGAGGTGAGCTGGCCGAGGTCGGACAGGATGCCGTTGTGCTCAAGCTTCCAGATCACGTAGTCGAGTACCGCCTGCTGCCGGTGCGTGCGGTCCAGGTCGCCGTTGGGCAGGTTGTCCCGCTCCCTGACGAACGCCAGCGCCTGCGGCGCCTTCAGTTTGATGTACTGGGCGCCGCCCTTCTTCGAGTTATAGCCGTCGAGCATCGCGTTGAAGCCGGAGTTGGCGTCGGTGAGGTTCTGGCCGCCGTTCGATGGCTTGATGCACGCCTCGATGCCGCCGAATGCTCCGGCCAGGTAGTAGAACCCGGCCAGGTTCACCTCGGCGAAGTGGTCGATCTTCTGCCCGGTAACCGCCTGCACGGTGGCGAGCGTGGCCGCCTGGCCCGCCTGGTTGGCTTCCAGGTAACGCTGGTCGGTGCTCATCGAGGAGTTCACGGTCTGGCTGAGAGACTGCGCGTAGGCGAGGCCGTAGGCCTGGTCAATCTTTCCCTGGGACTGCCCGTCGTATGCCTGGGGAAACGTAACCCAGTCGTCGCGAGGGATAGAGAAGCCGACCGCCTTCTCGCCGCCGGCGAAGATGTGCAGGAGGATCAGCGTGTTGGTGTCCTGCCCGCCGACGCCCAAGTTGTTGACGCCGTTGACGCTGCCCGCGTGCATCGCGGCGAGCAGTCCGGGCGACAGCGTCTGGCCCTGGTAGTTGGTGCGGCTCTCCAGGCCCATGAGCAGGATGTTCATCGCGCCGACGGAGGCGCCGTTGCTGATGCCGACCCCGCCGCCGATGCCGCTAGCCAGGCTCACGACCTTGTAGGCGTAGCCGGACACGACAAGCACCACGGCGGCGACCGCACAGGTCACCGCGTACCCGACCTTGCCTGCGATCAGTGAACCGCCGCCCATGCCGAGCAATCTTGTTCTCCTCCGGCTGGTCCTGCACCGTTCTTCGCGAGGCTACCCGCCCGGTTGGGGCAGGGAATGCCTTATGCCGCGTTTGCGTCGCCGATCACCCCGCGCCGCGGCACGTCCGATTACCCGGAGTTAGCGCTGACGCGTCCACCACTAATCACATTCAGTGATGCGAATAGTACCTGCTGATCCTGAAGGAACCGCTCGCCGTAATGAGTTCTTTCGAATTGCGGTCAATCCCGTGCTACAGTCAGTTACTGTCCGGTAGTAGCCATGCTGCCCCCGATGGTCCCGCCTTGACGTCATCGTCGCAGCTTGCCGCCAGGACGTAGGCCAGCCAGAACGTGGGTTAAGGCGAACTTTAGGTTTCATGCGTTACCCTCTCCAGCAATGAGCACACCACCTGGGTGGGAGCCCCGGCCCGGTCCCACGCGAGGCGATCCCGCTCGGCGTGCGCCACGCGGGCCTGGGGGCTTGGCGCGTGACGACGCGGATCCCCGGCGGCAGGGAGGGCGCGGCGGCGCCCCGGGTTTCACGCCTGGACGCGCACCTGGACCGCGCGACGGTGGACCGGCCGGCCCGCGGGCACCGCGCGGCGGCCAGGGGCGTCCGTCCCCGAATTCTGACGGCTACGACCGGCGCGGTCCCAGGCCCGACGATTTCGGCGGGCGGCCACGTTTGTCTGGCGAAGGACGTGCGGCGGACCGCGACAGGCCCGGAGGCGACCAGGTCGGCTTCGACGGCTACCGGTCGGGCGGTCCCGCGCGCTGGCTTGGCCGGATGCCGACGTGGACGGCCTCGCTCCTGCTCGTCGTCGGCACCGCGCTCGGCGTCATCGTCACCCTGGTGGCCGGCCAGGAGCCGGGGGGCCTGCTCGGGTTCTTCATCATCGTGGGCACGATCGCCGCCGCGCTTTGCGTCCGGCGCGGCAAGGTCTACCTGCTGTTCCCCGCACCCGCCCTCGCGTTCTTCGTGGCGGCCGTCGTGACCGGCAAGGTCCACGACGCCAAGCTCGGATCGTCGACGGCGGGACTCGGCGCGGGCTTCACGCAGTGGGTCGCGGGCATCTTCTTCCCCGCGGTGGTGGCGACCATCATCGTCCTGCTGATCGGCGGAGGCCGCTGGCTGCTTGGCCGGCAGCTCATCAGCGGCCAGTCCCCGCTGTCCGCGGGTCGGCCTGGCCCGGGCGGGCCACGTCCCGCACCGCGTGACCGCCGCCCCGCCGTCGACTCCTTCGATAACCCCGCGCCGCGCACGTCACAGACCGGCCCAACCCCCGGACAGG
>Ga0210389_10003039_pt1 | contig 13130 bp, 8 predicted proteins | sample IncBWH28OmetaG_FD_160127 | JGI IMG/M metagenome (GOLD analysis project Ga0210389, IMG submission 160127) | Forest soil microbial communities from Barre Woods Harvard Forest LTER site, Petersham, Massachusetts, United States - Inc-BW-H-28-O ...
CTGGCCAGCACGGGACTGTCTTCATAGATCGCCAGGGCGCCATAGGTCATGCCGGCATTGCATACCTGGTTCCAGTTATGCTCGACCGTTAACCAACCGTTATTTGCCGGGTCAAGGGATGGCTCGATCCCCTTTTTCAGGATGGCTTCCCGGATGACTGACCTCGATGCCGGGGAAAGACCATCGTACAACCAATCATAACCAATGGCCATCGCCATCGTCAATTCGGCTACGTCGAGGAAATGCGGTGGGTGCCAGTCACTGAATGCGGCGATGGCCAGCATTTCTTTCTCTCCGCGTTGCAGGTATTTCGGATCCCTCGTGGTACGGTAGGCATAGGAGAGAAAGAACAGCCGTCGGAGGGCTTCTCTTGATTTATCCAGCAGACGACGACCTATCAGGACCCTTTCCACCGGCGGCAAGGCCAATATCCGGTCGGACTCGGTCAGGATGGCCGCCTGCATCTTGCCCCATATCTTATCACCGTTAATGGTCTTTTTCATAGCACCCTCTTCCCCCTTTAACAGCAAGATCCGGGGATGGCCGGAAAAATTGGCGGGCGAGCCGATATAGTCGGTCTGCGCGATCAGCAAATGGCCGGTAAGAAAAAGAAACAACGTGGCTGCAAAAGACTTGATTAATTTCATATAAAAGAATATTCCTGTAAAAGATCGATCACTTATCCAGTAGGATAAACTTCTCCGCACTTATTTTCTGCTGGCTTTCATGATCACCATTGCCCTCAAACACATTATTTCCCGCTTTACTGTTCTGCGCGGCATACATCTCGATGCCATAGCCATTGTTATACTGGATCCGGTTGTCAAGGATCGCTATATTCTCATTGCCGCCGAACAGGAACTCCGCCATTATACCGCTGTGATCATTGGCCTCCACCAGGTTGCCCCGAAGCAAAACATTCTTGCTTTCTGACAGCAGCACACCAAAATAACCATTGCGCGCGATCTCACAATTGGTAATAGATACATTGCTGCAGTGGTCAAGGGCCAGCCCGCTCCCGAAGGGCGACGTGACCAGCCTGTCGCCGGAAATATTCACGCCGGTGCAGTGCGCAAGCAAAAGATTATGCGTCAGTTTTGGCCCGGGCGGAACGCTGGCTCCATTCTCGGAGAGATCACAGTTAACCACATTGATATTTCCACCGCCACTGATGGAGATACCGGAATAGGTTGAATTCCGGATGGTAAGATTCACAAGATTGATATGCTGCATCTGGCCCTCCCTTTCCGCACGAAATAAAATGCCGCCTCGGTTATAGCCGCCTTTGTTGCTGCGACTTGAATTCGGGTCCGTGCCGGGGTCCGTCTTGTTACCCCCTTCGATGACCAGGTCGCGGATGGTGATATCGTGCAGATCGATATCCGCATTGATCATGGCCTCTCTTTCTCCCGAAGCCGGGTCGAGGAACAGGATGGTAGCAGCCCCTTCACCCATAAGGGTGATCCCGGAGGCGATCTTCAGCGTAGAAGGGAAAGTATGGATACCGGCCCTCAGGACCACCCACTTGCCCCTGGTCGCCGCGGCCGAATCCAACACCTTCTGAATAGATTGCCCGGGCTGGACAAAAAAGGCGTCCGGCGGAACATTCGGACGGACTAGATCATTGGTCCCGGCACCCGCAATATAGGCAACGGTACTTACTTTCGGAGCCCCCATCCTCCGCACCGGCTTACCGGAGGGCACGCGGACCGCCGTAAGTATACTGCGGGAAGCCCTGGAACGGACCGAATCGGCCGCCCTTTTTGTATAAGGCAGGTCCAGACCCTGTGCGCTATAATGACGATAAACATATTCATAATCGTCCCTCAGCACTTTCGAACGTTCCGAAAGGGTACAATAGCAATAGGGAGTTTCACCCAGTAAGTAACGGGCCGTATATTCAAACCCAAGCGCTATCCGGTCGCCGGCGATGGAGAAAAGATCGGTCCCCTGCGTATAGGCGACCTGCGCCGCCCCCGCGAATTCACCGATCCCCAACTGTACATGTCCCTGGTCACGCGGGCTTTCCTGGCATTGCCCGTTGGGATAGACGTATTTGAAGATGCTCCCGTTCACCGGTGCGTATTTGAAATGACCGACGGCATTGTTATACAACGGGCGGTTATCGGTGAAGATGGCTATCGCGATCAGCGAGTGGATGATGGCGCCATCCCAGTTTCCGTTTGCCTGGGGGTAATAAGGCCGCATGAGGGGATAATAAACGGTCATCAGCATCCGGCTGAACGCGGCTATATCCTTTTGCTGCCACCCGGCATTGCTATACCGCAGGATCTCCGCCGCATTGCAAAGAAGATGGCCCGTCCACGCCGCCAGCAGTTTGGCGTCATTATAATCCAGGTCCCACAGCGTGGGCGACCATGTATTCAGCAGATCGATCGCCCTGGTCGCATAGACGCGGTCATGGGTGATGTACCAGACCAACGCATAGTTGTACGCCATGTTGGCGCATTTTGACAGATCATCACCACCGATATTCGGCTTCCCGTACGGGCCCCGCAGCACGTGCGTATGCGCCTTTACCACGAAGTTGGTGTCAACCGCGCTTTTCAGCCTGTCGAAGGCGCCCTTCCACGGTTGCTCGCCGGCCAACACCTTTTTCTTCATATAGGCAAGGTCTTCGGATCGCTGATCGATGCCCGGGTGGATAAAAGGCTGTGCCATTATTTTCCCCGGCAAAAAGCCGGCCATTCCTGCCAATACAAGCAATGTAACCAAACGATATTTTATTCTCATGTCGTTTATTTCATAGTATACCGTTTCATGCTGATCGTCGCCGTCCCCGTAGTGGTCACCGCATTGAAAAAGAGATAAGCTCTGTATTTTCCATCGGCCGTCTCTACCCATACGCCCCCATCCGCCTTAAGATTGATGGCGAAATTTGGTTGATTCGTAAGATCGATCGTTTGAAAGTCCACATCGTCTATAAAGATCCCGCCATATTGCTCGGTAGGAGCAAGATTATGGTCCTGCAGGTTAAAGGCTTTCATCTCCTTGGCAGTCCTGTTCACGCCCGTAGGCAAGGTCACTCCCGGCAGGTATTGCGGGTCGGCCGCGGGCGCCACCAGGGCATGATTAAAAGCACTGGTGGTAAGGTTTCGGTACAGGTAGACAAGATCGATGCTGGCCGCATGGGCGGCGGCGTTGGCAGCGTTGTAGACCGTACTGTCGCCGATGGAAATATACATCATATTGCCATCGCTGACCTTCATGTTAAGCGTCATGTCCATCTTGGCAATGGTATAAGGTCCCATGACGGTGGAGATGCTCTCCCCATCATTGCTCTTGGCCGTAAAGGTGATGGTAACCGTCTTACCGCGGGCTGCTTCCGGTATGATATAATAATAACGGAGGGTCGCCGCATTCGTATCGACGGTGTAGTTCACCGTTGTCGTGGCGCCGTTGGTTACCGAGGGAGATCCTACGGTTACACCGACATCCGCACCCGTCTGTGCCGTATAGAACGACCTGTTCTCCATATAAGTGCCCGGAGCCCCCGCAATAGAAGCCACTGCGGTGCAGGAAGTCAGTTTCCCTTTAAGGATGGCCATGGCATACGCAAATTCGATCGGCTGGCCTACGATATTCGGGCCCAACGTCCTTTTAATAGCCTCGTTCTGCAACTTGTCCGAAGGAGTCGGCAGCGCATAATTATTCTTTTTGCACGAGAAGATGAACAATGATAGCGCAGCCACCAGTAAGGAAGCAAGGCCAATATTTAAAGATCTGTATCGCATAATACTTTTTTTAAAAATTAACGATCATTACCGCGGTTGAACGGTGATTATAACACTATAGGCCTTCCTGATCTGGCGGTCGCCGGAGACCACCGTCCATTGCCGGGGACTGGCCAGATTGGAAAAGTCCGTTAAGCCGGTGATCTTGGGATCCAATATACAATCCTGGGTAAGCGTGAATTGCGGATATAGGTGTTTCAGATCGGTGCCGAACGCCACGGTCACCTTAACGGTCTGAGCCGTAGTGTCGATCACGGCGGCGCCTACACGAACGGTTACATAATCGGTTCCCAGCAACTCAAAGTTGCTGACGGAACATTCCCGTCGGGTCGTGATCAGCAAGCCATTGGAATCCACAGGAGAGCTTTTCTTGCAGGCCGTCCAGGCACATACTGCCATCAGGACCGCCAATGCTATCGTTATATTTCTTTTACTCACCCTGTTTTTTATCTTTTCAATGGAGTTTATGAATACTTCGTGTTTCATTTTCTTTCGTTTTTAAGATTAAATCTGTCCGGGATCTTATCTCCAGGGAATATTCTGCGTGAGGTTCGGATTTTTATCACGCTCTGCCGGCGGTATCCGGAAGATATAATCCTGGTGGTATTCCAGGTCCGACGTGTTCTGGAAATAACGCGTCTGGTTGGCGCCCCAGGTATCGATACGCCATACCCCGGGATTGCCAGGAGGTCCCCATACCCGCTCGATCGCCCTCCAGCGGCGGAGATCGAACGAACGCTGTCCCTCTCCGATCAGCTCGACGATCCTCTCCTGTTCGATAGCATTAAAAAAGTCCTGGTAATTATCCGTCTTCGTAGGCCCCAGCGCAGGCAGGTTGCCGCGATGACGTACCTTGTTCACCAGGGCAATGGCATCACCCTGTGGCCCGCTCAACTCATTGGTAGCTTCCGCATACATCAGGTAGACATCGGCCAGCCGGATCACCGGCCAGGCAAAATCCCCGTCGCTGCGACCCTGTCCGGCATAGTTGCGTACGAACTTACGGAACACATACCCGGAGTTACAGCCGTCCGTATTATAAGTAATGTATTTGACGCCATTGATGGTGACCGTCCCTGCCCATGTCTGATAGATAAAAGGAACAAAGCCCGTGGATACCTGGGAGGCACTCCCGATACTGACCTCATAATCCCATTCAATGGTGGACTTCATGCGATAGTCGCGATTCGCATAACTGCTTGGGTTGACCGCCGATCCCGCCGTGGTCCGGGCTACATTACCGGTTGCGGGAACCGTCGGGTTCATCGGTTTCAGCGGGGCGACAAAATCACCGGTGGTGAGTGACTGGTACCTGTCGGCGATCTCATAACGGGGAGAGACCCAGCATTGTGAACCTTCGTGCGAACGGCCCGCAAAGTCCCGCATCAGCTCCTCTCCCTGGTTGGTGCCCGTACCGCCATGGGTAAACACCAACAGCGCTTCGGGATTTCCATTTGCCTTTGGAGTGAAAAGCGTAAAATAGTTGGGCAGTATATTTGCCTGGCCCAGCGAATCGATCTGTCCGGGATCGCCATTCATATAAAGGGTCACACCATAATCATTGCTGACGGATTTAAGATCGGCGGCAGCGGCGGTGAAGGCGGCAGTGGCGGCAGTGGCGCTGGGAGTAAACCCATCCAGCTCGGGCCAGCCATATTTATTCCAGGAACCCCAGTATAATTGGAGCTTGCCGCGCAAAGCCAGCGCCGCAACCTTCGAGGCCCGCCCAAGGGCCGATGCCACCGTTGGAAGATTGTTAAAGGCATAGGTATAATCAGCCAGGATGGAATCCTTTACCTGCCCGATCGGTATCCGCTTCAGGCTCGCCACATCGGCATTGGTCGTGGGCGCAAAAGTATAATAGGGAACATCGCCCCACATGGAGATCAGCTTGAAATAACAGAGTCCCCGCAACAACCTGCACTCTCCCTGGATCGTCTGAAGAACGGTCGAGCCGGCAAGCGCGGGGGATGCCTGCATTTTCGTAACATTGGCGATCACATAATTGGCATTGTCGATGGCGCCGTACAGATATTGATACATCTTATCGAAGTATTGGCCGTAACCCGTGGGGGTGAACATATTGGCCGTGCTGGAACTTTGATAGGCATCGCCCAGCCGTAAGTTACCGGCCGTGGTACTGTTGCCGCGGCACCGGAAATATTCCGCCTGACCGTCAAAATAATAATCCCGGTCGAAACAGGGTCTCGTGACCGCATACAGACCCATAAGGGCGGAAGTGGCATCCGATTCCGTCTTCCAGAAAGTTGACGGAGAGGGATTGACGGTAGGCGTCTGATCCAGCAGGTTTTTCCTGCAGGAAACCGGCAGTATGATGCAAAGGGCGATCGCCGCAATGGTAAATACCGGAGAAATGTTTTTTATCTTTTTCATATTTATGGCAAGTTTAGAAACCAAGCTGAACAGCTACGGAATAAGATTTATTGAGCGGATAGAGATTGTTGTTATTGCCGGCTTTTTCAGGGTCGAGTCCAGGGAAAGAGCTTATCGTCAACAGGTTCTCCGCCGACCCCGCAATACGGAAATTGGAAACGCCCAGTCTTTTGAACAACGGTTTTGGAAAAGTATAACCCAACTGCACATTCTTCAACCGGAGATAGCTCATATCATAAAGCCAGAAGGTGGTCTGGGCCGTATTGTTACCGCTGCCGCCGATCCGGGGCCAACTGCCGCTCCGATTCGATACGGACCAGGGATTGGTGACATCCTGTTGGTTAACGGCATAACGGGATGCGCTGAAGTTGGGACTGTTGAAGGCATTCAGCCAGAAATCCTTGCGTCCGGCCGTACCCGTCCACAACATGCCGATATCGATCCCTTTCCACGACGCAAAGGCGTTAAACGTATAGCTGAAGGTAGGTCTGTCACGTGATGCCTGCAACGCCTTCTGGTCATTGGCATCGATCCTTCCATCTCCGTTCAGATCCTGCCGGATCAGATCCCCCGGCTGAGAGCCCTGCGGAGTACTACCATATATTTGGCCCCAGGTCTGCGCAATGCCATTGTCCACATAGGTATATACATAGTTGTAAGGCATGTCGATGAATACCGTGCTGCTGATGCCATTTGCGCCCGTGTAGGTGGCGCCGCGCGTTAGCAGCTGGCTCCATTTTTCCAGCCGGGTCTTGTTATAGGAACCGTTCACGCTTACCCCATACGCGACCTGGCCGATCTTGTCCCTCCATCCGATAGTGGTTTCCACCCCCCGGTTCCGCATATTACCGATATTGGTATTGGGGGCGGCGAAGGCGCCCGTTAACAGGTTTGATAACTGCGATCCCTGGATGATCCCTTTTGTCAGGCGGTCATAGTAATCGGCTTCGAAACTCAGCCGGCTATTCAGAAATCCCAGCTCCAACCCAAGGTTCAGCACATTGGTAGATTCCCAACTCAGGTTTTGATTAACCAGCTTGTTATTCACAAGACCGATGACCCCCGTACCCCCGATAATATAATTATTGGCCGTAAGATAGGTCTGCTGCTCATACCGCCCTACGCCGCTGTTATTGCCCAGGGACCCATAAGAGGCACGGATCTTACCGCTGCTCAGGATCCTGTCAAGATATGGTTTCAGGAATTTTTCTTCCGTGAATCGCCAGCCCACGGCGCCGGAACCGAAATAACCATAACGCTGGCCCGGAACGAATTTGGAAGAACCATCCACCCGCATATCGCCTTCCAAAAGATATTTACCGTAAGCCGTGTAGTTCACCCGGCCGATATAGGACCGAAGCCCTTCCGCACTGGAACTGCCGCTGTTGGAATATACATTGGGCAAGGCTCCGTCGATCTCCGTGATACCCGGTGCAAGACGATCATTTCTGGAGGCGCCCAGCGACCGGTCGTTCCAATATTCCTCACTATACAATACCAGCGCGTTCACATCATGATTGCCGGCAATATTGATGTGGTAATTCAGACGGGCATCCATCAATGTCTTATATCCGTTTAGATTCGTATTGGATACGGGCGCATTGGGACCCACATACACACGGCTGCCAAATGCATTCGTCTGGAAATTGAATGCCTGGGCCGGCGTAGGAGCGCTCCAGTTGAACTGGTTATAATAGATCATGTTATAGTCCAGACCCGCAGTAAGACCTTTAACCGGGGTCCAGTCCCAGTAGGTGGTGGCATTGATCTCCTGCCGCGTCTGATGATTGGGGCTGTTGATATATTGCTGGTAGGGATTATACGCCTGCGGATCTTCTCCATACGCCATTACCCCGCCATAAAGCCCCGTCGTAGGATCATAGGGCGTGATACCCGCAATAGCATATTGCATATCGAAACCGGCCGTATTGGTAGAAGCCGGGTCCGTAAACCCTTCTTCCAGCGCATAGGTAAAGTTTGACCAGTTGCCATTGAACTTCACCCCTGTATTCATATTGCTACGCAGCTTGTAGTCGAAATTGAACCGCGCATTATACTGTTTGTAATCGTTGTTGATCTGGAGTCCGTTCTCATTTCTTGTACCCACCGAAATAAAGAAATTGGATTTATCGCTGCCGCCGGTCGCAGAGACATTGTAGTTCTGCATTTTGCCGTCACGCATGATGATGTTCCACCAGTCGGTGTTGGGATATTGCAGCGGATCGATCATCCCCATCGCCATCCATTGGTCGATGGTGCCATTCTTATAAAGCTGGTTGGCAGGCAGCGTATTGGGAGCGGCACGTTGTTGCTCGATGGTCAGGGCAAGGGGGTAGTTGGCCAGGAAGTCGATGCCCTTTGTAGGTTTTTCCAGCGCGGCATTGCCGTTGAAGGCAAACAGCGTTTTGTTCATTCCCTTACCCGTGCGCGTAGTGATCAATATGACCCCATTGGCCGCCCTCGACCCATACACGGAGGCGGAAGCCGCATCCTTTAATACGGACACCGTCTCGATATCATTCACATTTACCCTGTTGATGTCCACATCCGGTATCCCATCCACTACGATCAGCGGAGCGCTGTTATTGGGTGTCCCGAGACCGCGGATCAGCAGCGTGGCGCCGTTCCTGCCCGCCATGCCGGTAGACTGGGTAGCCGACAGCCCGGGAACGAGACCGGTAAGCCCTTCTGAAATATTCGGGATCGACCGGCTCGTGATCTTCTCGTCTACATTCACCGTTCCTACGGCGCCTACCAGGTTTACCTTTTTCTGACGGCCATAACCGATCACGACCACATCGTTCAGCGAGCTGGCCACCGGCTTCAATTTGACATTGTATTCGGTTTCGGCACCTACGGTGATCCTGCCGGCTTCCTGGTTGGCGTAGGAAACCACGATCGTAGCACCAACCGCGGCATTGATGGAATAATGCCCGTTAGCATCCGTGCTGGTTCCGGCTTTCGTATTCCGGACGATCACGGAGGCGCCCTGTATGGGATTGCCGGTCGAGTCCGTTACCGTTCCCGAAACCTTTTTTACTTGGGCAATGGAAGACAATGAGATACAAGTTAAAAAAAGAAGAAATGTTAATTTAAGAAGGGGCTTATGCCCTAATGGAGGGAGGGTGTGTAGCATAGTAGCAATCGTTTTGGGTGGTTATTTAGCTTCCCCAAACTTGCTAATAAAAACCGATACGGCTGTCATCTCTGTATTCATTTATTTACGCAAACGATTGTGTAAAATACGTAAAATATTGATAGTGAATATTTTATGGCATTTGCAAATGATTAACAAATCCGTCCATATCACACCACATTCTGGATACTTTCTGATATTCCCCCAATATCCGATCGGAAATATTTGATTTTCGTACCTTTATTCGATGTCTACCTTCGTTGAACTACCCGGTTTTTACAAGACCCTTAACCAGGCGTTGGAGCCTCTCCGCGATGAGATCGGTCATTTCAACATCTTCAAAGTGGAAGACCTCCTGTTGCCGGCACATACAAAAGTCACCTATAGCCGCCGGAATTTTTACAAGGTCAGCCTCGTCACCGGGCACAGCAGGATCCACTACGCCGATCAATGCATAGAGGTACTGGAGAGCGTATTGGTGTTCACAAACCCGATGATCCCCTATTTCTGGGAAAGGATCAGTGAAAAACACAGCGGGTATGTATGCATATTTACCGAAGCCTTCTTTAGCCGTTTTGGGAATATCGGTAATTACCCCGTTTTTCAATCCGCCGCCGCCGCGGTGATCCCGTTGAACGCCAACGATGCGCGTCAATATAATGACCTGTTTGCAAGAATGTACAACGAATTGCAAGGCGACTATACCTACAAGTTCGATCTGTTGCGCAACCTCCTGATGGAGGTCATCCACGGGGCGCAAAAAATGCAGCCGGCTTCCGGGAGCCCATCCGCCGGCTCCAATTCAGCCGAAAGGATCACCGCTCTCTTTGCAGAGTTGCTGGAACGTCAGTTCCCGATCGAACTAAGCAACCAGGTCATTCTATTAAAGACCCCTTCCGATTTTGCCAGGCAGCTGAATATCCATGTCAACCACCTGAACAAGATGCTGAAGATAACGACCGGGCAGACCACCACACAACTGATCAACACCCGGTTATTACAGGAGGCGAAGGTCTTATTGAAAAGCACCAATCTGACGATCAACGAAATAGCCTGGAGCCTGGGATTTGAAGAACCCAATCATTTTTCAAGCTTTTTTAAGAACAGGGCCGGGGTCACGCCCAAAAAATTCAGACACGCAACGGCTGATTGATTTTTGTAGTTTTCGCTTTCGTTTCGGTATTATTTATAACAGACTTTTGATCAACTTTGCCTCATAAAACAATCAATTTATGTGGACAAAGAATGATATCCCCGATCAAAGCGGAAAAACGGCCATCGTAACCGGCGCCAATACCGGTATCGGCCTGGAAACAGCGCTTGCCTTGTATGAAGCAGGAGCGCATGTGGTACTGGCTGGCAGAAACCTGGATAGTACACAGCAAGCCATAACAAAAATAAAGGCGCAAAAAGGCGCCGGCACCCTGGAAGCCGCCTTGCTCGACCTGGCCAGCCTGGCCTCGGTAAAACAATTTGCCGAAACCTTTTTACAGAATCACCGGCAACTTCACCTCCTGATCAACAATGCAGGCGTAATGATCCCGCCGGCATCCAAAACGGCCGACGGCTTTGAGCTACAATTCGGCGTAAATTTTATCGGTCATTTCGCGCTCACCGGCCATCTATACCCGCTGCTAAAAGCAACCCCGGGCTCAAGGGTCGTCACGGTGAGCAGCCTGGCCTATCTTCATGGAAGCATCGCGTTTGATAACCTGCGGTCAGAAAGATCGTATGACCCCATGCGCGAATACGCCCAAAGCAAATTGGCCGATATCATGTTCTCGATAGAATTACAACGACGTATAAACACCGCAAAAGACAAGGTCCTTTCAATAGCAGCCCAACCGGGAGCAAACAGGACGGAACTGGCAAGACATATGAACCCCGAGGCATTTACAGCGGCCGTCGAGCGGGTGGGCGAGCTCATGGAACCCTGGCAGGGCGCCTTGCCTTCCCTCTACGCAGCCGTCGCAGCCGACGCGGCCGGGGCAGCGCTTTATGGACCGGACAAAGACGGAGGATACAGGGGATACCCCACCCGGGCGGACATCATTCCCGGCGCACTGGACGAATCCGTCGCCCAAAAGCTTTGGAGCATGGCGGAAGAAGCAACAGGCGTTCGTTATCCGCTCATCCCCGCCAACCACGTTACTGCCTGATCCTGTCAAAATCAATAAAACTGCACCAGTGCCGGTAATAGAATTTTGTGGACATTTGTACTTCCCGCAAAACCCATCATATGGACACCGTTCACTGGTTCGACAGGAATTTTAATTTCAGCTTCGGCACGGAAAAATATGCCGGCATCCGTCAACGGCTAAAACAGGCGCCGTACATCTTAAAGGGTCTGCTTCGCAATATACCGGAGCAGATCCTGGTACAAAAACCGGCCGGCAAATGGTCCGTCAAAGAACATACAGGGCATCTGTCCGTACTCGAACCGCTATGGCGTATCCGCTGGCAGGACATCCTGGACAAAAAACCCGTACTCACCACGGCTGATCTTAACAATACAGCAACCTCCGGGGCGGGTTTTAATGACAATGACATCTTATCCTTGCTGGAAAGATTCACTCAGGAAAGAAATACAACCTTATTATTCCTGGACAGCATCGATCCTCAAAATGAAAGCCAAACCAGCCTGCATCCCCGTCTGCAACAGCCAATGCGTATCATCGACCTGGCCCTGTTCGTAGCCGAACATGACGACCATCATATTTCAGTCATCCGCGGGATGATCCAATGATCCCATCCAAGCCCGGGTCACCCTTCTCCTTTATCTCCTTCATCACCTCATATAACCTATCCAGATCCCCCTGCCCATTAAACCCATTCACCGAATACCTTAAAAAATTCCTCTCCCCCTGCTTCATCACCGGCACCTCGATCTGATACGCCTCATACAAACGCCGCTGCAACATCTCCGGCTGCGATGTCTGAATAGGCACACTGCACATCTGCCCCAAAAACTCATCGGTTAACGGACTCAGCGGCGCAGAGTCAAACAACTCGTAAAAACGCGGTGCATTATCCCTCACCAACGCCCTGCAGCCCGCAGCAACATCCTCCCAGTTATTTTCCTCCATGAACCGGATGGCCCGCGGCACCGTTAAAAAAGCGGAGAAATCACGCGTTCCCTGTGTCTGATGATAATCCAGGAAGGTAGAATGGGAAGGCGTAGCACTCTCATACCCCCAGCTCACCACCAGCGGGTCAAATAAATGCTGCAACTCCTTTTTTACATAGAGAAAGGAGCAGCCCTTGGGGGTCAGCATCCACTTGTGACAGGCGCCGGTATAGATATCGGCCCCCAGCTCCGTAAGGTCCAGCGGTATATGTCCCGGCACATGAGCACCATCCACAAAGATGAGCAATCCTTTCTGCCGGGCTATCTCACAGATCTCCTTCACCGGAAAGATCAATGCCGTCGGGCTGGTGATCTGACCGATAAAGATCAGTTTTGTCTTACTGCTGACCCCTTTGAAAAAATCTTCGATAAACTTTTCTTTGCTAACGACAGGCAGCTCGACAGGCTGTCTGACAAACCGCGCCCCGGCCTTGCGGCAATAATAGTTCCATGTCCTGTCAATGGCGCCATATTCCAGGTCTGTACTCAATACCTCATCGCCCGGATTCAGTTGCAGGCTTTTTGCAATGATATTGGCGGCATAGGAAGGATTGCTTACATATACCAGGTCATCGGCGTTACAATGGATATAACCGGCCAGGGCCTCCCGCGATTGCCGTAAATAATCCAACCCCTTCCGGGTGATAAACTGATATGGCTCCCGCTCCAATTCCATTTGCCATTTCTGATAGTCCTCAAAAACAGGCCGGGGACAGGC
>Ga0210389_10003040_pt1 | contig 13125 bp, 14 predicted proteins | sample IncBWH28OmetaG_FD_160127 | JGI IMG/M metagenome (GOLD analysis project Ga0210389, IMG submission 160127) | Forest soil microbial communities from Barre Woods Harvard Forest LTER site, Petersham, Massachusetts, United States - Inc-BW-H-28-O ...
CTCACCAATGTCGAGACACTCGCGGTGATGGATGCGAAGAATCTCGCATTCAGGGACGCGTCCTTCGATGCGGTGGTGGCGCAATATGTCATCACCGCGGTTCCCGATCCGGAAGCGACGCTCGATGATTTCGTGCGCGTGCTCAAGCCCGGCGGCGAGTTGATCCTGGTCAACCACATCGGCGCCGAGAGTGGCCCGCGCAAACTGTTCGAGCTCGCCTTTGCGCCGCTGGCGCGGCGTCTTGGCTGGCGGCCGGAATTTCCCTGGGAACGGCTGGTGAAGTGGGCGGCGCGGCATGGCGGCATCACGCTTGCCGAGCGGCGGCCGATGCCGCCGATGGGGCATTTTTCGCTGATCCGCTACCGCAAATCCTGAGCCGATTTGCTCGGAACCAGCGCACGGGCCGCTGCGTTTTCACCCCATGACAATGAAACCGTTTTGGGCGGCCTCCTGCGCGCTGATGCTGGCGAGTGCGGCACATGCGCAGGCCCCGGCCTCGCCCGCGACCCCTCCGGCGCAAACCGCGCCGCCGGCCGCGTCACAACCCGCCAATTGCGTGCCGATGTCGCCTGATCGCACCGGCACGAGAGCGAAAGACGGCACCACCGTCGGCCAGTCCAGCGAGGCGCTCGGCGACAGGCTCGCCAGATCCGACGGTACGCTGTGCCCGCCATCCAATGTGGACCCGGAAATGCGCGCGCCTGTGCCCGAAACCGGCAAAATGCCCGTGATCCCGCCGCCCGGCAGCCCCGGCGGCGACCCCAGCGTGCGGCCGAAATAAGACCTCCCGCGCCCTCGCGTTTGCTTGACAGGGCCGAGTGCGATTCCCTATATCCCGCCCACCTGCGCCGCGGTCTATAATGGCCGCGGCGCAATGCCTTGGCGGGGTAGCTCAGCTGGTTAGAGCACGGGAATCATAATCCTGGGGTCGGGGGTTCGAGTCCCTCCCCCGCTACCATCTGTAAAGCCGACACTTCTAAGCCCATCAGAGCCGCCAAATGGCCCCGAATGCGAACCTCGTATTCCTGCCCGGCCTGTCGAGGTTGGACGATCACAGCCTCTACCAGTGACCGGAAACTGCCGATCAGAGCAAGGTCCGGGATTGCGTCCCGATCGGTCAGGATTGCCGCCAAGTCTTCGAGGTTTTTTTGGAACCGCTGAACGGCCTGCGGATGAAGTTCGACGATGTTCGTATGGCTCTCCGCGTTGGCTAGTTCCGCTTCAATCCTCTTACGATCGGCACGCAATGGATTAAGTAAAGCCGCAGCGTCGTCGTCATCAATAGTGCCTTTGGCAATCGCTCCAACTATCCGGCTTATTTCAGCCTTCACCTTGGCGTGTTCGCGCTCTAAGTTTCCACGCTGCCTTCGCGCCGATCTTTCCACCCGATTGCGTTCTTCGCGGTATGCCTTCACGTACTCCTTAATAAGATCGTCCTCGCCAAGTTGCGTGCGGAGAGCGTCGATCACAAGCCGCTCAATCTTCGCGGCGTAATATCTCGTTCCGTTTTCGCAGGAACCTGACTCTTTGTGAACGCTGCATTGAATGCGCGGTCCGCTTCGATCGGCTCCAATAATAGTCATTCCGCCGTTGCAACAGCCGCACTTCAACAGGCCGGATAGCAACCGCTTCGAACGCGGAGCCTGTTTTGCTTGAGTGCCGCCAACTGCCGCAAGTCGGAGAGCAACCCGTTCGAAGAGGGATTGATCCACGATCCGCAAATGCGGCACATCTACGGTCTGCCACTCCGACGCTGGATTGACGCGCGATAGGCGTTTGCCCGTGGCAGGGTTCTTCACCATTCGAACCCGATTCCAAATCTGCTTTCCCGCATAGAGAGGATTGCGAAGAATACCGTGGCCACGCTTCTCGCTACCATTGATCGTAGATGCATTCCACCGTGCGCGCACACAGGCCACCGATGAAACCGACAAAAGATATTATTATATAAGATAATGCTTATTTCATTGGTCTTTTGCTCGATTCTTTTGTCGGTAGAGCCTACCGACGAAACTCCGACGAAACCGACGAAAGATCGCGCTACCGACCTTTCGTCTACCGACGAAAGCCCCTTCTACCGACGAAACTATCAGGCCAAAAAGTACCGTTTTCTGGGTCGCCCCTTGGTCGAAACTTGCCGTTCTTCAATCCGGCCCGCCGACACCAGATCGGACAACAGTTCGTCTCTTCGTCTCTTGTCGATACCGCCGCAAGCATCACCGATCTTACCTTCCGTGATGCCATCTACCCCGGCCCGTTTTATGTAGCCGAAGATGCGCTTCTTGTCCGCCTCTCGTTGATTGTCCGAAATCCGGTCGCCGGTTTCTTCGATCATCGTGCAAGTAGAAAGCCAAGCCAGCTTCACGGCCCATTTCATTGCATGGCCGGTTATTACCGGGTCAACGTGGTTGGTGCACACCGACACCGTCAGAGCAAGCTTGATGGCATGTTCAACGGCTCGATTCAGTATTGGTGCGATTTCCGATGCCGAAACAGTTTCATCAACGAACGTTTCAAATCGCGCCAGTTCGGTCGCGGCGTCTGCCGAATAGTTGACGACGATTGGCTTGCTGGCCAGACTGCCGTTGTCAGTATTCGAAAGGTTGCCGTTGCCACGCCCGGCCAGAGCCAAGGCTTGAACCGCCTCGATCAGTGATTGCGGCACGTTGTAAACGTTGGTGCGGGCGTCTTCGCGGCTCGGCTTGTTACCGGTTATGTTGAACAACAAGAACCTGGGCAGCAAGCCGTCTGCCGTATTCAGCGAACTTACCGATGCCCAGAAGTCCTCGGGCGTTGAGGTGCCATAGATGCAGAGATTCGGATTGTGAATCTTTGCTGGGGCTTCCTTGGCGTATGCAGCGCCCTCGAAAAACGTTGACGCACTGGTGAACATTTCGAGCATATCACTTCGAATGAGCACGCTGTGTATCCCGGCCCGGGGGTCGTTTATCTGACGCATCATTCCACCGAACTCATCCACCATGCACAAACACGATGGCTTGGTCATGACTGAATTACGCAGAGCCGTTGCCGACATAAAACGGTTTGGGCCGGATATCCTGTCCAGACCAGCCGCCGTTATGAGCCGTTTCAACTGTGTCCTAGCGTGATCCTTGCCGTAACCAGAACTCGCCAGAGCGACCGAATAGAAATTTGATCGCAAGTCGGTAGGGCTGGCAAAACGCCTACCGATCAACGCGCCGACGAACGGCAAGACTGCTGAAAGCGCAAGTTCTCGCGAAGGTCGGCTGGCAGAAGATACGATCCAGTCAACAAGGTCACTGACGACTCCACCGGGGTCTGTAAGATCAGATAACGATACATCACTTGTCGGCTTTTGATCTTGCGGCTCGTCGTTGTCGTTGTCATGGGCAGTGAAACATTCTCGAATTGAGTATCCCTCTGGAAGAGGCAGGGAACTGGCGATTTCAAAGGTTTTGATTACATCTGGCCAGTGACGTTCATCGATCTTCTTTGCGACGAACAACTTTCTCAGTTCTTCTACCGTTATATCGGCATAAAGCGCGCGGCTGGCGACTAACTCGCCAAAATACTTGGCTGCCGTTATCGCCGCCTCTTTGCTGTCTCCGCTCCAATTCGATTGGAGCTTCAACAGCACGACTCTTAATTTAACTGCAGTCTCTTTTGCGTCGGAGTTGGCTTCGGGTTCTTTGGTGCCAGCGGTGTACACACTCTTAGTAATCGCAGCCATCTTACGCGTTCACCGAAGAACGCAGTTTCAGATTCGTGCGTAGTTGGTCCAGCCAGGAGGCAAAGTCTCGGGGATAGGCTCTGAACTCCACATCACGATTCGTATCGCTGATTGCAGCGAGGCAGGTTGAATCGGAAAGGAACGGTTGAAGTTGCGTCCAAGCTTCATCGGAGATGTGAATCTCCGACTCCAAATCCAAGAGGCGCTTTGCGGCTTCCGCATTTCTGCCGTCGTGTCTGAAGCGTAGGGCCTGTGCAGCACGCCATTTGGAGGAAATGCGGAATTGGTCGGATAGGGCAGAACTGAATACAGCTTTGTTGTGAAACAAGTTGTTGACTTTCTTTGTGGTAGTGAGCCGCGCAACGCGGCCGGTCGCACGCGAAAATATCCCGGCGCGTGCTTCCGGGTCTTGCCACCGCGTGAGCGGTGGAAACTGAAGTAAGGTTGACCGGTTAGGTTAAAACAGGACGCCGCTTGAGCGGCCTTCGAACAGCAACTATCGCTTTGATGGCCACTGCATTCGAAAGCGAGACAGCTTGTCAGAAGACGAAGTAAAATGCGAAGCGTGTGACGGCAGCGGTTTTGAAGTCGTCAAGCAGCCCCCTGAACCCGGCAAGAGAATCTATCCGGCTCGCTGCAAAGTTTGCGGCGGCAAGGGCCGAGTAAAGAAGGCTGCGGACTGAGGCGGCCTCAATGCGTCATAGCCATGCAGAGGATCACGGCGACCAATACGGCGCACCACGCCAGCGATTGTCGCCAAATGACGCGGCCTTTATTTTCCGATCTGAGCAAAATTGATCATGTGGGACGGTCAGAACGAGCGATGATTCCGGGATGGCCTCAAAAACAAAACCGCTTAGCCCGGAAGAGTTTGCGTCCTTGCTCGTTGTTGCGAATACGTCGGCCATAACCAGCCCTCCGGCCGTGATACCGCAGGCACATAGCGCCCGGCTGATCGCAATGGGTTATATGGTTCAGCTATCTGGCAGGCTGCGAATGACTACACCGGGTAGAATGCGGATATATGCGGCACAACTCGCCGACTGAGGCGGCCTTACCCGTTTCCCTGCTTGAGAGAGGGGACTCGATCGATAATGCTCTCTATGTGATTGGCAGCATCAGTAAGATCGGCGCAGAGCTTTGCGAATAATTCCCGCTTCTCTCTGGTCTGAGCTTCCGCGCTGAGTATTGCACATTCGGCGGCTTGATCGCGCAGCCGCTCCAGATGCGCCTTCATGTCCCTCATGGCGTCCCCACCACTGAACCGACGGAACTTGCTTATTCATTCCGGTGGCCGCAGTCCCGGTGAGGTCAGCCACCCGTTCATTTGAGAGGCTGTTTCGGCCTGCCTGGCTTTGCGGATCATCTCATCGCGTTCAGCGCTGGGCGGAAGCATCTTGGCTTCGTCTCTCAGGCGCTTCGCTTCTTCGGCAAGCCGGGCTTCAAGGGTGAGGGTCTGTTTGAAACGGCGACGACGTTTCATGACTGGCCTCGTGCACGTACGGGTCCTAACCGCAGGGTTTTGCAGTCCCAAATCTATTATGCTGACGGCCACCGGTCGGTTCAAAAGTGAACACAACTCGGACCGGGCACAACGTCAGAAACAGGTCAGCTATATCGGAAATCGGACGGAAGGCTGCGCCGTTCGTGATGCCGGCTGCAGAGAACGACGGAATCCTACTTCGGCGGCTGCAATCCGGGTGAGTTTGCCCAAGCCTCTAAATGGGATGCGGTGTCAGCTTGCCGTGCTTTCTCAAGTAGGTCGTCGCGTTCTGGACTAGGTGCGAGCTTGGTGGCCTGTTCGCGAACCTGATTGCCCCATGCGGTCAGCCGATCTTGAAGTGATAGGGTTAGGTTGAAACGTCGTCGCGGCATGGCAATCCCTCCCACCCTTACGGACATAAAGTAATAACGAATAGAGTGAGGGTTCCCCGGTTCCCTGTCTGCACGATAGTGGACACAAGTTTGAAACGCCGGCCACTAGGCCCGGAAGCAGGCCGGTACCCAACGCCGCATGTGAACACTTAGAGAACAAGAACGGTGCGGAGAACGACTCGTCAGTGCGGCTTGGCGCCCGTCATGGCTTCAATGAGCGATTGCCGCCAACTGCCCAAGTCGATAATTCCCGGGAGAATCTGTCGGCTTTTGTGACCAACACGCTCCCCCGCTACCATTTGTCACCCCCCCATTCGAACGTTTCAGCAACGGTCCCGGCAACGTCAATTCCGACAAGGATGCCTTGATCTCGATTGCGAGTTCGTCGGTCCCCGGCGGCGCATGGACGATGACGGCTTGGACCAGCTGACGCAGCGTTGCGACGAGCTCGGGCTCGTCGAGTTCCGCAGCCTCTGCGGCGACCTCGGCCAGGCGCCTGGTGTCGGCGAGATAGCGCTCGATCGCCGCCGGGTGAACAGTGACGATCTCGGAAGCGGCAACGATCTGCGCGAGCTCGGCCTTGACGCGCTTCCGTTCGGCCGCGAGCTCATTGACCTTCGGGTTGTAGGTGTCGAAATCCGCGCCCTTCGCAATGTTCGTGATCAGGCGATCGATCTCGCGGTCGAGCTCGCCGTTGCGGCGCTGCAGATGCTTCTCGCGGTCGCCACTCTCCTTGGCCAAGCGCCGGCGCTCGGCGTTGTAGGTGCGGACATATTCGGCGATTGCCTCGGGATTGGCGAGCTCCTCGCGCAAGCCTTCAAACACCAGGGTCTCGATCGACTGGCGCGAAACCTTGCGGCCGTTGCTGCACACGCCGCTCTCGCGGAATGCCGAGCACTGCATGCGGTGCGGCTTCCCCTTCCTCTGCGCGCCGATCGCCGACATGCCGGCGCCGCAGGATCCACAGCGCAGTAGGCTTGACAAGGGCCGGACAGCCTTGCGCGATTGCGAGGCGCCCTGGTGACTGCGGCCGGCCTTGATCACCTGTGCGGCCTTGAACGTCGCGTCCTCAATGATGGCCAAGTGCGGCGCGTCGACGCTGCGATATTGGTCTTTGCGGTTCGGGCGTGGTACGCGCCTTCCGGTCGCAGGATCCTTGATCATGCGGACCTTGTTCCAGACGATGCGGCCCGCATAGAGCTCGTTGATGAGCATACCGTGGCCGCGTGCGGCATTGCCGTTGATCGTCGACGCGTTCCAATTCTTGCCGCGGGGCGGTTTAATACCGTCGGCATTGAGGCCCGCGGCGATCTCGCGCGGCGTCTTGCCCTCGACAAACTCGCAGAAGATCCTCCGCACAATCTCGGCTTCGGGCTGGTCGATCTCGAGCTCGCCTGGTTTGCCTGCGATCGCCCGATAGCCGTAGGCGCGACCCCCGGCGTGGCGGCCGTCGCGGATCACGCTCTCGAGGCCGCGGCGGGTGTGGACGACCAGGTTCTCGAGAAACATCTCACCCATGAGCGCGCGCAGCGCGCCATCGAGCTTGCCCACCTTGCCGCTCGCCGTGTGGATCGCGATGCCGAGAAAGTCGAGCCGCTTGCGTGCGGTATGCCAATCGCCCTGGTCTCGCGAAATGCGATCGACATCCTCGGCGACGATGACATCGAAGCGGAGCGCTTCGGCTGCTCGCATCAGGTCCTGGAAGCCGGGACGATTGACGGTCGAGGCACCGGAGATCTCGCGATCGCAGAAGGTCAGCACGACCGTAAAGCTCTCGCGGGCGCAGAGCTCGCGGCAGGACGCGATCTGATCGTCGACGGATCTATCGTTCTGACGATCGGACGAGAAGCGGGCGTAGATTGCTGCGCGGATCATTTGCCGTTGCCTCCAGCTCGGCCCGGCGGACGAGCTCGGCCGCATGATCCTGCCTTGCGTGCAGTAATGCAAGGGCGTGCGCAACGGCCAAAGCGGCCGCGCCAGGCCTTTCCGCGGATAACTTGCGCGGCGAGTTGGTCATCGGTAGCCGGGCTCCTGCTCGATCATTTCGACTTTGAGCGGTGCCGTGAGGCTTTCGTTGGCCAGCGCCGCGCCGTCGGCGACGACGCGGCGGATGATGGCTTCGCAGTCGGCGCCGCCGATCGAGAAGACATCACGTTCCTGCAGCTCGCGATCAAGGATGGCGGCCATGATGACGAACACCGTCACCTCATTGCCTCCATGTTTGCGGCGATCAGCATGCGTTGCGCCTCGATCAGGGCTCGCCGGCGAGCTCTGCAACGTCGCCATAGCCCGCGGCACACGGTCTTGTGCTGTACCTATCGAGCAGATGCCGGAAGCATTGATCATCCCGAGCATCATGCTCAGGCGAGGCCAAAATGGAATGAACGCTGTGAGCTCATCATACGATTGGATGCGACAGCGAAGGAAAAGGAGGGCAGGTTGCCCGCGAGTCTTCAAACCCGCGTATTGGAGCGAAAGTCCATCGCGGCCCAAACGAGTCCCTGTCTCGCCATGGATTTCGTTATCATCGGACGTCACTGGAAGCTGCGCCAGACCGTTATGAGCGGTAGGATAACCGCGGCCGTCATTGATTTTGCTGTGCTTTTGCAGGAAATCGGTTGCGCTTATTTCGCTTCGAGCGGGTTGTTTCTGGTGCGAAACTGATGCGGTTCGTTCACAATCGAAACTTGGACTTAGAGCGTGTGCCTGCTGTTGGTAATGTCGTGAGAAGGCAAGTCAATCCCAACGGTCCCGACGATCAGCGAACTCTCATCGTGCCGGCCGATCGCGGCGGCCTGTCAAGGTCAACGTCCACCCGGCTTGCAACGCGCTCTCGGTAGCGAGCAAAGACGTTCTTGGGAAAGCAAGCCAGGAGAAAAGATCGTGAGTTTCTTCCAGCGTCTAAAGACAGAAGCATCTCTCGAGTGGCGGGCTTACACCGAGCATCCCTTCACGGACCGGTTGGCTGACGGCTCTCTCCCCGAAGCGGCATTTCGTCACTACCTCGCTCAGGACTACCTGTTCCTCATCGAGTTTGCTCGCGCCTACGCGCTCTCGGTCTACAAGTCGCCCAAGCTTGCCGACATGCATGAAGGGGCGGCCGGCCTCGCGGCCATCCTGGATGTCGAGATGAATCTGCATGTGAAGCTCTGCGCCGGTTGGGGTCTGTCCCCGAGCGACCTCGAACAAACCCATCCGGCGGTCGAGATGCTGGCCTATACGCGCTACGTGCTCGACGCGGGAATGCGCGGTGATCTGCTGGCACTCAAGGTGGCGCTTGCCCCCTGCGTGATAGGCTACGCGGAAATCGGAACGCGGCTCGCCTCGCGCCCCGACGCGAACGCTGCGACGAACCCATATCGCGTTTGGATCGCCGAGTATGCCGGCATGTCATACCAGGAGGTCGCAGCGAAAGCGCGCGCGCACCTGGAGCGTCTCGCCGATCGTTACTCCACGCCAGCCCGCGAGGTAGAGCTGATCGCGGTATTCAAGGAAGCTACCCGACTCGAGGCCGACTTCTGGGAGATGGGCTGGCGCGCGGGCCAGCGTGTAGAATAGTCATTTCGGCAATCGTTAGGCTCATAACCTAAAGGTCATAGGTTCAAATCCTAACCCCGCAACCAGTCGACAAGGGCCCTTGAAATCAGATCGATTTCAGGGGATTTTTTTGCGCGATCAGCTCATAAGCTTTAGTTTTCCCGAATTTGCCATAGCGACACCCGTCCTTAAATTCGACCAGCCTACGTTGCTTATTGTCGTTGTTGTCAACCATGGTTCACAGAGTCGCTTCGATCATCTCAGCCATAAGGATCAGGACTGGGCTGCGAAAGCCGGAATCGCTCGGCATGACCGCCAGCCGTTTTGCGAGATGACGCTGCTTTCCTCACTGTGTGCCGTCTTCCGTGGGCAGCCGCGCGTCTCCAGACTGCACCAAGCTTTATATTGCCGAAGATATCGACCAAAACCCTTTCGATCGGCATCCAACTACCGCGTACTGGAGAGTAGAAATCGGACGGTCGGAACCACGCTGATATCGCGATGACTCAATTTGATTGTTGATTGATCGCGAGACAGCAACTCCACTCACATTTTGGCTCGCGGATTCTTCTACGTCGCTGGCTTTATCTTCGGGGAGCCCCTTGCTGTGCAATCGGTCGACCACGACTTCCTTCCGGCTGCTCGACCGATGGTCGAGGCCAGCACAAGGTCGCGGACGGAGATCTGACTCGCTCCTGTTCGAGTCGCACTCCGAAGCGGGCTCGGATCACCCGCGCCATTCTCATTCGCACACGCGCAGGGTAAACAGGATACGCTGCTCGTCGTCAGCGAGAACGGGCCCAACAGCCTCGACGTCCACGGCGTCGGCACCAACTGGCCCGGCTATGAAGTCTCCTGTAATTGCTTCGATCGCCTGATGACTTATGCAGTCAAAACGCTCGCAGACGGGTCCCGCGGATCGCGCGCGATCCGTATCCGCGCCGGCTCATTGCGGATCCCATTCGATGACGCGGATCGGCGTTGGATTCCATCCAGAGCACGGATTGTAGAATTGCGGGCAATTCGACATCACGACCAGTGTGTCCTTATCAGCCCTGAGCTCGACGTAATCGCCGGGAGTCGAAAGACCATCGACGATCTCGGCGGACCCGTCGGCCTGGACCGGCACGTTCATGAAGAAGTTCACATTCGCATGGATGTCGCGAGCAGACATTCCCCGTTGCCGGAGGGCAGTCAGAAAGTTGGTGCGGCAGGCGCAGGTGCCATCGATGCCATATCGGAGCTTGTTCACCTCACGACTGCAGGCACCGCCGATCGTGTCGTGCCGTCCGACCGTGTCCTCGACCACCGTCATCAACACCTCCGCCACGTCGGAGTAGAGCTTGAAGCCCTTGGTCACGTAGATCGTGCGATTGAGCTTGATGGAATTCGCGTTGTTGTACCGGCTCTCGGTATCGGCAAGGTCGAAGGCGAGAAAGTCGACGGCTTGCTGGCCGCCGATGTCGATGATCCGGAGGTGCCGGCCCCGTGGGATCTCGGAGACGTAATTGTTCGCCCCGGCTGGAACCGTCGTCTCTTTCACGATTCTTCCCGGAACGGATTCGGCGGCTTTCAATTTTGCCATTCCATCGGATTGACGTGCGCGATCCATGTTGATGGCCGCGATTTTCGCCTGTTCGCCGGCCATCTTTCGCGCCAGCGACGCACGCTCCTGCTCGGAGCCGGTACCTTCGAGAAGTATGCCCGCCATGGCCGCAGTGCTCCGTCGATGAGTGCATGCAAGCTTAGGCGTGCGACCGCAAGCGTGTCGACGATGCGATTATCTAAATTGCCCTCAGGGCACGCAGCGGCGCGCCAATTTCTGCTGGATCGTTGAGCAGTCAATCATTCGACGCGGTGATTACGGCGTTTTGGGAATTTCTAAATTGCGTCGCGGAGCGCGCTCTGAGGCTCGGTTTTGCTGGAAAAAGAGGCGATCGGCCTACGCGCGGGGCTCTGACGTGCCGATATTCATGGCACAGAACATGCATCGCGATGAAAAGGCGCCTCAAGTGTGGGGATCATCCGATGGATACGACTACCGTCGCCCTTGTGAAAGAGTCATTCGGCTGGGCAGCTCCGATCTCCGAGGAGGCCGCCGCGATCTTCTACGCGCGCCTCTTCGAGACGAACCCCGAGCTCAAGTCTCTCTTCAAGAGCGACATGAAGGAGCAAGGCCGCAAGCTGATGGCGACCATCGCCGTCGTGGTGAACTCGCTCGACCGCTTGAGCGACGTGCTTCCCGCGGTGCAGGCCCTGGCGGTGCGTCATGCCGGGTACGGGGTGCGAAGTCAGGATTACGACGCGGTCGGCAATGCATTGATCTGGACGCTCCAGACCGGCCTTGGCGAACGCTTTACGGACAAGCACACGGCTGCCTGGGTTGAAGTCTACACCAATCTGGCCGACATCATGCGGGCCGCGGCCGCGATCCGCTCTGCGGCGGAGTGAGCCATGTTCGTAGCCGAAGCTCTGCCCTGGGCGACAGCCTCCATCCAGTGGAAATGCCGCCTGATCGATCGAACGGCCGCCGTATCCGCCTCGTCCTACGTTCTCGCGCGCCTCAGGGGAGATATCCTGTCGGCCTACTTCAGGCCGAACGCCAAGTTGTTCCTGAAGGTCCTCACCTCGCGCTACGAAACGAGCGTCGCCCCGGTCCGTGAGGCGCTTGCGGTCCTGTCCGGTGCCGGCCTCGTCATCTCCGAGAGCCAGCGCGGTTTTCGCGTAGCTCCAGCCTCGCGTGCGGATTTCATCGATATCGCCAATCTCCGCAAGCAACTCGAGATTTCCGCGCTCGAGATGTCGATCGCGCGCGGTGGCGACGATTGGTTGCGGGAGATCCGCAAGGTCCACGAGACGTTCTCCCGCATGTCGCAGAAGGTCGGTCACGACGAGCCGATCAGCGATCTCTGGGAGGCCTGCCACCGCGAATTTCATTTCTCGCTGATCTCCGAATGCGGTTCGCCGACCCTGTTGAATTTCTGGTCGCAGCTTCACGACCGCTTCGACCGCTATCGGCGCCTGACGCTGCCTTCAGGATCCTATATGGCGGGGACGGCAAACGACCACGGTGAGATCATGGAAGCGGTGATCGGTCGGGACATCGGGCGCGCGTCGAAGCTCGTGAGCGACCATATTCAGGCGATCACCGACATCGTGCTGGAGCAATACGTCGAGTAGGGGCTTGAGCGACACGCTCCGCAGCGATGCTCGCCCGGTGCAGCGTCGCCTCACGCAAACAGCTGAATTTAGATTTTTGCGCGCTCGCAAGCGTCGATCCCGATCGCTAGGGTCTCTGACGTACACGAGGGAGTTGCCATGACAGATGGAATGCTGCGTCTGGCCCTGTTTTTATTTCCCGGTTATCACTTCGGAGCCTGGCGTTTGCCCGACGCAATTCCCGAGATGGACCTTGGCATCGAGCATTACGTGCGTGCGGCGCGGCTTGCGGAAGAGGGCAAGATGGACGCCATCTTCTTCGAGGATCAGGCCGCCGTGCCCCGCAGCAACGACATCCTCAGGGGCGATACATACGGCGCGGCTTCGCCTCGCGGCATCCATCTCGATCCCTCGATGCTGCTTCCGGCCCTGGCCATGGTGACGAGGCATCTGGGGCTCGCCGCGACGTCCACCACGACCTACAACGATCCATATAGTCTCGCGCGCAAGTTCGCCTCCATCGACTTCATCAGCAAGGGACGTGTCGGCTGGAATCTGGTCACGTCGTTCAATGAGAGCGAAGCCCAGAACTTCGGCCTGGACGCGCATGTCGATCATGCGTCGCGCTACGAGCGCGCGGGTGAATTCATCGATGTCGTGAACGGCCTTTGGGAGAGTTGGGAGACGGGCGCCGTCATCCGCGACAAGAAGAGCGGCGTCTATTTCGATATTGCAAAGATGCGCTTTCTTCAGCATCAGGGCAGGTTCTTCAAAGTCCGCGGCCCGCTCACCATGGACCGAAGTCCGCAGGTTCGCCCCGTGATCTTACAGGCCGGTGCGTC
>Ga0210389_10003041_pt1 | contig 13124 bp, 13 predicted proteins | sample IncBWH28OmetaG_FD_160127 | JGI IMG/M metagenome (GOLD analysis project Ga0210389, IMG submission 160127) | Forest soil microbial communities from Barre Woods Harvard Forest LTER site, Petersham, Massachusetts, United States - Inc-BW-H-28-O ...
CCTCATGTTTGGGTTGCATGGAATCGGGTTCACGGGTCGATCGATCCATGAACCTGATGGCATTGCCACTGTCACCAGCAATTGCCGGAACATTCGGGCAGGAAGGACCGATGGAGCACGACCGCGACAGCGACCCGGCCCGCGATGAAGATCGAAAGGGCTACCAGGAATTGCACGTAGCCGGGAACGGTGATGCCGGCATATTTCTTCAGGAGCGAGGCAGTGAGCGGACAGGCTGCGATACCCGAGAACATCGCGAACCAGCCATTCGTGATGGGCAACGGCCCTTCGTGTATGAGCAGCATCAAACCGCCGACGCCCGCAAGCAGCGCCCAGGCCCAGGCCGCGATCCGGACCAGCACGAGGCCGATCGTCTTCATGTGGCTGGTCATTCGATGGCGTCTGGTTTCCGGGTTTTTGCGGTCGTGCGGATTGCAACGCATGATGGCACTGGACGCACCCCCCGCACGATACGCCTGAGCGAAGGATCGGGCGTCATCCGCCTGGCATGCCCTTGTTCGACCAGTAGTCGGCCATGAGCTCGTGCGACCAGGCCGGCTGGCCCACCGTCTGGCGAGGCAGGAACTCCTGCATCACGGGTTTGATATCCAGGACCGGCGTGCCGTCGATGGCGTCGAGCCCAGCGACCGTCAACGTCGATCCATCGACGCGCACGATGCGGCACATCGTGCTGCCGATCCTGTTGGGTCGATTCTTGCCGCGCTGCGCGAAGATGCCCACCGCGGACCACGCCCGATTGTTGCGGGGATGCCGGGCGCCGGTGACGATCTTCCCGGGCTCCACCGCGTGGAAGACGAAAAGCACCTCGACGTGCGTGAAACCGGAAAGACCTTCGAGCGCATCGGCAGAGAAGCCGGGGACGAGTTCTATGCGCGCTTCCTCGTCGCCCCAGAAGTCGTCTTCTGCGTGCAGGCGCGACGCGCGGACGTATGCGACGGGTTCGACGGTATAGGGCATGGCCGGAAACCTCCTTCGGTCGACTTGAGGACTGGAACCTGTTTCAAATTCGAAGGCTCGTGCTTGTAGCTCGTCAAAAAACACTGATCCTCGAATTTGAGATGGGGCTAGCAAGGTTGCTCTCTTGCGAAGGCATCCGCAGGCGTCCCCTGATGAAAGACCACCTGCCATCCGGAAGGCCCAAGCCTCCACACGGACGATCGGTTCGCATGGCGCTCCAGGATTCCCGACGCAGCAACGGTGGCGGACCTGTAGGTGAGCAGGAAAGCGGATGCTGCCAGCTCGCGAACGACGAAGTCCTGGGCGTGCACCTGCTGACCCGGCTCGGGTTCGGCGAGGAGGTGCTCGAGAATGTCGGCTCGGGTGTACGAAGCGCCGGAGCGGCCGAACTCATGAAAGTCGGGATGAAGCAGCTCGACCAGACGCTGGCGATCGTGCCGGGTCCCCGACTCGTGAAGTTCGCACTCGAGCGCCCGCAATGTGGAAAGAATCGAGTCGTGCGCCATGTGCAACCCATGCCTGAGCGGACTTGCGACCTGTTCGAGTCGGCCTTGATGCGCCCATGCACATCCGGACCAAACGATCGCAGGCGCGCAGCTTAGCGCGCCGTGCTCATCGAATACGGCCTCGCATCGGCGCCGGAACCCCATTCCTTGTTCGGGGTCGCCTGCAACGTGAAGTGCAGCTCGCCGCCGGCTGTAATCTCGTCGTAGCCGATCCAGGTGCGTGGCAGCGGGCGGCCATCGAGCATCACGCTGCCGATGTACGGATGCGCGCCGTCGAGGTGTTCGGCGACGATCGTGAAGGTTCTGCCGTTCGGCAGATGCAGGGTCGCGCGCGGTACGAACGGCCGGCCGATCACGAACTGGTTGCTGGCCGGTGCGACCGGATAGAAGCCCAGCGCGGTGAAGATGTACCACGCCGACATCTGGCCGAGGTCGTCGTTGCCGGCAAGCCCGGTCGGCGTGGGTGCGTACTGGCTGTCCATGACCTGCTTCAGGCGCTGCTGGGTCTTCCAAGGTGCGCCGGCGTAGTCGTAGAGATACGCGATGTGGTGGCTGGGTTCGTTGCCGTGGGCGTAGTAGCCGATCAGGCCGGAGATGTCCTCGACGTTCGCGAATTCCTTCGGGTCGACCGTGCTCTCGAACACCGCATCGAGCTTCGCAACGAGCTTGTCGTCGCCGCCGAGCGCCGCGATCAGTCCGGCGATGTCCTGCGGTTCGTACCACGAGTATTGCCAGGCGTTGCCTTCGGTGTAGTCGCTGCCGTAGCCTGCCGACGCCGGATCGAAGGGTTCGCGGAAAGCTCCATCGCTCTTGCGTGCGCGGGCGAAGCCGGTCTTCGGGTCGAACACGTTGCGCCAGTTGCCGGCGCGCTTCGCGAACTGCGCAGCGATGTCGCGCTTGCCCATCGCCGCGGCCATTCGCGAGATCGTCCAGTCGTCGAACGCGTATTCGAGGGTCTTCGAGGCGGCTTCGGGCTCCTTGTCGATCGGCACGTAGCCGAGCTTCATGTAGTCGCGGAGGTCGCCATACGGCGCATAGCTCGCACTGGCGACAACCGCCTTGAGCGCGGCATCGGAGTCGAAGCCGCGGAAACCCTTCACGTAGGCATCGGCGATGATCGGCACGGCGTGGTAGCCGATCATGCACCACGTCTCCAGGCCCTGGTACGCCCATATCGGCAGGATGCCGTAAGGGCTGGACTGCTGCGCTGCGATCAGCGAACTCACCAGATCGTTCACGCGCTGCGCAGGCTGGATGAATGCCATCAGCGGCTGCTGCGCACGGTACACGTCCCACAGCGACCAGCTCGAATAGAACGCGAAGCCGTTGGCCTTGTGCACCCCGTGGTCGGGGCCGCGATACTCGCCATTCGCGTCCATCGCGAGGTTCGGCGAAATCAGGGCGTGGTACATCGAGGTGTAGAAGCTCTTGCGATCGTCGGCCGTGCCGTCGACATCGATCGCGACGAGCGCCTGTTCCCATGCGTCACGCGCATGCGCGCGCTGCGCGTCGAAATCCCAGCCGGCGCCGTCGCGGTCGAGGTTGTCGATCGCGTTGGCTTCGCTGACGGTGGAGATCGCGACCTTCACCAGCAATGGCGAAGCGAGCTGACCGAATTCGAAAGCGCCTTCGACCGAGCGGCCCATCACCGCATCGGTGTCCGACGGATCGTGGCCGGGCCCCTTGAAGCCGTGGTAGACGATGTCCTGCTCGCGATCGACGAGTTGTTGCGCGCGCATCGGCTGCGAGAAGCGGATCGCGAAGTACAACTCGCGTCCCGGTGCCCAGCCGCGCGTTTCGCGACCGCCGCTGACCGTGCCGTCGGCGCGCACGCGCAGACTCGACCACAACACCTTGCCGGGGTAGTCGTAGATGCTCGGGCGCAGGTCGAGCAGCACGTGCGCGGGCTGGCCTTGCGGGAACGTGTAGCGATGCCAGCCGACGCGCGGATTCGCGGTGAGTTCCACGCGCACGCCGCTGTCGTCGAGGGTCACTGCGTAGTAGCCGGCCTGCGCGATCTCGGAAGTGTGGGCGAAGGTCGAGCGGTAGCCGCTGCCGGGCTTGTCCGGATCGCCGGCATCGAGCTGCACGGCACCGACGCCCGGCATCAGCAGCACGTCGCCAAGGTCCGAATGTCCGCTGCCGGAAAAATGCGTGTGCGAGAAACCCAGGATGCTGTGGTCGGCGTAGTTGTAGCCGGCGGCCCACTTGTAGGCGTGCTTGAAGTCCGGCATCGCGGTGTCGGGACTGAGCTGGATCATCCCGAACGGGACCGTCGCGCCGGGAAAGGTATGGCCGTCGCCACCGGTGCCGATCATCGGATCGACCGCCGACCAGGCGCTCGCGCCATCGCCAGGCGTCTGCGCGGACGCGGCGTGCGCGAGGGCCAGCGTGAACAGGCAGATGCACGACAGGGTCGGACGCGACATGGGGACCTCGGCTGTTTGGAGCGGTTCAATTTGTACCGCCCCAATTTGTATCGTTCAATTTGTAACGGTTCAATTTTCGGCATGCTCGCACGCGTTGCGGTCGCCGGCATTCTGCACTGCAGATTGCGCTGCGCGGCATACGGCGGCATCATTTTGCTATTGAATCGGTTTAAATATTTTCAAATGGAAGGCGCCGTGCGGCAAGTTCGATCGGAACGCCAGACTGTGGACCGAGGTGGGCGATGCGTCGCGCCGCCGGCACGGAACCGCGCGCGATGAGACGCCGTCGCGTCACCTTCGCGGACATCGCCGCGGCCGCAGGGGTCTCACCGGCCACCGTCTCGATGGTATTGCATGGCAGTCCGCTGGTCGCGGCGGACACCCGCGCTCGCGTCGAGGAGCAGCTGCGCAAGCAGGGCTACGTCTACAACCGCGCCGCGGCGGACCTGCGCAGGCGGAGGTCGTCGAGTGTCGCGATGGTGATCAACGACCTGTCGAATCCATTCTTCGCCGAGTTCGCAGCGGGCGTCGACGAAGCGCTCGCCGGAGCGGGCTTCATCACCCTGCTCGGCAGCACCGGCGAATCGACCGAACGCCAGCAGAAAGTGCTGACGACATTGATGGAGCACGATCCGGCCGGGATCATACTTTCGCCCGCCGAAGGCAGCGATGGCCTGCGCCTGTTGGAAGCGATCGGAACGCACACGCCCACCCTGGTCTTCAATCGCGACCTGCCGCAGTCGCAGGACGTCGTTCCGCAATGGGACTTCCTCGCGCTCGACAACCGCCATGGCGCGCGACTGGCGACCGAGCACCTGTTGCACCTGGGACACCAGCGCATCGCGTTCTTCGGCGGACACGTCGCATCGAGTTCGTGCAGCGAGCGCCGCAAGGGCTTCCTCGATGCGATGACCGCAGCCGGCATCGGCATCGAACCGCGCTGGCTGATCGAGAGCGCACCCACGCGCCTGGAAGCGGCGATGCAGACCGGCGCCCTGTTCGTCTGCGATCCGACGCCGACTGCGGCGGTCTGCTACAACGACGCGGTCGCGCTCGGACTGATGCTGGGACTTGCGGCGCGCGGTCGCAGGCCCGGCCTCGATTTCGCGGTGACCGGCTTCGACGACATTCCCGAGACCGTGGTGAGCACGCCCCCGCTCACCACCATCTCCACCGATCCGCGCAAGTGCGGCCGGCGCGCCGCCGGCTACCTGCTCGCGCGCATCGGCGATCCGGGCATCGGCGCCGCACGCAGGATCTCGCCGGTGGAGCTGGTCGTGCGCGGCAGCACCTGCCCGGCACCAGGCTTCAAGGTTCGACCAGGCCGCAAGGGATCCGCGAGATGACGCAGGCAACCACCACCAGCGAACGCACGGCGCTCCGGGTCGTCACCGCGATCTTCTTCATGTGGGGCTTCATCACCGTCCTCAACGACGTGCTGATCCCGCACCTGAAATCGGTGTTCACGCTCGGCTATGCGCAGGTGATGCTGGTGCAGTTCACCTTCTTCGGCGCGTATTTCGTGATGTCGCTGCCATCGGGCAAGGTGGTCGCGCGCTTCGGTTACCGCATCAGCATCATCGCCGGGCTGATCGTCGCCGGCATCGGCGCGCTGCTGTTCTTTCCGGCGGCGCGACTGCCCTCGTATCCGCTGTTCCTGTTCGCGTTCTTCGTGCTCGCCAGCGGCATCACCCTGCTGCAGGTCGCGGCCAATCCGTATGTGAGCCTGCTCGGTCCGCCGCAACTGGCGTCGAGCCGGCTCAACCTCGCGCAGGCCCTAAACTCGCTGGGCACGACGCTGGCGCCGAAGTTCGGCGGCCTGATGATCCTGTCGGTCGCGGTGCTCGGCGCCAATGAACTCGCGAAGCTTCCGGCGGCGCAGCAGCTCGCCTACAAGGTGCAGCAGGCGCAGATGGTGCAATTGCCCTACCTCGGCCTGGCTGCGGTGCTGTTCGCGCTCGCCGCGGTGGTGTGGATGTTCCACCTGCCGCCGCTGGCGGCAATGGAAGGCGACGCGGACGATGCGCACCATCGCTTCGCCGACGCGCTTGCGCAGCGGCGTGTCTGGCTGGGCATGCTCGCCATCTTCCTGTACGTCGGCGCCGAGGTCTCGATCGGCAGCTTCATGATCAACTACCTGTCGCTGCCGCAGATCGGCGACATGACCCAGGCGCGCGCCTCCGGATTCGTCTCGCTGTACTGGGGCGGCGCGATGGTCGGCCGCTTCGTCGGCTCGGCCCTGCTCGTGCGCGTCGATCCGCGCCGCCTGCTCGCGGTGTTCGCCGCGGTCGCCGGCGCGCTGGTGCTGACCACGATGCTCGGCCATGGCGATGTCGCGCTGTGGAGCGTTGTCGCGATCGGCCTGTTCAACTCGGTGATGTTCCCGAACATCTTCACCCTCGGCATCGAGAAGTTCGGCGCGCTGACAGGCAAGGTGTCGAGCCTGCTGGTGATGGCGATCGTCGGCGGCGCGGTGGTGCCGTTGCTGCAGGGCGCATTGGCCGACCGCATCGGCGTGCAGCAGGCCTTCGTGCTGCCGCTGCTGTGCTACGCCTACGTCGTGTACTACGGATTGCGGGGCTCGCGCATCGGATGAGCCGCACGGGCCACATCGTCTGCTTCGGCGAGGCGCTGATCGATTTCCACGCGCAGCACGCGCCCGGAAACGATCCCGCGACCGTGTTCGTGCCGTATTCCGGTGGAGCGCCGGCAAACGTCGCCGTCGCAATCGCCCGGCTCGGAAGTGGCGCGGCGTTCGTCGGCATGCTCGGCGCAGACATGTTCGGCGACATGCTGCTGCGCGACCTCGACGCGGCCGGCGTGGACACCCGCCACGTGCGGCGCACCGATGCGGCGAACACCGCGCTCGCCTTCGTCGCGCGCGATGCGCGCGGCGAACGCAGTTTCAGCTTCTACCGCCCGCCTTCGGCCGACCTGCTGTTTCGCGAGGACGACTTCGGCGACGACGCGTTCGCGAACGCGTGGATCTTCCACGCCGGCTCGTGCAGCCTGACCGAAGCGGCGATCGCCAGAACCACGCTCGCGGGCATGCATCGCGCGCGCGCGGCCGGCGCGCTGGTCAGCTTCGACATCAACCTGCGCCCTGCGCTGTGGGCGCGTGGCGAGGATCCGTCCACGCGCATCTGGAATGCGCTCGATGCGGCCGATCTGGTCAAGGCCAGTCGCGAGGAGCTCGACTTCCTCGCCGGGCCGCTGGGCGGCGAAGGCGCGGCGATCGAGCGACTGTGGCGCGGGCATGCACGAATGTTCGTCGTCACCGATGGGTCGCGTCCGACCCGCTGGTACACGCCCGAGGATGCCGGCGTACTGCCGTCGTTCGCGATCGCTGCGATCGACTGCACCGGCGCGGGCGACGCCTTCGTCGGCGGCCTGCTGCAGGGGCTGGTCGCGCAGGCCGTCGATCGCGAAGCGCTCGCATCGTTCTGCACCAACACGCCACGACGCGATGGATGGCTGCGCTTCGCCGCCGCCTGCGGCGCGCTCGCCACGACGCGGATCGGCTCGTTCGCGGCGATGCCGGATCGCGCTGCCGTCGAACGCCTTCTGGAGACGCAGGCATGAATCCCCTGCCCGACTTCCGTTCGCGCGATGTCCTGCTCGACCACGTCCGCGCGACGATGGCGTTCTATCACCCGCGCTGCATCGATCCGTCCGGCGGCTTCTTCCACTACTTCAAGGACGACGGCACGGTCTACGACTGCACGCATCGGCATCTGGTCAGCAGCACGCGCTTCGTCTTCAACTACGCGATGGCGGCGCGCACGTTCGGCGAATCGGCGTACCTCGATGTCGCGCGACATGGGCTTGCCTATCTGCGCGATGTGCATCGCGATCCATCGTCCGGCGGCTACGCGTGGACGATCCGCGACGGCAGGCCCGAGGACCGCACCAACCATGCCTATGGCGTCGCCTTCGTCCTGCTCGCCTACGCCTGCGCGCGCAAGGCGGGCGTCGCCGAAGCGGCAGCGTGGACGGACGAGACCTGGGAGCTGCTCGAGTCCCGCTACTGGGACCCGGAAGCGCAGCTGTATCGCGACGAGGCCGACCCGGACTGGAATTTCTCGGCCTACCGCGGCCAGAACGCGAACATGCACATGTGCGAAGCGATGCTGGCCGCGTTCGACGCCAGCGGCGATCGGCGCTACCTGCAACGCGCTCTCACGCTCGCCGATCGCATGACACGCCGGCAGGCAGCGAAAGCCGACGGACTGGTGTGGGAACACTACGATGCACACTGGAACGTCGACTGGGACTACCACCGCGACGATCCCAAGCACCTGTTCCGTCCGTGGGGATTCCAGCCCGGCCACCAGACCGAGTGGGCGAAGCTGCTGCTGATCCTGGATCGCCATGTCGAAGCGCCCTGGCTGCTTCCGGCCGCATGCCGCCTGTTCGACACCGCCGTCGCGCACGCCTGGGATGGCGAACACGGCGGCCTGTGCTACGGCTTCGCACCGGACGGTACGGTCTGCGACCCCGACAAGTACTTCTGGGTGCAGGCCGAATCGCTGGCCGCCGCCGCCCTGCTCGCGCATCGCACCGACGATGCGAGCTACTGGGATTGGTACGAGCGCCTGTGGCGCTACTCCTGGAAGCATTTCGTCGACCACAGGCACGGCGCGTGGTACCGCATCCTCGACCGGCGCAACCGCAAGTACAGCGACGAGAAGAGCCCGGCCGGCAAGACCGACTACCACACGATGGGTGCGTGCTACGAGGTGCTCAACGTGCTGCCGCACACCGGCGCCGATGCTCCGCATCCTTCCCCGGCCTGAGACGGAGGCGCGCATGAAGATCCGATCCGCCGTTCGCAGTGCGCTTCTCCTCGGAGTGCTGTTCGGCTCCATCGCTTTCGCGCAACCGCAGGCGACCGCGCCGGCACCGCTCGATTCGCCGGTCATGGCGGCAAGGGTCAGGACCGAGTTCCTCCACGCCTGGAGCAACTACCGCCGCTACGCCTGGGGCCACGACGAGTTGCGTCCGCTCAGTCGCACGCCGCACGACTGGTACGGCCAGTCGCTGCTGATGACGCCGGTCGATGCCCTCGACACCCTGGTGCTGATGGGACTGAAGAAGCAGGCCGACGACGATCGCGAACTGATCGCGGCCAAGCTCGACTTCGACAAGGACATCTACGTCAAGAATTTCGAGATCACCATCCGCATGCTCGGCGGCCTGTTGTCCGGCTATCAGCTCACCGGCGACGAGCGCCTGCTGCACAAGGCCGAGGATCTCGGCAAGCGCCTGCTGCCGGTGTTCGATTCGCCCACCGGCCTGCCCTACGTCTACGTGAACCTGCACACCGGCAAGACCCGCGGCGTCGAATCGAATCCTGCCGAGACCGGAACGCTGCTGCTGGAATTCGGCACCCTCAGCAAGCTCAGCGGCAATCCGGTCTACTACGACAAGGCCAAGCGCGCGCTGGTGGAGACGTTCAAGCGCAGTTCGAAGATCGGTCTGGTCGGGGTCGGGTTGAACGTCGAGACCGGCGCGTGGATCGACCCGGATGCGAGCGTCAGCGGCGGCATCGATTCCTACTACGAATACCTGTGGAAGTGCTGGCGCCTGTTCGGCGACGAGGACTGCCACGCGATGTGGCAGGCGAGCATTCCCGCCGTGAACAAGTACCTCGCAGACGACGTCGATGGCCAGCTCTGGTACGGCCACGCCGACATGAACACCGGCAAGCGCACCACGACCGAATACGGCGCGCTCGATGCGTACTTCCCCGGCCTGCTCGCATTGTCCGGCGACGTCGACCGCGCCGCGCGCCTGCAGGATTCCTCCTTCCGCATGTGGAACCTGCATGGCATCGAACCGGAGGTGCTCGACTACCGCACGATGAAGGTCGAGTACCCGGGCTACGAACTGCGTCCGGAGATCGTCGAGTCCACCTACTACCTCTACCACTACACCCGCGACCCGAAGTACCTAGCGATGGGCCGCACCCTGTTCGACGACTTCGTGAAGTACGACCGCGCGCCCTCGGGCTACGCCGCGCTCAAGAGCGTCGTGACCAAGCAGCAACGCGACGACATGGAGAGCTTCGCCCTGGCCGAGACCTTCAAGTACTACTACCTGCTGTTCAGGCCCGACGCGCTGGACTTCGACGCGGTCACCTTCAACACCGAAGCGCATCCGTTGCGGCGTACCTGGTCGACCGATCCTGCCCTCGCGCAGTGACACGAAGGCAGTTGATCTCAATCGACCGCCTCCGTCCCTCTGTCAACGGGACGCGCTGTGTGCGCCAGCGTACATCGCGTGCGCAGGGCGCTCGCTATGCTCCGGGTGCAGGGCGAATCGCAGGTTCGTTCCAGGGCGATTGAAGCCGGCTTTGCGAATCCATCAACGCGACAAAAGGAAGGGACACCATGATGCCGGCACGCTCCACCGTCAGGAAATTCGCTCTTCTCGTGGCGGTTTTTGCTTGCGCCGGCTGGGCGTTAGGGTTCTGCTACATGTACGCGCAAATGACCCAGCGCAACCTCGGGATCTCCATCCTGCTTGCCTTCACGGGTGGCCTGCTGGCATTGCCGTGGCTGGCGATCGCACTCAACGTCTACCAGCGCCTGCGCAAGGATGCCGCAGTGGCGCACATCGCTCCGGCCGTTGCCGGCGATCACGCGTCGTAGCGGAATTAATGGGGACGACCCCATTAATCACCATTGATCAACCAGACTTCGTCTTCCTGGCAGCGGCCTTCCGCTTCGCCCCGCGCCCCCTGCCCGCCGCCTGCACACCATGCGCATGCAGGATCGCCGGCAGCAACCCCGGAAACCGCTGCTCGACCTCCTTGCAGCGGCTGGTGTTGTGCATTTCCACGCCCTGCCGCTCGCTGCGGACCAGGCCGGCTTCGCGCAGGGCACGGAAGTGCTGGGACAGGGTGGACTTGGGGATGCTGCGGTCGCTGATCTGGAGGAAGTTCGAGCAGATGGTGGCGCAGTCCGCTCCGGCCAGCTGGGCGTAGATCGCCACGCGCACGGGATCGGACAGGGCATGCAGGATGCCCTCCACGGTGATGTCCTCGATCGCGGGATGGATCAGCGGTCTCATGGATTTCATCCTACCCGCCCTTGACAACTGGTTCAATAGTTCATAAGTTACGAACTATGGGAATACAGAACTCCCATGTCCGCCCACTATCAGGAAACCGTCATGAACAAGCTCACAGGCAAGGTCGCCATCGTCACCGGCGCATCGAAGGGAATCGGCGCCGCGATCGCCAAGTCACTGGCCGCCGAAGGCGCGTCGGTCGTGGTCAATTACGCATCCAGCAAACAAGGCGCCGACGCGGTGGTCGCCGAAATCGGCGCGGCCGGCGGCAAGGCCGTCGCGGTGCACGGAGATGTCTCGAAGTCCGCCGACGCGCAGGCGCTCGTCGATGCGGCGATCAGCAACTACGGCCGACTGGACGTGCTCGTCAACAACTCGGGCGTGTACGGGTTCTCGCCGATCGAGGCCATCACCGAGGAAGACTTCCACCGCCACTTCAACGTCAACGTGCTCGGCCTGCTGCTGACCACGCAGGCGGCCGCCAAGCACCTCGGCGAAGGCTCGAGCATCATCAACATCGGCTCGGTCGTCACCCGCATCACCCCGCCCGGCAGCGCGGTGTACACCGGCACCAAGGGCGCGGTGGATGCGATCACCGGCGTGCTGTCGCGCGAACTCGGCGCGCGCAAGATCCGCGTCAACACGCTGAGTCCCGGCATGGTCGAGACCGAAGGCACGCACACCGCCGGCTTCATCGGTTCGCCTTTCGAGGCCAGCGCCATCGCGCAGACGCCGCTGGGTCGCATCGGCCAGCCGAACGACATCGCCTCGATCGCCGTGTTCCTCGCCTCGAACGATTCGCAGTGGCTGACCGGGGAACAACTGCTCGCCGGCGGCGGCGCGCGCTGACCCCATAGCGGAGCCTCGGGGGACAGACCACGGTTTTCTGGCCCGCATGCCATCCAGTGGGAGTTCCTTCTCGCCGGAGTGGGCGTCCTCGTAGTTGTAAGGCGGTTCCGCCCGCGGCAGCGGGCGAAACCGCTTGATAACTACGACCAACGCAACGAATCAGCGAGAGCCAATCAAGCGAAGCGACTCGCCCGCAGCAGCGGGTGAACCCGCTCGACGACAACGACAAGGCCGGTCGTTCCTTGAAATCGTGTTCGCCTATCCCCGTAATCGATGAAAAGCTACAAAAAAAGGGGCCGCCCATGAAAGCGCGGCCCCTTCCCTCACACGGCCTCGCGGCCGCCACTGCCCCTTACACCGCCATCATCGTCGCCGAATCGCTCCAGTCGCTCGGTCCGCGGGTGCCGATGACGCGCACCTGGGCGATGTAGGTCGTGCCCGGGACGAGGCCGTCCACCGTGAAGCGCGAGGTGGTGGACGGCTCGGCCTGGGTCCAGGCCGTGGGCGTCGCCGCCACGGCCCACCGCCACTGGTAGGCACGCGCCGAGCGCACCGCGGTGCACAGGGCCAGCAGGCTTCCGCTCAGGCGCGTGCGTCGCAGGCGCACGTTCTGCGGCGGGGCGAGCTGGCCCGATGCCGCGCGCTGCTTCTGCACCGGGAAGCCCGAGGCGATCAGCACCGCGCGATCGCCCTTGCTGGCGTGCAGCACGTACAGGGCGAGATCGCGAAGCAGTTGCACCAGCACCCCACGCGCCTGCTTGCGCGCGTCGAGCGAGGCCTGGTCGCGGCCGTAGGCGTTGACCAGGGTCACGTAGGCGTCGCGTGCGGCGATCACCTCGTCGAGTTTCGGGAACGGCGCCGGATAGGCGGCGTTGTCCGTCATCGAGTCGATGATGCCTCCGCTGATCGTGACCAGTTGCGCATCGCTGGACTGGCTGAGGAAGCTGGTACCGGGCTTGGAGCGTCCGCCGATGCCGCCGGCGGTTGCCTTGGTGGTGGGAGGGGTCGTCGACTCGGAGGCCGGCGACGGCGGAGTGGCGGCAGAGGCCGCCTGATTCATGGTGTCCACTGGAAATCTCCTGTTGATGCTTGCGGCCCTTCGTGGGGTCCGCCGATGGAAAATTGAATTGCAATGCGCGTCGCGCACGATCCGCGTCGCGTCCACGCGCAGCCAAGCCCCGTGCGGCCGGCGGCCGCGGCCCGCGACCTTGCAGGTCCGGGAACAGGTTCGGGATGGATGCGCGCAGGGCGAGCCGGATCGGTCGGACGCCGTCCTTCAGCCACGGCC
>Ga0210389_10003043_pt1 | contig 13123 bp, 16 predicted proteins | sample IncBWH28OmetaG_FD_160127 | JGI IMG/M metagenome (GOLD analysis project Ga0210389, IMG submission 160127) | Forest soil microbial communities from Barre Woods Harvard Forest LTER site, Petersham, Massachusetts, United States - Inc-BW-H-28-O ...
CGCGTTCCACACTCCGAGAGGACACCCACATGCCCGCCGCACTCCCCGACTACCGCCCCATCAAATCCCGCCAGCAACTCGCCTGGTCCACCGGCAACTACGCCATCATCGGCACCACCCTCCAATCCGTCGGCGAAAATCTTTGCGAAGCGCTCGACATCCGCGCCGGCTCGTGCGTCCTCGATGTCGCCGCCGGTAATGGCAACGCTTCACTCGCCGCCGCGCGACGCTACTGCGACGTCACCTCCACCGACTACGTCCCTGAACTCCTCGAGACCGCGCGCCGCCGCGCGCTCGCGGAAAATCTCTCGATTCTCTTTCGCGAAGCGGACGCCGAGAATCTTCCGTTTACCGACGGCGCGTTCGACGTCGTGCTCTCCACCTTCGGCGTGATGTTCACGCCCGATCAGGAACAGGCCGCGTCCGAGCTCGTGCGCGTCTGCAAGCCCGGAGGAAAAATCGGGCTCGCGAACTGGACGCCCGAAGGATTCGTCGGACAGATGTTCAAGGTCATCGGCAAACACGTGCCGCCCGCACCGGGACTGCAGCCGCCGTCGCGCTGGGGAACGGAACGCGGGCTCCGCGATCTCTTCGGCGCGGGCGCAAACATCCAGATCACGCGCCAGCACTTCAACTTCCGCTACAACTCGCCGGAGAAGTTCGTCGACATCTTCCGCACGTTCTACGGGCCGATGAACAAAACTTTCGCCGCGCTCGAGGGAAATCCCGCGGCCGTCGCGGCGTTCCGCGACGATCTCATGGCGCTCATCAATCGCCGCAATCGCGCCACGGATGGCACGCTCGTTCTGCCGAGCGAATATCTTGAGGTGGTTATCACCGTCCGCTAGGTAAACGTGACAACCATCGCAGCCGCCGATAGATTGCGAGCATGACCCTTGGCGCACTGACTCGGAGCGATGTTGAGACACGCCTGGCGGCGGTCCACGCGGACATTCGCCGCCTGGGTGTGTCGCGTCTCGCGCTCTTTGGGTCCGTTCAGCGTGGAGTTGCGCGCGCCGATAGCGACGTAGATGTGTTGGTCGAGTTCCGCGAAGGCCAGAAGACATATCGCCATTTCTTTGCGCTCGCGGAACTCCTTGAGGCGCAGCTCGGCCGAACCGTCGAGCTGGTCACGCTTGAAGCACTCTCACCGTTCTTGAAACAGCGAATCCTCGCCGAGGCGGCGGATGTCCTTAGAGCCGCTTGAGTACTTGCGGCATATGCTTGCCGAGGCCGATTCCCTCGCGAGCGCAACTGCCGGTCTGACTCGCGAAATTCTTTGGAGACCAAACGTTGAAGCGCGCTGCGGTTCGGAGCATCGAGATAATCGGCGAAGCAGCGAAGAAAATCCCGCCTGACATGAGGAATCGCAATCCCGAAATCGCATGGCGCGAGATGGCTGGAATGCGCGATCGATTGATTCATCACTACTTCGGGGTGGACTACGACCTGGTCTGGAGTGTGGTGCAGCAGGACGTCCCGCAATTGCGCGAGCACGTCAAGCTGATCTTGGACACGGCCTGATCGAGCCCTAACAGCTTCGGACGGATATGCGATCGCCGCGAGTGGGCCGGGCCGCATTTCCAGCCAGAGATCTTCGATATCCGCGCGACGAATAGAGTGCTTCAGCTTGCGTTCAACTGATGCCTGGCAGCACGACGGTTCGACCGGACGTCGCCGGCTAATGAGCTAGGAGACCATAGCAAGACGCGTGTTTGGAGTGTGTGTGGCCGGCGCGTCTATGAGATCATGCGCTACTGGGATGAAGACCAGCCGGATTGGGACGCCGGCGATCACGAATTCGCAGCCGCGTGGCGGAAGCAGCCGAAGTGGGTCGTATCGCGTACGCTGCAATCGGTCGGGCTCAACGCGACACTTATTTCGACACCGGACGCGATCGCCAACTTGCCTCAGGCGAAGGGAACTTCGGGCGTCCAATCGGCTAAAGTGAACTTTCCGGCGATGTCGATCCGGCCGGTCCCCGTTCGTCGCACATGTACAGGCCAGCCTTTCCGGCCCGCGACCATCGACCCAGGAGTTGTCCAATGCGCTTCATGCTGCTCGTAATCCCCAAGGTCTACGAAAATGCCGACGCGAACTTTGTCCCGCCCGCCGAGCTGATCGCGAAAATGGGGAAGTTCAATCAATCCCTCACCGACGCCGGCGTCCTGCTCAGCCTCGACGGCCTGCAGCCGCCCATCAAGGGAACCCGCATCGTTTTCGGCGGCGGAAAACCGCGCACGATCGACGGCCCCTTCACCGAGTCAAAAGAACTGGTCGGCGGCTACTGGCTGATCCAGGTTCGCTCGAAGGACGAAGCGGTCGAGTGGGCGCGGCGCGCGCCGATGCTCGATGGCGACATGATCGATGTTCGGCAGGTGCAGGAAATGTCGGACTTCCCGCCGGATGTGCGGGCGGCCGCCGGTCTGAAGTGAGTAAAGGACGGATCCTCAATTCATGACCACTTCACAGCCCGGCACCCAGTCTGCGGCAGCGCGACGATCGGCAGAAGCCGAGTTGCGCACGCTTATCGACAAATTCGCGCCAGCACATCGGCGGCTCGTCGGCACAGTGCGACGGTCGCTGCGAAAGCGCCTGCCCACTGCGCATGAGGTGATTTATGAATATCGCGACTTCTTCGTCATCAGCTTCTCACCGAACGAGCACGGGTACGAGGGCGTTCTTGCAATCCGAGGTGGCGGGAACGGCATTGATCTCTATTTCAATCGCGGCAAAGAGCTTTCGGATCCGGAGAAAATGTTGAGAGGGTCCGGAAAGCTGGTGCGCTTCATTGAACTAGAGGGCGCGTCTACACTCGCTCGTCCGGCGGTCGCGCGTCTGATCGACTCGGCCATCGCGCGCAATACGATTCCGTTCGCGCGCAGCGGGCGCGGGCCGGTGATCATTCAGACAAAGCGGCGCGCCAAGGCCAAATAACCATTCCATTCAATTAATTGAGACGGAGAAAAACACATCATGCGATTCATCTCGCTGGTCAAAGCAAAGGAAGGCGGACCGCCGCCCTCTCAGAAAGCGATGGACGACATGGAGAAGTTCGTCGGCGAGGCCGTCCAGGCTGGATGGCTTCAACAGGCCGAAGGCCTCCTCCCGAGTAAACTCGGCTTCCTCGTGCGCTGCACGGGCGGCAAGACGACGATCATCGACGGACCGTTCACCGAAGCGAAAGAAATCGTCGGCGGGTTCTCGATCTTCACAGCCGAATCCAAAGAAGCGGCGATCGCGCTCACGGCGAAAATGATGGAAGGCTCGGAGCAGGACGTCGAGTGTGAAGTGCGCCAGCTGTACGACGTTCCCGCGGCCTGAACGCCATGGCTGAGTCCGACGCGAGCACCGCTGCGCATCGCGCGATCGAAGCAGTCTGGCGGATTGAATCCGCCAGATTGATCGCGGGGCTGACGCGGATGGTGCGCGATGTCGGGCTCGCGGAAGATCTCGCGCAAGACGCGCTCGTAGCGGCGCTCGAGAGTTGGCCGAATGACGGCGTCCCCGAAAATCCGGGTGCGTGGCTGATGGCCGCCGCGCGGCGGCGTGGAATTGACCAGCTGCGGCGGGGCAAGATGCTCGAACGCAAACACGCCGAACTGGGCGTGGAGATGACCGAGCGTGAGCAGGAGGCGCCGGACTTCGATGCGCCACTCGATGATGACGTCGGCGACGATCTCCTGCGGCTGATGTTCATCTCGTGCCATCCAGTGCTTTCGACGGAAGCACGCGTGGCGCTGACGCTACGGCTGATCGGCGGATTGACCACGGAAGAAATCGCGCGCGCCTTTCTCGCGCCGGTCGCGACGATTCAACAGAGAATCGTGCGCGCAAAGCGGACGCTGACGGAAGCACGCGTGCCGTTCGAGATGCCGCGCGGTGCGGATCGCGCGGCGCGCATATCGTCTGTGCTCGATGTGATCTATCTCGTATTCAACGAAGGATATTCTGCCACAGCCGGCGACGATTGGGTGCGGCCTGCGCTGTGCGACGAGGCGCTGCGGCTTGCGCGTGTGCTCGCGGGATTGGTGCCGGATGACTCCGAAGTGCTGGGCGTGGTTGCGCTGCTCGAGATTCAGTCATCGCGGATTGGCGCACGGACTACTCTCGAAGGCGAGCCGATTCTGCTCATGGATCAGGATCGCTCGCACTGGAACCGTCTGCTGATTCAGCGCGGGCTCGCGGCGCTCGACAAAGCGCTCACGCTGACGGGCGCGCTCGGGCCGTACACGCTCCAGGCGGCGATCGCTGCATGCCACGCGCGTGCGCGAACCGCAGAGGAAACGGAGTGGACGCGCATCACCGCGCTCTACGACGCGCTGGCGCAGCTCACACCGTCGCCGGTTGTCGAACTGAACCGGGCTGTGGCGTACTCAATGGCGTTCGGACCGGCGGAAGGGTTGGCGATCATCGAGCCCCTGCGCGAGGATGCGTTGATGAAGAGCTATCATCTCCTGCACGCGGTGCGCGCCGACTTCCTCTTCAAGCTTGGGCGATTCGGAGAGGCGAAGCATGAGCTGCAGAAAGCGGTCGCGATGGTCCACAACGAGCGCGAAAAACGGATGCTCGAAGCGCGCGTGAAGGAGTGCGAGCTGCGCGGCTGCTGAGCTCGTGATGCAGTCTCACCGCTAGTTCTCTATTCCTGCGGCTCGTCCTCGTCGTCGCTTCCACCGCGGAAGCCGTCGGTCAGGTGTTCGGTTTCCGGGTCGTCGAACAGCGATACGAGATCGTCGTCGGTGCCGCTCGCCTTTCCGGTGAGCTCTTCGGGCAGGGGAGTCTGTCCTTCGAGCTCGGGGGTTTCGGGGCGAGACGTGTCGCCGTCGGTGTGAGATTCGCGAATGTGCTTTTTAGATTTGGTCATGACATGAGCTCCGTGCGTGGGAAGCCGATTTCCATATGAATGATGCTACCCCGGAGTGCTGCGGATGCATATCAGCCGAGTGGGTGGCCTGCTGACGTGGCACGAAAGTGGGAGTCGGGCGCGCTCCTACCCTTTGGGCTATCATATTTATCCAGATGACTTTCCAAGAGATTCACACTCGCCAGCTGGAGAGCGACGCATGACAAAGACGGGCGCCATGAAAATCACGGTGAGCAAAGACGGGCCATATGTGGTCGAAGGTGAGATCCCGGTGGCCGAGCAGCATATCGAAATCGACAAGGCCGGGCAGTCGATCGAATGGCGTGAGGGGAAGTCGTTCGAGCATCCGGAAAAATTCAAACTGTGCCGCTGCGGTCAGTCGGGGAACAAGCCGTTCTGCGACGGCACGCATAAGAAGGTGGGGTTCGATGGCACTGAAACGGCGAGCCGCGAAGATTTCAACGATCAGGCAGGAGTGATGGAGGGGCCGACGCTTTCATTGAAAGATGCTGAGACGCTTTGTGCGTTCGCGCGGTTCTGTGATCCGGCGGGGCAGGTGTGGAATCTCGTGAAGCAGACGGATGAACAGGGGCCGCGCATTCAGTTTCTTCATGAGGCGGGGCACTGTCCGGCCGGGCGCCTCGTTGCGGTTGATAATGAGAGCGGCGCGGACATGGAGCAGAAGTTCGATCCGTCCATCGGGCTGGTGATCGATACGCGTGCGAAGGTGAACGGGCCGCTCTGGATTCGCGGCGGCATTCCGATTGTTGCCGGCGACGGATATGAATACGAAGTGCGGAATCGGGTGGCGCTCTGTCGGTGCGGGCGGTCGAGCAATAAGCCGTATTGCAACGGATCGCACGCGGCGTAGCTCGATGCCGCGGTGCGGCGGCGTCCCGTTTGAAATACTATATGGGATGCGAATCACCATCCCGCGGGGCGCAACGCTCGCCGTTGCCGCAATCACGGTTGCTGTCGCGTCATGCGGCACGGGCTCTTCATCGCTCCGCGGTGACTGGGACTACTATAGGACGCTAGGCGCGAAGCCGAGCGGCGGATTCGATGGTGTGCGCCGGTTTGGCTTCGCGCACTTTGAGAAAGCCGACACCGCGGGTGCGTGGATCAAGCGCCGGCTCGGCACGCCGCTCGAGCATCTCAGCAATGTTGCGGTCACCGGCGACTCGCTGATTCTCACGCTCGCGGCAGGGACATCGATTCGCGCGCGGATATCCGGCGACACGATTTCGGGGCAATACTATCGTGGGAAGGATCCGACGCAGCGGGTGATGTTCGTGCGCCGCACGTCGCCACCGGTATACGAGCCCTACTACTCGCTCTGGCCTGGGCCCGTCTCGGATTCGAGCATGGGGTACAAGATCGATCCAGCCGTTCCGATGAATGCCCGCGACGGAACGGTTCTAATGAACTTCGTCGGCACTCCAACGGGTAAAGGCCCGTTCGGTGTGGTGATGGAGCGCACGCCGTATCTTCGCATCGATACCGCGGCCGCGATTTTCTGGGCGTCGCATGGCTTCATCTATGTGAAGCAGGACGTGCGCGGGCGCGGTGGCTCCAACGGCGTGCTCGACATGAACGCCATGCAGGAGAGCGACGGCTACGACGCGGTCGAGTGGGCGGCGAAGCTTCCCGGCGCGAATGGGAAGGTTGGAATGATCGGCCGCTCGAATCCGGGTTTGTACGCATGGTATGCCGCGATCGCCGCGCCGCCGCATCTCGCGGCAATTGCACCGGCCGTTGCGACGGCGGATCCGCTGCGAATCGTGCCGTACATCGACATGGTTTTCTCACCGACGATCGTGCCCTGGCTCTGCCTCACGCAGGTGCGCGAGACGATGTCGGACATGAGCAATCTCGACGTCGAGACGGCGTTCAACAGTCTGCCGGTGATTGCGAGCGCGGAGAAATCGGGCTGCGGCCGACCCAAGTATTGGAACGATTGGTTCGATCACCAGAAGCTCGACTCGTATTGGCATGGCCTGAGCATCGAGGAGCGCTTGAATCGCGTGAAGGTCCCGGTGCTGGGAATCGGCGGCTGGTACGACGATGCGCGCGGGACGATTCGCAATTACACGGGGCTCGACTCGCTCAAGTCGCATCCGTTTCAGCGCCTCTATATGGATGCGGGCGCGCACAAAGGGGTCGACTACGTCAATGGAAACTTCGGGCCGACGGCGCGCGTCGACTCGCGGATGCTGCAGCTGCGCTGGTTCGATCATTACCTGAAGGGCGTCGACAATGGCGTGGATCGCGAACCGCCGGTCGACATCTTCATCCAGGGCGACAACAAGTGGCGGAAAGAGAAAGAGTTTCCGCTCGCGCGAACCAAGTGGACTGACTTCTATATACACTCGGCCGGAAAGGCCAAAGGCGGAGCGGGGGATGGCACGCTCGATACGCTTCCGCCGAAAGCGGAGCCGGCCGACACCTTTACGTATGATCCGGGGAAGCCGACGCCCTATCTAATAGATGCGCGTGAGCTCGAGCTGAGTCTGAACGAGGACTATCAGAAGGTTCACTCGACGCGCGGCGATCTTCTCGCGTTCACATCGGCGCCGTTCACGAAGGAGATGGAAATCACCGGCCCGATGAGCGCGACGCTCTTTGCCGCCACCGACGCGCGCGACACGGACTGGAACGTGATGCTGCTCGATGTCTATCCGGACGGCCGGGTGATGCGGATTCAGGATGGCGTCGCACGGGCGCGGTTCCGTGAGGGGTTTGATAAACCGAAGCTGCTCACGCCGGGAACCGCGTACGAGTATCACATTGACATGTGGTACACGGGGATCGTCATACCCGCGGGGCACCGGTTGCGCGTGACGGTCGCGTCGGCCGCGTTTCCCAAGTACGACCGGAATCTGAATACGGGCGGCGACAACGAGCGGGATGCGAAGTTCGTGAGTGCGCATCAGACGGTGCTGCATGATGCGCAGCATCCGTCGCGGATTCGGCTTCCCGTCATTCCTCGCTAGCACCCTCCCCAATTCCGACCGGCCCACCATGTGCTACGCATTGCATGATTGATCCTTGGCTTGTTTTCGGAGGGGTTATCGTGGCTGGCGCGGGGGTCGGCGCGTTTGGCCTTCGGTTTCGCGATCTGATTCGTCGCGGGCTGTTGCACCGACGTCGGGAAGAACTTGTGCGAAGTGGTATGGACCTAGCACTGCCTGACGGTCGAGTGCCGTGCCCGGAGTGCGCCGAGGCGATTCTTCCAACGGCGCGCCGGTGTCCGTATTGTCGGCAGGTCGTGGAGGGGCGGATCTGACTCGATGAATCCCGAGCGAGCCACCTCGTGACTCCGGCCGCGTTTCGGAAGCTCGCGCTCGCACTGCCAGGAGCCGAGGAGCGTGCGCATATGAATCACCCTGACTTCCGCGTGCGCGGAAAAGTCTTCGCGACGCTTGGTTACCCGGAGGCGACGCTGGCGATGGTGAAGCTCACGAACGCGCAGCAAGATATGCTATGCAGAGCGGAGCCGGAGGGGTTCGCGCCGGTGCCGGGTGGGTGGGGCGCAAAAGGGGCGACGCACATCATACTGAAGCACGCGAATAAGGAATCAGTACGCGACGCGGTTCAGATGGCGTGGGCCAACGTCGCGCATAAGAAGGGTGACACGCGGAAGAAATAGCTGCACCTACCAACGACTCGCGAGATCCACTCTGTGACTTCTAGAATCCATCGCCGCACTCTGCTGAAATGGGCAGCACTCGCCGCGGCTGCGCCATCGCTCGACGCATGCGCTCGCGCGATGAGCGCCGCGTCGAGTGCGCCGACGCGTCATCTCGCCCGCGTGCGAGTCGAGGATTCACGCGTGATCCGCCAGGTGGTGGGACTGCGGCCATTTCGGAAAACGGGTTTTCGCGTAGCCGCCGAATCGTTCGGCGACAAAACAATCGTGCACAACTACGGACATGGCGGCGGCGGGATGTCGCTTTCATGGGGGAGCGCCGATCTCGCGGCGAAGCTCGCGCTGGCCACACCGCACCGCGAGGCCGCGGTCATCGGCTCCGGCGCGCTCGGGCTTTCAACCGCGCGGCTCCTGCAAGACCGCGGTATGTCAGTCACAATCTATACACGCGATCTTCCGCCGAACACGACGTCGAATATCGCAGGCGCCCAATGGACGCCGAGCACCGTGGCCGATGATGATCTCCGTTCGACGGCGTTCAACGCACAGTTCGTAGAAGCATCGCACTTCGCGCACCGGTATTTCCAGAATCTCGTCGGTGCGCACTACGGGATTTCGTGGCGCGAGAATTTTTATCTCTCCGTGCAGGCGCAGCAGCAGATCTCGTGGGAGCAGCAGCTTCTTCCGGACCTGCTCCGTCGCGTGCCCGTGCCGGACGATGAGCATCCGTTCAAGGGTTACCATGTCACGCACTACATCAGCATGCACATCGAGCCGGCGGCGTATCTCTCGGCGGTGCTCGCCGATTTCCGGCTGGCGGGTGGACATGTCGTCATTCGTGAATTTCCAGACGCGCGATCGATGCAATCGCTCGCGGCGCCGCTGATCATCAATTGCACGGGCCTCGCGGCGGGCGCGCTGTTCAACGATCCCGATGTACTGCCGATCAAGGGGCAGCTCGTCGTGATCGCGCCGCAGCCAGAGGTGGACTACATCACCATCGGGCCGGGCGGGTTGTACATGATGCCGAGGATGGATGGCATCGTGCTCGGCGGAACGTTCGAGCGCGGCGTGTCGACAATGGAGCCGAATCCGGTTGAAACGGAGCGCATTCTTCGCGGAAGCCGCGAACTGTTTGCGGGAATGACCTAACGCAGACCGTTGCCGTTGCGCTCACTCCCGTCGTTGGTAGACGAGAGTGAGCGCAACAGCGAACGGATTGTCTACGGCGTTACGGTAACGCCTACTCCGCCGAGGCTTCCATACTTCGCGCCGTGAGAGAACGCAGTCGCCGAGCCCGGTTTGAGACCGGTGGTCCGTCCGGAGGCTGAATCGACTCGAATGATGGTAGTGTCACTCGCGGTCCAAGTAATGGTATCGGAATAGGTCAGCTGCCCGCCGCAGCCCTTGAGTATGACCGTGGGTGTGAAGCTCGCGCCGACGGCAATAGTGTCTGCTGGCGGCGTGTGGATCACAGTGAGCTCTTCCGTGCACGAGACGGATACATTCAGCGAATCGAAAAGCGACTGGCCCGCCGTGTCGAGCGACGCAACGACCCACGTCGAACCTAGTCCGGTTGTTTGAAGAAATGTTCCGCTGTCGATGCGGACGATGGCAGGGTTTCTCGAGATCAATGAAATGCGTGCCGACGCCGGAACTGAGTCGCCAAAGGATCCTACGATCGACATCGGAAGTCTGATCCCGCCGCCGAGGTTTGTGTTGAAGGACGGGAGCCCGAAGTGGATGCTGAGGATGTCGACCGCCGGTCCCACTAGTGATCCGTACTCGCGGTGGCAGGCGGTGAGCACGACGACTATTGCCAGCGCGATAGTTGATAGGCGTTTCATTGAGATGCCTAAAACCGCAGACCGATCGTAACCGGCACGATCGAAGACGGTCCGGATGTCACACCGAACAAGCCATGCCAGCGCGCCTCGGCGAACGCGCGGATATGCGGCGCAATAGGGACCGCGACTCCTGCGCCTGCTGATACGCCGAGGACCCATTCGGTCTCCGCTGCCTGCACATCGTAAAATCCTGCGCCTCCGCTCAGATAAAAAATCCCCAGCGGGTCGACGCCTACGAGAGCGTTTGCGGTGAGCCCGCTCACGCTTTGCGATTGAGAATTACTGCCAACCCCCGAACATCCGAACGAGGGACACGGTTCTGCAACATTCGATTTGGTGTCGAACTGATTTGTGAACGCATCGAACCGCCAGCTGAAACCCGGCGTGATGTGGAGACCGATGGACGCGCGCAAGTTCCATCCATTCGTCGTGCTTGTGCCGGCACCGGCGGGCCCGACGAAACTCGATCCTCCACCGAGCTCAACGAAAGTTTGTGCGCGAGCGGGCGCGGAGATGATGAGCAGAAATCCGAGACTCCGCATGGTGCGCACCAGTGTCCTACGCGAACAAAACAGGTTCATGGGATGCTCCTTGGTAATGAGTGTGACAAAATCCTGAGCGTACCTTGGAACGTACGCGCATCTGGCGCTCGATGTATGTAGGCGCACGGACCACAGACAAGGCGTGATTGTGTTTGCGTGTGACGCTAACCACCGCTGAGGGGTACGCACAGTAGGGATCGTTGTGCCCGCTAAATTCGAGAAGGATGAAGTCGATGCGCTATTCGATTGTCGGAAGCACCATCATCGCGGTCGCGATCACCGTCACCGGATGCACACTCTTCACCGGGCCGAAGAGTCAGCTTGTCTCACTATCGGTCACGCCAGACACCATCGTGGCCGGGGAACGTGTGGCGAGCGACGTCACCTGGGTGCAGTTCACGGTCCCGGTGTCTGTGTACAACGGATCGTCTGCGACGCTGACATTCGACGTCTGCCTCGCATCCGTCATTGCGGCGAATGGAGCCGTGGCTTGGGCGCCGATATGCACGACGAGCACATCCGCGCTGCCGACGATCGCGCCGGGCACGACGAACACATTCCAAGTCCCGGTCATGGCAGCGGTCAACGGACCGGGCGGTCCGAAGTGGGGAAGTCAAACAGTTGACGGGACCTACCGCCTGCGGCTCGCACTCGGCGCGGAGGCGAACTACGTCTCGAATCAGTTCGCGGTCAGCGTGCTGACTACTTCGGCGGCGGCAGTAAACTCTGCGCGGTCGCGAGCCGCTGAGCGACTTCTTCCATCTGCTTTCGCCGGAGACGAGCCCAGCCCGGGAGCTGCATCGCGCCGATAGCGAGTTCAGCGGCGGCGATTGCAGCCATGTTCGCGGCGATCGCCATGTTGTTGTGTGCGCCGCCGATCACGCCAACGAGTGCCATCGCCGCTGCAAGGCCGGCGGTGATCAGTCCGCCGGTGATCAACGCGCGCGCGTTGGCTTTCACCGTGCGGAATCGAACGCGCTGTCCGGTTGGAGTCGGCTCGAGCAAGACCTGAAGGTTGCCGTTGGTCCATTGGCGAAACGAACCATCTTGTCTCACCGTGCCACGCGCATCGAACGTTTCCCGCAGATCGACGACGAGCTGCTCCCACTCGGCTTCCGTCAGTTTGCGATCGAGTTCGATCGTTCGCCCAACGCCGATCGTGAACCCGACCAGCGACCGCGACGTCTCAGTGCCCGCTGTGGCAAGTGAAGTTGCCGCGCGAACGACGAGTTCGGGTGCGATGCCAACTTGCTGGCCGATCTCCTGAATCTCGGCGAGTGTCAGCCCTTCGCCGGACGACAGATGGCGCTGAGGCGCTTGCTGCTGCGCCTCGGTGGCTTGCCGGAAAATTTCGGCGACTTCGTCTTCGTTGAAACGGCGGTCAGTCATGGGTCTTCAAAGATAACAGCCTGACGGTGTCAGGTATCAACTTCGGCGATCAACAGAGCTGTCGCGAACGACTCAGCGGACTGCACCAGCGTTCCAGCAGGATCGACAACGCCGGACGATCCGTCGGATACGAAATCACCTGCACGGCCCGCGACATCGGCGCGGACCACCCACATTCTGTTTTCCGTCGCGCGCGCGATATCGGCCTTTCTGCTCGCCGAAACGACACTCGCCCGCTCAGCCGGGAGACCGTTATTGCTCGATACAAACAGAACGGTCGCTCCTTGTGATGCCATCACGCTCGCGGGCTCTTCAAAGTTGGAGTCGTTGCAGATGACGATCCCAAAGGTGAGGCTGCCGACAGTGAAGACGGGCATACGGTCGCCCGGCTGGTAAATCGATTTTCTGATTGCCGGGTGCAGCTTGCGGTACACGCCGATCACTGTGCCTTTGTGAAAGACCGCGGCGGAGTTGTACAGCAATCCATTCTCGCCAAGCTCGGTGAATCCGCAGATCAGCGTGACCGTCTTGCTAGCGAGTGGCGCGAGTATTGATTCAAGCCGGCCGGATTCGACGTCGATCGCGATATCTCTCGGGTGCGGCGCATAGTCTGCGAGACCGCCGAGTATCGCCTCCGGACAGCAGAGGATCTCGATGCCCTCCGCCTCGCACTCGACGACCCGTTCGCGAATGAGATCGATCGCGTCCATCGAGCCGGGTGGAAGAAGCGGTGCCTGAAACGCGGCGACCTTCACCTCGCTGCGGTTCCTTGCCTTGCTTCCCGGCGACGCGCGGCCACGAGCAGACCGACGCCGACGAGATTCATCAGGAG
>Ga0210389_10003045_pt1 | contig 13119 bp, 9 predicted proteins | sample IncBWH28OmetaG_FD_160127 | JGI IMG/M metagenome (GOLD analysis project Ga0210389, IMG submission 160127) | Forest soil microbial communities from Barre Woods Harvard Forest LTER site, Petersham, Massachusetts, United States - Inc-BW-H-28-O ...
TCCCGCTGCGGTTCTTCCGGGAGAACCTGAAGCTCGGCGAGGGCGGCGAGGAAGGGCGCGACAACGACATCGCGCGGGAGACGTTCGAGCGCACCGGCGCGAGCGTGATGGGCAAGCGCATGTTCGACGCCGGCGAGCAGGCGTGGCCGGAGGAGGCGCCGTTCCACACGCCGGTCTTCGTCGTGACGCACGAGAAGCGCGACCCCTGGGAGCGGCCGGGCGGGACCACCTTCCACTTCGTCAACGACGGCATCGAGGCCGCGCTCGACCAGGCCCGCGAGGCCGCCGGCTACCGGGACGTCCGCATCGCCGGCGGCGGCGCGACGATCCTCGAGTACGTGAACGCCGGCCTGATCGACGAGTTCACGATCGCGCTGTCACCCGTGCTGTTCGGCTCGGGAATTCGCCTGTTCGAGGGCGTGGACGCGGACCGCGTGGCCCTGGAGCCGGTCCGCGCGGAGCCGACGCAGCGGGTGACCCACCTGACCTACGCAGTCCGGGAGCGGTAACTGTCACTACGTTGGCTCGGACACAACACCCGCCATCACCTGCGGAAACGGCCCGCTAGCTGGGCGTCATTGACTGGGAGCGCGCAGAGCCTGCTGCGGCCAGTGTCAAGCGGTTGCCAGAATAATCCGGTGCCGGTCCCCCTCTGGCGGAACCGCGATTTCCTCCTCCTGTGGACGGGGCAGGTCGTATCGACGATTGGCACGCGGGTCAGCGGTCTCGCGTACCCGCTGATCGTGCTGGCCATCACCGGCTCGGCGGCGCAGGCTGGCCTGGTGGCTGCCGCGCAGACGGCCCCGTTCCTGATCTGGTTCCTGCCGGCCGGTGCCCTCGTTGACGGCTGGCCCCGCAAGCGGATCATGCTCGCCGCCGACGCCGGCCGGGCGGTGGCCCTGGCATCAGTCGCGGTGGCCGTCCTACTCGGACGGATCACGATCGGTCACCTCATTGTCGTGGCGTTCGTCGAGGGGACGCTGTACGTCTTCTTCCTGCTTGCCGAGACCGCCGCCCTGCCATACGTGGTGCCCAAAGCGCAGTTGCCGACGGCGGTCGCCCAGAACCAGGCCCGCGATCAGGGCGCCGGCCTGATCGGCCAGCCCTTGGGAGGCTTCCTGTTCGAGCTAGGCCACGCCATGCCGTTCGCGGTCGACGCGGTGTCATACCTGGCGGGCGTCGCCATGACCGCCTCGATCCGGCGCAGCCTGGAGGAGAAACGGGCGCCGGAGCGTCGCCACCTGCTGGCGGAAATCTCCGAGGGCGTGCGCTGGCTGTGGGGCCAGCATCTCCTCCGCGCGCTCGTAACGATCGCGGCGGTCGGCAATCTCGCCTTCAGCGCCCTTGGCCTGACCATCATCGTGCGCGCCAAAGACCTCGGCGCGTCCTCGGCCTCCATCGGTGTTCTCCTCGGCCTCTTCGGCGTGGGCGCGATCGCCGGCGCCCTGGCGGCCCCGTCGGCGCAGCGCCTCGTCCCCCCGAACGTGATCCTGCTCGGTGCTCTTTGGTGGTGGGTCGCGCAAATGGTGGCGCTCGCCCTAGCCCCAACCGTGTTCCTGCTGGGCGCGGTCTACACGGTCGGCGCCCTGCAAGTCGTTCATGTGCAAGACCGTCGCCGATGGGTTCCTCGATGACCTCAAGGACGCCGCCCGCTACCGTCGGCCCTTCAGTGGACGCGCTCTCAGTTGAGCTGCGGCATGACTTTGGCCGCGATCCACTCCATCGCCTCCTCCATGTGTTCAGCCGCGACGGGCAGCCACATGGTGCAGGTGGTGAGTCCCGCTTGGGTGAGCTGTCCGAGGTCGTCGACCACGCTCGCCGCGGTGGGCACCGCGCCGCCGAGTGCCCGTCCTGGTGACGGTATCGCCGCGGTGATGCCCGGCGGGGTGAGGAAAGCCGCGGCAGCGAGCGTGAGACGCCCGGCATCTGCTGTGCCGTCGGCAAGTTCGCGCAGGCGGCGTCGCACGTCCATGACCTCCGCGGCGGTGGCGCCGGTTCCGTACCAGCCGTCGCCGAAGCGGAGCGCCCGGCGCAGGGCGGCGTCGCTGTGGCCGCCAATCCATACCGGCGGGCCTCCGCGGGTGGCCGGAGGCACGCCGAGGCGCGCGGCGTGCAGCGTCGTGAACGGCCCGTCGAAGTCTGCGGGCCGCCGTGTCCATAGGGCCCTGGCGGCCGCGAGGTGATCATCGGTGCGCGCGCCGCGTTCGCGGGCCGGCACGCCGACCGCGCCGAGCTCTTCGGGGTTCCACCCGGTGCCGATGCCAAGGATCAGCCGACCGCCGGACACGACATCCAGGGTGGCCGCCTGGTTGGCGAGCACCAGAGCCGGATAGTAGGGCGCGACGAGCACGGATGTCAGGAGCCGCAGCCGCCTTGTCGCGGCTGAGACGGCAGCGAGCAATACGAGCGGGTCGGCGTCCAGGCCGAAACCGCTGTCGAGGAGGCGGTTGCCCACGGCCACGTGGTCGAAGCCAAGGTCTTCGGCTTGTCTGGCGGCCTGGAGCACTGCGGTCCCATCGTCGAGCGGCCAGCGCGGCTGGAGGGACACGCCGAGACGCAACGTTGACATGGCGAACCTTTCGCTAGACGCTGCTGCGGGAGCGGGCTAGCCGGCGAGCCGGGTGTCGCGGGCGAGTTTCTCCCAGGCATGGATGTCCGTGCGTGTGCTGTCGAGGTGGCTGAGGATGGCGTCGACGGCGTCGTCTCCCAGTGGCAGGCGCAGTGGGGTGCCAGGTGCGTCAAGTGCGGTGAGGATGGCGGCGGCGGCCTTGGAGGGGTCCCCGGGCTGGAGGCCGGCGCTGGCTTCGATCATCCGGCGGGTCCGGCCGGCGGTGCCGGCGTAGTCGGGGATGGGCGTGCTGGCGCTGTGGTTACCGAACAGGCCGGTGCGGAAGGCGCCCGGCTCGATGATCAGGACCTTGATGCCCAGCGGGCGGACCTCGTCGGCGAGCGCCTCCGACATGCCCTCCAGGGCGAACTTGGTGGCGCTGTAGGCGGCGAACCCGGCAGCGGACATCTGCCCGCCCATGCTGCTGACCTGGACGATCGCCCCGGACCGGCGGGCGCGCATGTGCGGCAGGACCGCGCGGGTCAGTGCAGCCGGGCCGAACACGTGGACCTCGAACAGGTCGCGCAGTTCGGCGTCGGTCGTCTCCTCGGCCGCGCCGACATGCGTGCGCCCGGCGTTGTTGACCAGCACGTCGATCCGGCCATGCCTGGAGATGACGTCCCGGACCGTCGCGTCGATGGCGGTGGTGTCGGTCACGTCGAGCGGCAGGACGTCGACCTGGCCGGGGTGCGCGGCCGCCAGGTCGTCCAGTGACGCGACCCTGCGGGCGGTCGCGACGGCAACGTCCCCGGCGGCGACGGCTACCTCGGCGATAGCCCGTCCGAAGCCGCTGCTCGTCCCGGTGATGAGCCAGACCCTGTTCATCATGTCCTCCCTTGGCTTAGCCGCCTTGTCCCGTCTGTGCTGCGATCAACTCTGCACGCCACCCCGGTGGCTCGTCCAAGACCCGATGTGATAACTGATGGTTATGGACGTGCACGGGCGGGACCTGCGCTATTTCGTGGCGGTCGCCGAGGATCTGCACTTCACCCGCGCGGCCGAGCGGCTCTTCATCTCCCAGCCGGCGCTGAGCAAGCAGATCAGGATGCTGGAACGGCAACTGGGCGCCCCGCTGTTCGACCGCGGCCGCGAGGGCATACGGCTGACCCCGGTGGGGGAGGCGCTGCTGCCGCACGCCCGGCAGGTCCTGGCCGCGTGGGATTACGGCTGGGCGGACGTGGAGCGGGCCAAGAGCACCCAACGGGCGACCCTGATAGCAGGGATGAGCACGAGTCCGGGGCGCGGCGGCCTGCTGCCCGCGATCCGGTCCCGGTTCACCGCCCTGCACCCGGAGGCAATCGTTCAACTGCGGCAGGTCAGCTGGGACGATCCAACCGCCGGGCTTGCCGACGGCACCGTCGACGTGGCCTTCGTCTGGCTGCCGCTGCCCGACCCCGCCCGCTACCAGTGGATCGTGGCGGCTGAGGAACCGCGCCTGGTCGCCATGCCCGACAGCCACCCGCTGGCCAGCCGCGACGTCCTTGACTTCGCTGACCTGCTGGACGAGCCGTTCCTCGCGCTGCCGCCGAGCGCCGGGCCACTGCGGGACCACTGGCTCGCCGTGGATGCCCGCGGCGGCAGGCCGCCGCGGATCGGCGCCGAGATCGCCAGCACCGACGAGACCTACGAGGCACTGGTCGACGGGCGGGGCATCTGCCTGCTGGCCGTCGGCAACGCGCCCCTGGTCACCTTGGGAGGCGTCACCACCCGGCCCGTCCACGGCATATCGCCCAGCCAGCTAGCCCTGGCCTGGCGCGCCGGCGACACCCGCCCGCTCGTCCTGGACTACGCACACGCCTGCCGCCAGGCATGCCGGCCGACGGCCATCAGCCCGGGATAACCGGGCACCACGGCGAACACGACGTGTGATGCCAGCGGCGTCAGCTCTCGCGGGTTGTGTCGGGTCACAAAAAACTGCTCGGAAAATTGTGCTCTGATCCTGTACCCTGAGGGTGGAGGCCGAGGGGCGCTGCGACGGGCGATCCGCCCGCCACGCTCGGCCCCCCGCGCGCGGGCGGCCCGTGCGCGGCTGCCGGTCATCAAGGGCGCCTTCCGGGAACGGGAGGTGGCCTGGTGCGTGAACTGGCAGGGCTGAACCGCGGCACGGCCGTTGCCGTCACTGGCAGTGATCCGCGTTGCCGGTTTGAGGTTATCTGCGAGGTTGAGCCGCCGGCTCGCCCGGACCTGACGCGGGTCCGGCACCAGATCGGGGTGCTCAGCCAGGTGGCTGACTCGTTCCTGATTCCCGACAGCCACCTCGGGCGGGCGACGGTGTCGAGCGTGGCGGTAGCCCACGAGGTGCAGGCGATGGGTGCCCGCGGGATCGCGTGCCTGAACTCCCGGGACCGGAACCTGCTGGGGTTCCGCCGGGACCTGCTGACGGCGGCGGCGTACGGCGTGGACCGGTTCCTGTACGTCTACGGCGACAAGCCCAGTGCTGGCGGCCGTGCCAGTGAGCTGACCGTGCAGGCGATGATCGAGGAGACCCGGGCCGCCGCATCCGACCCGGTGTTTCGCGGGCGTGCGCCGTTCCGGGCCGGGGTGACGTGCGGCTTGCGGCCGGTCCCGGCCTGGAAGGCCACGGCAGACTTCATCTTCGTGCAGGTCAGCTACTCGCTGGAGGACCTGCTGCGGTGGCGTGAGAGCGTGCAGGCATCCGGGCCGGTCTACGCCGGGGTCATGGTGCTGGCCAGCGCGGCCATGGCCCGGAACCTGGCGGGGACGATCCCCGAGATCGGCATCCCGCAGGACCTGGTCACCGCGGTCGAGCGTGACCGCGACGCCGGGGTGGAGGCCGCCTGCCAGCAGGTACTGGCGATCCGTGACAGCGGTGCCTTCAACGGCGTGCACCTGGTCCCTGTCGGCCGCTACCGTCAGGTCGCCGCCTTGCTGGAAACCGAACTTCGACCGCCCCGGGAACCTTGCAGGCCCTGAGCCCCGGCACGATGCAGGGCCACGGCGGCACAACTGGAGCGCGTCCCGCACTTGGTGGCCACGGACGCATAGCGGGCGCCGACGGCACGAAAGCGCGCCTCGAAGCGCGTCGCCGCTGGTCAGCGGGGGTGACTCTCGCGGAGCGAGCGTGCTGTAAAACCGTCGGCTCAGCCTACGTTGGTTCGAGCCCAACACCTGCCACTACCTGGTGAAACGGCCCGCTAGCTGCGTTTATGCGCGCTAGCGGGCCGTTTCTGCTTTGTCCCGTGGTGTGTCACCTTGTGTCGCTGTGGACCGGCGTGTTGCGGGGTCCACGGATGCATAGCGGACGGCGTCCGTGCCGCCGGGACGGTCGGCGTAACCGCTGGCTTTCCACGGACGGCCGCGGACGGGCCGCCATCGCGCCGGTGCACCAGGACTGGGCTGTGGGCGCTGTACGGTCCAGTAGAGCGCCCACTCGCCGTCATCCTCACCTCCGCGATGTCTGAGTTCTTGGCCCAGGGAGCGATCACCAGTGCGGGGTCGGTCAGCGAGAGCGCGAAGTAGGCCGCGTTGAGCAGGTCGGCACCGTGTTCGGGCTGCTCGGCCCTAATGGCGCCGGGAAGCCGAAATCCGGACATCGACAATTCTTCTTCTCCTGCCGCAGGTCAGCCTGAGCGGAGCGAAAGAAAAGACCTACGTGGTCGCTAAGCCGAATAACGTGCTCCGGCACTTCTTTGCCACCCGGGTAGCGGTCATTCCAGACGCGAGCGCCGTGGGCAGGCTGAAGAACAAGTCGCACGGTGCCCCCGTTGACCTTGATGTTCTGCGCGGTCACCCAGCTGGCCGCGTGGCCGGCCAGGAACGCGAAATCCTTGGCCAGGATGCGGGTGAGCTGCTCCACGGCACCCTTAGTGGCGTCGTAGACCGCGTATCCGGCAGCATGAGCGCAGTGGTCGAGCTGGAGATCGTGATGATCTGGCGCCCAGCGGAGCCATTCACCTGGCGCCGCCCAGTTTCACGGCGGAGCAGGTTCATTCAAACCAGTAGTCCAGGTACACCTGCGCACCCTCGCCGAGATTGGCCCGGAACCCGCCCTCCCCGCGGAGCCCGGACAGCTCGCCGGTCCCGGAGCCCGGGATCACGAACCAGTCGCCGCTGACGATGTTCCCGTCGACCGTCCCGATGTCCTGCAGCAGGAACGTGCCCTCCCGGCCGCCCACGCTGCCGCTTACGCGCTCGATCCCGACGAAGCTCGCCGACCCGTCGGCGTGCGCAGCCTGCAAAAACTCGACGGCGCCGTCGCCAGCGATATCGCCTGAAAAGCTTTCCTCAACGTGGATCCGGGTCAGCACCGGGCCCTGGGGGGGCTCGTCGTAGCCTGCCGGCTCGTACTTGTGCACTGTGATCAGCGCGTTCGCGCGAGTCCGCGTCGCAACTTCAGTCATGCGCCTGACTCCTTCGGGTTACTGTAGTGGTTTATGGATGGATGCCGCCGAGCGGACTACTGCCGGGACCGGGAAATGGCCCAGCCTGGCCCGGCGCCGGCAGGTGGTCATAGCGCCCCGCCTGCCCGGCCACCCTCGCCTATCCCCACCATGGCCCGTGCGAGGTCATCCGATCAACGGCGAAGTTCGCAACGGCCGATACTTCCAGTGAATCAATCGGCGCTTGTAGAGGCTGGTCCGCCGCAGCCTGCCATTAGATAGTTGATCATGGGTAATACGCGAAGCATTGCTGCAGGACTGTGGACACCGCCGACATAGAGATCTTTCTGATCCTCGCTGAGGAGCTGCACTTCGGCCGGACAGCCGAGCGGCTCCACCTGGCTCAGCCGCGGGTCACCCGGGTCATCGCCGCGCTTGAAGGCCAGGCCGGCGGGAAGCTGTTCGAGCGGACTAGCCGTAAGGTCAGGCTCACCCCGCTCGGCGCACGGTTGAGAGACGGGTTGCAACCCGCCTATACCCAGCTGATCGCGGCATTCGACGATGCGCGGCGCGCGGCCAAGGACAAGGCCGGGGAACTGCGGATCGGCTTCACCCTTACGACCCAAGGGGAGGCGCTGACCCGCCTGGCGTCGGCGTTCGAGGCGGACCACGCCGGTTGCCGCGCCGTCCTGTCAGAGGTTGACCTTGCCCGCCCGTACGAGGCGTTGCGCAAGGGCGAGGTCGACGTGCTGGTCAACTGGCTGGCAGTGGACGAGCAGGACCTTACGATCGGTCCGACGATCGAGTGCCGGGAGCGGATGCTGGCGGTGGGTCGTACGCATCCGCTCGCGAAACAGCGCACAATCGACGCTGAGGTTCTCGCCGACTATGCGAACACGGGGTTCATCCAGTCACTCCCGCTTGCGTTGGTCGATGCGATCATGCCGCGGCGGACGCCGTCTGGCAGGGCGATTCGCCGTACCCAGTCCCGCGGCATCTATGAGATGCAGGACGAGATCGCACGGGGCCACAGCGTCCACCCGACGCTGGCCAACGTCGTGGCCTTCCGACGCGACGACATCGTCCTGGTCCCCATCGACGGCCTGCCGCCGCTGCCGCTCGGGCTGATCTGGTGCACCGGGCACGAGAACGCCCGGATCCGAGCCCTCGCCGACACCGCCCGCCAGCTCCGCTCCAGGAACGGGCCGCAGGGCGCAGCAGCGAAGTCGCGGACCCCGACGTGATCCACTGTGCCCGACCGAGGTCTGCGACCTGCCCATTGCTCGACGGCGGTTCGGCCTGGCACCGGCTCTGGCAGTCTCTCGCCACGGCGATAGAGATCATCGTCTTCTTTTCGATCGCGGCCGTACGCCAGTATCGCCAGGCCTGAGAGGCTTATCCATCCCGTAGGAGCGGGCCGGTCGGCCACCGCGCCGGGCACGGCGTCACCGTGCCGCCCAAGATCCACGCCCGCCCTATTGACGGGCAGGCGACGCCACAAGCAAGCGCATCACTGACGCCTCGCCGCCTAGGCTCCCAGCCCGGACCCGGTGATGAGGGAGATGACGACAGCGAACAGGCATCCTGAAATGGAAGGTCAGCCGCCAGGAAGCTGGGCGCGACGGTCAGCGTAACCGCTCCCACCGGTCTCGTCCGTAGCCGTTCGCGTCCTCGTCCGTGGCTGGGCGGCCCCCGGAGCCCGCCCGGGGTAGGCACATACAAGGGCGGTGGCGGCCCGCGGTCCCGTCGCAAACGGCGTGTGTCCTGGTCAGCGGTCTGTGACTGCGACAGGAGGACGGAGGTCTGTAAAACCGTCGGCTCAGCCTACGTTGGTTCGAACCCAACACCTGCCACCACCAGCGAAAACGCCCCGCTAGCTGCGAATTCTCGTGCTAGCGGGGCGTTTCTTCTCTGTCCCGTCATGTGTCACCTCGTTGCGCTGTAGGGCGTTGCGTTGCGGGGTCCACGGACGCATAGCGGACGGGGAGCGGGGCCAGGGAGCGGTGTGGGTAGCCGCTTGTTGGGGTTCCGGTGCCCGTTCCGGGGGGTGCCCTGGCTTGACGTTTGCCCCCGAGTCGGGCGTCCATCCCAGTGTGCCCGCCCGGCAGCCCGCGTGATTTCCGGGGGGCGCGGGCGGCCGGGAAGGCGGTACTAATGTCAAGGGCGGTCTGGGAGAGCGTGACGCTTGCGGGGGGGTGGAGCGGGCGCGTGCCGCCCGCGCATTCGTCTCGGAGGTACTCGGCTCCGGGCACCCGTGCCGAGACTCGGCCATCTTGCTGGTCAGCGAGATCTTCAGCAACAGCGTCCGGCACTCCGGCTCGGGTGCTCCGGGCGAGACGGTCACGGTCGCGATCATTTCCGGGGACGGCGTCGTCCGGGTCGAGGTCACCGACCGCGCCGGCTGGGGACGCCGGAGTTGCGTCCTGCGGGGCGTGAGGAGGAAGACGGGCGCGGGCTTCAGATCGTTGTGGGCCTTGCGGCGCGGTGGGGCTGGCGGCGGCGCGGCGAGCGGATGGTGACCTGGGCGGAGATACAGGCTTTATTGGACCCAATGCAACATTCCGCAGCGCCAATGAGTCTGCGGATTCTGCAGAGATGACACAGCGAGTAGTCCGGTACACGCGGCATCTTCGGGCTGTTGGTCCGCCCGCAGGGGCTATGCGCCGCCCGTGCGGGCGACGACGGCCAGTACATGACCGCCTGCCTGTGACTGGACCGGTGCCGGGATACCAGGAGCCCAGTGCATCGCATCAGCCACCCCTGGTGGGTCGATGACTTCCATGCCGTCGAGCATGTCCCGGATATCGCTCCGGCAGTGGTTGTAGACGGTCCCGGCTGTGTATTCGCGCGCAAGGCCTCGCCCCGTTCCCACATCCCGACCAGGTTCCCTGACGGCGACACGTTGCACTTCTGCTTTGTGCGCATGAACGTGCCGAGCCGTTCAGCGAACTCGTCCTGGGACCAGCCGGCCCGAAGCCGGGCTTGCCGCAGGGCAGGGTTCGGCGGGTACCTCGCCACATCACGGTGCATTCCCATCGATGACCATGCTTGCACCAAGTGACCGGCCCAATCCGGGCCCTGGGCTCTTTTGGGTCAAACATTGGGCCGGCCTGCAGGTCACGGATTGTGTTGTCTTGACCATTTGACGGGGTGAGGCTGGCACGTGGTTGTCGCGTTTGCCGACGCGACCGCTATCGAGGCCAGTCTTCGGCAACTTCTTCACGCTGCGCGGAAGCCGCGGGAAAGGAGTCTCATGGACGGACGCGTGAAGCACCTGAGATCCCGGGTGCGCTGCTGATCGAGGCGGCCGGCTCGGCTGACGAGCGGGGCGGGTTCTTGGAGTACCTACGGGCAGCCGACCTCCAGGCTGCCGGCTGCGGCCTGGAGGTGGCGCAGGTCAACTGCTCGGTGTTGGTACGGGGGGCGCTGCGCGGCATCGCGGTCGCTGCCGTCCCGCGCGGGACGCGCCGTTTGCGGTGTCAGACGGACCACAGTGCCCGGGTGGGTGCCAGGCGGGCGGCGCGGATGGCGGGCAGCAGCCCGGCCAGGGCGCCGATGATGACCGCCGCGCCCAGGCCGCCGGCCCAGGCCTCGGTCGGGATGACGATGGCCTCGTGGTGGGCGTGCGCGTAGATGGCGGTGGAGGCGGCGCCGATGGCGACTCCGGCGGCGCCCCCGATGAGGGACAGCAAGACCGCCTCGGCCAGGAACTGGATGCGGATCTGGCCGCGGGTGGCGCCCAGCGCCCGGCGCAGCCCGATCTCCTGGCGGCGTTCCAGCACCGAGATGATCATGATGTTGGCCACCCCGATCGCGCCGACCAGGAGCGCGACCGCGCCCAGCCCGAGGAACAGGGTGTTGAGCGCGCCCGCGGTCGCGGCCCGGGCGGTGAGCACGTCCGAAGGCTGGGAGACGTCGACCTCGCTGGGGTTTCCGGGGTTGGCCTGCGCGCCGAGCAGGTTGTCGACCGAGGTGGTGGCGGCCTGGGTGTCGACCGTGCGGATGTAGACCTGCGACGGGTGCCCGTCGAAGCCCAGGTACTTCTCCGCGGCGGGGAAGCCGACCAGGACCTCCGAGTCAATCTCCGACGCCAGGACGGCCGGGTTGAGGATGCCCACCACATAGAACCACTGGTGGCCGACCCAGATCCGCATGCCCGGCCAGATCCGGTCGATGCCCATCCGCTGGGCGGCCGCGGCCCCGAGGACCGCGACCGGCTGGCGGGCGGTCCCGGCGTTCAGGAATTGGCCCTGGGCGATGCTGGTGCCCGCGACCGCTGGCAGGCCGAGCGTCGTGGCATTCACGGTGAGGGCGTTGGTGTTGACCGCGGGGATGTGGGGGGACCGGTAGGCGCTGGCGCCGTTGACGGTGCCGGTGTCCTGCACCGCCGTGACCCCGGGCAGCCGGCCGATCATGCCCGGCGCCGCCAGGGGCAGCTCGGCCGTCCCGCCAGAGAGGGACTTCCCGTTGGTGACGGTCAGCAGGTTGGTGCCGAGCTTGGCAATCTCGCTCAGCAGCGCGGCCTGGGAGGAGGCGGCCAGGCCCAGGACGGCCACGATCGCCGCGACCCCGATCGCGATGCCCAGTGCCGACAGCCCGGCGCGCAGCTTGCGGGTCCGCAGCCCGACGCTGGCCAGCCCGGCCAGGTCGGAGGGACGGAGCCGGGCGGCTGCCAGGTCAGCCGGCCGCCGGGAGGTTGTGGTCATGACGGTCCTTCCTGTGCGGGCCAGCCGCGCTCGCCCGCGGCCGTCTGGCCAGGGACAGGGACAGGGCTGCTGTCAGCGACGATGTGCCCGTCGAGCACCTCGATGCGACGCCGCATCCGGGCGGCGATCGCGTGGTCGTGGGTGATCACGATGATCGTGGTCCCGGCGGCGTTGAGCTCCTCCAGCAGGGCGAGGATGGACGCGCCGTTGGCGGAGTCGAGGTTGCCGGTGGGCTCGTCGGCCAGTACCACCGGCGGGGAGCCGGCGATCGCCCGGGCGATCGCGACCCGCTGCCGCTCGCCCCCGGACAGCTGGGTTGGCCGGGCGCCGATCCGGTGCCCGAGCCCGACCCTGGCCAGCGCGGCGGCCGCGAGCCGCCGGCGCTGGTCACGGCGGACCCCGGCGTACAGCAGCCCGTCGGCGACGTTGCCCAGCACGGACTGATGCTCGGCGAGGAAGAACTGCTGGAATATGAACCCGATCCGGGATGCCCGCAGGGCCGACAGCTGCCGGTCGCTCATCCGGGCCACGTCCAGGCCGGTGACGCGCACCGTCCCGCTGGTGGGCTTGTCCAGGGTGCCCATCAGGTGCAACAGGGTGGACTTGCCCGATCCCGAGGGACCCACGATGCAGGTCAGCTCCCCGGCCGTCACCGTGAGGCTCACCCCGGCTAGCGCCCGTAGCGGCGGCGACCCGGGATACACCTTGGTCACCTGGTCCAGCTCCAGCACCGCTGCCGACGACGGAGCCCGGGTCGCGGTCGTCCCGTGGGCGAGCGCCCCCCGCGCGTCGACGGTCATGACGCGGGCACCACGACACGCTGCCCGGGGGTCAGCGCGCCGGTCACCTGCACCAGCCCGTCAGCGTCGTCCGTGAGCCCCACGCTCACCGGCACCAGGTGGCGGGTGTTCCCGGCCCCGACCACCTCGACGGCGTATCCGCCCGAGGACTGGGCCAGCAGCGCGCCCACCGGCACCACCAGCGCGTCCTTCGCGGTCGAGGACGTGATGTTCACCGTCACCGGCGCCTGGTCCAGGGTTCCCGCCGCGCCTGGGTGGGTGAGCGTCACCTGCACCGGGATCGTGGTGGTGCTGGTCCCGCTCGGCCCCGTCGTGGTGGTCGCCACCGTGCCGACCGAGGAGATCACGCCGGGGGTGGTCGCCCCGTCGGGCAGCGCGACGCTGACCGCGTCCCCCGCCTGGACCTCCGACTGCTGGGAGGCGTCCAGGCTGATGGTCACCACGTGCCGGTCGGACGTCGCGGACAGAATCGCCCCGGAGACCTGGCCGCCCAGGGTGGCGCTGACCTGGCTGACCCGCAGCGCCTCGGGCATGAACACCACCTGCCCCAGCGTCAGGCTCCCCGACGGGGAGGAGACGCCCAGGTGCGTTTCAAGGTTCTCGACGCCGACCGCGGTCTCCCACGAGTAGTAGTCCCAGCCCTCCGCGACGATATCCGGGCGGTC
>Ga0210389_10003046_pt1 | contig 13110 bp, 8 predicted proteins | sample IncBWH28OmetaG_FD_160127 | JGI IMG/M metagenome (GOLD analysis project Ga0210389, IMG submission 160127) | Forest soil microbial communities from Barre Woods Harvard Forest LTER site, Petersham, Massachusetts, United States - Inc-BW-H-28-O ...
CGGCTGGTTCAGCGCGAAGTCGTACTGTAGGTCGACGGTGACCCGCACGAGCCGCCCGTCCTCATCGGGCTCAGGTAGCCGCTCGACCACGCCGCCGGCCAGCAGCGCCCGGTAGATCTCGATGGCCCGGTGGATGTGCTTGCGCTGCCGGTCGCGGGGCTCATGGTTATCGCGCAGCAGGTGCTTCATCGCCGCGTAGGCGTCGCCGGGACGGTCGATGACGTTCATCACCATCGCGTGGGTGACCGTGAAGCTGGAGGTCAGCGGCTCGGGCTCAGAGTCGCGCAGCCGCTCGAAGGTCGGCTCGCCATAGCCGATGAAGCCCTCCGGCGGCTTCTTCTTGACCACCTTGCGGCGCGCCTTGGGGTCATCGCCCGCCTTCGCGAGGGCCTTCTCGTTCTCGATGACGTGCTCGGGGGCCTGCACGACCACCCGGCCGGAGGTGTCGTATCCCGCGCGCCCCGCCCGGCCGGCGATCTGGTGGAACTCCCGGGCCTGCAAGAGCCTGGTCTTCGTGCCGTCATACTTCGACAGCGACGTGAAGAGCACGGTGCGGATCGGCACGTTGATGCCGACGCCGAGCGTGTCGGTGCCGCAGATGACCTTCAGCAGTCCGGCCTGCGCCAGCGTCTCAACGAGGCGCCGGTACTTCGGCAGCATCCCGGCGTGGTGCACGCCGATGCCGTGCCGGACCAGCCGGGACAGCGTCTTGCCGAAGCCCGCCGCGAACCGGAAGTCGCCGATCATCGCGGCGATCTCTTCCTTCTCGGCCTTCGTGCACACGTTCACGCTCATCAGCGCCTGGGCCTGTTCCAGCGCCTGCGCCTGGGTGAAGTAGACGACGTAAACGGGCGCCTGGTTGGTGGTGAGCAGTTCCTCCAGCGTCTCGTGCAGCGGCTGCACCAGGTAGGAGAAAACGAGTGGCACGGGCCGTTCGGCGTTCTTGATGACGGCGGTTTCCCGTCCGGTGCGCCGGGTGAGGTCTTCCTGGAAGAACGTCACGTCCCCCAGCGTGGCTGACATCAAGATGAACTGCGCGTCCGGGAGCTCGATGAGCGGCACCTGCCACGCCCAGCCGCGTGCCGGGTCCGAATAGAAGTGGAACTCGTCCATGATGACCTGGTCGGCATCGGCCTCCGCGCCGTCTCGCAGGGCGATGTTCGCCAGGACCTCGGCGGTGCAGCAGATGATGGGCGCTCCCGCGTTGACGCTGGCGTCGCCGGTCATCATGCCGACGCTGGCCGCCCCGAACGCCTCGCAGAGCGCGAAGAACTTCTCGCTCACCAGGGCCTTGATGGGGGCGGTGTAGTAAGTTCGCCGGCCGTCTGCGAGCGCAGCGAAGTGCGCGCCGGTGGCCACGAGGGACTTGCCGGACCCGGTCGGGGTGGACAAGATGACGTTCGCCCCGGTCATGACCTCGATGAGCGCTTCTTCCTGGTGCGGGTACAGGTCGAGGCCCTGGTCCTTGGCCCATCCGGCGAATGCCGTGAACACGGCGTCTGGGTCTTGTGTGGCCGGCTTGGAGGTGGAAGCGGAAGCGGGCGTGAGCGCGGGCAGCAGTTCGTTGAGCGTCATGACCCCTCTATGGTGCCTTGCCCGGGGGACTGCCTGAGCCTTGAGATGCACCTAAAGTAACTACCAAGCGTTAGCAAACTTAACGACAAGCCACATAGAAGGACGTTGAATTCTGCCGTCTCTCACCGGAAAGTTGTGACGTGCTGTGCGAGCGTGTTGTCAAAAGCGTGATGCGGTTGCGTAAGCAAACGCGAGCAAGCTCGTCACATCGCTCATGCTGGACTATCGGGGGGAATTCTCGGCAATGCGCAAGATCGGACGAATCATCGCCGTCTCGGCGTCAAGCAGCCTGCTGGCACTTGGCGGAATCGCCGGGGGCACCGCCACGGCACACGCCACATCGGCGACGCAGGTCACAAGCTGCCTGCACAACTGGGGGCCGCAACTGTGGCTGGGCATCACGCCCAACTGCACGAGCACCGGGACCGTCTACTACCCGGCCCAGATCACCATCGACTTGAACCCGGACGGCGCGCTCAGCAGCGTGCTGACGCCGATCATCAAGAACCTGGGCGGCCTCAAGGCCATCTACACCCTGTCCTGCTCGGTGAGCGGAAACACGGTGACGGCGAGCGGGTCGTACTCGGTCAGCGCCACCGGCACGCCCACCACGACCACCTTGAACCTGCAGAAGCTGGTCGGCTCGCCAGTGCCGAACAAGTGCACGATCACGGTGACGGACACCACCATCGGCTACGTCACCAACCTGACCGCGATGAACACGTTCAACATCCAGGACGACGTGACGGCGATCACCACCCTCCCGGGCGCCATCTGGCAGAAGGCTGGCGTGACGCCATCCAAGGCCGAAGCCGCCATCTGCGCTGACGACACGAACAACGGCAACGTGGGCACCGTGATCGCGGCGTTCACCTGCTTCAGCGACCTGGCGAACTACTGGTCGGCGACGGGCACCGGCCAGTTCGTGCACAACGGCAACTGCCTCACCAACTCCGGCAACGTAGCCTCCCTGCAGCCGTGCAGCCCGGGCGACCTGAGCCAGTACTGGTCGGCCGGCACGTACAGGTCCGAGATCGTGAACAGGGGCGCCGCCGCTGGCATGGCCTGCCTCACCGCGCCCTCGCACGCCAACGGCTCGCGGCTCACGCTCGCGAAGTGCAAGGACGCGAGCAACCAGATCTGGACCGCCCCGGAAGGGACGCTCGGCACCGGGTCCTGACTTACCGGGTCAGTGCGCGCACCCGGCGGAGCACCTCGTCGCGGCCCAGCGCCGCGCAGATCGACGCGAGGTCCGGGCTCTGCCGGGTGCCGGTGACCAGCACCCGGATGACCGCCGACGCGTCCGCGATGGAGCCCGGATACGCAGCCGGGTCCCTCTTGTAGACCTTCTGCGACGGCGCGAACCCGAGGGTCCCGGCCAGGGTGCGGATCTGGTCGAACCACGCGACGTCCGGTCCCGGCTCAACGTAACCGTCGGCGAACCCCGCCGCCATCGCCCTCACGAGGTCAGGCTCGAGCCCGCCGAACCGGGCATCGGCAGGGTCGGTGACCGGCTGGAAGACCTGCGGGAAGAAGTACCCGTAGACCGTGCGGAAGTCGCCCCACTTGCGCAGGTCCTTGCGGGGATTGGGGACGCCCTCCCCGCGCTCAACCGACAGGGCGCGCATGGCCAGGGGGCGTTCAGCCATGAGCACGCTAACGAGGTTCGGGTCGTACGCACCGGCCCATGCCAGGACCTCGTCCACGATCTCCTCGGCTGACAGCGATGCCACGAAGTCGGCGCTGATGTCGTCAAGTTTCACCGTGTCCAGCAGCGGGCCCGCGACGCCGAACTCATCCAGCCGCAGCGGCTCGGCCAGCGCCTGGGCCAGCGGCATCTCCGCTAGCCGCCCGTTGGCCAGCCCGCGCAGGTAATACTGCACCGCCGGGGCGGGGAAGCCCTGCTCCAGATAGAAGCCGACGCTGGCCTCAGGGTCCTTGCGCTTGGACAGCTTGCGGCGGCTGCCGCCCTCCTGCTTCATCAGCGGCGCGACGTGCGCGTACCGGATCCGGTCGAATCCGAGGGCGTCGAAGAGCTGATGGTGCAGCGGCACCGAAGGCAGCCACTCCTCGCCGCGGATCACCAGGGTCACTCGCATCAGGTGATCGTCGACCGCGTGCGCCAGGTGGTAGGTGGGCAGCCGCGGCGAGGAGTCGCTCCGCTTGAGGATGACGATGTCGTTGCGGTTGTCGTCGGCGGAGATCTCGCCGCGGATCACGTCGGTGAAGCTGACCCGCTGCCCGGAAAGGCCCGGCGACCGGAATCGGACGACGTACGGGTCGCCGGCGTCCAGTCGCTCCCGCACCTGCTCCTCGGGAGCGTCCCGCCAGATCGCCCACTCTCCGTAATACCCGGGGAGCGCACCCGTGGCCTTCTGCCGGGCGACCCGCGACTCCGCCTGCTCCGGGGTCTCGAAGCATGGATACGCCTTGCCCGCGCGCATCAGCTCGCGGACGAATGCCTGGTAGATCCGCTCCCGCGCGGACTGGACGTAAGGGCCGTAGCTGCCCTGACGTCCCGCCACGTCGAGTCCCTCACCGCTTCGCAGCTCGGCGTCATCCGCCTCGTCTGCCCGGATGCCGAAGTACTGGAATCCCAGTTCGAACTGCTCCAGCGCTCCCGGTTCGAACCGCGCCTGGTCGGTGTCCTCGATCCGCAGCAGGTAGCGCCCACCGCTGCGGTGGGCGACGTCGAGATTGACGCTCGCGGTGAAGATGCCGCCAATGTGCAGCCAGCCGGTCGGGCTCGGCGCGAACCGGGTGACCTCCGCGCCCGCCGGCAGGCCCCGCGGCGGGTAGCGCTGCTCCAGTTCCGCGGGCTGCGGCAAGTCCGGCGGGAACAGGGAGTCAACGAGGCCACTGCACAGTCCAGTCATGTCAGCAAGGCTATCGCCTGGTCCCTCGGCCCCTCGCAACCATATTCAACCCCTTGAGCAAAACGACTCCGCCCCCATCGCCCACATAGCCCTACTGCCGATGACCGGGCAACCACGACAGACGGCCGGACGCGCGCGGACGCGGAGCGCGCCAGTCGCGGCGGCCGCCGGTGCGCCGCGGGCGGGGGGTGTCCTGGTAGTCGGTGAGCCGGGCAGCGACCGCTGGGGGAAGCCAGTTGCGCGGCATCGGGCCAGCCGCCTCCTCCAGTTCGGCCAGCAGCGCCGTCACCGGCGGGCGCTGCGGCGGCGGCCGCAGGCATGCCCGGACGATCGACAGGAGCGCGGGCGGGCAGCCGGTCCAGTCCGGGTCATCCACGGCCCGCGGAAGACGGTGGCCGCTCGCCGGGTACTCCCCGTACGGGGTGCGCCCGGTCGCGGCGAAGAAGGCAACGAGGCCGAGGGCGAGGACGTCGTCGTCCGCCCCGTGTGCCTCGTTCGCCCAGGACCCCTCCGCGTGCGGGACGCCGGCGATGACGGCCCAGCCGGTGCCGGCGTCGGTAACCACGGGGCCATCCGGGGACAGCAGGACGTTAGACGGGCGCAGCGAGCCGTGGGTAATCCCCGCCGAGTGGATGTCGAGCAGGCCGCGCGCCACCCCGGCCGCGAGCCACAGCGCAGACCTGGCCGGCAGTGGCCCGGTCTGCGCGACGGCGTCCTCCAGCGATGGCCCCGGAACCAGGTGCATCGCGATCCACGGCTGGTCGGCGTCGGCGTCGGCGTCCGCGATCCGGACGGTGCGCGGCCCACCGGTCGAGGCGGCGGCCTTTACCCCCGCCGCAAGGCGGAACCGGGCCTCGGGATAGGCGACGGACTCGGGCCGGAACACCTTGATGGCCAGCGGGATGCCGTCGGAATGCCTGCCGAGGTACACCGTGCTCGCGCGGCCGGTCCCAAGCCGGGCCATCAGCCGGTAACGGTGCGTGCAGGACACGCCGACGCTGCGCGGATCTCCCATGCCCAGTGGCCCGAACGCGGGCCCAGTCCACTGCCGGGTCGAAATCCATATCCAGGCAGGCCCGCGGAATTCCTTCTCGGCGACCTCGACCCGGGTGAACTGGGTTCCCGGGATCCCCGGATAACCTGGGCCGATGATGGCCGAATACACATGATCAGAAATCGCGACGGCGAGATGAGCGCTGGGATAAGCGGCGAGCGCGGCCCGCAGTGGCGCGCTGTCGACCAGCCGGCTCAACTCGATGATCATCGGCCCGCCGAAGCCAGCCGCGCTGTTCTCCACGAGGCCGATTCCGACGGACATCCGCAGCCGTATCGCGTCCACGCTGCGGGCATTGTCCTCGCCGAGCAGGGCCGCCAGGGTGCGCAGCAGGACGGGGAGGGCGACGGTAGGATCCGTGTCGGCAGGCAGGACAACGTTGATCCCGTCGCCGGTCCACTCGTGCTCGACGCCCTCCAGCGTGATCCCGCAATCGCCCAGCATCGTGGCCACGAGCACCGGAAGGCGCCGCTGCACATCACTGCGCTGTGGCGCTGATCGCGCCCCGTAGTCGGCGACATCCAAGACGAATCCCATTCGCAGCTTCCGCCTTGATGGATGCCGCGCCGGCTGGGCCTGACCTTGTCCCCGAGGCCAGGCGGACGCGCCGTCTTCCATTCCCCACGCTCCCTGATTCCTCAGGGTAATAGCCGGGACGGGGCTGCGGGAAGAATGAGTAAGTCACATTCCGGCGGGAGAATCCCGATTGCACACCAGCGGCAGGGCGGAGCTGGCATTATGTGTCCGTGAATCTCCCGCGACAGCTTGACCGGGCAACTTGGCCAGAGGCGAGCCTGATGGGGTCGCTCACCCCGAGTGATCGCGCGGCTCTGCTGGCCGCGGGTTCCCGCATCCAGTTCAGCGACGACGAGGCCCTGGTCATGCAGGGCGACGTCGGCGACGTCCTGTACGTCCTGACCGGCGGCATGGTGAAGATTACGGTCTGTACCGAGGCCGGCCTCGAGACCATGCTAGCCGTGCGCTCCCGGGGAGACCTGATCGGCGAGTTCGCGGTGCTCGACGGTACGCCGCGGGCCGCCTCCGTGCGGGCGGTCGGGACGGTCGGGGCCGTTCGCATCACCGGGTCCAGGTTCGCCGCGTTCACCGAAGCGCACCAGGGCGCGCTGCCCGCCGTCACGCGTTCCGTGGTGGCCAAGCTACGGGCCGAGACCGATCGGCACGCCGCCGAGCGTAACTGGGGTGCCCGGGAGCGCCTGGCCCAGGTCATCTACGACCTGGCGATGGGGTATGGCGAGAAGGCCGATGACGGCGGGATCGTCATCCCATTGCCGCTTACTCAGATGGAGCTCGGCGAACTGGCCGGGGTAGCGGTGTCGACGACGGAACGGGTGCTCGCCGAGTTCCGCAGGGAGGGCCTCATCCAGACGGGCTATCGCGAGATTGCCATCCGGGATGTGGCATGCCTGGGTGACGTTCGCTTTGCCTAAGCTAGACTGTTACTTAACGAAGGGGAGTAGCTCCTACGCCGGGGTGCCGACAAGCGCGGCACTGCTCGCGAGTCCTTGCCTGGCAAGGCCTCACCGTGACAGTGCCCGGTTCCCGGGGGGTTTGGACTGCGATCACAGTCGTCGTTGATGACACTGTTGTTGACAACACTGTCGTTGATGACACTGTCGGTGGCAGCGTTGTCAATGGCAGCGCTGCTGATTGCACGGCCGCCAAGCCTGAGTGAGACTTTCGGCAAGCAGCCATGTCCGCTGCCGTGCCGATGGTCCCGGTGAACCGCGGCGCGGCGTGACCCGCACGGAGAGTGCCCCCGGATGAGCCTGACCGCCGCGTTGACCACTTTCCTGGTCATCCTGCCTGCCGAGTTGCCGGACAAGACGATTTTCGCGTGCCTCATACTCGCCAGCCGGTACCGGCCGTGGTATGTGCTGACGGGAGCGGCCGCCGCCTTCCTCGTCCAGGTCTCGATCGCGGTCGCCGCCGGGGGAGCGCTCAGCCTGCTGCCGCACCAGGCCGTCCAGGCCGCGACTGCGGTCGCCTTCCTCGTCGGGGCCGTCCTGCTGTGGCGCCATCGCCCCGACGACGATGATGATGACGAGGTGACGCGGAGAAGTTCGCGGAACGCGTTCTGGCCGGTGTCGGTGACGTCGTTCCTGGTGGTGTTCCTGGCCGAGTTCGGCGACCTCACGCAGATCATGACGGTCAGCCTGGCGGCGAAGTACCACGACCCGCTGGCGGTCGGCATCGGGTCCACGCTGGCGCTGTGGACCGCGGCGGGCCTCGCGGTCATCGTCGGCTGGAAGCTGCTGAAGGTCATCCCCATCGGCTGGCTGACCCGGGGCGCCGCGGTCATCATGCTAGCCCTGGCAGGCACCAGCGCCTTCGCGGCAGCGGGTTAGCGGGCCCGGCGGGGGTCGGCAGGGGGGTCGCCCCCCCCCCGGGGGGACACCGTGACGCCCGGTCGGGTGTCACGCATCGAGCGTTACCTCAGCCGTCATCGCTGGCGGAAGAGAGTAAATTAAAGTAATGCTCGATATCCGAAGGCTCCGGATGCTGCACGAGTTCGCGGCGCGTGGCTCGATAGCCCGGACGGCGGACGCTCTCGGGTACACGCCGTCGGCGGTCTCCCAGCAGCTCGCGGCGCTGGAAAGGGAAGCGGGCACCGCGCTGCTCGACCGCACCGCGCGCAGCGCCGGGCTGACTGACGCCGGACGACGGCTGGCCAAGCACGCCGAGCGGATCCTTGCCATGGTGGAAGAGGCGGAATCGGACCTGTCCGCGCACGCCGCCGAGCCGTCCGGGCGGGTGGTGGTGACCGCCTTCCCGTCTGCGGCGGTGGCGTTCGCACCCGCGATGGCCAGGTCGCTGCGAGCGCACCCGAGGCTCACCCTGCTGCTGCGGCAGTCCTCTCCGGAGGACGGGTTGCAGCTCGTCCGCTCCGGCGAGGCCGAGGTTGCCATCGCCGACGACTGGACCGGCCGGATGGCCGCAAGCCTAGGATCAGGCGTTAACGGCACCAGCAGCGTCACCGGCAGGATTGATGATGGCAGCATCGACCAGCCGGGCAATGGCGTCCTCACCTACTACCACCTGCTGCGTGACCCGCTCGTGCTGGTAGTCGAGCGTGGTCATCCTGCCGCTGATCCCAGGATCCCCGTGGACCTGCGGGCGCTGCGCGACGAGTCGTGGCTCGCCGCCCCGGCGGGCGAGCCCTCCCGGCAGGCGGTGGACCGGTTGCTGGCTGCCGTCGGGGTGACGCCGCCGGTGCCCTCCGAGTTCGAAGGCCTGGGCACGGTCGCGAACCTGGTCGCCCGGGGCCTTGGCATCGCCATCATGCCGCGGCTCGCGGTCGGGGCGTACGAGCGTCGGCTGGTCGTCCGCGAGCTCCCGGCCGGGCTGGACCTGGCCAGGGACATCTTCGCGGTCGCGCGCACCGCGAGCGTGCCCCGCCCCTCCGTCGCCGTCATCATCGCCGCGTTGCGCGGCGCCGCCCGGTCCCTCGCCGCCCGGATCACCCAGCCCGACGCGCCGCACCCGGAAGGCGCGCTCCCCGAAGCCCCCTGACCCTCGCGCTACCATGCTGGGCTGTGGACCTTGACCTCTCCGCCGACGGCGGGGCGCTGACCGCCGCCCTGGTTGACATCGCTTCGGTCAGTGGCGAGGAGAAGCCCCTCGCCGACGCGATCGAGCGCGCCCTGGCCGCCGCGCCGCACCTGACCGTGCACCGCGACGGCAACACGGTGATCGCCCGCACCACCCTTGGCCGGGCGGAGCGGGTTGTGCTGGCCGGCCACCTGGACACGGTCCCGCATGCAGGCAACTTCCCATCGTCCCTGGACACCGAACGACTCCGGCTCCTCGGCTGCGGGACATCTGACATGAAGTCCGGGGTGGCCGTCCAGTTGCGGCTGGCGGCCGGCTTGCCAGCGCCGCTCCGGGACGTGACCTACGTCTTCTATGACTGCGAAGAGGTCGCCGCCGAGCGGAACGGGCTGCTGCGGGTGGCGCGGACGTCGCCAGACCTGCTGGCCGCGGACTTCGCGGTGCTCCTGGAGCCGAGCGGGGGCGTCGTCGAGGGCGGCTGCCAGGGGACGCTGCGGGTGGCGGTGCGGGCCACCGGGGCACGGGCACACACCGCCCGGTCATGGATGGGGGACAATGCGATCCACAAGGCGGGCGCGATCTTGGACGTGCTCCGCGGGTACGCGCCCCGCGAGCCGGTCGTGGACGGCTTGCGCTATCACGAGGGCCTGAACGCCGTGTCCATTTCCGGCGGCGTCGCCACCAATGTCGTGCCGGACGCCTGCGAGGTCCAGGTCAACTACCGGTTCGCGCCCGACTTGTCCCCGGCGCAGGCGATCGCCCACGTCGAATCGCTGTTCGCCGGATTCGAGGTGGAGGTGATCGACGTGGCCTCGGCCGCGCGGCCGGGACTGGACGCGCCCGTTGCCGCTGCGTTCGTCGCCGCCGTCGGTGGTACGCCCCGGCCGAAGCTCGGCTGGACGGACGTGGCCCGCTTCGCGGAACTGGGAATCCCGGCCGTCAACTACGGCCCCGGCATCTCGGAGGTTGCCCACACCGCCGCCGAGTACGTCGAGCTCGCCGCGATCGCCGACTGCGAGGCCAGGCTGCACGCCTGGCTGACGTAGCCCCAAGGGCAAACGCCCGGGATACGCCGCTCAGCCCGGGATACGGCGGGAGACCCGGGGCGCTGTATCCCCCCAGGACTACTTAGCCTGCAGGGCACCCAGCGTCACGGTCGTGGTGTGGGAGGCGCCGTTCAGGTCGGTGTAGGTGATCGACAGCTTGTCGCCCGGGTGGTCCTTGAACAGGTAGGTGCTCAGCGCGCCCGCCGAGGAGATGCGCGACCCGTTGACGGCGGTGATGACGTCGCCTACCTTCAGGCCCGCGGTGGCCGCCGGGGTGCCGGGATAGATGTCGCACACGACGGCCCCGGCGGTGGTGGAGCTTGCCTGGCAGTTGCCGGTGCCGATGCCGATGAAGCCCGCCTGGCCGATGTGGACCGTGGCGCTGGCCTGCCCGTTCGTGATTTGCCTGGCGATCGTCAGGGCGGTGTTGATCGGGATCGCGAACCCGGTCGTGGCCCCCTGGCCTGAGAAGCCGCCCGAGCTGTTGGCGGCGGTGTCGATGCCGATGACCTGGCCCTGCGCGTTCACCAGCGGGCCGCCCGAGTCACCCTCCTCGATCGGCGCGTCGGTCTGCAGCATGCCATGCAGGGTCTCGGTCGACCCCGCGCCGCTGTCACTGGCGGTGATGCTGCGGTTCTTGGCGTTGACGATGCCCTGCGCCGTGGACGGCGTGCCGCCGCGGCCCTGGGCGTTGCCGATCGCGAGCACCGGGTCGCCGAGCTGGACCTTGTCCGAGTTGCCGATCGCGATGGTCGGCAGCCCGGAGACGCTGCCGCCGCCGCCGGGGGCCTGCATCTGAAGGACCGCCACGTCGTCGGCCGAGTCGTAGCCGACCACCTTCGCCGGGTACACCTTCCCGGTGGTCACCTCCGTCACCGTGATGCTCGTGGCCTCGTCGACCACGTGGTTGTTGGTCAGCACCAGGCCGTTGGAGGAGATGACCATGCCAGTGCCCTCGGCGGACTCCTGGTTGTATTGCAGCGTCGAGTTGACGTCCACGACCGCCGGGTCGACCTTGGCGGCGAGCTGCTGGGCGTTCAGCGAGCCGGTCCCGGTGTTCGACCCGCCGCTGCCGCTGCCGCTGCCGTTGCCCGTCCCGGTGCTGCCTCCGGTGCCGCCGAACGGGTTGCCGCCGAAGATCCCGCCATTGTCCCCGCCCCCACTGTTTCCGGTCCCGCCGTTGGGGAGGGCGCCCGGGCCGGTGGCGGACGTGCTGGTCGAGGTGTGGCTCAGCTCGATGGCGGCGCCTGCGCCCGCTCCCGCCGCCAGGACGGCGACGGCGGTGTAGACGAGGATCCGGCGCAGCCCGGAGGTGTGCCGGGGCGGCGGGGGAGTCCCGTAACCGAAGCCCCACGGGTCTTGGCCGCCGCCATTCCACGCGCCGTAGCCACCGCCGGCCGGCTGCCCGTAGCCCGGCTGCCCGTAGCCGCCGGGCTGCCCGTAGCCGCCAGTTTGCCCATAGGCCCCGGGCTGCCCGTAGCCGCCAGTTTGCCCGTAGCCCGGCTGCGCGTAGCCGCCAGTGTGCCCGTAGCCGCCGGGCTGCTGCCCAAAGCCGGGCTGGCCATACCCGGGCTGGCCATACCCGGCCTGCCCTCCGTACCCGCCGGGCTGGCTGTACCCGGTCGTCTCCTGGTCTCCACGGCCGAACGCGATCGTGTCGTTCACGGGGTCGTCACCGGCTTGCCCGGGGGCGCTGGCCTCCCCGGAGCCGCTGGTCTCGTTGAAGGCGCTGCTCTCGCCGATGGCACCGTTGTCCCTTGCGGCGCTGGACGCGGGCGCCCACGGACTGACGTACTCCGGTGGCTCCCAGCCGTTCTGCTGCTCGCTACCGCTGTCGCTGTCTCGCATCTCTCTCGCCTTCACGGTGGACAATTGTCTGGCCATCGGCCCCATGCCGACTGCCTGATGCCGTCTGCCTGTGCGGACCGCGCTAGCGGGTACCGCCTGCCTCTAGTAAGCGTTCTGTACCTGGATACCAGCTGAGTGCCTGCTCAGCATTTTCCACCTGCAGGATATGCACCCGTTCGGGCATACTGCCCGCGGTTCGGCGACTCACGCCAGCGTTCCCACCGGTCATTTCGCCGGGCCGCCGATCAGTGTCAGCGTGAGGGACCGGCTGGCGCCGGTGCCGTCCGTGTAGCGCAGGCTCACCGCCTGCCCGGGGTGGAGCCCGGCCGTGATCGCGATCAGCGAGTTCGCGGTGCCAACCGCCTTGCCGTCCGCGTTGGTGATCACGTCGCCCTGGGCCAGGCCCGCGGTTTCCGCCGGGGTCCCGGAGTACACGCCGCAGACGAGCGCCCCGGAACTGGCGACCCCGCCGGAGCTTCCGCCGAGGCCGCCGGAGCTACTGCTCGGGCAGCCTTTGGACGCGTCTGCGATGGAGACGCCCATGAACGGCGGCAGGCCGATCTGCACGTCCGTGCTCGCCTGCCCCGTCGCGATCTGCCGCGCGATCTGCAGCGCCTGGTTGATCGGGATCGCGTACCCGGCCGTCGTCTGCGTCCCGTTGAATTGCTGGACCTGGCTCGCGGCGACGTCCATCCCGATTACCTGCCCGGCCGCGTTGGCCAGCGGGCCGCCGGAGTCGCCGGGCTGGATCTGCGCGCTCGTCTGGATCGTCCCGTGCAGGTTCTCGCTGGTCTGGGTCGAGGAGTCCTGCGGGCTGATCGACTGGTTGAGCGCGGTCACCTGGCCGGGCGCGACAGTGGGCTGGCCGCCTTGCCCTTGGGCGTTGCCGAGGCCGAGCACGTGCATGCCGACCTTGACGCCATCGGAGTTGCCGACCGTGACCGGCGTCAGCCCAGAGGCCCCGACGAGTTGCAGCAGTGCCACGTCATCGGCCTTGTTGTAGCCGACGATCGTCGCCTTGTACGTCTTGCCGGAGCTCACCAGCGTCGCCGTTGGCGACGTCGCGCCCTCGATCACGTGGTTGTTGGTCACCACCAGGCCAGTGGACGTGAGGATGATGCCCGTGCCTTCGGACAGGTTC
>Ga0210389_10003047_pt1 | contig 13109 bp, 7 predicted proteins | sample IncBWH28OmetaG_FD_160127 | JGI IMG/M metagenome (GOLD analysis project Ga0210389, IMG submission 160127) | Forest soil microbial communities from Barre Woods Harvard Forest LTER site, Petersham, Massachusetts, United States - Inc-BW-H-28-O ...
CAAATACAGCGCCAGCCAGTCAAGTAGCCACCATGCCCTGGCGGATGTCCGGATCGCAGTGGTCGATGCCGGGTCGACGATCAGCCAGGTGAGAATGCGCAGCTGGTCCAGCCAGTTTCGCCGGGTTTTCGCATTCCGTACGGATTCCGTGGCAGTAGATTGAGTGCGCACCGAAAGTTCTTCTGGGACAAAGCAGACCGCGGATCTGAGCATCAAGCGTAACCAGAAATCAACGTCGACGAGCTGGTAGATGTCGTCCCGAAAGCGTCCAACGCTCAGCGCGAGGTCACGCCGAAACATCACCGAGGTCGGTTCGCCAATCCAGTTGCCGCCGGCGCCCATCAACATCATCTGCGTGACCAGCGCCGGGCCCTGGTTGTATTCGCGCAACTTCAGAAAGAAAACGTGCGGCTTGGCCGCGGCGCGGAACCACCATGGGATGTCGTCTTGCACCACACGCCGGGGCGCGAATGCCAATCCGACGGCCGGGTCGTCGAAACATGAGGCGAGTTTCCTCAGCGCACCGGGCAGCAACCAGTCGTCCGCGTGGACGAACTGGATACAGGTGCCACGTGCGAGTTCCATGCATTTGTTGTGGTTTTGGTTCAGGCCGAGTCGAGACTCGTTGCGTATCAGTCGGTCTTTGGGTCGCAGCAGCGTCTCGGCGAGCGCGACACAATCGTCTGACGAATCGTCGTCAACGACCACGATCTCGAACTCGACGCCGTCCTGATCCAAGATGCTGCGCAGGCAACGCACGATCGTCGCGCTGTTGTTGTACATGGGTACGCACACCGAGACCGTCGGGCTTACCGGCGAATCGTGGGGGCCTGTCAATACCACGCCCGACCCGGCTCCTTCGCCTGGCGCACAGCCGACCCTCCTTCTTTCAGGCGAAACCGCCCTAGCATAGCCCTCCCTGGCGCGCCAGCTCTCCGCGCGCCGGAGCATGATCTCGGTCACAGCCAACCCGCAGTTTCGGTGATCCGCTGACGACGAGCGTGATTTCCGATGGCCGTGAGGCCTACGGCCGGCGTATCTAGCTTCGTCAGGCGTTCACAAGCCCTTAACCGAGGTGAATGGCGCTAAATCGCAAACTGTGAGGGCCTGGAAGCCTGCTCAACTTGATAACGACGCGCTAAAGTTCAGCTAGCACGGGGACCGGCTGACCGGAGCCACGAACAGTAGCCCAACGTGCGAATTCGCCAGTAACGCCGCGCGATACGCCCTTGCGAGGTAACGTCCCCCGTGATGTGGGCAGCGGTGTTGTATATCGGGCTGGTGATGGCGACGGACCCAATTCGTTTGGGCCTCGCCCTCGTTTTGGTGACCCGTCGGCGCCCCGCCCTGAATCTGCTCGCATTCTGGCTGGGCGGGATGGTTGCGGGCATCGTCCTCGCAACGGCTGTGCTGGTGGTGGCGCGCGACATCGCGCTGCCGGTCGTTCAAGCCGGGGCCTCCGCGTTCACGCAGCTGAGATCCAATGTCGTGATCCTCTCGGGCGGGCGTCTGCACATCACCCTCGGTGTGACGGCGCTGCTTGCCGTGCTGGTCCTGTCGGCCCGCCAGCGAGCGCGTGAAAAAACGCTGGCAGGGGTAGGCGTCGGCGACGACACGCCAGGCGCCACGCTGGAGCCGCCGCCGACGTCGCTGATCGCGCGGATGGGTGCACGCGCCCACAGCATGCTCAATCAGGACGTAGCCAAGTACGGCTCCGTTTTGCCCGCTTTTGTGGTCGGCCTGGCATCATCAGCGCCGCCCATCGAGACCGTCACGGCACTGACCATCATCATGGCGTCGAAAGCCACGATCGGCGCGCAGTTCAGCGCATTCCTCGTCTTCATCGTCCTGGTGCTCACGGTCATCGAGATCCCGCTGCTCGGCTATTTGGCGATGCCGCAGACCACCCATGCTGTGATGACGCGGGTGCAGGAGTGGCTACGTGCCTATGGTCGCAAGTTGACCCAGTACATGCTCGTGGTCATGGGGCTCGTGGGAGTGGTCCAGGGCTTAGCCAGTCTGTAAGCCGGTCTGTCAGCGAGTCTCGAGCCGGCTGAGTCTTTTCACCGCCAACTAACCGTGGATCTCGGCAGTCACGTCGAACTCGGCGAACGTGCGTGCTAAGTCCTCCCGCAGCGCATCGTGGGAGTTGGTCCTGCCGGCCAGGTATGCATTGACCGCAATGAAAATTTTCCCGTGGACGCGTCCCGACACTATGTACAGCTGGCCACCAATGCGTTCGAGAGTTCGCTTGCTGATGCCTGGTTCGATCAATCGCCCGGACAGATAGTCGGCTTCGCTGCCATCCGGGCGGTTGATGGCCGGGTCCAGATCACCAAAATTCGAGCAACCGATCGGCAGACCGGCGGCACCCAATCCCATTCCTGCTGCCCTCCGCGCCACCCACTTGGGAGTCAGGGCGGTCAGTGGCAGCGGTCCCAACAACTCCGCGGTGGTCTCTACCACGTCAACAAGTGCTTGCTTGATCTTGACGCGGACCTCGCCGAGGTCTGACGACAAGTGGGTGGGGTCGACCGAGACGACGGGAAACACCAATGCGTTGCCGCGCGTATCGTTTTCGGCGCGGTCGCTGATCGGGAACGCTATGGTGACCGATCCGTCGTCGCAGATGCGTCCCAGCCGCTCGCCGAGTCGGCCTGCGAAACCTGCGAGCAGCGTAAAGCTGTTTCCGCCAAGGCTTTTCGCGCGCGCGTCCCACTCCGCCAGATCGACATAAGCGGTCACAGAAGGAATCGCGACGGGCTGATCGTCGCCGGCCACCCGTGGGGAGGGTGGTGCCGACGCAAACGACGCGGCCACGTCCTTGCGCCTGCGCCGGGCGATACGCGCTGTCGCCGCCACCGCGCGCGCCAGCTCAGGTGCCGAAGTGATGGTTTGCCGGCCATCCCGCAGCAGGGCCTGCCCACGGGTGCGCGAACCGGGATATGGATACCCCAAATAGCGGGTCCTCCCGCTGGCCGCGTCGGCCATCGCCACAATGATCCCCAGCCCGTCCACAACGGTATGCGAGGTCACCAGGCTTACCGCGGTCCCGCCGTCCTCCAGCGGAAGTACTCCAAGGTGCCAGCTGGGCCCGTATTCCGGGTCCAGGGGCAAGCATGCCTGCTCATAGGTCCATGCGTTTACCTCCGCACGGGGGCGGGGTGTTTCAGCGATCTCGATATCGTCGGGCCCCCGCGAGACGACCCATCGATCACGCGCGAAAGGTAACGGGGACTGCTCGACCCGTCGCCCCATCAACCCGTACCCAAGGTTTCGGTGGAAACGGCGCAATCCATCAAGATTTACCGGGCGGTTGTATATCCAGCTGCACTGCACGAGTGCCCCGTAGCCAAGCGCCCGCAGACCAAGAAATGACGCTTGATCCATGTGTGCGAGTCGATTGTCCACCGCGTTCACGCTAGTTTATTTGCGGCGCGGTGCGCAGCGCTTTCTGCGCAGCGCCGCTGATGGAGACCACACGGCTCGCGTTTTCGGTACTGGGACAATCGCGTTGTAGGGTTGTATCCTTGCCGATCCTGGCAAGAAACGGTTCCGGCGAAGGTAGTCTGTAGTCCGTGGTTCAGTCTTCAATACCTGCTGTGTTGCGCGAGCGCGCGAGCCTGCAGCCCAACGATACGGCCTTCACATTCCTTGACTACGACCACGATTGGGATGGCGTTGCAGTAACCCTGACGTGGTCGCAGTTGTATCGGCGGGTGGTGAACCTTGGCGAACAGCTTCGACTTCGCGGGTCGACCGGTGACCGGGCACTCATCCTGGCTCCTCAGGGACTCGACTACATCCTTGGCTTTCTGGGTGCACTGCAGGCCGGTCTGGTGGCGGTGCCGCTTTCGGTCCCCTATGCCGGCGCCCACGACGAACGTACGATCTCGGTGCTGGCCGACACCTCGCCGGCGGTCGTCCTCACCACGTCCGCGGTCATCGACAATGTCAGCGCGTCTGTGCAGTCGGGGCAGGGGCAATCCGCACCATCAATCGTCGAAGTTGATTTGCTGGACCTCGATTCCCGTCAGCGGTCCGCGGGTCCGAGATCTCGCGGCGCCGGTGAAGACCATTCGGAGTGCATCTATTTGCAGTACACATCCGGGTCCACCCGTACGCCGGCCGGTGTGATGGTCTCCAGTAAAAATGTCTTCACCAATTTCGAGCAGATCATGGGCGATTTCTTTGCGCTCGAGGGCGGGGTCGCCCCTCCGGACCTCACGGTGGTGTCCTGGCTGCCGCTCTACCACGACATGGGTCTGCTATTAGGAATCATCATGCCCATCCTGGCGGGCCAACCGACGCTGCTGACCAGCCCCGTGGGGTTCCTGCAGCGACCGGCCCGCTGGATGCAGTTGCTGGCGCGCAACGGTTGCACGATTTCGGCGGGCCCGAACTTCGCCTACGACCTTGCGGTACGCAAGACGTCAGACGACGACATGGCCGGGCTCGATCTCGGCGGTGTGCACACGATCCTCAACGGCAGCGAGCGAGTACAGCCCGCGACCCTCAAGCGATTCGCGGACCGGTTCGCCGCCTTCAATTTCGACCCCAGGGCGATACGGCCTTGTTACGGCATGGCAGAAGCAACCGTGTACATAACGACCCGTAAAGTGGGCGAACCACCCGAGATCGGTAACTTCGACTCCGAGAAACTGCCTGCGGGCCAAGCGAATCGATCCGAAGCCGGAAGCAGCACACCGTTGGTCAGTTACGGTGCCCCGACATCGATGTTGGTGCGCATCGTCGATCCCGACACAGCTCGCGAGTGTCCGGATGAGACGGTCGGCGAGATCTGGCTGCGCGGCGACAACGTGGCTGCCGGCTACTGGCAGAAACCGGAGGAGACTGAACGCACCTTCGGTGCAAAGATTGTCAGCCCTTCACCGGGGATACCCGAAGGTCCTTGGCTGAGAACTGGAGACTCGGGCTTCTTCTCCGAGGGAGAGCTGTTCATCATCGGCCGTATCAAGGACCTCTTGATTGTCTACGGGCGCAATCACTCTCCCGACGACATCGAGGCGACGATCCAGGAGGTCACCGCGGGCCGCTGCGCGGCAATCGCGGTTCCCGACAAGGGCGTGGAAAAGCTGGTCGCGATCATCGAACTCAAGAAACGGGGCGACTCTGCGGAGGAGGCGACAGACAGACTTCGCGTCGTCAAACGCGAAGTGACGTCGGCGATTTCGAAGTCACACGGCCTGAGCGTGGCAGATCTGGTGCTGGTATCGCCCGGCTCGATTCCCATCACCACCAGCGGCAAGATCAGACGATCGCAATGTGTCGAGTTGTACCGGCAGGATGAGTTCACCCGTTTAGACGCGTAGAACAACCGCCGCTGCGGAAAAAGCTCTGGCGCCCTTGACTTTTCGGTCGACTACAGGCCGTTCGGTTAGGTGTTCGGGCCGAACAGCGGGAGCGGGTGGCTGAGGTCCTGGTCGATTGATTCCTCGCCGTGAGCGTTGCCGTCGCCGTTCGTTTTGACTTCGCCGTTGCCGGTGCCGTTGCCGTTGATATGGCCGTTGCCGTTCGAATGGCCGTTGGTGATAGTCCGATACGACAGGACGTCCTGTCCGAACAGCGGCAACGAGTGCCCTAGATAACGGTCGGTCTTGTGCTTGCGTTTGCCATTGGTGGTCGCCCGCGGATCCGGCACTGATTCTTGCAGACCAAAGGCCAGGTGCGGAGGCAGGCCGCTGAGGTCGAAGAGGGGGAGCGCGTGATGGGGAAGACGCTCGACTGGCGCTTTGCCGTTCTTGGGGGGGCTGGAGTCGGGCGCCTGCTCCTCGCTTGCATGCCCGTTGGTCGCGGGTACGGGGGTCCGGGTGGTGCGGCTGGGGACGACCTTCATCCGCACCAACTGGTCGGAAATCTGGTCGAGTTGTCGCTGCTTCGTCTGGTAAGCCGCGTACATCTGAGCCGGGCTCTTGCCCAGGTGCGAGGGCCACCAGTTCTTCTGGCCGATCATCGCGGCCAGGGCCGGCACGGTAATGGTGCGCACCAGGAAGGTGTCGATCAGAATCCCCATACCGAGGATGAAACCGGCCTCGGCCATGGTGTAGATGCTGGCGGTCATCAAGCCGAACATCGATGCGGCAAAGATGAGACCCGCCGACGTGATCACGCCACCGGTCGAACCCACCGTCCGGATGACACCGACACGCACGCCGTGTGGTGACTCGTCGCGGATGCGCGAAATGAGCAGCATGTTGTAATCAGCGCCGACGGCGACGAGCAAGATGAAGGACAGTCCGGGAAGGCTCCAGTGGAGATACTGCCCGAGGATGATTTGGAACACCAACACGCCGAGACCCATGGCCGACAGGTACGAAAGCAGCACCGAACCGATCAGATACAACGGCGCAACGACCGCCCGCAACAGGCTGACCAGAATCAGAAACACAATGATGATCGTCGCGACGACGATGAACTCGATGTCGTTGTTGTAGTAGTCGCGAGTGTCCTTGAGCCCAGTCGGGATTCCCGCCACCGCCACCGAGGCGTCCGACAGTTCGGTGTTGGGTTGCGCCGACTGTGCCGCTTTGACGATCTTGTCGATCTGGTCCATCGCCTCGGTGGTAAACGGACTGAGCGCGCTTTGAATCAGGTAGCGCGCCGCGTGCCCGTCCGGCGATAGGAAGATCTGGGCGCCCGTCTTGAACTCGTCCCGCGTCATGATCTGCGGCGGGATATTGAAGCCGGCCATGGACGCCTTGTTGTCGGTGTCGTGCTTCATGTCCAGCAGGAATTGCGATGCCTCGCCCAGTCCGCTGCCGATCTTTCGGGTCTGATCGACCAGCTCCTTCACACCGCCGGCCAATGCCCGGCTGCCGTCGGCGAGGGCATTGGCGCCTTTTTGCGCGTTGGACATCGTGGTTTGCAGGTTCTTGATGGTCTTCATCGCATTGGATGCTTGGGTCAGGGTTTGCTGCACCTTATCCAGCGTCTGGCCGATGGTTTGCGCCTGCTGGGTGGCTTGCAGGTTGCGGGCCAACGCCTTGATCGAGACAAGGGTTCCGTCGTTGTTCGCCTGCACTATTGCCGCCAACCCGGCACGCGAATTCATGCAACCAGGGTCGGTGTTGCATTCCGGGCTGTCGTTGAGCGCCGTCAACATCGGCCCCGCCCAGGTGGCGATGGTTTCGGCATTCGTAGTGGACGAGGTGAGATTGCTGCCCAGTGACTTCATCTGACCGGTGAGCGCGGCGCCCTGGTCAAGGGCGGCAATGGTCTTGTCGCCGCCCACCAGTTGCTCCAGAGCCTGCAGTGGCCCGACCACTTGGCTGAGTTGGGCAAGCGAGCTGGTCACCTGATCCCGAAGTCCTGCCAGGGCGTCAGCCAGCTGGTTGGAACCGTTGACCAGCTTGTCCAGGTCACCGCCGTGGTTTTGGATCTGATCGGACGCATCGTCGAGTTTGGTCCCGACCTCGCCGGCCTGAAATGAGATCTTGGTCTGTTCCAGCGGTTCCCCGTTGGGCCTGGTCAAGCCCCGCACCATCGTGATATCGGGCAACTGGCTCACCCGGCTGGCCATCTGCTCCAGATCGGCAAGGGCGGAAGGTGTCCGCAAATCGTGAGACGACTTGACGAACAGCACCATCGGCGTCATCGCGTTCATCGGGAAATGGCGGGTCATGGCCTCATAGCCCTTGGAGCTGTCCACCGAACTCGGCATCGTCTTGAGGTCGTCGTAGTTGAAGCGCATCACGCTCGTGCAGGCGGCAAGCGTGATGAGGACGGTCAGGCTGCCGATGAGGTGGATGCGTGGCCGGCGCACCACGCGCGTCCCCGTACGCCGCCAGAAACGCGTGGTCAGGTCGCGTCGCGGCTTGATCCAGCCACGGCGTCCGGCAAGCACCAGCAGGGCCGGCAGCAGGGTCACCGCGCACAGGAACGACACAATGACCGAGATGGAAATCGCCGGACCGACCGCCGAGAACACCTCCAATTTGGTGAAGACCATCGCGAGGAACGTGACCGCGACGGTGGCGGCCGATGCGGCGATCACCTTGCCGATCGACATCAACGCGTTCTTGACCGCTTGATCCGACTCCTGGCCGTGCCGCACATAGTCGTGATAGCGGCTGATCAGGAAGACGGCGTAGTCCGTTCCGGCCCCGATCATGACCGCACTCATCAAGACGATGCTCTGCAGGTTCACCGGCAGGCCGAGTTCGGAGAGCCCGGACAGCACGCCCTGCGAGGTACCGATGGATGCACCGATATTGAGCAGCGGCACCAACATCGTCACGATGCTGCGATAGATGAGGAAAAGAATGATCAGCACGCTGAACACGGTGCCGATCTCGATGAAGTGCGCGTCTTCCTGCGCCATTTCGGTGGCGTCGGCGACAGTGGCCACCGGTCCGCTGACGTAGGCGTTCAGCGTCGTTCCCGCGGTGACCTGATGGGCGATCTCTTTGACGTGGTTGTACGCCGCAATTGTGGTGGGTGCCATGGCCGCGTCGGGGAAGCTGATCGGCAGGTTGAATGCCTTGCCGTCCTTGCTGGCCAAGACTTCGCGCATGGGCGGTGAACTCAGGAAGTCCTGCACCGCCATCTTGTCTGCCGTGTCCTGGTGCAGCTTGTCGACCAGCTTGCGGTAGGTGTCCTCGTCGGCGGCGCTGATGCCGTTCTCGTCCGTCAGCAGGATCATCAAGAGGGAACCGCCGCCGGAAGGGCCGTGGCTGCCTCCTGAGTCAAACGCCTTGGTCATCTCCTGCTGGGTGACCATCGTCGGGGCCTCGTCCGGCAGCGGCTTCTGCTCGCGCTTTTGGGCCTCCACCATCAGGGGCGGAAGTAACAGTGCCAAAGCGGCCGCGACCGCGACCCAAGAGGCGATGACCAGCAGGGGCCACCGCACGACGATATCGCCGATGCGGTCGAAGAACCCCCCTGGTTTCGCCGCCTCACCGGCGCCGGTCCGGCTTGACACCCGATCCACCCTACAAGCAAGCGCCCATCGCCGCCGGGTAATCACAAACCTGGCAGTAACCGTGATGCGGCCGTGATCTTGACAGTGAATTTGCTGGTCAGCGCCATGTTAAGGGGCAAATTGGACAGGCTGTTCGCTATGCGGGCAAACCGCCGAGCGGGCAGATCCGCTACGTTGCGGCCGCTAAACGTCGAGGTAGACGCTTTCTGCCCGTCGATGGCCGTCCCACGCGCAAAGCATCGGGTCGGTTAGCGCGGCGCCTCGCGGATTTCCTTCTGGCGCAGGCTAGCTCGTGGGTGACTTAGCCGATGTGCGGTGGCTAACGTCGCCCATTTGGCATGTGGCACCACGGATCCGTGCGAGACTCTCCCCATGGCCTTGGGATACCGCCTGCAATCCAACCCGCTCGTCGGAAAGCTCACCACGAAGTATCTGTTGCCCCTCGGTACTCGCCAGGTCGGCGACGACGTGGTGTTCTTCAACTTCGGCTACGAAGAGGACCCGCCGCTGGGCTTGCCGTTGACGGCGTCCGATGAGCCCAACCGATACTGCATCCAGCTCTACCACGTGACCGCCGCGCAGGTGGATCTCACCGGCAAAAAGGTGCTGGAGGTCAGTTGTGGAGCCGGCGGGGGAGCGTCGTACATCATGCGCAACCTTGGCCCGGCCTCCTACACGGGGCTGGACCTGAACCCGGCCAGCATCGACAAGTGCCGGGAAAGGCATAAGCTGCCGGGCCTGGATTTCGTGCAAGGGGACGCCGAAAACCTGCCCTTCCCCGACGAGTCCTTCGACGCGGTGATCAATGTCGAAGCCTCCCATCAGTACCCGCACTTTCCTCGGTTCCTGGCCGAAGTGGCACGCGTGCTTCGCCCGGGAGGACACTTCCTGTACACGGATTCCCGCCGTGCCCCTGTTGTCGCCGAATGGGAAGCGGCGCTGGCCGCCGCCCCGTTGCGGAAGATTTCCGAGAGGGCCATCGACGACGAGGCCAGGCGCGGGCTGGCGGCGAACACGCAACGGACGCAGCAGCAGATCGGCCGCCGCCTGCCGGCGTTCATGAACTCGTTGATCCGTTATGGCGTCGGCGTTTTGGACTGGGAGCTGCGTCGCGCCGGGGGGTTTTCCTATCGCGTGTATTGCTTCGTCAAGGATTGATGCGACAAGCCGTAGCGGCCATCTCACACGCCCACGCGGACGGTCTGTTCCAACAGATCGGCGGCGGTGGCAACGCCGACAGCGGGTTTGGTCATCTTCGGGGCGATCTGGCGAGCCCGGGCGACGTAGTCCGGCGCGAGGATCTTGCCTAGCCGCCTGACCAGCGATCTGCGGGTGATGTTCGAAAGACGCTTGGCCGAGCCGACTTTGAGTCGCTTGACCTGAGTCGCCCAGATGAACTGATCGGCCACGTCCCACAGGATCAACGTCGGGAGTCCGGCTCGCAGGCCCGCGGCGGTGGTACCGGCGCCACCATGGTGGACGGCCGCGCGACAGGTGGGCAAGATCGTGCTGTAGTTGACCTGGCCGACCAGCTTCACGTGGCCGGGATGGGGAGTGGGGTTGGCGTCGTCGGCGCCAGAATAAACCAGGGCCCGTTCGCCCAGCTCGGCGCAGGCGTCCGCGATCATCGCGATCGTCTCGGCGGGGGATTGGACCGGTGTGCTACCAAAACCGAAGTAAATGGGGGGTTTTCCGGCCGCGATCCACGAGGCGACCTCGTCGTCGGTATGCGCTCCCAACTCGAGCGTCAGGGCGCCGACGAAGGGGCGCCGGCCGTTCCATTCCGCGGCCAGTCCGGGAAACACCGCTTGGTCGTAGGCCTGGATTTCCAGTGTCCCGCCGTCGGCCATCCGTTTCGCTGCGGGAACCGCCGTCCGTGGCAGGCCGAGTTCACGGCGTTGCGAGTCCTCGTCTGCCTTGGTGATCTGGGAATACAGCCACCAACCCGCCGTCAACGTGGTGCGGACCACCGGTGCCGGCGACGGTAGAAATGGAACGCCGATCTGGCCGTTGACCCGTACCGGGAAGTGATGCAGCCCCGCCACCGGAATGTCGTAGTACTCAGCGACATTGGCGACCACCCCGTGGTAGGTCTGGCCCGTCAAAAGCAGGTCAGCCCCGTCGGCCAGCGTGGTAAGCGTCCGGCTCATCCCAGCCCAGCCCTCGACGAAGAGCTCCTTGCCGGCGCGCACGAAGTCGACCGGGTTCTGGATCTTGAAGGCATTGTGGGTGAAGTCCGCGACGGCGACTATTTGCTCTCGCGTGTCGGGCCCGTAGCTGACGGCAGCGAGACCGGCCGCCTCGACGAACTCAACCAGGTTGGGCGGCACCGCCATTCGAACTTCGTGGCCGCGTCGCCGTAGCTCCACACCCACGGTGGCGCAGGGCTCGACGTCGCCGCGAGTTCCGTGGGCCGCCAAAACAAACTTCATCGGCGCAGCTCAGCCTTTCACTTCCGGTGCCGCGCAGGCGCATTCAGGCGCATTTCAAGGCACCGGACACTCTGCTCGGATGAAGTGCAGCTATGCCTACCTGGGCCTACCTGGCTACGCGAACCGGAACCCCTGCGAGGCTGCCCGCAACCACCCGGTCGAATACCGATTTCATCGCCTCCGTGTAGCGCGTCACGGATTCGCGGGCAACCGGGTTGTTCGGGTAGGACACCATGATGGAGACCTCATCGAACAGCCGGAAAACCGTCGAGTACATGTACGCCGGACTCCTGCCGTCCGTGAACGCGGTCGCGTTGACCCCGTCCAGGGCGGTCGCAACGATGGCCGAGAGGGGAGGCAGTCCCGCGTCCATGTAGCTCATCATGGTGAACTGGGGCCCGTGTTTCCGCAGCCAGGGCGCCAATTCCAAGACACGGTCGTACGGCACGTTCGACAGGTCCATGTTCGCGTCGAACGACGCCTGGGCGGCGCGGGCGGTTTCCTCGAACGAATTCGGGTCGACCGGAACGGTGAACGGCACCACACCGGTGAACCAACCCACCGTCATGAAGTCCGCCGGGCTCTTGCGCTTGTCGGTCGGAGTGAGACCGTAATACGTTTCCGCGCCGGTCAATTCGTAGTGGGCCAGCGCCGCGCAGGCGAACAGGCCACCGCTGAACCGGGCACCCGCCTGCTGGCAGAGGGCTTCGAACTCGGCCGTTTGGTCTGGGCCCAGCAGCCGCTCCACGTGGACGTCTCCACCGCAGGGAATCGATTGGTCACCCAGTGGCAGCGGGAAGTCCGGTAGGGTTCCGCCGTTGGCCTCGGCGAACTCGATCCATTTGCGCACCTCGGGCGAATCCAGCGTCACGCTCGACACGCAGTGGTTCTCACGCATGCAGAAATCGTCATAACTGGCCGCCGGCGGCAGCGTGACGGGCGCCTTGCCCTCCAGCAGCGCGGTGTAGTTCATCAGGATCTCGACATACAGTCCGGCGATCAACATCGGGTCGCAGTGGAGATGGTCGACGACCGCATACAACGCGAAGCGGTCCTCGTGCTGAATGATGCCGAACCTGAAGCAATCCCACTGCAGCGGGTCGGGCGTCGCCAAGACGTGGTCCTGCCACTCCTGCTGCGTCAATACGCCGTACTCTTTCGGGGCGAATTGAATATCGCGGGGGTTCTTCAGGGTGTGACGCACGACGTTCTTGGCGTCGTTGTATTCAAACCAGCTGTGGTAGGTCGCGTGACGCCGCAGGTGCGCATTGATCACATACGTCATGGCGCGGATATCGCAGCGGCCGGGTACGTCCCAGGAGCCCATGACCGCCCGCGAATAGTCGAGCCCGCGGTCGCGGAACTCGACGTAGCCACGCAGATGGCCGATCTGCATGGAGCTGGGCGGCACCGGGCTTACGGGTGCCTGGCGAGCTTTCGCAGCCGAGCCGGGCGTTGGCTGCCAGGTCACGACACAGCCCGCACCCGGGTCCCAGTCGTAGGCATTTCCTACCCGTAGGCTGTCGTGCTCAGAGCCTCCACCTATGAACACGTTTCCCTCCTCTGTTGCAGCTCACGCAATACAGGCCACATTGCCGTCCGGATGTCCGTCACGCGGGCGCTTCCTCTTTTGGTGCCAACTTGTCGAACAGGTGATCCGCCAAACCCCGAACGGTGGTGATGTCGGCGGACGTGATGCGCACCCCGGTTTGCGACTCGATGTGGGTGCGCAATTC
>Ga0210389_10003049_pt1 | contig 13100 bp, 10 predicted proteins | sample IncBWH28OmetaG_FD_160127 | JGI IMG/M metagenome (GOLD analysis project Ga0210389, IMG submission 160127) | Forest soil microbial communities from Barre Woods Harvard Forest LTER site, Petersham, Massachusetts, United States - Inc-BW-H-28-O ...
AGCGGTCTCGCTGAGATGTTCCCTGCTGGCCATGGGGTAGCTGTTAGAGGCGATGTCGGCGCAGATGTCGACCGCGATGACGTGGCCGCCTTCCTCGGCGACGCGCACGGCCTGTGCCCGCCCCTGCCCGCGGGCGGCGCCAGTGATCAAGACGACCCTGCCGTCCAGACGTCCCATGGCCTGCTCCTTCCTGGTGGTGCCGGCTGACTTGCACCTGACTGTGGGCTGAGCCACAATCAATTAGATTAATCAGTAATCCGATCTCACTGAAGAGGTTAACGCGCATGACTTCGCTGACGTACCGGCTCTATATCGACGGGACGTGGCAGGACAGCGAGGGCGACGCGGTCCTTACCGTGCTGAACCCGGCGACCGAGGAGGTCATCGGCGCCGTACCCGACGGCACCGCGGGCGACGTGAACCGGGCCGTCGCCGCCGCCAGGCGGGCCTTCGACGAGGGCCCCTGGCCGAACCTCAGCCCGCGCGAGCGGGCGGCGGCGCTGCTCCGGATGGCGGATGCGATGGAGCGCCGGGCCGGCGAGCTCAAGGAACTGGCCGTGCGCGAGGCCGGGTCGACCAGGGCACTGGCCGACACCCTCCAGGTGAACATCCCGCTGCTGCACTTCCGGGACATGGCCGAGCGGGTCCTGCTGCAGTTCCCGTTCGAGAAGCCGATGCCGCCGACGGTGGGGGCGACCCTGGCGCAGGGCGTGGTCCGCCGCGAGCCCTACGGCGTGGCCGCGCTGATCTCCGCCTACAACTTCCCGCTGTTCCTCAACATCCTCAAGCTCGCGCCGGCGCTGGCCGCGGGGTGCACGGTGGTGCTCAAGCCGGCCCCCACCACCCCGCTTGAGGCGTTTGTCCTCGGCGAGATGGCCGACGAGGCGGGACTGCCGCCCGGTGTGCTCAACATCGTCACCGGCGACGCGGCGGCCGGGCAGGCACTGACCACCCACCCGGGGGTGGACATCGTCAGCTTCACCGGCTCGGACGCGGTCGGCCGGCTGGTGTACGCGCAGGCCGCGCCGTCGCTGAAGAAGGTCGTGCTCGAGCTGGGCGGCAAGTCGGCCAACATCATCACCGCCGACGCCGACCTCGAGCGGGTCGTCCCGACGGTGATGTTCGCGATGACCACCCACGCCGGGCAGGGCTGCTCCCTGCTGACCAGGACCCTGGTGCACCGCTCGCGCCTTGACGAGCTGGTCAGCCTGGTCAAGGCGGCGCTGGACAAGGTCAAGGTCGGGAACCCGGCCGATGAGGACGTCACCATGGGCCCGCTGATCAGCGCGGCCCAGCGGGAGAAGGTCGAGGGCCTGATCCGCACCGGGCAGGCCGAAGGCGCGCAGATCGCCTACGGCGGCGGCCGGCCGGCGGGCCTGGACAAGGGCTTCTTCGTCGAGCCGACGCTGTTCGTCGACGTCGACAACGCGATGACCATCGCCAGGAAGGAGTTCTTCGGCCCGGTCGGCGTGGTCATCGGGTTCGACGACGACGACGAGGCCGTGCGGCTGGCCAACGACAGCGAGTTCGGGCTCGGCGGGGGCGTCTGGGCCAGCGACCCGGTGCGCGCCTACGAGATCGCCAAGCGGATCAGGGCCGGGATGGTGTACGTCAACGGCGGCGGCGCCGGGTCGAGCCCGCACACCGCCTTCGGCGGTTACAAGCAGAGCGGGCTCGGCCTGGAACGCGGCGAGTACGGACTTGATGAGTTCCTGCTGTCCAAGAGCATCATCTGGAGCGCCCGCTGAGCGGCGGGCCCCTTGGTCAGCGGAGACGGTGATGGACCTGATCGGGACGAGCCCCAAGACCCTGGCGGTCGTCACCGGGGCGTACGGCGGCACCGGCCGGGCGGTCGCGCGGCGGCTGGGCGCGCGCTACCGGCTGCTGCTGGCCGGACGCGACGAACCGAAGATCGCCCGGCTGCGGGAGGACCTGGAGGAAGAGGGATACGACGTCGCCGCCGCGGTCACCGCCGATGTCACCAGCAAGCCGAGCATCGAGCGGCTGGCGGCCGCCGCGGCGGAGGCCGGACTGCTCGGGACCCTGGTGCACACGGCCGGGCTGTCCCCGGTCCAGGCCCCCTGGGAGACCGTGGTGAACGTCAACCTGACCGGCTCAGCGCTGCTGCTCGCGGCGTTCGCGCCGCTGGCGAGGCCAGGCAGCGTCGCGGTGTGCCTGGGGTCGTCGGCGGCCTACACCATCCCCGTCCCGCCGGCCGTCGATGCCCTGCTCGACGACCCGTGCGCCGCCGACCTGATCCCCAAGCTGGAGGCCGGGCTGCGGGAATCCGCCCAGGAGCAGGAAGGATACGGCTTCGCGGTGCGCGCCTACGGCGCATCCAAACGGGGGCTGCTGCGGCTGGTCGAGCGGACCGCGGTGGAATGGGCCAGGCGCGGCGCCCGGGTCGTGTCGGTGTCGCCTGGCCCCACCCTCACCCCGATGGGCCGCGCCGAGCTCGCCGCCAACCCCCTGGCAATGGCCGCGGCCAGCGCCACCCCGCTGAGCCGGCTCGGCCGGCCGGCCGACATCGCGGCGGCCGTCGACTTCCTCACCTCCGACAGCGCGGGCTACATCACCGGCTGCGACCTGCGCGTTGACGGCGGCACGGTGGCCGCCCGGCTGCACCCCAGATGGAGGAGCCCGTCATGCCAACGGAAACAGTGACCTGGGCCGGACCAACCGCTGAGGCTGGCCGGCCCAGGGGAGCGCCCGCCACCCAAACGGCTACCCGACCGGGATCGCCAGGGACTTGGACTCGAGGAACTCCTCGAGGCCGGCCGGGCCCATCTCGCGGCCGACGCCCGACTGCTTGAACCCGCCGAACGGCACGTCGGGACCGAACCAGGCGCCGCCGTTGACGCCGACGGTGCCGGTCCTGATCTTCCTGGCGACGGCCAGGGCCCGCTCCTCGCTGCCGAACACCGCACCGGACAGGCCGTAGATCGAGTTGTTGGCGATCCGCGCGGCGTCGTCGTCGCCGTCGTGCGGGATGATCACCAGCACCGGCCCGAACACCTCTTCCTGGGCGATCTCGCTGTCCGGGTCCACACCGGTGAGCAGCGTCGGAGTGTAGAAGAAGCCCGGGTCGACCTTCTCGCCCCCGGTCACCAGCGTGGCGCCGGCCGCGACCGCCCGCTGCACCAGCCCGTCTACCTTGTCCCGCTGCCGCTCGCTGATCAGCGGGCCCATGTAGTTGGCCTTGTCGGCCGGGTCGCCGTAGGCCACGCTCCGCAGCCCGGCCGCGACCTGCTCGACGATCGCGTCGTGCTGAGCGCGGGGCACCACCATCCGGGTGGGGATCGCGCACCCCTGCCCGGCGTGCGAGCAGGTCGCGAACGTCGCGGTCCCGATCGGCCCGCGCAGGTCGGCGTCGTCAAGCACGACGAGCGCGGACTTGCCGCCGAGCTCGAGGAACACGCGCTTGATGGTCGCGCTGGCGGCGGCCATGATCCGGCGGCCGGTCGCGGTGGAGCCGGTGAACGTCACCGCGTCGACGTCGGGCGAAGTGGTGAGCGCCTCCCCGACGGCCACGTCGGCCGAGGAGATCACGTTGACCACGCCCGCCGGGATGTCGGTGTGCTCGGCGATCAGCTCGCCGAGGGCGAGGGTGATCAGCGGGGTGTCCGGGGCGGCCTTGAGCACCACCGTGCAGCCGGCCGCGAGGGCGGGCGACAGCTTGGCCAGCGCCAGCTGGGTGGGGTAGTTGTAGCCGATGATCGCGGCGACGACGCCGGCCGCCTCCTTCTCGATCCAGCGGCGGTGCTGCTGCCCGTGGAACTCGGTCAGGCCGAGTTCCTCCGTGAGCGGGTAGCCGGGCAGCAGGTCGGCGTAGTAGCGGACGATCGCGATCGGCTCGTCGAGCTGCGCCCCGTAGGTGATGACCCGGGGCGCGCCGACGTCGGCGATCGTCAGCTCGCGCAGCTCCTCCTTGTGCTCGGTCAGCGCCCGGTGCAGCTGGTCCAGGCAGCGGGCACGGAACGCGGCGTCGGTCGCCCAGGTGGTGGTGTCGAAGGCGCGGCGGGCGGCGGCGATGGCGGCCTGCGCGTCGGCGGGTGAAGCGTCCGGTGCCTGGTCGATCACCTGGCCGGTGGCCGGGTTGACCGACGGGTAGGTCCGGTCGGCCGCGACCAGCTTCCCGTCGATGAGCATGCGGTGCATCGATGATCTCCTTCGAACCGATGGGGCTTCCATAAGAGTCATATCAGAGTACTATTTACGCTTGAATAGAGGATGTACTGACTGGTCGGATTTTCGGAGAGGAGCGTCCATGGGACGCGTGCAGGGCAAGGTTGCCTTCATCACCGGGGCTGCCCGCGGTCAGGGCCGGAGTCACGCGGTGCGGCTGGCGGAGGAGGGCGCGGACATCATCGCCGTCGACATCTGCCACGACGTCGACAGTCTCCCCTACCACCTGGCAAGCCCGGACGACCTGAAGGAGACCGCCCGCCTGGTCGAGGCCCTGGACCGCCGGGTGGTCGCGGTGCAGGCCGACGTGCGCGAGCGGGCGCAGCTCGTGGCGGCGATCGACCGCGGGCTGGCGGAGCTGGGCAAGCTCGACATCGTGGTGGCCAACGCCGGCGTCATCGGCCAGAAGAGCGAAGAGCCCCTGCAGGCCTGGGCCGACGTATTCGACACCAACGGGCTCGGCATCATCAACGCCGTCCACGCGGCGCTGCCGCACCTGCAGGCGGGCGCCTCGATCATCGCGACCGGCTCCACCGCTGCCTTCATGCAGACGCTGCCGATGCGGGAGGTGGGCACCGATTCAGGCGGCATCGCCTACATGGTGGCCAAGCGGATGGTGTCGAGCTTCATGCACGACCTGGCCCGCGAGCTGGCCCCGCGGCAGATCCGGGCCAACGTTGTCCACCCCACGAACGTGAACACCGACATGATGCGCGTCGAGCCCATGTTCCGGTCCTTCCGGCCCGACCTGGAGCACCCGACCCTGGAGGACGCGTTGCCGGCCTACCGCGTGCAGCAGGCGATGCCGATCTCGTGGGTTGAGCCGGTGGATATCAGCAACGCGGTGCTGTACCTCGCCTCGGACGAGGCCCGCTACGTGACCGGTGTGCAGCTGCGGGTAGACGCCGGCGGGTACCTCAAGTGGTACGACTACCACGCCTGACGGAAAGCGGGAACGGGACCACGGTCAGCCGCACCCGTTCGGACCAAGAGGGAAAGGAACTTGACGTGAAGGTGCACGTGGATCCGGAGCGGTGCCAGGGGCACACGCTCTGCGCCATGATCGCCCCCGACCTGTTCACGCTGGACGACGTCGACGGCCATTCCTCCGCCATCGACGGCGAGGTTCCGGCCGGCCTCGAGGCCAAGGCGGACGAGGCGATCCGCTCGTGTCCGGAACAGGCCATCAGCATCATCCCCTAAGCGGCCAGGGAGGCACGCGCGTGAGCACGGAACCCGTCACCGACGAAGACGCCGAGCGGAAGAAGACCCGCTACCACTTCGACCGGCATACCCCCGAGTACCGGGAGCAGTTCGCCGACGTCACCGCCGAGATGCTGGACAAGTGCCCGGTCGCCTGGAGCGACACCTACGGCGGCCACTGGGTCGCCGCCGGGCACTCCGAAGTGTTCGAGCTGGCCAGGTCGGCCGAGTACGTGTCCAACGACCACGACCCGCAGCATGAGCGGCGCGGGTACAAGGGCATCTCGATCCCCACCCCTGACGTGGGGTTCCGCGGCGGGTTCCTTGAAATGGACCCGCCCGAGCAGCGGTACTACCGGCAGCTGCTCAACCCGTACCTGTCGCCTGCCGCGGTGGCCCGGTGGACGCCGCTGGTGGACGAACTCGTGCGCGCCAGCCTGAACGAGAAGATCGAGTCCGGCCGCATCGACTTCGTGGACGACCTGGCCAACATCGTGCCCGCGGTGCTCACCATGGGAATGCTCGGGATGCCCTTGAAGAACTGGGACATCTACGTCGAGCCGATCCACGCCTCGGTCTACACCTCGCCCAACTCGCCTGACATCGCCCGCATCCAGGCGAGCAGGCTCGCCATGCGCGACGACATGATGGGCCAGCTCGCGGGGATCAGGGCGAACCCCAGGCCCGGGCTCATCCACGCGCTCGCGACGGCGGAGATCAACGGCACCGTGCCGCCGGACTTCGAACTGCTGGGGATCATCGCGCTGCTCATGGGGGGCGGGTTCGACACCACCACGGCGCTGACCGCGCGCTCCCTTGAGTGGCTGTCTGAGCACCCGGACCAGCGGGAGCGGCTGTCGGCCGAGCGGGACACGCTGCTCAACCCGGCCACCGAGGAGTTCCTGCGCTTCTTCACCCCGGCGCCAGGCGACGGGCGGACCATCGCCGCCGACTGCGAGATCGCGGGCCAGCAGTTCAAGGAGGGCGAGCGGCTCTGGCTGTCGTGGGCGATGTCCAACCGCGACCCCGAGGTCTTCCCCAACCCGAACGAGGTCGACCTGGCCCGCACCGGCAACAGGCACCACAGCTTCGGTCTCGGCCTGCACCGCTGCATCGGGTCCAACGTGGCCCGGATGGTGTTCAAGCGGATGGTCGTCGCGGTGCTCGACCGGATGCCCGATTACGCCTGCGACCCCGCGGGCGCCGAGCACTACCAGACGATCGGCGTCATCCAGGGCATGAAGCACCTGCCCGCCAGCTTCACCCCCGGCACCCGGATCGGTGACGGGCTCGAGGAGACGATCGCACGGATGCAGGTGGTGGTCGACGAGCAGGGGCTGGCGGAGCCGGTCACCGACCGCAAGGGCGCGGCCGACATCAAGTAGCGGCACCTGTTTTCAGGCAGCGGGACACCCCCGGCGCGGGCTGGCGCGCCGGGGGTGTTTCTTATAAGGTCAGATCAGCTAACTATTAATGACAATCTCTTAGGTTAGCGCGAACCGGAGCCGGGAGTGCGCATGGCGGTCATGCCGATCGAGCGGGGCAAGATACGCGAGTACGCGACCGCGACCGGGGCGGACCGCCCCGCCTACCTGGATGACCAGAAGGCGCCGGTCCCGCCGACGTTCCTGGCGACCGTCGTGTTCTGGACGCCCATCGGCGAGACGCTGCGGTCGCCTGAGGTCCTGCGGGCCTGCGCGGCGGCCGGGGTGGCGGCCGACCTGGGCAGCCTGCTCTCGCTCGAGCAGGAGTACGTCTACCAGGGGCCGCCGCCGCACGCGGGGGAGACACTGCAGACCGCCGAGCGGCTCAGCGACATCACCGTGAAGCGGACCCGTGACGGGCGGGCGATGGTCGTGATCCGGTTCACCGTCTCCTTCCGCGACGAGCGCGGCGACCTGCGCGCGGAATGCAATTACACGTCGGCCTACGTGCAGCGGGACCGAGCGCGAGCCGAAGCGCGCGCCCCTGCCCCCGGACTGAGGAGGGAGGGAGCGAGGAACGAGCGGACGAGCGACGAGGGAGGAGGCAGGGGTCCCGAGCGCGCGGAGGCGAGTGCGGGAAACACTGCCATGAGCGAGCTTGTCCCCGGCACCAGGCTCCCCGAGCGCACGTTCGGTCCGGTCACGCTGACCGACATCGTCCGCTACCAGGGAGCGAGCGGCGACATGAACCCACTCCACCACGACGACGAGTTCGCCAGGTCGGCCGGATTCCCTGCCGCGATCGGCGTGGGCATGCTCGGCGCCGGCTGGCTGGCCGCCTACTGCACCGAGCACCTGGGCGAAGAGTCCGTCCGCCGCTTCCGCACCCGCTTTTCCGCGGTCGTCTACCGCGGCGACCGGCTGACCGCCTCGGCCGAGGTCGTCCGGCTGTTCGCCCACGACAGGGAAGAACGAGTGGAACTGGCTGTCCGGCTACGCAAGGACGACGGGTCGGTCGTCATCGACGGCACCGCCGAGTTCGCGCTCAGGTAAGGAGAACAGTGCAGACGGGAACCAACGAACGCCAGGGACTTCCGATCGCGCTGGTGATCGGCGGCGGCGGGATGGGGATGTCGGCCGCTCGCCGGCTCGGCCAGTCGCACCGGGTGGTGCTGGCGAGCCAGTCGGCCAGGAAGAACGCCGACCGGGAGGCGGCGCTGCGCGAGGACGGCATCGACGCCGTCGCGGTGCAGTTCGACGTGACCGACGCGGACTCGGTCGCCGGCCTGGCGGAGTTCGTGGCCGGACGAGGGCCGCTGCGCACGCTGGCCCACGTGGCCGGGCTCTCCCCGTCGACGGGGGACTGGCACCAGCTCTTCAGCGTGAACCTCATCGGGACCGCGCTGATGGAACGGGCCTGCCTGGAACTGGCGTTTCCCGGCACCGCGGCGGTGTTCGTCTCCTCGTCGGCGGGCCACCTGGCGGAGCCGCCGGCCGGGGACATCGCAGCCGTCCTGGACGACCCGCTCACGCCGGGTTTCTTCGACCGGCTGGACGAGGTCATCGCCTCCGGCGGGCAGACCCCGTTGCAGGCCTACCGGCTGTCGAAGTGGGCGCTCAACCGGATGTGCCGCCGCCGCGCGGGCGCCTGGGGCGCCAAGGGCGCGCGGATCGTCTCGATGTCGCCGGGACCGATCGCCACCCCGATGGGTGCCAGGGAACTCCAGGGGCCCAGCCGCGAGGTGAAGCTGAGCCTGATGCGCAAGCTGCCGATCGCGCGCGAAGGCACGATGGTCGAGACCGCGGACGCGATCGAGTTCCTGGCCTCGGACAAGGCCTCCTACATCACCGGCACGGACCTGCTCGTCGACGGCGGGATCGTGGCGGCCACCAGGCCGGCCTGAGGGGAGCCGCACGTGACCGCCGCCACCGGCCAGGCCGGGCTCGCTGCCGGGCCTCTTGCCGGGCTCAGCGTCATCGACCTGTCGACCACGCTGCCCGGTGCTCAGGCGACCCAGTTTCTCGCCGACGCCGGGGCCGACGTCATCCTGGTGGAGGGGCCAGGCGGCAGCCCGCTGCGGGCCGACCCCGGCTGGCCCGGGCTGCTGCGCGGCAAGCGCAGCATCGTGCTCGACCTGCACTCCGACGATGCCAGTGCTTCTGCGGACCGCGCCGCGCTCGACGGGCTGCTGCGCCAGGCCGACGTCCTCGTCACCACCATGAGGCCCGCCGCCGCGGAGCGGCTCGGCTTGACCGCGCAGCGGCTCACCGCCGAGTACCCGCGGCTGGTGACGGCGATGATCACCGGCTGGGGAACCCAAGGCCCGTGGGCCGGCTACAAGGGCTACGAGGCCCTGATCATGGCCAAGACCGGGGTGCTGCATTCCAAGCGGCAGCTGACGCCTGGTCAGGACCCGGCGTACGTGTCCGTGCCGTACGCCTCGTTCGCGGCCGGCCAGAACGCCGTGCAGGGCATCCTGGCCGCGCTGTTCGAACGGGAGTCCAGCGGGCTCGGGCAGGTGGTCGAGGCGAACCTGGTATCAGGCGTCGGCGCCCTCGACACCTACAACTGGTTCTACGAGATGATCCTGCGCCGCTACCCGGACGCCTTCACGCCGCTGGCCGACGCCTTCGACGCCGCGGGCAGGCCGCAGTCCCGGCTGATGTACGCCCTGCTCGTCGCGGCCACCAAGGACGGCACCTGGCTGCAGTTCGCCCAGACGGCGCCCCGCCTGACGCGGGCCTTCCTTGAAGAACTGGGCCTGGCGGAGGAGGTGGCCGACCCCAAGTGGACGGGCTTCCCCGACCTGCCGACGCCGGAGCTGCGCCAGGAGTGGTGGGACAAGATGCTCGCCAAGGTGGGCGAGCGGACGCTGGGGGAGTGGGAAGCGGTATTCGCCCGCAACCTCAACGTATTCGGCGAGCAGTTCCGTACGCCCGACGAGGCACTCGCGCACCCGCAGGTCGAGTACGAGGGCCGCGTCGTGACCGTGCATGACCCGGACCTCGGCCCGGTACGGCAGCCCTCCACGCTCGTGCAGGCGGGCGGCGCCCCCCTCTCGATGGTCGGCCGGGCCCCGCGGCCGGGCGAGCACTCGCGCGAGATCCGCGGGCTGGCCGCCACCCCCCGGCCGGACAAGCCAGCAGGAGGAACGAGGGCCGGCGCTGCCTGGAGGGCCGCACGCGACTGCCCGCTGGCCGGCGTGACGATCCTCGAGCTCGGCGGCATGTTCGCCGCCCCGTTCGGCGCCACCGTGCTAGCCGACCTGGGGGCCCGGGGGATCGAGGTCGAACCGCTGGCCGGCGACACCATCCGCGACGTGATGGCGTTTCCTGAAGCGGGCGGCGGCAAGGTGCTGCAGGGCAAGGAGAGCATCGCGCTCGACATCAGGACGCCGGAGGGCCTGGCGGTCGTTCACGAGATCGCCAGGCGCTGCGATGTGGTGCTGCAGTGCTACCGGGCCGGCGTCGCGGCGCGGATCGGCATCGACGAGGCCACGCTCAAGGCGGTCAACCCCTCGCTGGTCTACCTCAACGCCCCCGGCTACGGCATCGACGGGCCGTACGGCGGCAAGCCCGCGTACGCGCCGTCCATCGGCGCCGCGTCCGGGGTCTCGCTGACCGACGCCCCGCTCGGCGGTGCGCGTCCGGAGAGTCACGAGCAGCTGCTGAGCGGCGCCCGCAACCTCCGGGCGGGGGGCACGGTGCCGGCCGTCCAGTCCGACGGCATCGCCGCCCTCGGGGTGGCATCGGCCCTCTTGCTCGGCCTGTACGCCCGGCGGCGGGGGATCGCGCTGGCCGGCATGGTGACGACCATGCTCGGCACCTGCACTCAGGCGCTGATCAGCCGGAACACCAGCTATCAGGGCCGTCCGCGGCTGAGCAGGGTCGACGACGAGTTCCGCGGCCTCGGCCCGCTGTACCGGCTGTACCGGGCGGCGGACGGATGGGTGTTCCTCGCGGCTCCGGTCCCGGGGGAGTGGGCGGCGCTCGCAGCCGCGCTTGGCCTGTCCGACCCGCGCTTCGCCACCGCCGACAGCCGCGCGGCCAACGCCGGCGCGCTCGCGGAGGCGCTCCAGGCCATCTTCGCGACGCGCGGCAAGGACGCGTGGGAGGCGGAGCTGACCGCCGCCGACGTGGGCTGCGTCGCCGTCGCGCAGGAGAACGCCGAGTGGCGGATGCAGGACGACGAGTTCTACCAGGCCGGCTACGCCGTCGACGCCGTCAGCCCGATCTTCGACGAGCACCGCCGCCCGGCCCCGCTCAACCGCTTCTCCCGGTCCGCGACCAAGGCGGAGTCGGGCTGCCGGCTCGGGCAGCACACGGACGCGCTGCTGCGCGAGATCGGCTACGACGAAGCACGAATCGACTGCCTGCGCGAGCGGGACATCGTGCGATGAAGGAGGGCGCATGGCAATCCCGGTCCCGGCCGGCCTGAAGCCGCGCGGCTCGGTGCTGTCCGCGCCGCCGCGCCGGGCAGGCTCCGTCCGGCGCACCACCACGATGGACTTCACCTGGCCCGACGGCCTTGGCGGGGACACGGTCCTTGACGGCCGGGGCCGTGACCTGCGCACCAACGACGACGGCACGGCGACGGTGCTCGCCGGGGCATCGCTGGGGATGGTCACCGACCCGCGCCGGATCATCAGGGAGATCGTCTCGGACCCGGGACTGCCGCAGCTGCAGGGCCTGGCAGGCGAGTCAGCCATGCCGGGCTACCGGCGGCGGCTGGCAGGGACAGGCGCGGCCGCCGCCGCGAGCGGGACAGCGCTGTACCAGCTGCTAGACGACGTCCCCGGGGCCACGCTGGTCTCCGGTGCCGCGTGGCAGCGCTGGTACGACATGGACCAGTACCTGGAGCTCAAGGCCGACGTCACGCAGCGGATCATGACCGACGTCTGCACCGGCTACCAGCACGGCTCAAGCGCGCTGAACCCGGACGGCACCCTCCGCTGGCACCAGGAACGCCAGCCGGCCGTGGACCTCGACGCCGTCACCGACGACCTCGGGTGGCACCGGCACGCCAGCCCCGCGGGCGTCACCATGCGGCGCGCCCGCCGGATCGACGTGCGGGTCGTCGGCCAGGTCATCCACGTCGACGCGTTCTTCCAGGACTCCTCAAGCCTTCCCGAGGGCGGACGGCAGGCGATCCACGAGTACACCCTGACCGCGCAGGCTGACCTCGAAACGGGGACCCTGCGCGCGGTGACGCCGGTCCCGCGGGTGCTGCCCTACGACGAGTGCCCGCTGGCCGTCCGCAACGTCGCCGCCCTGGCCGGGCTGCCGCTGAGTGATGCGCGCGGGGCCGTGCTCGAGCGGCTGCGGGGTCCGCTCGGCTGCACCCACCTCAACGACATGCTGCGGTCGCTGGCCGACGTGCCCGGGCTGGCCCGGCACCTTCCCGCCGCCTCCCGGTCCTAGGACGGCGGCCCTCGCCACCCGGACGGGGGTGTCTCGGTGCCTTCCGGTTAGGCAGCCTGGCCGAGGTTGTCGGCGAAGAAGCGGGCCAGTCTTTCCACGGCCGGTCCGACGTACTGCTCCTTGTCGTAGAGGTCGACGTGGCTGGCTTTGTCGATCCAGTCGAGCTCCTTGGGACCAGTGGCCTTCTGGAACGCCTCGATGCTCATCCAGGAGGTGACCGCACGGGTGCCGGCGATCATGAGCAGCGGGCGCTGCCCGATGAGCGGGACCAGCGCGAAGGCGTCGAAGGTGGCCATCTTGTCGATGCTGGTCCAGTCGAAGACGCTGGCCGAGCGCGGGTGCTGGCCGCGGGGAGTCCGGTAGTACTCGAAGCCCTCGGCGCCGTGCTCGCCGCCAAGGGCGCGGGCCTGCTCGATGCTCTCAGGGAACAGGGTCAGGGCCGGCGGCTTCTCGCCGCGGGCCGCGACCGTGCGTGCGTTCGCCGCCGCGTCGAGCATGCCCTGGAACACGGCCGGGTCCTGCGTGCCGTCGGCGCCGAGGCGGAACTGACGGGCGATGTCCACGGCGCTGACCGTGGCGACTGCCTTGACGCGGTGATCACTTGCGGTCGCAGGCAGGACATAGCCGCCGGAGGCGCAGATGCCAAAGGTCCCGATGCGGTCCGCGTCGGCCTCGGGCCGGGTGGTGAGGTAGGAGACGGCGGCCTTGAGGTCCTCGACCCGGTGCGCGGGATCTTCGAGTCCGCGGGGATCGCCGCCGCTCTCCCCCTGGTAAGCGGCGTCGAAAGCGAGGGTGACGAAGCCCAGCTCCGCCAGCCGGCCCGCGTAGAGCCCGGCGGCCTGCTCCTTGACGCCGCTGCCGGGATGC
>Ga0210389_10003050_pt1 | contig 13095 bp, 13 predicted proteins | sample IncBWH28OmetaG_FD_160127 | JGI IMG/M metagenome (GOLD analysis project Ga0210389, IMG submission 160127) | Forest soil microbial communities from Barre Woods Harvard Forest LTER site, Petersham, Massachusetts, United States - Inc-BW-H-28-O ...
AGCGAGTTTGTCGCCGGCTATGTTTGCGCTAGAGCACTCCGGATCGCCATCTACAGAAGCAGGCGGTGGAAGGGGAAGACGCCGAAAAGCGCTCCCGCCGACAGGAAGTGGCAGTGGAATACTTAGGACTCGGTCCGCGAAGAGGAATAAAAACGCGTTGCAACGCTGGATCGGGGCTGGATCGCATTTCGCCGAAAGTGCTTACGCAGATATTGTGCCGACTGGGAACGGAGGCACCCAAGGCCAACGGCACGGCATGCCAACGCGTTTCCGGTTTGCTGGTTGCGATTTTTCTGCTAATAACGATTGGGCCCCCTGCCGTGGACATTTTGGGTTTCTTTCTTCCCATAAAGCTTTCCCGATTCATCAGACTCCGGCCACGGCTGGGGCTTTTGCACACGCCGGGACGTTTGGGTGTGTGGAGCGACAGTAATCCTACTTGTCTGCACCACGTAATGGTTGTGCTGTACCGGATAACGGCACAATTTTCCCGTCGCCGTAATCGAGGGAAAGAAACGTCTGGTCATGAACGCAAGCGATCATCGGGGGTTCCCGTCCATCGCTCAGTTCAAAGCGCCGCAGCATAGCGCCATCTTCTTGGCGTGCCTCATAGATAGTCCCCTCGGACTCCCGGCCCTGACCCGGAGGAGCCGCGGTCAAGTACAGGTTCCGATCGCTCGGGATTAGAGACTGAAGGTGCGCTCCATTAGGAAGTTTGAGACGGATGTGCCTTATTGCACCGCCCTCACTGACCTCTAACAGAGGAGAACTTGAGTCCCTCTGAACAATCAGTATTGATCGTCCTTCCGAGACGAATTGGGGGGCAAATCCATGGGGGCGTAGAGCGCGATCGTCCTTCGCGGTTACAGACTGGGAGAAATCAGCTTCGGAGATTTGCAGAGGCTCCAAGAGAGTGCCGTCCGCTTTTAGAAGCGCCAACTTTGGTGCATGATCCTTCGTGTCGTAGCCAAATACGAGAAATGTCCCCGAAGGAAACGCACCCAGTTGCCGTACGTGAAATGGCTCCTCTATTTCGACGTACTTCTGGTATGCTCCATCACGCCTAAAGCTCAGAATGTACTGGCGCTTTTCCGCAGCGTTGCTGGTAAACTCGCCCTGTTTGCCACCAGCGATGGGATAAGTCTTCTTTGCCGCTTTGTATTCCTTAGCAGCAGTGACCAGAAAGGTTACCTCGGAGTCGGATGCGAAATAGCCTTCCTCTTGCGATATATACAGATCTGGAATCTTCTCCAATCGGAAACTCTCAACGCGACCTTGGAGGGACACGGAAACGAGATGCGGGATTGGAAATACTGGGGGCGGCTGAATCCCACTACCAGCCTGCACCGTGTCTACGAAGCCGACAAACACGGTTCCATCGGTTGCACACTGGAAAGGCAACTGTATGACCGCTGACACATCATTGTTGGGGATGCTCTGGCCACGCACAAATGAGACTTGGTACAGTGGGGGGTCGGAATTCACCGTGATCCCCTGCGCCGATGCTGAAGACGAAAAAGCAGTCACGAGCGAAAAGATCACGGCGAAGGCATGCTGGCGCATAGGTCACCTCAGAATTCGATCCGACGTCAGAACGGGTCACCTTTGCCTCGCAGTCGAACCGACTGCGGCGAATAAAGATGGTAGTGGCCTCGGCAATCTGCCACCAGATCTTCCGATGTGCTTGCTATCTTATCTATCCTTGCGCGCACCTCGGGATTTCGCAATAGCAGCTGCCAGCAGTCTCCGCCTTCCTGAGCGCAGGTTGTAAACAGTTGCCCACAGCAAGGGTGGCTTGGTGGCACTCGTAATGAATGCCGCCGTCTTGGTCGTCGGGCAGATCGACCAAGATCAACGAATGGCAGGTTGTCCCCAGCTTGCACTCAAATTCCTTGCTCAAGAGCTCGTCTGTGCACTGGGCATCCCCGAGTAACACGCCATCGTGCGATTCTTACGGGACGCGTCCCGCAGATAGGTCTGAAGACGCCGCTTCCCCTCATGGGCCTCGGCCCATGACCGCGTGCCTGCGTTGCGCCGATACTGCTTGCCATTCTGTGTTCCACCGGAAATGCTTTCGGCCGTTTGCACCGCTTGGTAAACTCATCTCCAGCGTATTTGCAGCCCCGCCGCGGGGCGGACAAAAACTGTGATCACCGACGTGCCCAGCAGCGGCCTCAGTTTCGCGTCTGACGGTAACACCCGTTAGGACAAAAACAAGGAGGCTTTGTTAAATATGTCTAGAATCATAGCGAGAGCGGAAGCATGGGGTTTGCTAACCGAGTTCACCCAGTCAGAGAGTTTGCGCAAGCATGCGCTGGCTGTCGAAGCTTGCATGCGCGCCTACCAACGCAAGTTGGGCAATGGCACTGCCGAAGACGAAAGTTTGTGGAGCGTCGTCGGCCTGCTTCACGACTTCGACTACGACCGCTGGCCCAGTCTCGAGGACCATCCCCATAAAGGTAACGAGATCCTCAAGGAGCGCGGATATCCCGACGAAATCCGTCGCGCCATCATGTCGCACGCCGAATACACGGGCGTTACCCGCGACACGCCGATGGAAAAAGCCCTGTTCGCGTGCGACGAGCTAGCCGGATTCATCACCGCGGTGGCGCTGATCAAGCCCAGTAAGTCGCTGGCGGAAGTCGACACCAAGTCCGTTCGGAAGAGGATGAAAGACAAAGCCTTCGCGCGCAAGGTGAGCCGCGACGACATCATCGTCGGCGCCGCCGAGCTCGGCGTTGACCTCGACGAGCACATCGGCTTCTGCATTGAGGCTCTGAAGCCGATCGCGAAGGAGCTTGGATTGGACGGCAGCGCCGTCAAGCCGGCCTGACATCCCCGTCCGCAGACGCCGTCTTCACCAACCGCCAGCGGACCTCACCTCGATTTCTGTTCCCGAAAATCCGCCCAACTTTTTGGCCCAGTTCGGATTTCAGAAACCATCAAGAAAATCGTTATCGTTCGATTCACGGATCATTGTTCGGCTGCCGACTTTAGTACGCTGCAATTTTTCTCGACTGCGCTCTCCAGAGGGCGAAATATCGCCGCATCTCTTCATCCATCGCGATGTTCCTTCGGCGCGACGCCTCTTTGACCTGCCCCTCGTAGAACCGTAGAACTGCCCCTCGAAGGCGGAGTTCTGAATCTCGAAATAAGGAAGGTCTTCGTGCTCGTGGATGCCCGCCCAGATGAGCCCGAAGGTTTCGCTGGCGGCGCAACTGTTGCCAGCAATCAGCAAGATGAGATGAGATGATCCGCACGTCGGTGACAGCCTCGAAGGGTTGTCCAATCTCGAACATGCAGATGACGTGCTTGCGGCTCGGTTTGCATTTCGGCATCTTGTAGAGCCGACTCTTGGCCGGGTTCACACTGATGTGATGTACTGCAGCTCCCGGGCATACTCAAAGATGCGGCACAGCAGGATCTTCGCGTGGCGCACGACCGATTTGGGATAATTACCGCCGTGGAGTCCGAGGCCTCCAAGCCACCCCTTGAGGACGCCGATGTCGATGTAATGACGGATGAGCTTCGGTGCGGGGATTCCCTACTCTACGGCTGAGGCGACTGTTGAAATGTCAGTTGGAGAGATCTCGGATGCGCTTCGCGCTTGCGCGCGGCCGGCTTTTGGAAGATGGTAGAGTGCCTGTGAGGCCGCAGGAGCAGACGAGTTGATCGGTCTTTTCGAATCTTCCGACCATCTGCTTAGGCCGGTGCGTGATACGGAAGTGAATGCCGCGCAAACAGCGGATTCCTTAGAGCGTTGAAAGGAACAGGCGGGGCCACACCGGCACGAAGGACAATGGCTTCGTAACGGCCTGCATAGTAGGGGCTGGTGGGCATCATCGTGTCGCACGCTGGAGCACTGTCAAAGTACACTTCATGTTCCTGGCCATGACATGAGGAAGGTTTTGAGCACGTGTGGCTTATTCCTCTTACTGAGGAAGCACTGGTCTGCTGCTTGATAGTGATGGGTAGCGACGCCGCTCGCGCATATTCTGAAACGAGATAAACAAGGAAACGGTTTAATGGATACGACTGGGAAAAATGAGTGCAAGGATGGATTAACGTTACATTAAGAGACTCAGCATGAAGCAGCAGGGACTGCAACTCCGCGATAATTGCCGGACCACTAGGAGGTCGAAGCAACTGTTGTGCGTACTGACGATGTGACTGATCTAGCCGTTCCAAGACGGGATGATTTTGGCCTTTGGTATTCCAAATCCCAGCTCGGTGTGCCTGGTCTTCTTCGGTGAAAAGGCTCAAAACCAAATCGAGAGGAATAAAGGACCAAATACGATGCATGATATCGGAGGCGGAACCTTTGCCTGTCGTGATTCGCAAAAAGTCTTGCAATGCACCATCTCCTCCTCCACAGATCAAGACGTTGTAACGATGCGGAGCGGACCTCACCGGCAATCCAAGGTTTGGTTGCTCAAAATTATCAGTGTCCCAAAAGTCGAAACTCTTATAGCTCCCGATGGTCGCCTTCTCAGTTCCGTGACCCTTCGCAAAGATCGCTGCACCGTAGAAACCGACGGCGGGGAGAAAGGTACCTGGAACCGTTTCCTCTTCGTACCTAACCTCAAGATCCTGCTGAGGTTGTCGGATGGTCGCGGAAACAACTTTGGTCTTGAATTTTACCTGCAGTAAGCCTGGATATTTCTTGATCGCGCTGCGCAATTCCTGTGTCCATGTGGCCGCAATTAAATTAGAGGGAAAGGCTCTCCACGGGAGCGGCATAGCAGGTGGAACCCACGGGAAGATGCCTTGAATCCAGTGAGAGGCCGGCCAATCATACTGCGTAGGATCGATCCATCTGGTAAGGCACTTGCGTTGCAGTGCGAAGGCGTGGTCCCTTAGTTCGATGATGGTGGTCTTGACTCCGCGAAATGCCGAATACAAGGCTGCCGTCACGCCTCCGGCCCCCGCGCCAACTACGAAAAGGGGACGATCGACCCCGATGAGGTTTTCATCAATTGCCCGATCCACGAGCATTTTCGCCCGGACCATTTGATCTCGAATACTAATTGGTGTCAGCGGAGAGGAGATTGTAAACTGGAGTGGATCAAGGCGATGCGCTTCGAGGAACGTGTCAGGCATTTTCAACACCCGGAGGCAGAAAGTCGTCTTGGCCCTCGGGCGTTCCTAGAAAGGCAAATAGCGCTTTTCGTTGCTCGTCGGTAAGGACGGGCTGAAGATAGGCTGGATCAATCGCCTTCTCCGAATCTTGAAGTTGACAAGAAGCTTGCGGCATGGAAGATCCCTCTTGATTGACATACCCGGCTCCCGAAATAGTAAACGGAGCATAAACCTTGTCAAGTATCTCGTTTGCGATTTCGGCCTGCTGCTCGCCGCAAGCACCGGCCAACTCTTCGCGCTTTTCGATAAAGGTTACAGCTCTTTCTTTTAGTTCTGGAACTGACAGCAGGTTTTCTCTGGAACCAATCACCAAAACCTGCAAGCCCTTATGTTCGGCATGATCTATCCATTGAAAACAAGACTCAAGATCATTGTCACTGATACTGCGGTCAAGATCAATGCAGATCGCATCGGCCTGTTCAAGTTGCGAGCGATTCCACGTAAATAAAGAGGGGGTCGCCATAATCGAGTTTACGTGGTATAGAACTCCGTATTCCATAAGAATACCCAAATCTATAGATGCTTTTCTTGCCCCTTCCTGTTCAGAATTTTACTGCATTCACCGACCGAGAGCAATCTTTGGCATTCAACGAACACAAGCTAAAGTCTACCGTCAACCTGCCTGTTTACAATCGTTTACGCGGATTTCGGCCCTCCAGTAACCAAAGAGAAGATCGATAAGCGTAAAAGTATGCCATGCACGGGGTGGGTGTCAGACCAGTCAGGGCGTTTCCCGGACGCGCGAGCAACTGCTGCAGAACTGAGCGGGGACGCAGAACGATCTGGCTGCCGAGCGCAGCGATCTGGCGGGACGGAGCGAAGGGAGGAAATCGTCCCAGTATCTCTTTATGGCAGGTCCCGCCGAGCAGGAATCCGGCGCAGAATCGAGGCGCGTGGGCTGGCGTTCCCACTGTGGATCAGCACCTTTCACGGCGCACTATTACGACAGTTATTTAAATTGGCATGGCGGGGCCAAGTCTTATTGGGCGAGCCCTTCCCTCAATCCACGCGTTGAGCGCAAAGCGCAATTCGTCCTGATTGCCAGTGCTCAAGGATTCGCCCGTCGGGGGATAGTGGGGAGAGGTTGAAGCCCTCCTCAACATCTTCCCAATAAATCACCTCGTCTCCTCTGCGTGCAACGACAACTGCATTTTCCATCTCGTCGTATCGAAGAATCGGTGCGGCATATGGTTCCACTGCGTACTTCTTGAATGCCGAGACCTGTTCGTCGTCACACTCTTTCAGATCACCTTCGATGATCTTCTGCAGAGCGTCAACGGTCGTTGGATGCCATTCCATATGACGATTCTGCCGCAGTTCCGTCCATTTGAGAATAGTTGATGAAATCAGATGAGAAGTCCGGTCTCCTACTGGACGCCCTACGCTCCCAAGTTATCGACGTGCTCGACACACCAGTCTGCGGGCGGGAGTCAAGCGCACCTCACGGCGCACGGCTACGCCAATTGAGGATGGCCTCACTTCGACAGGCGTCGCGAGACGGCTCGCAGGTCAAGCCCACGGCTACCCATGCAATTGCACTGGAGAAAACAACCCAGACGTTGAAAGCCCGGATCAGCACAGGAGACGGGGCAATACCTCGGTATTGGACCCACCTTGCGGCGAAGCTGCCGGGATAGTTGCTGAACGCTGCGAGCGCTAATGATCCGCTCCGAAGCACAAGGATCATCCACAGAGCGCCAGCGACTCCGAAAATCGTAGCCCATTTCTTCACGGTGCCTCCCGCAGGTGTACGCAGCGGAACGGAGCCTGGTCCGCCGACGGCGGCACAACATGGACGCCCTTGTTACTGCTCCCGCTGGCGCCTCAGCAGGGCCAGGTTCCATCGCAATCGCGGCCGGCGGATCGGGGTTCGTATGGTCTACAAGCAATGGCACGGCTTCGTAGTCAACCGACAATGGCGTAACCTGGACGGCGGCCACCGGCCTGCCAGCCAACGATGCGGTTATCTCGGACCGCATGACTCCGTTGTTCTTCTACAGCCTCGACTCCGCCAGTGGCACCGTGTATGCGAGTGTCAATGGTGGGACTTCGTACCAGTTGCAACCGGCGTTCCTGGCGGACAACTGCGCTCCACGGCTTTCGCCGCCGGTGACTTATGGCTGGCCAGCGGGAGCGGTCTATATCACTCGACCAACTCGGCCGTGTCCCTCGCCAGAGTCGGCAATGTGGTTTCTGCCGATGCTGTCGGCTTCGGCCGAGCCGCTTCCGACACAACCTATCCCACCCTCTTCATCTTCGGCAACGCTAACAACGTGATCGGGATCTTCCGCTCTGCCAATGCTGGCAAGTCGTGGACTCGCATCAACGACGATCGCCATCAGTGGGGATCGATTGGAACCGTCGTCGGGGATCCACGCGTCTTTGGACGCGTCTATCTCGGCACCAATGGTCGCGGCATCATTTACGGAGATCCCGCTTCCGGAAACGGACTGCTGTGACCGGAGAGCCGGAGCGCGTTATCCGGGCGCTCCGGCGCTTCAATCGTCCGTGATTCGGCTCTGCACTTCGCCGTGACCCGCCGTGCCCTGACAGAAATAGCGTGCAAGCCTCATCCGTTTCGCGGATAATGCCCTGCTCCCCTCATGGACACGCCGCACAGCGACCTGGAAGCGCTTCGCAAGATTCTGGCCGAGCTGACGACCCGCGTCTATCGCATCGAGCGCAAACTCCAAATGGACGGGCCGTCGGTCGAGCGGCCCGCGTCCGCGGCAGCCGCAACTTCGGCGCTTGGGCAGACCCGTCCGACATCCTCCCCAGTCGCCGATAAACCTGCGCCAGTCACCCCTCCGCTTCCCCATACTCCGCCTCCCCGCCTTCCGCCTCGAGTTCCGGCGATTCTGCGAGTTGAACCGGATTCTGACCTGGAATCGCGCATCGGTTCGCACTGGCTGAACCGCATCGGCATCTTAGCGGTGCTAATCGGTCTCTCCTACTTCTTGAAGTTTGCTTTCGACAACAACTGGATTGGTCCTACTGGCCGCGTCACGATTGGTCTGCTGGCAGGAATTGCGATCGTGATCTGGAGCGAGCAGTTCCGCACGAAGGGTTACAAGGCGTTCTCTTACTCGCTGAAAGCGGTTGGCGTCGGCGCGATGTATCTCTCGCTTTGGGCAGCTTTTCAGGTCTACAGCCTGGTTCCGAGCGGTGTCGCATTTGTCATGATGCTGGTGGTGACCGCGGCCACGGCCGCCATGGCGTTGAAGCAGGATGCACCGATCCTCGCCGCATTGGCGCTCGCCGGAGGATTCAGCACTCCACTTCTGCTGTCTACCGGGCAGAACCGCGAAGTCGCATTGTTTGCCTACGTGGCGATTCTCGATCTGGCCACGCTGACCCTGGTAACCTTCAAGCCTTGGCGACGCTTGCTCGTCATGAGCTACGCAGGCACGCTGCTGCTTTACGTTGGTTGGTACTCAAGCTTCTACAACCGAAGCCAACTCAATCTCACCCTCAGCTTCGCCACGCTGTTGTTCGCCATCTTCGCGATTGCACCGCTGCTCACGCTGCAACCGGAAGGCGAGATGCCGCTGCTTGCGGCGATTCCCCCCGCCCTGGCGTTTGTGAATGCAAGTGTCTATTTCCTGCAGGCTTACGCCATGATCGAGGAAGTCGACAAGAGATACATGGCGTGGTTCGCGCTCGCTCTTGCAGGCGTCTACATCTGTCTCAGCCGCTTGGTTCACGCCAGAGGGTTGATTCAGGGAGCGAATGAGAAGTTGCATTTCCTCCACCTCGCCGTCGCCATCGGTTTCATCACCGTCGCGGTTCCCATTCGACTCGATGCGCACTGGATCACCATCGGCTGGTTTGTCGAGGCTGGAATCCTGTTGTGGGTGGCCAATCGAATCAAGTCCGACTTTTTGAATGTCTTTGCATTGGGCGCTCTGATTCTGGGCGTAGCTCGCTTGTTGTTGATTGACAATTTCTACACCACCCAACTTCTGTTCAATCCGCGCATGGCGACCTACGCCGTGGCGGTGGCGGTGCTAGGAGCCGTGGCCTGGTACGCCGCCAAGCGCGAGGATGAATCCGCACGCGCCGTTGCCGCGATCGCGGTGGTTGCCCTCAATGCTCTCGCGCTGATCGCTCTTACGCTAGAAGCAGCCGATTACTATTCACGGCAGATGATCGTGTATCGGCCAACTTTCAATGGAAGGACTCCCGCTTATGCCACCGATCTGCGCCGTATCGAGATTGAGCGCGACTTTACTTATTCCGCGCTGTGGATGGCTTACGGCGCGATGTTAATGATCGTCGGATTTCTCCGGCGCTCAGCTTTTGTTCGCTGGCAGGCCCTGCTGCTCATCGCCGCGACGATTGTGAAGGTGTTCGTCTACGACGTCTCCCAGCTCGACAAGGGTTATCGCATCGTCAGCTTCATCGTGCTCGGCGTGTTGCTGCTGGCGATTTCGTTCGTCTACCAGCGCGACTGGCTGCAACTTTCCGCCCGAAGCAGAGCACAAGAGAAGCCGGAAGGGAACTCAACTCCTGCATGAGGCTGGCCGCGTTATCGTTCTTGCTGTTTCTCGCAGCCGATGCGGACCCACCCGAGCCCGCCATTCCTTATTTCAGCAATGTTCGCGAAGTCCGCGTAGCTCAGCCGGACCGGCAGAATTTTCTTATCGTCGATGAAGAACTCTGGGCTCACTCGCGCTCCGATCTTGGCGATCTGCGGTTGTATGACGGGGAATCTCCCGCGCAGTACTCGATTTCAGAACAGCGTGCCGGATCATCTTCCGAAGAGGTCGAGGCAAAGATTCTGGACTTGGGAAACGTTGCCGGCCATACCGAATTCGATCTCGATACCCAGGGCCTTGCCGAATACGATCGCATTCGCCTGCGTCTCGATGCCCGTGACTTTGTGGCGAAGGCGTCAGTCTCTGGCGGCGGCGCCCCGGGAAAGGCGACGGAAGTCGAACTGGCGCCCTCGACGCTCTATGACTTCACGAGAGAACAGCTCGGATCGAACTCATTGTTGAAGTTGCCGCCATCCAGTTTCCGCTACTTGCACGTGGTTCTGGCCGCAGGCATTCGTCCCGAACAAGTCAAAGGCGCAACCATTGCCAACTTGCGTGAGCAGCAGGCTTCGTGGACCCAGGCCGGATCTTGCTCCGCGCCTCGGCAGAAGAAGCGAGCAACCGAAATCGTTTGCGACATAGCAGCGAAAGTTCCGCTAAGCCGAGTCTTGATTCGCGTCGATCCGGCGCAAGTGAACTTCCGCCGCTCCGTCAGCATCGAAGATTCCAAAAGCGCAGAAGTTGCGACGGGCGAGATCAGCCGCGTGCGGGTAAATCGCGCGGGCACGCTGGTCACAGCCGAGGAATTGGCTGTGAACGTCTTCGTCCAGAACAGCGACCCAAGTTCCGGCCGCCTCACGCTGTTGATCGACAACGGAGACAATCCAGCTCTTGCCATCGTCGCTGCGGAGCCGCTTTCGCTCGAACGCCGTGTCTATTTTGATCCCAAAGGCAAGGCCAGTCTCAAACTCTATTACGGCGATGAGAAACTTTCGGCGCCGGTTTACGACTACGCACGGTTCTTTCATCTGGACGCTTCGCCCGCGGAGGCACAACTCGGTCCCGGAGCCCACAATGCGCAATATGCCGGACGTCCCGACGACAGGCCGTGGTCGGAACGGCACAACGCCATTCTGTGGGGGGCAATGATTCTGGTTGTGCTCGCGCTGGGTGTTCTTGCTCTTCGCGGATTTGGTACGGAACAGGCGCATTAAAATGCCCGGTGCGAGAGCATATCCCTCCGCCTGAACCTGTGCTAGTATCTCCTGGCGTTTCTGCGCCAGAATAGGGACCCTCCTGCGCGGAAAGTGTGCCTGATGGTTCGCTCTTCCACGGGTGCTGCGGAGGCCGGAGAGTATGGCTACAAACAGCACGACCCCGCCTGTAACCAAGGTCATATTGGGATGCAGCAAGTGCGGTGCCAGCCTGCCCGACGAGGCGCAGTTCTGCCTGAAATGCGGGAAGCCCGTAAGTTCTCCGCCGAAAAGTCCAGTTGTGGTGGAGGCTTTGCCTCCAGAGATCCGGGTGCCACGGCGCCCGAAGACAATATTGCTTGCGATCGGGGCTGGCGCGCTGGTCGCGGTTTTCCTGTGGGTTGGAATCAGAGATAGTCAGAGCGCGCAGCAGGTGCGGGAGTTTGTCGGTTGGAACCACGATCAGATCATTCTCGATTCTTCTTTTCCCGTTGGCCCGCACACCTTCCGCTATTACAAATTTGCATTGCCCGAAGGATCGGTGAACGTGGCCCTTGTGGGTCAGTTCACCTCGGCCGCTGACAACTCCACCGTCGGCAGCCGCCAGCCCAACGATAGGAACAAAGGCAAAGCCGACACAGAGGTGGACAACAATATTGAGGTTTATGTGCTCACCGATTCCGCGTTCACCGTTTGGCAGAACGGGTACGCCACCAGTTCCCTTTACGAAAGCGGCAAAGTGGACGCGGGCAACGTGCAGGTGGACGTTCCGGCGGGCGCCGGAATCTACTATCTGATTTTCAGCAACAAGTCTTCGCCCAAAACGCCCAAGAGCATTCACGCGAGCATTTTGCTGCGCTACAAGAGTTGGTTGCCAGATTGGTTTCGCCGCATGAAAGGCCGCTTCTGGGACTGGGTCGGATCCTAGGAGACGGCAGGATGCAATCGGGCCGCAGGGCTTGAAGATGATGCCGATTTTCTAGCGCGTCGTCTCTTCGATTTCTGAAATCCAATCGGGACGCTTCAGTACTTCACGCGGCTTGGGCCCGTCGGCCGCGCCGACGATCCCGTCCTGCTCCATCAGGTCGATGAGGTGCGCGGCGCGACCGTAGCCGATGCGCAAGCGTCGCTGGAGCAGGGAAGTGGAAGCCTTGCCGAACTCCACCACGAGCTTCACGGCGTCGCCATACAGGGGATCGTCTTCCGCCTCGCCGTTCGCGCCCGAGTCTCCTCCGCTGCCGTCTGATCCGGCCTCGCGCTCTCCTTTGGGCGCTTCCAGGAACTGCTGCTGATACTCGGCTGTACCCTGCGACTTCCAGAATTCGACCACCGCGGCGATTTCTTTTTCCGTGACAAACGGGGCGTGCAGGCGGTGCACGCGCGCCGAACCCGAGGGTAGGTACAGCATGTCGCCTTTGCCGAGCAGAGCCTCTGCGCCGTTGGCGTCGAGAATGGTGCGCGAGTCTACTTTGGTGGCCACGCGGAACGAAACGCGGGCAGGGAAGTTGGCCTTGATCAATCCCGTGATGACGTCGACCGAAGGCCTCTGCGTTGCCAGCACCAGGTGAATGCCGACGGCGCGCGCCATTTGCGCGAGACGCGTGATCGACTCTTCGACGTTGCTGGAATCGAGCATCATCAGGTCGGCCAATTCGTCGATGATGATCACGATGTAGGGAATCGGCTTTTCGTCGGAGTCTTCGCCGAACAAGCTGGGCGTACCGCTCTGATCAAACAGCTTGTTGTATTGATCGATGTTGCGAACGCCTTTGGCCGCGAGCAACTTTAACCGCCGCTCCATTTCGCGTACCGCGTTGCGCAGCGCGTTGGCCGCAAGTTTCGGCTCGGTGATGATCGGTGTATAGAGATGCGGAACGCCTTCGTAGTTGCCCAGTTCCAGCCGCTTCGGGTCGACAAGGATCAGGCGCACTTGATCAGGAGTCGCCTTGTAGAGAATGGACATGATCATCGCATTGATGGCGACGCTCTTGCCCGCGCCAGTTGATCCTGCGATCAGCAAGTGCGGCATTCCGGCCAGATCCGCGGTGACGATGCGGCCGTTGATGTCTTTGCCCATTGCGATCGTCATCTTCGACTTGGAGCCCATGAACTCCTGCGACTCGATGTTCTCTCGCAGCCAGATGATTTCGCGTTGGCGGTTGGGCACCTGAATGCCGACTGTGCTTTTGCCTGCCATGCGCTCGATCAGAATGCTCTCGGCTTTC
>Ga0210389_10003051_pt1 | contig 13094 bp, 12 predicted proteins | sample IncBWH28OmetaG_FD_160127 | JGI IMG/M metagenome (GOLD analysis project Ga0210389, IMG submission 160127) | Forest soil microbial communities from Barre Woods Harvard Forest LTER site, Petersham, Massachusetts, United States - Inc-BW-H-28-O ...
CGGAGGCCGAGCGTCGTGCGCTTGAGCGTTTCGGGGATGAGGCTGACCTCGAACCACGCGGGCTCCTCGGCAGTCGCGCTGATCGAGGAGACCGTGAGGCTCACCCCGTCAACGGCGATGGAGCCCTTGTGAACCACGTAGCGGGCAAGGTCGGCCGGAAGTGAGACGCGCACCACTTCCCAGTGCTGCTGGGCGCCTCGGCTGATGATGGCCGCGGTGCCATCGGCGTGCCCTTGCACGAGGTGACCGCCGAGGCGGTCCTGCATGCGGACCGACCGCTCCAGGTTGACCTTGGTGCCGGGGTGCGCGCCGGCCAGGCTCGTCCTGGCGAGGGTCTCGCCCATGACGTCGGCGGTGAAGCCGCGCGGCGGCCCGGACCGGCTCGGCGGTGGCGGCGCATCCGGGTTTGACGGCGCCGGCGGCGGCCCGCCCAGCAACCCCGTGACGGTCAGGCAGACGCCGTTGACGGAGATCGAGTCACCTGGCCGGGCATCCTGCGAGGCCACGGTGCTGCGAACGTGAATGCGGGCGAAGTCGCCCAGGTGCTCGACTGCCTCAACCTCGCCAAGATCCTCGACGATGCCGGTGAACATCCGCGCCCTCCTCCGGCTCAGGCTCCGGGGGACGCGGTTTGGGCTGAAATGTCCGTGCCACTAGCGGTTTGCCCACCGCATGACACGGCGACCGCCATGGCCACGGCCACTGCGGCCGGCCACGCGCGTGCTGCCTCCCATCCGGACTTTAACCGTCGGTCCCGGAATTCCACCGGGTCAACCGGCCGTCGACGCTGGCATTACCTCCTGCCAGCACGGCGACCGGGTCGCGGACTATAACCGCCGGTTCGGAGTTTCACCGACCCCGGAGCACGCTTGCTTTGCCTAACCAGTGTGCCACACCGGATATTCCGGGTGGTGCACGGCTTGCGCGGGTGCCCCGCCTCGGGTGGTCCTAGCCGGCGCTGCTGCCCGAGGTGCCCTGCCGGACCGACGGCTGGCTGCCGTCCTTCCCGGTACCGCCGGCGGAGCCGGAGCCGGACTGGCTGAACGAACCCTGCCCACCGCCATGCCGGCTGCCGGTGCCCGGGCCGCCGGGGGCCGGGAAGCCCGCGGGCAGGGACACGCACGACGGGACCGGCGGGGAGTGGACGCCCGCGGCAATGGAGATGCCCTGGCCGGTGTCATCGACGGCGAGGACCATCAGGTCACCTTGCGGGATGCCGTGGGCATCGACGGTGATGGTGCCGTCCTTCGCCGATGAGACGGTTCCGGACACCGAGGCCTTGTCCACCCGCACCGCAGGGGCGGGCAGCGAGTCGAGCGACGGGCAGCCCGCCTTGACTGGGACGACAACGACCCGCTCGCCCAGGCTGGTCAGCGCGGCGTTGGCGCCTGCGATGCCAGACAGCTTGCTGATGCCGACGGTGACCGTGCCATCGGAGTGCGGGGTCACCGCGTAGGCCGCGCCGCCGCTGCCGCCGAAGGCCGCCAGGCCCGCGGTGATCCCTACCGCGAGGGTGCCCGCGCCACCCGCCACCCAGGCGGCCCGCTTCCCGGTGAGGTGCCCGCGAGAGGCCGCCGGGAGCTCGGTGCGCAGCAGCGTCTCCGCGTGCTCGCGCATCAGGTCGGTGTAGAGCTGGTCAGAGAACTTCGTCATCGTCTTCTCCATTCACGCTGTCGTCACGAGCTGATTTCTTGCCCGCTGCCTGGCTAGCCGCCTGGCGGAGCCGGGCGCGGGCGCGCATGAGCCGCATCCGCAGGGTCCCCGCTGCCACGCCCAGCACGGTGGCCGCCTCACTGGGGCGCAGCCCCGCGATGTCGACCAACTCCACCGCCACCCGGTCGGTCTCCGGCAGGGCCGCGAGGGCCTGCAGGAGCCGCCTGCCGGACCGCTCGGAGTCGATGCGGGCCTCTAGTTCCGCGAAGTGATCGGGGGGGAGCTCACGTCGGCCGGCCAGGCGGACGGCCTGGTCACGCTGGCGGGAGATGGCCGCGCAGTGCGCGGCGTGCACCCGGCGGGCGATGCCGAGCAGCCAGGCGCGAGCCGTTCCCTTACGTGGGTCAAATGTGGCGAGCGAGGTGATCGCCGCGACAAAGGTGTCCGCGGTGAGGTCGGCGACGGCCTGCGGGTCGGTGGAACGCCGCGCGAAGAACGCCGTCACCACGCCCACGTTGTCCCGGTAGAGCCGCTCGAACTCCGCAACCGCGTCCCGCGCCGTGGGGGATCCCGTCGCCCGGGGCGTTGGCGGGGACCCGTGCGGGGGCAGGCCCAGCGCTGTCTTGATGGTCACGTCTCTTAATTGCCGCGAAGCGATGAAAGCGTCACGGCGGCAGGCCAAGCACACAATCCACAGGGAGGGCCATTCGGATGTGGGCCGAACGCGCAGCCGGGCTGTGCGGCAGCAGACTGGATGCGCGTTCCGCGTGCTCACTGGCGTGCGACGGCAGCGGGCCGCCCAGCATTAGCCGGACAAGCGGCTCACCGCGCGCATCTTGTTGGTCGCGTCGAGGGCGGCGACCTTGTAGGACTCGGCGAGGGTCGGGTAGTTGAAGACCGCGTCAACGAGGTAGTCGACTGTGCCGCCGCAGCCCATGACGGCCTGGCCAATGTGGATGATCTCGGTGGCGTTGGTGCCGAAGACGTGCACGCCGAGCAGCTTGCGGTCCTCGGGAGAAACGAGCAGCTTGAGCATGCCGTAGGAGTCGCCCACGATCTGGCCGCGAGCAAGCTCGCGGTAGCGCGAGACGCCAACCTCGAACGGGACGCAGGCGTGGGTGAGCTCGTCCTCGGTCCGGCCGACGAAGCTGATCTCGGGGATGCTGTAGATGCCGATCGGCTGCGGGGTGTCGGTCGTTGTGATCGGCTCGCCGAACGCGTGGTGCGCGGCCAGCCGCCCCTGCTCCATCGACGTCGCCGCGAGCGCCGGGAAGCCGATGACGTCGCCGACCGCGTAGATGTGCGCCACGTCGGTGCGGTAGAACTCGTCGACCTTGATCCGGCCGCGCTCATCGGCGGTCAGCCCGGCGGCCTCCAAGCCGAGGTCGGCGGTCATGCCCTGGCGGCCCGCGGAGTACAGCACCGTGTCGGCGAGGATCTTCTTGCCGCTGCGCAAGACCGTGATCGCGCCCTCGGGGCGCGCCTCCACCGAGGCCACGGTCTCCCCGAAGCGGAATGTCACGGCCAGGTCCCGCAGGTGGTACTTGAGTGCCTCGACGACCTCCAGGTCGCAGAAGTCGAGCATCCGGTCGCGCCGCTCGACCACGGTGACCTTGGTCCCCAGGGCCGCGAACATCGAGGCGTACTCGATGCCGATCACGCCGGCCCCGACCACGACCATCGAGCGCGGAACCTGCTCCAGGTGGATGATCCCGTCGGAGTCGATGATCGTCCGGTCGTCGAAGTCCACGCTGGCGGGGCGCGCCGGGATGGTCCCGCTCCCGATGACGACCTTTTCCGCGGTGACCTTGCGAATCCGCCGCCCGTCATCGACCTCGACCTCGTTAGGGCCGATGAAGCGCGCGGACCCGCTGATGATCGAGACCCGGTTGCGGGTGAGCTGGCTGCGGACGACGTCGTTCTCGCGGGTGACGACATGGCTCGTGCGCGCGGTCAGGTCCGCGATGGTGATCTCGTCCTTGACCCGGTACGACTGACCGTAGATCTCCCGCTGGTCCACGCCGGTCAGGTACAAGATCGCCTGGCGGAGCGTCTTGGAGGGGATGGTCCCCGTGTTGAGGCAGACGCCGCCAAGCATCTCCGGTCGCTCGACCACCGCGACCCGCCGATCCAGCTTCGCGGCCGCGATGGCCGCCTTCTGCCCGCCCGGCCCGGAGCCGATCACCAGCAGGTCATAGTCGTACACGTCTCTAGTGTGCTGGAAAGCCCACCCGAACAGAAGGTCCGTAACGCACAGTTCATACGGACCATGGCGGGTGAACTGGGCCGTCACCAAGGCAACGGCGGTGAGCTGGGCTTCCCTTTATTATCGACATTCATCGATTCCGAAGGCGGTTGGGGTCCGGGGCCCTGGACGGGGTCCGCCGGCTACCCGGTAATGGCGCCTCCGATGCCGGCGCGACCCTCGGGAGTGGCGACGAGCTCGACGCTGGTGCCGCCGCGCGCCTCCTTGCCGAGGACGCTGGCTACTGCGTCGGTCAGCCCGGCAACGAGTCGTGCCGCGGTCTCGCTCCCGCCGGGGCGTGTCAGGGCCGCCTCGCGGATGCCGAGCGTGATCGCCGGCGCGGCGCCATCGGCAGGCTGCCCGCCGATGCCCCAGCGTCCCCGCGGTATGCCGTCGAGGTGGACCACCACGAGGTCGCGGGCCCACTCGCCGTACACCTGGACCACGGCGTCTGTCAGGGCGGTGATAAGTGGCAGCTCATTGCCGGCGAGCCGTGCCTCGGGCACGCGCGCCGTCAGGTGTGGCATAGTCGAATCCTCTGTTTGCTTCCAAAAAAGCTTTGATTACAAAGATAACAGGCTGGTGAGATGAGCGCCACCGACGAGATGACGACGGCCCAGGCAGTCCGGTCGATGCTGCTCCTGATGCCACGGCTGGTCGGACGGGCGAAGCGGCTGCCCGTCCCCGCCGCCCTGCGCGGGCTGGACCTCGCTCCCCGGCACCTTGCCCTGCTGGCCCACCTGCAACACGACGGACCGCTGACGGTCAGCGGACTGGCTGACCGGCTTGAAGTGGCACCCACCACCGTCAGCCTCATGGTCGGCGACCTGTCCCGCCACGGCATCTTGACGCGCCACGAGGACGATGCCGATCGCCGGCGCAGGATCGTCGCGATCGCCCCGGGCTACGCGGCCCCGATCGCGCAGTGGCTCTCCGGCAGCACCGCCGCCTGGACCGAGGTGCTGGCCGCGCTCACGCCCGCCGAGCGGGCGACGATCGTGGCCGCAATGCGCGCCTACGAGGCCGCCCTGGACAAGCACGCAAGTACTTGACCCGCGCCAGCGCACGGGACCGCGGCAACCTCATCGCCACGCCATGCAACGTTGTAGCCTTCCCCCAACGTCTTCAGGGAAATCGGCAGGAATCGAGGCACTCACCATGTCGAACCGGCGCACGTGGGCCGCGCTCCCGGCGGCGGCCCTGACGACCATGACCCTCCTAGCCACCGGCTGCGCGGCGGCGAGCTCAAGTTCCGGGCACGCCGCGAGCGGACCAGGGCAAGTCGCGGCCGGCCCCGCGAGCGGTTCCGGCAGCGGGTCGGCGCCCGGCACGAGCGGCAGTTCCGGCCCGGTCCCGACGATCACCGTGTCAGGGACCCCGGCACCCTCGGAGTCGGCGTGCGCGAACTGGCCAGCCGACGTGAAGAAGGGGCCGCTGCCCGCCTCGTTCGTCCCGGTGGAGGTGCTCCGCTGCGTCACGGGCACGAAGACGCTCCCGGGGAAGGGCGTGTACCTCGCGGGCACGCTGGAGCGGGCCACCAGCGACCTCGCCCCACTGGTGGCGGCGCTGCACGCCCCGTCCACGCACGCGCAGCGCGGGACGATGTGCCCGATGCTCGCCTTGCTTCCGCCGCAGATCGTGCTGGTCGCCAAGGACGGCTCGATGCTCACCCCGACGTTCCCGGTGGAACGATGCGGCTCCGTCCAGGCGGCGGTGCTCATGGCGCTGAACCGGATGCCCTGGCAGACGGTTTCGGTCCGGTTGTTCTCCTTCCCGCACCCGGCCGCGACTCCGACGCCCGTGTCCCCCGGCGGCGCGAACCCCTAGCGGCTCACCACTGGTAAGGCAGGAACTTGCCGTCCAGGGTCACGACCACCCGGTCGCCCGCCGGGTCGGGAACCCGGCTGACCTCGAACCGGAAGTTGATGGCCGACATGATGCCGTCCCCGAACTCCTCGTGGATCAGTTCCTTGATCGTCGGCCCGTAGACCTGGATGACCTCATAGAACCGGTAGATGGTCGGGTCGGCCGGGATGGCGGACTCCAGTGCGCCCCGCGTTGGCTGCGCCCGCAGGGCCGCCGCCACGTCCTCCCCCAAGTCGAGGGCCTGCACCGCCGCCGCAGCCTCGGCTGACGACATCGGCTGCTGCCCCAGCAACGCCGACACCGTCCATGGAGTGGGCCTGCCGACCGCCTCGGCCAGCTGCGCCCACGTCAGGCCTAGTCGTGCCTTGGCTTCCCGCACGGCCGTGGCCGCTTCACCCTTCGTCAGCATGTCACGCACCCTACAGAGCGGGTGTCACGGCCAGAAGTCGCGAGGGAAACCAGCGGAGAAAGTTGCCACCGGCCCCGACGCCTGCTGGCGATCAGGGCGCCGCCGTCCAGCCGGGGGAATTCAGGGGCACACGAGACACCGAAGTGTATCGGGGACGACAGATATCGATCTGCCCCACTTTGCCTGCATTCATGGCAATAAGTAACTGTAAAATCTCCGTCCGTATATATGACGATTCCGGCCGGTGGTGGTACAGCTACATCTATGCCCATGCCGGATAGCGAGGTGGTCGCGTCCATCCTGTCAGGCGACCCCGATGGCCTCGCCGAGGCTTACGACAGGTACGCGGCCCCGCTCTTCACTTACTGCTGCACGCTTCTTCGGGAGCCGGCTGACGCGGCCGACGTGGTCCAGGACACGTTCGTGATCGCATCTGCCCGGCTGGCTAGCCTGCGTGACCCAGACCGGCTGCGGCCCTGGCTGTTCGCCGTGGCCCGCAACGGGTGCATGCGCCGGCTGCGGGACCGGAGCAGCACGTCAGCGTTCGAGGACGCGCCTGACATCACGGACGAGACCGCCGACGTTGGCGGGGACGCCGAGCGCGCCGAACTGCGTGCCCTGCTGCGCGCCGCCCTGCGGGGACTGAACGACGGCGACCGCGACCTCATCGTCATGCAGCTCTCGCAGGGGCTGGACGTCGCCGAGATCGCCTCCTCTCTCGGCGTTACGCGCAACGCCGCGCACTCTCTGCTGTCTCGCGCCCGTGCCCAGCTGCAAGCCGCGGTTGGCGTCCTCCTCGTGGGCCGGATGGGCCGCTCCCAGTGCCCTGCCCTTGATGAGATGCTGGCGGGCTGGGATGGGCAGCTCACGGTGCTGCTGCGCAAGCGGGTCAACCGGCACATCGAGCACTGCCCCGTCTGCACCGCCCGACGGCAGCATGAGCTGCGCCCGGCAATGCTCCTGTCGCTGGCGGGCGGCCCGGCGCTGCTCGGCGCGGCCGCCGCGGTGCGCCACGCCCAGACGGCCGGGCAGCTGACCGCCGCCCTCCGGGACCAGGCGCTGGCCACCGCGACCAGCCAGGACCCGACGGCCGTCGCGCAGCATGCGGCGATCCTCGAGAAAGCGGGCGCCTTCGGACCTGGTGGCTTTCCCCGGCCGCTCAACGTTCCCCGGGCACTGCTGCCAGCGACCCGCCACGCCCAGGTGGCGGCGGCGACCGGAACGGCGGCGGCGGTGACGACGGGCGCGGTCCTGCTCGCGGTCCTGTCCGGCGGGCCGAGGCATGGGCACCTGGCGGCCGGAGGGCCAACCGGGCCTGGTGGCCCAGCCCGTCCCAGTGCCTCCGGCACCGCCAGCCCGGGCAGAACCAGCCCGGCAACGCCCGCCAGCCCAGGCAGCCCGACGGGCGCGCCGTCCCCGTCTCCCGGCAGTTCCCCGGGCGGCCCAGGAGGGGGCGGGACGGGAACTGGCGGCACCGGACCAGGCCGCGGGACGAGCACCAGCGGCCCGCCGCCGTCCACCGTCGGCGGCCAGCCACCGTCGGCACCAGGGCAGCCAACATCAGTGCCGCCGTCATCGGCAGCGCCCACCACGGCGCCACCCACGACGACGTCGCCGCCCAGCCCGCCACCGCCCGCGGCGGGAACCGTCCGGGTGTCGCCGAGCACGGTCCTGCTCACCCCGCTGCTGGGAAGCACGTTCACCATCACCGCGAGTGGCGGGCCGGTGTCCTGGACGATCGCGGAACCGTCGAGCCTCCTGGGGAAGGTGGCCCTGTCGCAGTCGTCGGGCACGCTGGCGGCGGGCCAGAGCGTGACCGTCTACATCAGCACCAGCGTGGCCAGCCTCGACTCGCACATCACGGTGAGCCCGGGCGGTGAGCAAGTCGCTGTGATCGTTGGCCTGCTATAAGCATCAGGTCGGTATACATTGCCCCGTTTCGCCCCGGTAGCCAGTACGGTATGCGGGTGCACGACAGTGATGTCTCCGTCCCCACTGTCCCAAGCGTCGCGATCCCCGATGCCCAATATGACGTGGCATGGGTCGCCGAGGCTTATGACAGCTTCGCGGACGTTCTTTACGCCTACTGCCGGTCGCTGGTGCGCGAGCCGGCCGCGGCCGCTGACGCGGTCCGAGACACGTTCGTCGTCACCGCGTTCCGCCTCGCCGAACTGCCCGACGAGAGCCGGCTCCGGGCCTGGCTGCATGCCGTCGCCCGCAACGAGTGCCTGCGCGCGATCAGCGGCAGGACGGCGACCCCGGCGCTGGAATTCCTGCCGAACGAGTCCCTGGCCGACCCGGACGCCCTCGGCGCCGAAGGCACCGCCGGCACTCCCCCGGTAGCCCCGGACGAGACCAGCACGGACCTGATGGCGGGGAATGCCGAGGACGCTCATGCCCGCGCCCTGCTGCGGGCCGCGCTTGGCGGCCTCGACCCCGCCGAGCGTGACTTCATGATCATGACCTGGCATGGACTGGCAGTCGCCGAGTGCGCCGCCGTGCTCGGCATCTCCCATGACGAGGCATCCAAGATCCTCTTCCGGGGACGTGACCAGTTGGAGGTGTCGGCCGGGGTGCTGGCCGTGGCCCGCTCCGAATGGCATGAGTGCGCCCAGTTCAACGCCATGCTCGCCGGCTGGGACGGCCGACTGACCCCGGCGCTGCGAACGGAGTTCCGCCAGCACGTCGACCGCTGCGACATCTGCGGCGACCAGCGCCGGGCTGGCATGCCTCCGGCCGTGCTCCTGCGGCTGGCACCGGATGCCCTGCGGGGCATGGCGGCAGGGGCGTCGCGGCTGACCTCCTGGGTGACGGCCAGGCTGCGTGACCAGGTCCTGGCCGCCGCCTTTGACCAGGAGCTTGAGTCATTCGAGCACCGGGCCATGGTGGTGAAGCGGGCGGGGCCGTTCCGCGCTGACCGCTTCCCCGTCCCACTGGGCCCGCCGGGCGTGGCGGCCCGGCGCAAGCGGCGCTCCCCGATGCCACTCGCGCTGGCTGGCGTCGGCGGGACTGGGCTGCTCATCGTCGCGGCGTACGTCGCGCTAGCGCTGAGCGGAAATCACTCCACCGGTGCCCTCTCGGCGTGGACGGGCCTGTCCAACCCGGTGACCAGGACCTCGGCCGACACGGCAAGGAGCGCTTCCGCGTCGGGTACCGGGACCACGCCGTCCGCCAGTCCCTCGGCCTCGTCAGGCTCTCCCACTCCGACCGCGACGCCGACCATGCGGGCCTCGGCCACCAAGCCAGCCACCCCGTCCTCGACGACGCCAACGGCGCCGAAGACAACAGCTCCCCCGGCCACACCGAGCATCAACGTGTCCCCGGCGAGCCTCCTGTACCAGCCGCAGCCGGGCAACTGGGCAAGCTTCAGCGCCGCGCTCACGCTGATCAATCCGACGAGCAGCCCAATGAACTGGTCGATCAGCCTGCCATCCAACCTGCGCGTCTGGGGACGGTCTTCCGGCACGCTCGCGCCCAACGCGAGCGACAGGCTGGAGATCATGTACACGGGCTCCAGCCACAGCGGTAACGGCAATGCGAACGGGCAAGCGCAGACCGAGACGATCACCCTCCAGCCGGGGAACGTCCACGTCAACGTCACCATCCAGGCCCGCTGAAACCGGGCCCGCTGGAACCAGGCCCGCTGGAACCAAGGCCACTGGACCAGGGCCACTGGCAAGGGCCGCTAACCAGGAAGCGCGCGCGGTCGCGCGCTCGGCCTGGGCCCGAAGGGCGCGGACGGCGTCGGCCGGGTCGTCCGCCCCGTAGACGGCAGACCCGGCCACGAACACGTCCGCGCCCGCCTCGGCGCACCGCTCGATGGTGTCCTCGCTGACCCCACCATCGACCTGCAGCCAGATCTGGCCGCCGTGCGCGGCGACCATGGCACGAGCGCGGCGGAGCTTGGGCAAGACGATGTCGAGGAACCTCTGCCCGCCGAAGCCAGGCTCGACGGTCATGAGCAGCATCATGTCGATCTCGGGAAGCAGGTCCTCATACGGCTCGACCGGCGTGCCCGGGTTGACCGCCAGCCCCGCGCGAGCGCCGGCGGCCCGGATCGCGCGCAGCGTGCGCACCGGGGCCTTGACCGCCTCGGCGTGCACGGTCACGCTGCCCGCGCCAGCCTCGGCGTAGCCGGGTGCCCACCGGTCGGGGTCGGTGATCATGAGATGGCAGTCGATGGGAGTGCTGGCATGCTTGAGCAGCGACTCAACGACCGGCAGGCCGAGCGTGAGGTTCGGCACGAAGTGGTAGTCCATCACGTCCACGTGCAGCCAGTCGGCGGCACCGGACACCGCTGCCGCCTCTTCGGCGAGCCGCGCGAAGTCCGCGGACAGGATGCTGGGCGAGATCTGTACGGCCATGGCAACTGAGAGTCTAGAGTCTCCGCGCCACCGCCTCTCCCGCGCCCACGGGATAAGCGCGCCGCGCCCGCGCCATCGGCGCGCCCGAATGTCGGCCCCCCTCCTTATGCTTAGGCCCTGAGTTCGACGCCGTTTCCTACCGGAGGTAACCAGTGCCCACTGACCCCCCTGCCGAATTGCTGGACCGCGTTCGCAAGCTGCTTGCCAAGGCCGAGGACGACGGCGTCACGCCGCAGGAGGCCGAGGCGCTGACCGTCAAGGCCGCCGAGTTGATGGCCCGCTACGGCATCGACCGGGCCCGGCTGGGGGCGCTGCACCCGGAGACCGACCAGCCGGCCAACCAGGTTTTCAGCCTTGACAACCCCTGGGCGGCGGTAAAGGCCCACTTGCTGTCTGGGCTGGCCAGTGCGCTGCGCTGCCAGTGCGTGCTGCTCGCCCGGCGCGAGCCTGGAACCAGGCTGCACGTTTTCGGCTACGCAAGCGACATCGAGCGCGCGGACATCTTGTTCACCTCCCTGCTCGTCCAGATGGCGCGCGGCCTGGCGGCCCAGGTGATCCCCCACAGCGCGCCGAGCGCCAAGGCATGGCGCCGGTCATGGATGCTGGGATACTCCTCCGCCGTTGTCTCGCGGGTGCGTGCCGCCGAGCGGAATGCCGCCGAGGCGGCCGACGCCGGGCGTGCGGCCTCCGGGGACGGGCCATCCACGGCGGTGGTCCTGGCCGACCGGTCCATGACCATTCGCCGCAACGCGCAGCAGGCATACCCGCGCACCCGGCAGACTCGCGTCACCTACACCGGCAACGGGTACGACGACGGCTACCGGGAGGGGCAGAAGGCGGACATCGGGAGCACCAAGCTGCGGCGAGGAGCCGCGGCGCTGAGCCGCTAGGCCCGGGTCCCGGCTGCCCTGGCCCCTCCCGTGGAGCCGCAAGCCCGCGCTACCGTGCCGTGCTGGTCTGCTTGACCCTGCTGATGATCGGCGCGGTCTCCACGGAATGGATGCCAGGCAGGCCGGTGAGCCTGGTGGTGAGGTACTCGTACATGTGGCGGGTGTCCCGGAAGAGCGCGCTGATGGCCAGGTTCGTGGGACCCGTCGTCGCGGCGGCGAAGGGGACCTCGGGATGGGTGGCGACCGCGCGCCCCGTGTTCTCCAGGCACGCGGGATCCACCGCTAGCCATAGCATCGCGGCGCTGCGCACGCCGAGGAAACCCTCGTCAACGTCAACGTCGAAGTACAGAACCTCCTGCTGCTGGAGCTCCTCGATCCGGCGGCGCACGGTCGACTCGTGCCAGTGGAGGCTCGCGGCTAGCGCCGCGTGGGAGGCGCGCCCGTCGCGCGCGAGCTCCGCGAGGAGCTGGTCGTCATCGGCGCGCAGGGAAACGGGATCATGGCGGGCGGGGAACTGCGGCACAGTGCCAGCCGGAGACACAGTGCCAGCCGGAGACACAGTGCCAGCCGGAGACACAGTGCTATCTAGTGACACTGTGCCAGCCGGAGACACAGTGCTATCTAGTGACACTGTGCCCGAATGCGAGCCAGTGGCTCGCAGCGCGGCGACCTTGTCCGCGGCCAGCGTGCTGGTTACCCCCTGCCATTCGACCCCGCTGAACACGCGGAGCAAGGCCTGGGCGGTCATCTGGGTGACCCGGCGGCTGCCCGGCAGCCCGCGCAGGAAAAGGTCGTTACGCTGCTGCGGCGTGCGGGCCTGCACGCTGCAGGTGATCTCCGTGCCGCCGGAGGCCAGGCTGACCCAGCGCGTGTCTGGCCGTGCCGCCAGTGCCTGCGCGATGCCATCCGCGCTGCCCGGGGTCACCTGCAGCCGGATGAACCAGTCCACCCAGCCGAGCCGTGCGCCGTTGATCACCCCGGTAACGCGCAACCCGAACGTCGCGCCCAGCCGGCGGTAGCGCCTGGCAACGGTCTGGTCGGAGACGCCGAGGACGTCCCCGAGCACGCGGAACGATGCCCTGGGCGCGATCACGAGGGCGTGGACAAGCTGCCGGTCCACCTCATCCGGCTGACTGGTTTCCACGGCTGAGTGCCTCCGTACGTCGAAATCAAGCAGAAAGCTAGCAAAAGTTGGGTCACTGGGCCGGTTAGGGGACGATAGCTGATGAATAGAAGCAAGGAGAAGAAATCTCATGGATAAGAAGTGGTGGACCTTGATCGGGGTCTGCACGGGGATGTTCATGCTGTTGCTGGACGTCACGATCGTCATAGTGGCCCAGCCGGCGATCCAGTCCGGGCTGCATGCCGGGTTCAGTGACGTGCAGTGGACGCTGGACGCGTACGCGCTCACGCTGGCGTCGCTGCTGCTCACGTCGGGGGTGCTGGCCGACCGGTACGGCCGCAAGCGGCTGTTCGCCATCGGGCTGGTGATATTCACCCTCGGTTCCCTGCTGTGCGGGCTCGCGGTGAGCCCGCTGATGCTGATCATCTCGCGCAGCGTCCAGGGCGTCGGGGGCGCGATCATGTTCGCCACGTCGCTGGCGCTGCTGGGAAACAGCTTCCGGGGCAAGGACCGGGGGGTGGCGTTCGGCGTGTGGGGAGCGGTC
>Ga0210389_10003052_pt1 | contig 13093 bp, 13 predicted proteins | sample IncBWH28OmetaG_FD_160127 | JGI IMG/M metagenome (GOLD analysis project Ga0210389, IMG submission 160127) | Forest soil microbial communities from Barre Woods Harvard Forest LTER site, Petersham, Massachusetts, United States - Inc-BW-H-28-O ...
CCTGGAAGCTGAAGTGGGCGGGCATCTGAAGATCATGCGTCTCGCGGTGGGAGACACTGACCCTTCCGAGCCTGAGGACCATTTCGAGCGAGGACCAGCTACCGCTCACGTGGTCGATCGTGAGGCTACATTTCACCTCAGGCGCACGTACATGCGGGGCGGCCGGGTGTTTCTCAAGTACGCACCTAAGCCTCAATCGCGCCAGAGCGCTGCCGGCGCCCTGGCGAAATGTGGCGACGGCCACGGCGGGCGCCTGCGGCGGGACATTGGTAGCGGATTGCCCGGCTCCGGGCTGTTGGCTTGCGGGCTGAGGACTATCAAGGCCCACGCTATCGCCTTGGAAGCGCTCAACGAGCGTGCCGCCAGGCCCGCCACCGGCTGCGATTGCCCTGCCACTCGAGTCGACCGTCACGGCGTTGAACGTGGACCCTTCCACGCCAACAGCGAGGCCGCCGCGGCCGTAGCTGGTGTCGAGCCGGCCTGTAGTCGTCAGGCGCGCGACGAACGCGGCCGCCCGATAGCTGTTCTGCTTCACCTGATTGCTCGCGACCAGCACACGACCCTGACTGTCGACCGTCGCCGCCGCGACGAAGTTCGACAGTCCGGGTTCAGTGCTCGGCAGAAGCGTGACTCCACCGTCGCCGAAGCTCGTATCAGGCGCTCCCTGTTCGGTGAACCCCCATGCGGCTGTCTGCCAGCCGTGTGCTTCGCCCCACGGCCCCGGCGATTCAGTGCGCGTCTCGCCGAGCAGGACGAGCCGACCGCTCGGCTGGCGCGCCAGCGCGACGTCTCCGCCGGTCGCGGGGAGATAGTCGATGCCGCCGGTGCCGAAGCTGTCATCGAGCGACCCGTTGGGGTTCAGGCGCGTGAGCCAGATGAATTCTTCGATCGTGCTCGGCGAGCTCCAGTACGACCCGGTGCCCGCCAAGAGCAGCTTCCCTTCGGGAAGCGCGATCGCCGCGCGAGCCCGCTCTCGCTCTTTTTCTCCCGCAGGCAGCGGCAGGTTGACCTGCCCTTCGTGGCCGAAGGAGGGGTCGCGCGCGCCGTCTGGGAGCAGGCGTTCGACGGCAGCCGGACTTCGAGTGTTTGGTTCGCTTCGTTCTTCCCCGGCCGTCAGCAGGTTCCCGCTCGGCAGCGAGGCGATCGCGTAGATCCCGATGCGATTCCCATCGTGCTGAAAGCTCGGGTCGAGTTGACCTGAGGGCGTAAGACGCCCGACTATCCCCGGCCCACCCATGACGATGCTTCCATCCGCCTGGACGAGCTCCGCTTCGCCCCACTGAAGGGTGATCTGGCCGTAGGTGGGTTCTAGGAACGTCGTGATGAGCGCCCCGCCCGACCCAAAGGACGGATCAAGCGGGCCATGTTCGGTAAGCCGGACAGCCAGCACTTCGCGTTCGTCGCGTTCGTCAGAGACGCCGGCTAGGTCTATCGTCCCTCCGGGTGCCAGCGCCACAGCTCGAAGTTCGGACCCCGAGTCGAACCCGCCGCCGGTGAATTCGTGTGAGAACACGCCACCACTGCCGAATGTGGGGTCGGGTTCACCGGCCGCCGCCCAGGCCGTACCCGGTGCCGCTAGGACCAGACCCGACCATGCGAGCAGTACGCCCCGTCTCGTCGCTGCTCGCCACCATGCCCAGGCGGCTCTGATCACGTCAGCCTCGAGCTCACCGCTGCCGAGGACGCCGACAAACTCCCGGCGAGATGCAGCAGCGCTCGGGCAGGCGACTCGGCTGGGTCGAGGTCAACGATCTCGACCTGCTCACAGGCGCCCACTAGTGTGAGCACACGGTCGACGTTGGCGGCGCCGCGCACGAGAACCAGTCGCTTCTCGGCCTGCCGCGCGTCACCAGCGGAGTCGACGATGACATGAACGCCGGAGGCGTCCATGAAGGTGAGCTCACGCAGATCGAGCACAACGAGGCGAGCGTCCAGCAGGGCCTCTCCCAGCGTCTGTGCGAGTCGCGGCGAGCTCGCCAGATCTAGTTCACCGGCCACATGAACCCAGGCCGCACCAGAACCGCCCTCCTTCCACGTGCAGACAAACGGTGCTGACGCTGCGTAAGCGTCCACTGTGGTGGAGCTGGTAACGACCGAAGTTTGGGGCATATGGACTTCCTCGCGGCTTGCAGGGACGAGCGCCGGCGGAAGTCAGTTCGTGTTGCCAATCCCCTCGGGGACAGACCGCAGTGATGCCCTCTACTCACAAGATAGCGCCGACTAAACGCACATGCAACCAGCCATGCGCAGATCCTGCTTCAGTCGCGAGGCGGGAAGAACCCCTGGGCCGGAATCTCGTGCTCGTCGACGAGGTCCGTGGGGGCGAGTATGAACACCTCGCACATCAGATCAGGATGCTGCTGGTTGCCGCTCATGAACCCGATCACCCCGCGCCCGGTCGCGTCTTCGATGACCTTGGCGAACCGCAAGCGCATGACCTCCTGAAACTCCATGCGCTGTTGGATGACCGCCTGGCCGCGTCCACCGTCGAGCAAAGTCTGCTCCACGCGTGAGAAGCCACCGCGCAGAACGCACACGACCAAGTCGTCCGCATAGTAGGACTTCGCCCGAGTTGGGCCACGCCCGTAGAACTCCTTGAGTAGCGCAACCATGCCGTCGGATATAGCCGTCAGCACATCACCGTGGGCTTGTTTGGTGCTCTGGCTGTCGTCCTGTTGGTTCACGGTTGGCCTAACGTACGCTCGCGAAGCATGTATCGCCGAGCTTAATCGAAATAGCGCTAGCGTGATGAGGATCGCTCGTCGGGTTCTCGCCCTTCACCTGCGTGCGAATCCGACCGGAGGACGAGAAAGAAGGCCATCATGATGGCCGTCGAGACTGCGCTCAGCGGTGACGAGCTGCTCTCCGCTGTGACCGAGGCCATGGTCGCGTTGCACGAGCGCTATTACCACCGCACGCCGGTGACGGCCAAGAGCCAGATGCTCGGCGACGATCTGCTCGCATGCGTGCTCGGCGGGATCTATACCGACGTCGAGCAGACGATGATCGAGCTACAGCGCAGCACCATCGTGCAAGAGACGCGGAGCACCTTCCAAACCGCCATGCAACAAAAGTTCATCGACAAGGTGCAGCGCCTCTCCGGCCGCGGTGTCCTGGCGTTTATCTCCAACAGCCACGTCGGTCCAGACGTCGAGATCGAGCTGTTTATGCTCGCGCCCCCGATCTAATCGAACGCCGCGCCGAGATTGTCCACGTCGCCGTCCTCGCGTGAAGGAAGCGTCTCTACGGCGAGAACTTGCGGCTGCGCAACCCGAGGCGGTGCAGCTGCAGGCGCCCGAGCGCGCCCAGCGTCTTGAGGCCGTACACGGTCGACGCGCCCAGCCCCACCGAGGAGGCGTCGTCCGAGTAGATCGTGCGCACGGGCACCTCATGGATGCGAAAGCCGAAGTACGCCACCTGCATCAACAACTCCGAGTCGAACGAGAAGTCCAGCGAGTTGCGCAGGAACGGGATCGACATCAGCAGCTCGCGCGAGTACGCGCGGTAGCCGGTGTGCATCTCCGACAGCGACGTGCCGAGCACCAGGTTCTCGATGCGCGTGAGCGCGCGGTTGGCGATCCGCTTGTACAGAGGCATGCCGCCCGCGCGGGCGCCGCCCTTCTCCATCAGCCGCGAGCCGAGCACCAGCTCGGCGCGACCTTCGAGGATCGGCCTGACCAGATCCGGGATCAGCGTCGGCTCGTACTGGCCATCCGGATGCAGCATCACCACCACGTCGGCGTCGTCCTGCAGCGCCTGCAGATAGCACGTCTTCTGGTTGCCGCCGTAGCCCACGTTGTGCGGGTGCCAGATCACGTTGAGCGGCAGCGTCCGCGCCAGCTCGACCGTGCCGTCGCTCGAGCCGTCGTCCACCAGGATGATCTCGTCCACCCAGTCCGAGGGGATACCCGACACGGTCCTCGCCAGCGTGCGTGCGGCGTTGAGCGCCGGCATCACCACGACGACCTTCGCGCTTCCCTTCTCTGCAGGCGCCGAACCCCGGTTCTCGACGCTCGACTGAACGGCGGACGTTCCCAGGGCGGGGACCATACACGATGGCCGGCGGCCCGCTGGGCTCGCCGCACCGGCACCCGCGGCGCTGCCACCGGCCGCGCTGCCAATAAGCTTCAGCGCGTGCTGCGTCGAGCCCGCGTGCTGTGTCGAGCGCGCGTGGACCGCTTCGACCTGCTCGTGCTGGTGGCGTTCGCGGCGCTGTCCATGTGGATCGTCGGGCTGGCCGTCTACCAGGTGCTCGCCCACGACCGCGTGTGGACAGGCAGCGACACCGTGTTCTTCGAGGACGGCTTCCAGTCGCTGATGTGGATTCAGGGGATCGCCCATCACGGCGCCAGCCCCGACCTGTACGTCCTCGGGCACACCGCCGCCGACTTCTTCCAGCCGCTGGTCGCGGTCTCCTCCGGCCTTACGGTGCTCGGCATCCCCGCCTACCTGACGCTGCTGCTGTGGAAGCCGGTGGCTGTCGCTGGCGTGTTCTTCGCCGCCCGCGCGTACGTCCGTCGCACCGTCTCGGGGCTGTGGCCGAGGCGGGCGGCGCTCGTGCTCGCATTGTTCTTCGGCTGGGGGGCGGTCATCGGCGACTCGTTCCTGCTGTTCTGGTCGTGGGGTTACCCGTTCGCGCTGATCGCACTCACGTGCACGCTCGGCGGCCTGTTCGCGTACGCCCGCGATCGGGCCGCCGGGCGCGTCGGCTGGCAGGCGCCCGCGCTCGCCCTGCTCGCCAGCTGGCTTCACCCGTGGCAGGGCGAGACGCTGATCCTGGTGCTGATCGGCTCGGAGCTGTACATGCTCGTGCGCGGCCAGCGCCCGGGTCGCCCGCGCGTGCTGGCGCTGGGCGCGACGGTGCTCGCCGGCGGGCTGCCGCTCGTGTACTTCGCGGCGCTCGTGCGCTTCGACCCGGTGTGGCAGCTCGAGCGTGAAGTCGCGCTCAGCACCTACCCGCTGTCGCATGTGATCGCCACCATGTGGCCGCTGGCGATCCCCGCGCTGCTGGCCTATCGCGTGCGCCCGGCCGGCTTCCTGGCGCTGAGCGCGCGCGTGTGGCTGCCGGTGTCGCTGATCCTGTTCGAGTTCTCCGAGCGCGCCGGCAGCGGACCCACGCACGCGCTGCTCGGCGTCACCATCCCGCTCGGCGTGCTGTCGGTCGAAGGTGTGCGCTCGCTGCCCTGGGCACGCGTGCTGGCATGGGCGCGTGGGTTGCAATGGGCGCACGCGGGATCGCTGGTACCGCTCGCGGCCCGCCTGCTGGCGGTGGCCGCGGTCGTCGTGCTGAGCGTTCCCGGGACCGTGTTCATGCTCAAATACGCCCAGGCCCACACCGAGCCGAAAACCGGACGCTCGACGTTCATCGCCCCGGGCGAGAACGCCGCCCTCTCCTACCTGTCGAGCGACCCGCGCGGGGGAGGGGTGATGACCCGTTTCTACCTCGGCATGGTCGTGCCGCCGCTCACCGGTCGCCAGTCCTACGTCGGCAACTGCTACTGGTCGGAGCCCGGCTGTCACTACCGCACCAACATGGCCGAACTGCTCCTCACCGGTCGGTTGCGCCCGGCGCGGGCGCGCGCGTTCGTGCGCGAAAGCGGCGCTCGCTTCGTGCTCGGCGACTGCCGCTCCAAGAACCTGACCGCGACGCTCGCCCCGATGCTCGCCGAAGTGCGCAGGTTCTCGTGCGCGACCGTGTACGTGATTCGTTGAGCGTGGCCTACAGGCGGGCTCGTCCGGCCGATTCGGCCCCCGCGCGGCTTGTACGCTGATCGCGTGCTGCTCTACGACTCGGTGGTCTCCGGCAATTGCTACAAGGTGCGGCTGCTGCTGGCTCACCTGGGCGTCGAGTACGAGCGCCACGAGGTGGACGTGGTCGAGCGCTCCGGGCGCGAGCAGCTGCTGGGCGCGCTCAATCCGGCGCTCAGGGTGCCGACGCTGGTGCTCGACGACGGCCGTCCGCTGGCCGAGTCGAACGCGATCCTGTGGTACCTCGCCTCGGACACGCGCCACCTCCCCGTGCGCTACCTCCCCGAAGACGAGTATCGGCGCGCGAAGGTGTTGCAGTGGATGTTCTTCGAGCAGTACAGCCACGAGCCGTACATCGCGGTGGTCAGGTTCCTGGTCGCGGTCGCACCGCAGCCGGCGCCAGAGTCCGAGCTCGAGTCCAGGCGTGCTGGCGGCTACCGGGCGCTCGACGCGATGGAGCGCGAGCTCGCGACGCGTGAGTTCTTGGTAGCCGGGGGCTACACGATCGCCGACATCGCGCTGTACGCGTACACCCACGTGGCCGGCGAGGGCGGCTTCGAGCTCGAGCGCTATCCGGCCATTCGGGCGTGGCTCGCCCGTGTTGCCGCACAACCGGGGCACGTGCCGATCACCGCGTGAGCACGCTCGCGCGATCGCTGTGGAGCGCGCTCGGCGGTCGGGCCGAAGAGCTCGAGCGGGTGCGCGTGAGCGACCGGGGCGCGTGGCTGGGCGGTGCGCTGGCGGTCGACGAGCTGGCGCTTGGGGCGGTCTCGAGCGCGCTGCTAGCCGCCGGTGAGCTCGCGCGGGCGAGGGGAGGGGAGGCGCCCGAGATCGAGCTCTCGGCCGAGCACGTCGCGCTCAGCTTCCATTCGGAACGGCACGTGCTGCGCGACGGTCGCCCGGCGGGCGCCGGCTTCGCGCCGCTTTCGCGTTTCGTGCGCTGCGCCGGCGGGGGCTGGGCGCGCACGCACGGGAACTACCCCCACCACGCGGCCGCGCTTGCTCGCGCCCTCGGGTTCGACCCCGGGCTCCAGGGCGCGGATGCGCTGCGCGCGCTCCAGTCGTGCGCGCTGGAGCTCGACGCGGTGGCGCTCGAGGACGCCGTGGCGGCGGCCGGCGGCTGCGCGGCGGCCGTGCGCAGCGCCGAGCAATGGTGCGCGCACCCCGCCGGGCGCGTCGCCGCCGAGGACCCGCTGGTGGCCTGGATGGAGCACGGCATACACCGACGAGGCGCCGCCGGCGCCGCACGCACAGCGGTCCGCGCTGTCGGCGCCGAGGACTCGCGCGAGCTGCCGGCGCTTGGCGATCCGGCCTGCCCGGCCGCCGGCGTGCGGGCGCTGGAGCTGACGCGCGTGATCGCCGGACCGGTGGCGGGCAGGACGCTGGCGGCGCTCGGTGCGGATGTTCTGCGAGTCGACCCGCCGGCGCTGCCCGAGATCGAGGCCCAGCATCTGGACTCCGACCCGGGCAAGCGCAGCGCGCTGCTCGATCTGGCCGACGCCGAGCGGCGCGAGGCGCTGTTGGCAGGTGCGGACGTCGTGCTGATCGGCTATCGCTCGGGGTCGCTCGATCGCTTCGACATGCGCCCCGAGCAGCTGGCCGTCCGCCATCCGCACCTCGTGCAGGTGTCGCTCAGCGCGTGGGGCACCAACGGGCCGTGGGCGCAGCGGCGTGGCTTCGACTCGCTCGTGCAGGCCGCGTCGGGCATCGCGCTGGAGTGCGCCGACGCCGACGCCCGCGACGGCGCGGGCGCGGGCGCGAGCGGCGACGGGGAGCCCGGGGCATTGCCGGCGCAGGCGCTCGACCACGCCACCGGGCACCTGATGGCGGCGGCCGCGCTGATGGCGCTCGCGCGGCGCGAGCGCGGGTTGCCCGTCCCGGCGGCCAGGCTGTCGCTGGCACGCACCGCCCACGAGCTGTTGAGTGCTGCGCGGCCCTCGCCCGGCGCGAGCGAGCCGAGCGGGCGCGCCGATCCCGATCGCCATCGCGTGAGCTTTGGCGAGCTGTCGCTGATCGCCCCGCCCGGCAATCTGAACGGCGTGCCGCTGAGCTGGGTCCACGGGCCACGGCCATTCGGCGGCGACTTGCCGTGCTGGTGACAGCGGTGCGACAGCAGGTGCAATCTGTGTTGTAGCGCAGAAACTACGTGCTTTTTCTGCATTCGAATACAAAAAAAGCATGGTAAATCTGCACGTATGTTAGGATCCAGCTATGAATGAGGGCCAGCTGTCCCGATTGCTGACCGCCGGGAACGCTTGGTGGCGCGAGCGGGAATGGGAGCGAGACGATCGCGATCTCAGGGCCGCCAGTCTGACCGGGCTGGACTATCAACCCCAACCACTCGGCGACATCATCCCCGACGGTCTCTACATACTGCGAGGACCACGACGGGTGGGCAAGAGTCTCGAGCTCAAGCGTGCCATCTCCGATCTGATCCGGCGTGGCGTGGAGCCACGCAGCATCATTCATTTCGCCTGCGATGAGCTCGGTAGAGGTGATCTGCAGCGGCTTGTGAAAGTCGCCCAGGACATCCTCACCCGGGGGGTGGTCGGCCCTCGCTATTGGTTTCTGGATGAGATCACAAGCGTCCCGCGGTGGCCTGAGTCGATCAAGTGGCTGCGTGACAACACGACATTCGGGGTGGACTGCGTGGTGCTCACCGGCTCCTCGGCACGCGACCTCGAGGATTCCCAGAAGGAGCTCGCCGGGCGTCTGGGTGGCGCCGGCCGCTCCAACCGACTGTTGCTGCCGATGGGGTTTCGCCGTTTCGCGTGCCTGATGGGCCTCGGTGATCTCCCACTTCCCGGTCCACTACGCGCTCGGGACTTTCGCTCCCATGCGGCCGACTCGGGATTCACTGAACTGATGCCCTGGTTGAACACGCTGCTCTCCACCTGGGAGCTCTATCTGCGGGTCGGAGGGTTTCCCCGTGCTGTGAGCGATCAGCTCCAGCAAGGGCAGGTAGGCGAGGATTTCCTGCAAGCTCTATGGGACGTCACCGCCGGCGAGGCGATTCGCGGTACCGGCACTACGCCAGCCCAGGTGCAGGCAATGCTCGCACGACTCACTGGCGGCCTATGCAGCCCGCTATCCATCGAGTCTCTGCGACAGGACATGGGCGTCGAGAGCCCTCACACAGCGGGGGCACGCCTCCAGGATCTGATCTTCGCCTACCTGGCCTGGCCATGCCATCGGCGTGATGGCAATCGACCGAAGCTCTCGGCTCAGTCCAAGTACTACTTCATCGACCCGCTTATGGCGCGGCTTGCGCCTCTGCGCAGCGGTGGTCTGCTCGCAGAGGCAGACGTCTCGGCGGTCAGCGAGCAGCAACTCGGCCTTGAGCTGGTCAGAAGCATCGAGCGCGAACAGCCGGGAAGTTATCCGCATTTCAGCGAGGTGATGTACCGGCGAACATCGACCAAGGAGGTCGATTTCAGCGGCCCTCGCTTCGGGCCGCTCGGTTTCGAGGGCAAGTACGTCGACTCAGGCTGGAAGCGGGAGGCTGTGACGGTGCGCTCGGCTTTCGGGGCTGGCGTTCTTGCAACGCGAGGCGTGCTCGACACCTCGGGCGACGTATGGGCCGTGCCGGCACCGTTCGTGGCATGGATGCTCAACGACTGACCATATGAGTGCGTCGGCAGGCACCGGGCCGACCCCGGCGCCTGCCGACACGGACTTGCTAGATCCCCTGCCCGTAGTTGGTGCAGCTGGCTTTGAACGACGGGTTGGGGCTGGCGCTCAACTGGTTGAGCACGTTCTGCAGCGACGGCGAGTCATCGAACATGCCGATGTGAGCGACCGGGTCGCTCGGGCACTGGCTTTGGATGAGGATGTTGGTGACTCCCGAGCCGCTCAGGAACGCGTGCGTGTAGGGCGTGACCACCTCGTCGTGTTCGGTCTCGATGACCACGTATTTGACACCCGCGATCACCGGTTCGCCGGACCCGAACAGCTTCTTGACGAACGCCGAGTTTTCCTCCTGTTCGGGTAGCGACGGCGCGCCCAGGAATTCGAGCAGCCCGGAGACGATTTCCGAGGCGAACGGGAACTCTTCGACGAGCTTGGTCAGCCCGTCGAGCGTGGTGCCGTGGTTGCTCGGCGCGAGCCCGATCAGCTCGTTGACCTTGGACGCTCCGCCCAGGAGCTTGATGTAGTAGTTGGGCATCATGCCTCCCTGGGAGTGGCCCACCAAGTCGACCTTCGAGGCTTTCGTTTTCGACAGCACGCTGTTGACGAAAGAGGCAAGTTCTTCGGCCGACTTTTCGATGTGGCCGAGGCCGTCGATGCGCGGCCCGATGAACGGCCACACTTCGAGTGAGGCCAGCGTGGCGCCGTAGTTGAACGCGTACACGCAATAGCCTTCGTTGGCGAGCAGCGGCGCGAGCGTCACCCAGTTGGAGCCCTCGTCGGCGAGCGTGGCATGGACCAGCACCACCGGGTAAGGGTGAGCCGAGCTCGGCTTGCAGTTGTTGTTTGCGCCGACGACCGTTTCCGGTTCCCAGGTCTCGTTCCAGATCGCGTCTCCCAGTGCGGTGTTCCCATACGGCACGGCATACTTGGCGGCTGCGCTCGCCGGTATGCAGATCGCGAGCGCGACAGCACCGACCGCGGCGAGCATGCTCGCCCTAACCCTCAACTTCGACATCTGAATCCCTCCGTCTCGTGGTCCCCTGACGCCGACGGATGTGGCCCCTCGATCGGGCCTTCCCGGCGGCCCTGTCCCTCCCTGCGCTGCGTGCCCACCATAGCCTCGGTGGCGGGCGCCGGTCAACAGCTCAGCCGGGCACCAGCTCCAGGCCGTGGCCGGCGAGCGCGGGGACGCCGCCGTCGACCACGTGCACGACGTCGCGGGCGCCGTGGCGCTTGAGCAGGCTGGCGGCGGTGGCGGCGCGCGCGCCGGCCGCGCAGATGACCGCGATCGGCCGCGTCGGGTCCAGGCCGGCGGGCATCGCGGTGATGTCATGCCAAGGCGTGAACAGCGATCCGGGCACGTGCCCGGCGTCCCATTCGCTGCGCTCGCGCACGTCGAGCAACTGCCGGCTGGGCTCCTGCGCGAGCCAGCCGATCAGATCGGCGGCGGCCACCCGCTCGGTGTGGTCGGCGGGAAGGCGTTCCTGGCGCCAGTTGGTCATGCCGCCGGCGAGCAGGCCGGCGATGTCTCGGACTCCGACCGCCAGCGCGAGCTTGGCGGCGCGACGCCCGTCGGCGTCGTCGCGGCCGATGAACACGACCTCCTGTTGTGGCGCCTCTCATAGCCGATGGTCGAGCTCACCTTCATGTCCATGCTGGCCCCGCCGCACATCGATCCGCCGAGGTGCGCCGGCCACAGCTCGCACTCGTGCGGGAGCGTCAGCAGCCGCTCGTGCACGGAGTCGAAGATCTGTGCCGCGCCGGCCGACTTCTCGATCGCGAGGTCGGTGCGGGCGACGTCTCCCACGAACAGGCTGTCGCCGCTGAGCCGCGGCCCCGAGCCGTGGGCGGTGGGCTCGTGCTCGTAGTCCGGCTCGGCCGCCCGGTGGACGTGGGAAGGTGGGCAGCGAAGCAAGGCTCATAAAGCCAATCGATTTAGTATAGTTTATGGGACGGACGGTCGATGCTTCGGCTGGTGCGCAGGTGCGCGCGAGAGCAAGGAGCCCCAGATGAGCGATCCACAGGCACACGGCAATCACCACACGGGACCCGGCTACGCCTCGCCGGAGCTGTCCCGCCGCTGCTGCATCGCCCACCGTCCCACGCGCAGTCGGTGGCTGGTGCTGCCGGCACGCCGGCGATCGCTCGCGGGGCGCGCGGCGTCTCCACGCTGGTCGGTCTGCCCCGAGCCTCGCAGGGCGCGGCGCCGACACAAGCACCCGCGCTGCGTCCGCGCTCGCTCTGCCGCGTGATCGCGGCGGAGCGCCGGGCCCGGCTCGGTGGCCCTGGTCTACTGGCCGTCAGTGCCCGTGGTGGGCGCGCACCGTCTCCCACGACTGCCACGTGATCCGCAGGATGACCGCGCAGATGAGCAGGCCGATGAGCGGGTCGGCGATCGGCAGGCCGAGCGCGACCACGCACGCGGAGGCGATCACCGCGAGGCTCACGTAGGCATCCGCCCGGGCGTGTTCGCCATCGGCGATCAACGCGGCGCTCTGCAAGCGCCTCCCGGTGCTCGTGCGGATGCGGGCGGCGATGAAGTTGCCGGCGAAGCCGATCGCGCCCGCGAGCGCAAGCACCGGCAGGTGCGTGGGGGCGCTCGGGTGCACGAGTCGCACGACCGCCTCGACGCCGGCGACGCACGCGCTGACGAAGATCGCGGCCACGACCGCCAACCCCGCCCGGCGCTCAGCCACGCCGGAGCGCAGCGCGAAGGCGATGCCCAACGGCAGCGCGGTGAGGGCGTCGCCGAAGTTGTGGATCAGGTCGGCCAGGAGCGCGATGCTGCCGCTGAGGGCGAACACGACGACCTGTGCGAGCGCCGTCACGCCCAGCACGGCCAGCGACAGCGACACCGCCCTGATGCCCTCCCGCGAGCGTCTGATGCTGTGGTCGACGAGACCGTGTGAGTGCCCGTGTCCGTGCTCGGGTGCGTGGTCGTGGCCGTGTGCGTCCAAGCTCGCGCCTATCCAGCGCCTGCTTCGGCGTCGTCGGCCGCAAAGCGCCGCAGCCCCCCGCGAATCCAATCGGGCAGCTCCGTCTTGGCCCAGGTGTCGGTGGACACGCACACATGGCGTAGCCGCCCGGCGACCAGCAGTTGCCCCTCGCGCAGCACGTCGATCTCAGTGGTGATCGCGGTCCTACCCAGCCGTGCGACCGTGGCCCGCAGCGCCAGCACGTCGTCGAAGCGCGCCGGTGCGTGGAAGCGCACGTTGGCCTCGGCCACCACCGCGTCGACGCCGTGCTCGACCATCTCCTGCCAGGGCCCCACGCACGCACGCCACAGCTCGGTGAAGGCGACGTCGAAATACAGCAGGTAGTTGGCGTTGAACACGATCCCCTGGGGATCGCACTCTCCGTAGCGCACGCGCAGCTCGTGGGTGAAGGGGTCGGGCATTCGGCCGAGGCTGTTCTCAGATGCGCTTTACGAGCACAGGTGTGGAGAGCTTCTGGGAGAGGCGCTGGAGATCGTCGGGGTCCGAGGTCAGGACGGTACCCGTGTGCGCGGCGGCTGTGACGATTACGTGGGCGTCCACCACGTCGGTCGTGCCCGACGCGGCGAGCAGCGTCCCGACCGTGTGTGCCTGCTCGCCCTCGAAGTCCGCGATGTGGCACCCGCGCAGAAAGCGCCGCAGGGGCACCTGCTCGGGGGAACGGCTGGCCTGCGCGACCACAGGTGCGGTCGTCCAAGGCGTGACGCCGCACTCGAGCAGCA